>PPCM01000032.1_pt1 | contig 325059 bp, 296 predicted proteins | sample 1555541 | NCBI WGS metagenome assembly PPCM01 (sample SAMN05284479, study PRJNA326546) | Marine sediment metagenome, whole genome shotgun sequencing project. | isolation source: marine sediment | place: Germany: Wadden Sea | collected 2012-09-05
CCACCATGTTCTGTCATTAATTGTTTGTAATCAAGGTACCACGGTGCTTTTGTAATTTGATGTGGATAGGGACTAAAATTGATTGCAGTATATAAATTTTCAAGAATATCAACTCTTTCATGTTTGAACTGAGACAGGTCTGAAAAATACTTAACCCTTAATGTAGAACGTATACCACGTACTTCTCCGTTATAAGGCGTGTTGTATGAAGTGGTGTCTAAATAGCACAAGGCATATTTTCCATCATTGTCCTTGATCATAAACATAGGGGTATCATCTTCAAGAAACTCCCAGTGCCCATAATGCGGTTCTTCCCAAGATGTGCTAAACCGACTATTCCATGAAAGTTTTAAATCCCTTGATTCCATTGCATAGACTTCTGACACCCCGTTAATATTAATTTTAATACCTTTCTGATGATCGAAATCATAAGAACTGTCTGTCACATTATTTGATACATAGTAGATACCATCATCGGTTTCGGCAATTAGGTTCGCACCTTTATTTTCATAGACCTTCCGAACCGTAGGTAATACTTGTCCCGAATTTAATGTCCACGTTTCACCAATGGTATAACGCAAATATTCGGCTGCGGGGATTGCAGAATAATACCAAAAGGAGCCATTTGTAGTGAATTTTATTTCACTGTTGTATGTCCTAGACACGCCATCATAGTAGGTTCCATTGCCATAATAACTCCCATATCGAGAGTTCAAAAGCGAAACCCTTCTGGCTTGTTGGTATCCTCTAACTTTTAACAAGTACGCTGTTCCTGAAAGTTTTGGTGTGATTGGTTTTAACGTTGGGGATAGTTGATCTTCAAAGATTATAGGTTCATCCTTTTTGTCGATATATCTGTAATAGAGTTTATCAACGACCGTTTCAGAATGATTTTTTAGATAATTGCCATACTGTGTTTTGGCATAAAGCGCACCATTTTCAAATTCTACATCCACAGCCTTTGGTGTTTTAGGGCTAAACTCTCCCCAAAAATCATCGATGGATACATAAACCTTGAAACCATAGTCGTTCACTATTTTCTCTTTTAGTTCCTCTGTCAAAAACAATTCTTCACCATTTTCAACCGCAAGAATTAGATGTTTGTCATTGGTGTTGCTCGCATAAGTTGAAAGATAACTTTCAAGCATTGCGACATTGTATGACACGCTAGATTCTGAGATGAATTCATCTTGCACCCAACCCGAATCAACACGCACATCCATTGTTTTAGGCATAAAAATATTTGGGAAGTCTGCGTGATTTATCATGTCAGACCAACGATCTACATTTCTACTTCGATCTACACTTCCAAAACGGTAATCTTCTTTTAACTTAACCCAAAAGTCAACATTACTGTCCATCATAGCAACATCGTATGTTCCAACATCGTCATAAGGAGGTTGGTAAGTTTGTGTTGCTATATAGTCATTGGGGGCATTGTAAAGGGTTGCTGTAAGATTATTAAGTTGCCAGTAGTCTCGTCCTGCGCCTGTTACATCATGATGTATGCCAACATTATTCGGTAAAGTACCATAGGCACTGGCATAGGTTGGGAAGTTAAGCATTTGCTCTACTGTACCATTTCTTGATTCGATATCCCCACCAACAAGTACCTTTTCATATGGCGTATAATAGTAATCTGGAAAATTTGAATTTGCAGAACTATAATCATACCGCCTATAGTAATCCCAAGCCATATCAATGTACCAACGTCTCACCCATTTGAACACAATGTTTTTCTTGACTCCTACACTGACTTTAGGTTTTGAGATCATGTCTATAAAATTCACATCGGTTGTGATTTTTTTCTCTGACATATACTTTTCAATGTTAGAGATTTCTGTTAAGAGTCCTGTTCGATTTGCACCTGTTGTATCAGTAATGACTGCCAGTTCGATCTCTTTAAAGGTTTCGGCTGAGAACATAACCACAGGGGCTACATTGTTGACAATACAGGTTCTTTTGTCGATGGGAATATCATGGGATGCATCATATAAATAGTCAGCACTTTCAAGGAATACTGACATTGTGTCCTCTTCCCTTATTACATCCACCGCATGGTTCACAAAAAAATAACGGCCGATTTTGTCCGCTTGATACTTCAATATTTCTGTGTTTCCTAAGTAAGTCCAGTTGGGTTCATTTCTTAGCCCATCATTGTTGGTATCAAACATCACATACCAACGTCTCGTAAGTTCGTCACCATCCACTGAGTAAGATGCGTCGTGGAGTTCAATGGTTGCATTTTTACTTTGACGATCCACAAGGACTGTTTTAACCACGTTCATATCTGCAACGGGTTTTACATCCGGTTGAATGGTAATGGGATAAGAAATCGTTTCACTAAAAGTTGCTGAACTGGATGGGTGGGTACTTCTTGCATCCACCGTTAAACTAACTTGATATGCCCCTGCTTCTTTAAAGAGGTAATTTACTTTTTTACCTGCATTGGTATCAAATTTTATAGAAGATGTTGTCTGCCCTTCAAGTGGGGCCACTGTCCATCTGTATTTGTAATCATCAATGTATGTACCATGTTGCGTTGAAAGCCCATCAAGGATAACTTTACGGTTAACTTTACGATCCCCTCTTATGTGCATTTTAGCTTCTAAGGCGGGTTTGATGGTGATGTTTTTACCTGCTGAATCTGTTAAACCGTCATTGTCTGTGACTCTTACTCTGGTTGTAATCACACCTTCATTAAAGCTTATGCCTTTACCCCTGTTGCCATCTTTTAGGCTATGTATTTCAAAACCAGAAAAATCATAGTCTTCAATGGTGCCATCTTCATCAGAGGACTTTTGAGCTGAGAAACTGAATAAACTTCCGGCTCTCACGCTTGTTTGCGCCCGCATTTGTGCATCTGGCGGGGCATTTTTAGGGGGTATGGGGTCTATACTTGCAAAGGGTTGTACTGTATGTGTTGACCACAGTGATGTTATATAAGCACCATTAGGTGTTTTCTTTCTGTATTTCGTAAAAGCAACCATCCTAAAGGTAACTTGATCACCATACATGTAACTGGCAAGGTTGGCATTGTTAAGACCAAAACTTACATTCACAGGCGACCCTAAGTTTGTTGTTTGGTCATAGAAGTTCTCCCATATGCCCGAAGAATTTCTTACACCCCAGAGGATACGTGTGACTTCATTATCGCCATAAATATCTATACTGGGTTTTAGCGTTAGGTTTGTTTGGGCTAGGGGTGCTTTATAGGCTAAAACACTGTCCGTAATATCTTCATCACTTGCCATTGCATTATGGATCGAAAAGTTCTGTTCAATGTCTCCTGCATTAACCATAACTTTGATGCTACTAAAAGCAACATCGTTAATATCATCATCGTACTTGGTTGTTATGTTCATACTGGCTTTAAATACATGTTCGTCTTCAACACCCACTTTAAATTGCTCTCGTCTAAGTGGAATTTTGAATACGGTTTGTGCAACTGTCTTGCTTGTTCCAAACTCAACTATTTTTTCTTGACCTTCCATACTTACTATAATCTCTTTTGATATGGATTTTAGATTTTCTGCTGTTGGAAAGGCTATGGCTGAACCATCAATTTTTACAATAACATTGACCATTCTTTCTGTTTCATCTTCTAAAAAATCAACTGTTGTTACGTCTGGTGTTACGGTTATTATTGGGTTAAACTCGCCTACCAGTGGCGGGGTATCAAAGGTGTCATACCACGTTCTTCCACTGACCACATGATTTAAATAAACTGAACCTTCATTGAGTACTGTTGGGGGTGATCCCACTCTGAAATACTTTTTCGTTTTCTCTTTATCTCTGTTTGTTTTTCCACTTAGTACATCTAATAAGGTATAGTTTGTTGCTACATAAGAATTGTTGTTTGTGTCACTGAGTTTTGAGATCATTAGATGATTAAGTTGAGTATTATCTACTAACCTATTGTCATACTGACTAACTGCATTAACACCCTTAACCTCAACCCAGTTTTTATTCACTTTGGATGCCATAGTACCACCCCCTGCATCATCGGGGAAAAGATCATTGGTTACATTAAACTGGTCTAAATAATCTCGCCCAAGTGTACGGGGTTCTTCTCGTCCTGTTGATGGGTTGTAACGCATTTCATCTGAACTGTGTTTGTAGCCTGTGAAGATATTGTCCTCACTATTTACATAAACAACTTTTTTATAGACTCTAAGAACTTCAATAGATATTTGATGCCCTGTTCTATATCCAGCAAATTTAGAGTGTGCTGTATTAAGCCACGTTTTAGCTGAATTTTCATCTGGATAAAAGTCTTGCATTTTGTTTGCCAGTTCTATTGTTGTATATGCAAATGTAGGTTTGCTCTGAAATGATCCTGTTATACCAACCAGAAGTGCCACGATTAATATGACAGCTATATTTCTTTTCATCTAATCACCTATTTCTGTTCATAGATCAAGTAAGTTTTGTAACCTAGATTGTAGTCTATAAAGAACATTTTGTAGTTGCCGACTTCTTGATCTTCAAATTGTTCAATGTCAATTTCATAATCTGTTGTTCTGCTCTCGTAGTATTCACTAATCAGATGATCATAGATTACTTTGGTATCTTCCTTATAAAAATGATCTACTAATTGATAGAGGGCTTCTTGATAAAAATCCTCCATATAGTTTGCTTCTTCAATGATTGGTCTTCGGTCAACATCCCAACCTTGAGGGAAGTACATGTTATCTATTAAACTCCATAAACCAAATTGCATGTGCGGTACATACTGAGTAAAATCTGTTGATTCGGTAAAGTGTTTTTCCACACTATAGTTTTCACCTTCTGCATCAATACCAACGAAAAAATCATAAAAATCATGTGAAATATGTTCATCGTATCCAACCATGATCTTCACTCTGTTTCTTGAGTTTTCTCTAACACTCATAAACTTTCCATGTTCTTTGGTATGTTGCAGCAGTATCTTTACTGTGTCGTAAATCTTTTGATTGGTGCCATCATCATACTTGATGTAATCGTAATATGCTCTTTGCGTTTCTTGTCCTGCAACTACAGTGTCATACCATCCTGTTATTGTACGGAAATAGAAAACGCCTTCACCTGGATCAAAGTAACAATATGGCTTTTCATGTATTAGTCTTTTTAAACTAATGTCAGTCACTTTGCCCCTGGCGATAAATGTTTCTGGTACATCACCAAGTAAAAATTCTTCAAATTCTTCATCACTCCACAAGTCCATTTTAGGGAATGTTTTAAATATTTCCTCTGGATAGGGTGAATCCTTGACTGCGACTACTTCTACTGTTTCAATTGGTTCTACTGCAATAATTGGCTCATATTTCATCATCTTGTTTAACATGACACATGCTTCGGCTCTTGTTGCTTGGTTGTTGGGTCTAAATGATCCATCAGGATAACCACCAATGATACCTGTATTTGCAACTGCATATATAAGGTGCTTATCACTGGCGTTAATTGATGAATCATCTGTAAAATAATTTGCATCTACTAATTTCAAATCCATCACTTTAAAAATCATTAAGGCCATTTCTGCTCTTGTTATATTTCTGTTGTAATCTACGTTCTGACCAAAATCTGCACCATCGATTATGTTATGTTTTTTTGCCGTTTCAATGTAGGTATCAAACCAGTTTTTACCGTCTGTATTTTCAAGTTGATATTCAGTTTGTTTGATTAGAATTGTTGTAAACTCAGCTATTGATATTGTGTTGTCTGGTTTGAATGATCCATCGGAATAGCCTGTCACTATGTTTTTTTCTATCATTGTTTTTATATACGAAATCGCCCAATGATCTGAAATGTCACTAACCATACTCACAATCTTCTTGCCAACATCCTTAGCTGCTTCTAGAGTTTCATCCACGAACTCTTTGTCTATGTTAATACTAAAATTTATATCTGAGGCATAGGTTGGTACTGTAGTACATGACAGTGCAGTGATACAAACTAAAAAAGCTATCATCTTTTTCATTATTTTGCCCTCCATTTTTGCCACTAGCATAGTGCATTTTTCTATACTAACTTATTGCACATGCAAATCCATTAGATTTATAAAGTCGTCTGTTGTTTTAGTCTTTTTCATAAACTTAAGTCGCTCTGTTAGACTTCAGGTGTGGGAAAATGAGGGCTAATGCCCCCATTTTTTTATAGTATCTTCTACTGTTCTCACATCCTTTGTCTATATTCAATTGTAATTTAGTTGAGTATTTTCATCTTACTTCTATACAACCTTTTCCATTTCAGCATCAAACATATTAAAGAATTCCTGAAGAAGTCTCAAATCAAATTCGTTCTTATTAATCTTCATTAAGTTAATGGTATCAATATGTGTTCTAGCTTTCCTGTAACTTCTGTCTGAAGTGTTTGCAATGTAGTAGTCACATATATTAATAATTCTTGCTTCAAGTTTTATTTCGTCATTTGTAAGTCCGAGTGGGTATCCTGATCCGTCAGCGTTTTCATGATGCTGACGGACTACTTTTGCAACGGCTTCAGGATAGCGACCTGTTACAAGTACTGCTCCTAATTGGCTATGGACTTTCATATGGCCAAACTCTTCTTCTGTATACTTTCCAGGCTTATATAGAATTTGGGGATCCGTTAAAGGATCTGCTTTACCCAGGTCATGGGTACTAGCAGCAATTAGAAGAATTTCTTTATCACACTTAATACCTCTTTGCTCCACAAACTGGTGACATAAATGTGTTACCTCTAGCTGATGAAAGAATACATCAAGACTGATTTTGATTTCCCTCAGATCCAGAGTTCTCTGTCTCACTGTCATTAAGTCCAGGTTGTTCATTTTGATTCACCTCACTTTGTTTTCTCTTCATTCTTTCAACCACAATCAACCGTTTCTCAAGGCATTCTTGTTCTAAGTAATCAAACCTACTAAGTCTTTTTTTGCTTGCATGTATACGGTTAATAAAGCTTACAGGAGGCTTAACAATGTCAAAGCGTCCTAAGTCTTTGCCTGCGCTTATTTTTTTGACCAGGCGTTCACTATCCACACCAATAATAAGTGATTTCACTGTTGATGATCCGTTTTCAATGACCTTTTGACCTGTCTGGTCCACAATTTCAGTGACTGTAATAAGATCAATAAACCTTGGATTTTCAAGTTCCTCAACATGATAAAGAGCATATTCGCTACCGAGCTTTAACTGAGCTGCAAGTACATCTGAAATATCTGGTACATCAATTGATATTAAAAACAGATCGCTCGTCTCAAATCTTTGAGAACCACGATCTGTCACTTTGTGATGAAAAGCCTGTTCACCTCTAACAACATCAACAATAAGTTTCTTACCTACTATTTCATCTTTTGATTGAACCATTTCAGGTGTAAATAGCGATGTTGGAATATGAATTATACTTACTATGCCCTCTTCAATAAATGTCCCTTTGCCCGCATCAATACCAAATACCACCACAGGTATTTCCCTTTCAGGCTGAGCATTAACCCGAGCTGCTTTAAATGTCATGTTAACAAAGACCACGCTTAGTACAGCACATATCCCAAGGATAATCACAAGTCTTGCGTTAATTTTTCCTTTCACCCTTTTGATTCCTCCCTAATTGGTCTGAGTACTGGTTAAGAACGTATCAGAACCCATGAAATGATGTTTTACAATTACCCCATCCTTATCCATGATGGTTACTGGTATTTCCAGTCGAATATAGATCGTCGTTCGTGTGATTGTCTTACCTTCTATATAAACAGGGGTCGTATTCTTATTAATCACTCGTATTTCATAAGTTAGAGCCTTTGTACTTTTGATTTTGCTCTGGTCTAGAGGTACCATGGTGCTGCTAAGTCTAAGGTTTTTTATCATGTATTCTTTAACCTTTTGTCTAGAGGCTGTGGTATCTAGGATAAGATCACGACTAATTTTATTACTCATGAGCTGTCTTTGTGCTAAATCATCTAACTTAAGCGTTGAAAATCCAGCCATAGCTGCAGACTGTAATTGTCTATCAACATAAACAGATATGTGACTTGCAGACCGATAATCCATGAAAATAGACACCGTGTTAAAGAAGAAAATCAACATGAATGAAGCTAGGAGTATAATCACGATGTTTTTCAAGGCATTTACCTACTTTCAGAATGAAGGGAAGTTCAGTACTGTTCTCATACTTGTGATGGATGGTTCGTTTGTCGACACCACCAGACCGGTCCGTAAACTCAATTAGGCTGGTAGCTTCAATCTTAAAGGCAAACGCTTCGGCATATATCACACTTAGTACAGGTTGCATGTATGTAATGGTGTACCCTTTTGCTTCAAGTTTTGTTCTCAGTGTTGTTTGATCTGAGACACTAAACACACCATCATTCTTTTGGACCTTTTCAAAGTAAGAATGACAAATTCGGTCAAACTCTGACTTTCTTAATATTTCTGTTTCTGCTTGTATCCCCATCACACCACACGAAATCAGTAAGACTACACAAATAGAGAAAACCAAAACTAAAGTAATAACTCTCATATCGCCCCCTTACTACATTACTGCATCAAGTTGAGCTGTTATCCAGGTTGCAATTTTTGTACGGTAGCCAGCTACATCTGTATCAACATTCCCTTGTACTGCAATAAGAGCAGTAAGAACAATAATTCCTCCAACGATTGCAACGATCATTCCCATAGAACCAGTATTTTCACTTAGCTTTTCTCTAACAACACTTTGTACTTTCACAACATCCAAAGCCATTTTTTCATTTGCCATCTTAGTAATTTTTCTGATAGTCATTTTTCATTCCTCCATTTAGTTAATAATAATATTTAAGTCGTTTCTTACCTCGATGAGTTGAGGTAACACGAGCAACACAACAAAACAAATCGATAGTCCAATGGTTCCAAGAATTAATTGTAGCCTCCTTATATCGCGTTTTACTCGGTAAGATGAGAGTTTTCCAGCTAACATATGTTCTTTTAAAGTCTTTAAACTTTCTTCAGATTTTCCAGTAATCATTCTTGATTCCAAGGTGGTTACCACGCTATGTAAGAGCTGTACATCAGCAAGTGCTCGCATTTGTTTATAAATAGGTTTAACATCTGATTTAGTCTTATATGCTGCACCAAGCTTTTCAAAAGATTGCTTTAATGGCTCTCCTACTCTACCAGCGCACGCAAAGAAAATAGCGTCTTCAGCTTGGCCAAACCTCGACTGAAAATATAGAAGGTCTATTGCATTTGATAAATCTCTTACAATCTTTTGGTTACGCTCTTTTCTTTTGTATAGCATAAACACATGTAGTGGCATCACTGCCGAGATCAGCAGCATAAAGCCTGTTTGTATCAAGGCTTTAAAACCGAATAAAAGAAACTGATTCAGACCTACAATGCCAATCAAAGTACCGAATAGTACATGAATAACTAAAAACATTTCTACTGACATATCCTGATCACTGTTAACTAAATATCTATTTACTGTTTGATACCAATTTGAACCCTGTGCATTTTTTAGCTTATATTTTTGAACTTTAACCTTTGATTTTTGCTTGGTCGTTCCTTTATAAGCTACTAGGTATATAAGTACTAAAGTGGATAAACCTATGAAATACACAAGAAATAACAATCCCTTCAAAAGACCTCCTTACTCACTTTTTACAAGTGTTGAAGACAGTTTTAAAACAATAATAAAATCAATGATTAAGGTAACTTGGGCCCATATAGACCTTGCCCACATAACCCCATACTTAGCATTCATAAATCCTATAAGAATGGCTAAATTCATTATGATCACAAAATAAAGTAACATTTTCATCATAAAGTCTTCTGAGTCTTCTTTAGATGCCAGTGTACTCAGAGCATTCATTTCACTAGCAATACTATTAGCAAGTGTTACTGCATTCCCACCGTGCGTATAAGAGTGGATTAGGTTTTCAATAAAAATATCAAACTCAGGACTCCCCACCCTATTCTTAAAATTGATTAACACCTCATCAGCTTTGTGATTTAAATTTCTTTCCTTTTGCAGCTCAAGAATATACGTACGCATAGGTTCTTTACTTTTTTCATAAGTTTCGTCTATTGCCTTGAAAATGTTGTTCGTTGCGCTGAACTCGTTGGCAAACCTATGCATATATTCGTTGATGGCCACGCGGTTCTTACGCTGCATCAAATCGGCTATAGCACTCAGTACCAATGTAGGAACGGCAAATCCAAGTAGGCCAAAAGCAGCGCTTACAATAAAGGGCATAATTCTAATCATAAAAAAAAAGCACTGCATATAGGCTATGACTGATAGCACAATATGAAGGCTCACGTTATATGGTATAAATCTTTTTATTGTTGAACTTTGAATGAGTTGCTCTGCTTTGCCAATCCAAGTTGCACGTATTAGTACTGTAAAATCAACACGTGGCATTGTTATTTTTTCTTTGTTCTTCTCAATCAAGAAGTAACTAGCCAGCAGGCTCCCCATCACACTGAGTGTAAGCAGCAAACGTAGTATCGCCTTCATGAACTCTTCTCACCTCTTTGACTTTGTCTTTTAATTCATCTTGCATAATCTCTCCTACTTTAACAAACTCACCTTCCATAAATGTCTGCATTTTTGAACTTGCTTCAAACCTGTATAAAGTGTTAAATGGGCTTTCTTGCTGATTGTAAGGAAGGACTTCTACAATCTCAGCTGCTCTAAATCTGTCCATATGTACAATCACATCAAGGCTCTCATGTAGCATTTCTAAAAGGGTAATACGATCAAGGGTAGTCCCTGATTTTTTCATGTTAATCATCATCTTAAGGGGTGCCTTTCTTGCACTAAGAGCATGCCCTGTACACCATGTGATGTTGCCATTAAAAGCCCCATCAAAGAAAACCATGGACTCAGATCCTCTTATCTCACCAAAAACGTATTTATCAATCGTTGACATCTGGCCATGGTCCACAATTTCTTGCATATTAATAATGTGACCATGTTTATTTCTCTTAACTAGACAAGACACAGCATTAGGATGATTTAGGTGAAGTTCTTCAGACTCTTCTATAGGCATTATCCTGATGCTTGAATCATTTTCCTCAAGAAGCGCACGCATAAGCGTTGTCTTTCCAGCTGCTCCTTTACCAGTAAATATGATATTGGCATTTTGAAGTGATTTAAGATAATCAGCCATTTCTGATGTAAGCATACCTAAGTGAACAAGTTCGTTTAACTTAAAGGCCTCATCCCTATGTTTTCTAAAAACAACCCAAGGATTCATATATGCGACAGGTTCAATTGCTGCAACAAATCTAATTTTATTGACTGGATCTACAAATCTTGATATTGCCTCATCTTTATTAAGTGTTGCTTCACAACTGTTTACAACTAACTGTATATAATCTAGTAGGTTTTCTTTGTTTCCAAACCTTATTCCTGTTTGTACTCTTTTACTTCCAATTTGAACCCATATATTGTTAGGTCCATTTATAAACACACCATTACACTCTGGATCATCCAGATACTTCTGTATAAGTCCATATTTGAAAATATGATCTAATACAGATTTTTTTAGTTCTTCCATGCTTAAACCTGGAACAGAAAAATTATTGATTCTTATTATTTTTTCTACTGCAGTATGTAGCGTTTCTATTGACACGGATTTTTCTGTGACACGTTGTACAAGACTCTTATGTGTTTTAAGAAGTTCTGAATTAATCCTTCTTAACACGTCAAACTGAGTTAGGCCCTCATTTGAAATGTCTAGCTCTTCAATTTTTCTTTTCTCTATCATTTCTAGAGGGTTTGTAAACATTGCATGACCTCCTTACATTTTTAAAGCCAATTTCTTAAGATCTCTCTCAAGCTCTTTATCCCTAAATTTCTGAAAGACATTCTTTTTACTGCTTTGTTTTCTGATGATCGATGCCGGTTCAACTATCAGTTGGCTTTTAATTTCAACTTCAGTTGGATCCATGGGGCCTAAATCGTTCACCACCACTTCAATTTTATTGTGGTCCACATGACGATAATCCATAAAATTTTTCAGCATTGAGTTAATATGTTCTAAATCAAACGAACTAGACCTGGTGACTAATAAGGTCCTGTCTGCCGACTGCATAGCAATCCTTGTTAGGTCAAGATCCGGACAAGAATGTGTGTCAATAATGATGTAATCATATAGAGTATGCAACATTTTTAATGACTCTAGAACGGGCTTATCAATATCACTTTTGTAGTGATGATAGTCCATAATATTTGGACTCGCAAATAATATATCTACTTTCTCGACTCGTGTAAGCATATGCTCAAGCCGTTCTATTGTTAGCTGTTTTGAATCATATGCTTCAAAAACGTCTTTATAACTTTTCTTAGTTTTTTTTCTTAGCTCACGTTTTAACATGGGTTTATATGCATTCCACTCAAGTAGGCAAACTTTAATATACTTCTCTTTTGACAATTGTTTTGCCATATTCCAAGCTATAAATGAAGCCCCTTGTGATAAGGGGCTTGTGACTGCAATAATCTGTTTTGCTCTAAACTCTGTTCTCGTCGTTCCAAGACTCAGTTTTAAGACTGGTACTGCTTCTTCTACCTCTTCTTTTTCTTCAAACATGTCTTGTGGTTTTGTAAGCTTATGAATAATAACATTTGTTGATTTTGCTTCACTTCTTCGTAGCACATTAAAATAGCCGCTAGAAGCCAGTATTTTAATCTCAGTTTCGTTGTCATCCCCAAGGAGTATAAGCGGTTTTACATGACTAAATTTGTCCCTTAATTCATTTAAAAGATTTAAAAGATTACTCATATCCTCTGTAGGATCTATGTACCGATTAATCAATATAGCTTCAGGCGATATGTTCATAAAACGATCACAATAATCAGGTCGAAAAATATTCTCTTGTACATCAGCTTTGTAAACCACTTTTATATCTTGCTTGCTTTCAAATCGATTATCCAGGTCTTTTGATTTTGTTAAAAGTATGAGTTTCAATTTTGCACCCCTCCTTTTCTAGTTAGTCATTAACTTAATTGATTCGCTTTTAAGGTTGTATGTTTTGTAGAAGTTTCATCGATTTTCTCAAATCATCTTCATTTTCTTCTTTTTCTTTAGCTGACTCTTCTTTTTCATCTGTTTTCTTTTTCTTCTTAGATTTCGGTTTACTATACGTTCGTACGTCATCAACATACTTAAAGACTTCGATGTTTTCTTCTACCAACCTCAGTGGCGTTTGAGGATCCATCCAGAGGTATTCGTTTTGATAACTGTCTACTTGTACGCCTATTTGAAAGTGTAAATGAACAATAAACATGCCCGTTGTACCTTCAGGACCATACCCAGAATCACCAATGTAGCCAATCAACTCCCCGGCCTCAATATGTCTACCTTCATAAAGACCATCAGCATACTTTGACATATGAGCATAATAGAAGTATGCCCCCTCTTTTGTAGTGATTCCAATACGCCAACCACCATGTTCATTCCAACCGAACTTAGTAATAGTCCCACTGGTCATTGACACCAACGGGACCCCTTCATCTGCAACTAAATCATTTCCATAGTGTGGCCGTTTTTCTTTATAAAAGCGTTCCTCACCAAAATCATCATATAAAGCATATGGATATTTTTTTCTTTCTACTACATCTTTAGATACAAACTCATCATTATGGTAGTACTTTTCAATCCATACCTCTTCAGGGACTGGAAAATACTCTAGTGACTCAAACATTTGAGTTAAGACAGATTCAAATACTTTCAGATTCCTGCTCATCTTAATACGGCTTTCAACATCACGAATAGGTGTATTGTCCAGACGATCTATCAAATCCTGATTAACATGTCCCCATCTATAGCCGACTTGATCTCCAAGTTGTACAAGTCTTGTTATGTACTCTCTACCATATTCACGTTTAACTTGTCTTACCACATGTACAGGAACGTCATTTGCATTAGCTAACTTCAGTTCTTTAACTTCTTTAGAACCTGAATTAGATAACATCATCATAATCACCAGCATAGGTAGTGATAAGAAGACACCCACTCCCATTATGATTTTTTTCATATCAAGCCTTCCTTTAATTCTCGCCACGTTCTTTCTCTCTCATTTGTTCTTCTAACTCAGTCACTTTATCGTGTACATCCTCCATTATTTCGCTATTTGTTAACTCTTGTTTAGAATATCTAGAGAACTCTTTCATACGGCTATCCAGTAGTGTTGCAAATTCGTCTTTATCCTGTTTTGACCAGTTTCTAAATCGCTCATTTTGAGCCTTAGGACCCCTATCTTTATCTGTAGTATTAATCTTCTGATGAGTTGACTTGCTAGTAGCAGACTTGCCAGGATCACGCTCTGATTTCACAATGTCTAGCATGAGTGATTCCATTGACTTTAGTAGTTCCTCCATATCAATAGATTTTGGAACTTCAGTATAGTTATCATTTGCAGATTCATTCACATGTACATGGACTTCTGAAGTTGTATGAGCTTTCGTTTCCTTATACTCATTCCAATCACTAACGGGAATATCTGTTTTTATTTCAGCGTGAATGGTTTGTTCAATCACTGGACTACTTTCTTTATCCGTTTTCAAAGTACTTGCTTGTTCACCTGGAGTGTGATCACTTTCATCACCTTTTACAAAAGTGTTTTCAGATATGTTTGATTCAGGTCTATCTACTTTTAGATCCACAGCCATATAATCTTTTAAAGCTTCATCAACATCATCCATGGCCATATCATTTAAGAATCGTTTAGGTTTAATGCCGCCTTCTCTTAATTCCTTCATGGTTTGTTCTGCAGCATCAAGTTGTTGCTTGGTAAACTTATTTCCCTTGTTTGCTATACGCTCATTCACACCACGTGTGAATTCATCATAACGCGGTTTCACTGTTGTATCGTTGATTCGACTCTCAGCTTTGGCTGAATTGTCAGCACTGTTTTTATGCATATGATATTGGTTGGTCAGATAAATCTCACCATACTCCCTATCAGTTGCTCTCTTAGGGATATCAACAATGCCCTTAGAGGTATCATAATCTCCTTTATTCATCGCCTGTTTGTAGCGCATTTTCGTAAAAGTTTGCTGCATACGTGGGCCTTCAGTTGCTCCTTGTGCTTTCATAATATCTTTTAACTCCTTAAACATTCGTCTAGGATCTCCACCCATTTTCTCAATGTGGTCCATTTCTAAACTCACATCTTTAAGCTGCGCTTTTGAAAACTTGCTCATACCTGCAGCCTCACGAGTAAGGGCATTCTTAACAAAATCAGGATAATTACGTTCTACAGGTTTTCCCGACACCTCTTCTTTTTTGTCAAAGACATCATCAGCTGCAGCCTTCTCAACCTGAAATCTTGTATCTAAATAGTCACCAGCCATTTTCTTTCGCATGGTTCTATGCTCAAAATAGTCATGAGCTTGTGCTTTTGAATGTTCATAAGCATGAATGGTCTTTTCTTTTGCAGTATTTCTAGTATGCATTGAATGATTAGCAAAGGCATACGCATACTGCATATGGCTACTGTCCTCCGAAATGACTTCGTTATGCATTTGCTGCATGAACCGACCAGCTGCCCCTGCTGTACCTTTTGCGTAGTTGCCTGCATATCGGCCAGCCGTTTTAAGCTGACTACTTGTAGCGTCTACAGCCCTGTACCCAGCTTTTCTAACCTGCGTTGGTACACCTCGGTGTAAATTGGGATCTTTTTTAAACTGTCGTTCAATACCTGCAGCACCATACTTTCTAAAACTTTTTCCAAAACCAAAAATGTAATGTCTGCATACAAATATTACAATCATAAATAAGGCTTCTAAAAATAGTGCTGTCCCTATGGCCATACCACTATTTGATGCATATTCAATCCAGCCGATGTGTATAGAAAGAACAGTCGTTAAGGCGACCAGACCGAAAAAACTCGCACTCGAAAAAGTTAGAAGTTTAAGCGTCCAAATATAGAGGATTCGCATCCCTCTACCTGGTAATATGGAAATTAGAAATATCACTGATGATAAGAGAATTAAAAGCATCACAACTACACTGGCTGCAAGCCCCACACCACCAAGCAGACAAACTAGAAGTAGTAATGGGGTTACCACAATAAAATAGAAAAAAATCGGGCCACCTCGACTTGGGCGCCCGACTGTTCTTTTATCTGATAACTCCTTGTAAACCTGTTCACGCTCTAAGCTCCCCGGCGGGGCATTTATGATGCGCTCCTTATAGGTTTCAATCAGTGCTGCTTCACCAATCTCTAAATCTGTCCAAATTCTTCCTATAAATGCCTCCCAAATCATATTGTTTAATAGCGTTAATGCTGCATCATCTGAGTACCTTCCTCGTAATGCATTTTTGAAAGTTACAGAGTATGAACTCTGGATGAACTTGTTGTTCAAACTGTCTACGACCATTTCACTGTATTTTAAAGCTGTTAGAGGCGCTGCAAAAAACATAAAAGATATGACATATATTGCAACTACGTTTATTGCAGTTCTTGAAAAGGCGTGCTGTTTACCTCTTTCTAACATCATGATTGAGATAACTGCCACAATGATAGCTGTTAGTGAAAAGAAGTTGTCAAAGATGGTCTTTTTCATAGGCATCATAACTGCTTGAATCAATGAGTCAAAGAGTGTAAACAAAGACGATGTATATGCAAAGGTAATCACATAACAGGTCGCACTGGTCAGGTATTTTAAAACACCAAAGAAAAAATTGGCTAGTTTTGAATCCATATCAATATCGTACCAAGCTGCGCTGGGATCAGAGTCAAACACATAATATGCTTCACGTTCTAGCTCTAGATTAACACCATCTGTATCAATCAATTCACTTGGCGATGTTAGTCCATTTGTTGCATCTGCAAACGTCAATCCAGAAAATAGCAAAATATAGGCCAGTAACACAATGAGGATCTTATGCAACTTTCTCATCCCCACCATCACCCTTTCTTTGCTCTGGTCTCGAAGAAAATGCCTCTACAATATCCTCTGGAATATCTATTCTTACGATTCCCGTCCTCCCATCTAAATCTTGATGAAGGACATGTCGATCTTTCATTTTCAAAATGGACTTGATATTTGATTCGTTAACTTCCATGCCAACGTATTCAAGAGAGCTGACAGCCTCGGACTCAATCCCCATTTTGTAAATAAACTTAATACCAATGTTATTTTTGAGTTCATCATCTATACTGGTTGCATTTTGGTCTGCAAGATGAATGGTAGTAAATAGGGATCTTCCCTGACGCACCATAGACTCCATAAACTGTTGTCCCATCGAAACAAGTTTAATGAACCACTGTTCATCTACACCGATAAACTTAACGATATCTCTTTCTGAGAAACCAAATCGTTTAGCATGTTCAAGTAAAGGCATTAGCACTGCAAGAGAAATTGTCTCAGCAGTATTAAACTCTTCAAGCGTTTTCCCTTGATCTGGCATAGTTAGGCCTTGCACATCAATAACCGTCATAGCACGATTAATGTTTAGTGCTTTTGATTTACCCTCAGAAAAGAGTAAGGAGGTTGCTGGAAACTCTTTTGCTCCTTCAATTAAAATGCTTAACTCGCTGAATTCATCTGCATAGGCTCCTAATTTGTCGTGTTTTTTCCAACCTTCATTAACAAACTCTTCAACTCTTAACATACATGGGTTATCTGTTTCTAGCGCCTCTTTACATGCTTTTGTAATAGCCAAATATCTTCTATCACCAATTTTTGCCCTACCAATAAAACAAAGGATCGTTACGGCAAGTTCAAAGGCCTTTTTCTTTGCCTCTTCAAGTTCTTTCCCATTAATATTAGCAAGTTCATAAACTAAGAAAGGGTCCAACATACCCACAAACTCAGTTTCCCCGGACAACATAATTATGTCCAAATGCTCCTGGAACTCATCTGGAAGATACTCACGCATACTAGAACTATTTCCTTTAGGATTTATAAATAGTGATTTGTTTCCAGCAAGTGCATTTAAATATGATAGGTATAACATTAGGAGTGTTTTTCCCCCACCAAGCCTACCAATACTAGATATTGCAGGTGATTTATCGTTTAAGGCAGCTCTTGATGGATCATAAAACACTGGTTTTTCTAAACTTCCAAGGGCAGCAATATAAAAGCCAAATGGATCCCCTAGCAACTCAGTGGCATTAAAAATACCAGAACACAGAACCCTAGGTAATATACGTTTTGTAAATGCTGTTGTGACTTTCTTAGAACCAGGCAGAAACTCAACAAAGAACTTTCCTTGATCAGAAACCGATCGTTGCATTTCAATTTCATATTCATCAAAATAATTAATTACAGCCTGTGCACGTCTTTCCATAAGATCATAATCATCAGCGAAAACACATATATTGATGTTTACTTTATAATAATCTGACCGTGTTTGTTGAAGCTCATTATCCAACTCATCAGCTTCTCTTTGACCCTCATAAACGCTGTCAGGTACATCCCCGCCTTCATGCATGTGCTGGATTTGATCTTTTACTGTATTCTTCTGCCTTTTGATTTGACCTCGACTTGTTTTAGTATTCATTACATCGATATCAATCTCATATTCAACTGGAAAATTAAGTGACTCAAGCCAGTAGAAAAACTCGTAATCCGGAAATACCAAACCATCGTCAATAAATGAAACCGATAAAAAACTCTGATGACTTATACGACCATTATTATGTGAAATTTGAAGGTGCGGTTTTGTCTTATTCATCTGAAGGACTCCACCACCAAGAGTGAGTAAATCCTTAAGTTTTGGTACAAGTATGCTCTTGCCTTTACGTTCCTTCACCTCATAGCCTGGTTTCCATGGATCAAAATCCTTTTGTCCTGAGTCGTCAGCGTACTTACTTGCTGCTTTAGTTCTCAGTTTTGGCTCACCAATTCCCCTATAAAAGGGTTGTACTTGCAGCCACTCTGTTGTAGCTTCATCAATGGGGTTTACGAAATTCCCAATACGCCTATAGAGTGTTTGCTCACGTTTGGTATAGGTGTACATATCTTCAAGTGGAATTTCAACATTTTTCACACCGAAGGCACTATCCACAGTATCAAATAGACTTGATCCTAAATACTTAGCATCGTCTAAAATTTTTCCAAATCCTTGTTTTTCGGACTTTTTAAGCTCAACTAACATAAATTTCTTTATACTGTTTGACTCATCTCCCACTTTACTAATCAGGTAATCCGTCTGAAAATCAACATGGTTCTTTGCAAGGTGGGCCAGTGGACCTCTAAAGGTACTTTTAAACTCTTCAGCTCCGGCCCTAATCGATTGTGTCCAGGGTTTTCCAAGTATCTTGATATGTTTTGCTTCTGTTCTTTTTAGCATAGTCTGAGCTCTTTGACGCATAGTAAACTTTTCTGGATCAGATTTGTGTCTATATGCGTCTAGTTTGATTTCGTACCCAGCATAGCAATCACCTTGCTGGGTATAAATCAAGTTATCGTGGAAGTAGCTCATTGGACATTCAATTTTCACTGCGCACCTCCGTTAATCATAATCATATCTAAGCCTTATTTTCTCTTTCTTGTCTGGATCCTCGAACAAGTCGATGTACTTAGTTATCCTGAAATAGACTTTCACAATAATATGTACATCTTCCGTTTGTATAGGTTCCCAATTTTGATAAAGTCCTGGCTCAAATAGATATTCAATATAATCGTAGATATACCTATAAGGTGCTTTACCATCAAGCTTTAACTTATTGAGATAAAAGCTAAGACCTAGAGGGTATCCTACAAAAAATGCTACATCACTAAAAAGTAGCCCTACAACAGGCAGTTGGGAGAACAGTGTCATTAATTTCACTTTTTCAAGCAATAAAAAAAGCCCTCCCAAAAGGCCTGTAAGTACAACAAAATATCCAATCTGAGCAAATTCAAACTCAAAGCCCAAGTCTTTACCAAATATATGAGTGATTTTTAGAGTAAACTCCCATAGGTTATTAAACATGGGAAGTCGTTCTCTTTTATGTTGATTACTCATAGGCTATCATCTACTTAAAATAATTAACGAAGGCTTCAGCGATAGGCGCAAATCGTGTTGGTCCACCTGTGATAAAGAAAAAGGCTGCTCCAACAAACGCCATGCCCCACATTTTCCCTTTATTCCCTTTTAAAAGAAACATAATAAACATTGCAATGATGACTAGGTAGCCAAAATCAATAACATTCGCTTTTGATTTACTAATTGCATTCCCTACTGGATCCGCATATGCAAGTACACCCATTGTAATACGGTTATAAACTGCAAAGTTATAAAGTGAAATCATTAGTTACTTCCCTCCATTTTTGACTCAATTTCCTCATGCCTAGTAGAAACAGATTCTATGTACCACTTAGTACCATCTTTAACCATGATCATTTCATGACTAAGCATAAACCTATACAGCAGCACCTTTTCACGCCAACTGCTTTTTACTTGAACAGCAACTCTAGCTTGACCCTCTAACTCAAAAGCTTCAAAGGCTTCAATTTCGTTAAAGATCCAGTCACCTTCAAATCCTTGTCTGTCTGAATTATCAACAAAATATCTGCCAACTTCATGTGGTCTACCTGTACTGAGCACGTTAAAGTATGACGTGATGGTTTCTCTTACTGGTTGTGCATTGTTTGAAGATACTCTCAGTAACCCCGTGAAGGACCTTCCCTGGGTACCGTGACCAACTTTCTCAGGTTCAATAGTTGGTGGGGCTACAATGGCAAGTCCATTTGCCTCGTTTCTGATGAGCATTTTCACACGAACACGTCCACTTGTTTTTATCTTCTTAACTTCCTTATCGACCACCTCTTTTCTAAGCTGATCAAAGCCTACAGAAACTTCAGCTTCAGCTAAATTATCTGTCACAGCTCGGTACTTCATAAACTGTGCACTCCTTACAATCTGTTCTTTATCTTGCATTTGACTGTCTATAAGTAGCTGATAGCCCGATGCATACGGCTCAAGTCTTTTTTTGTAGTTGTCGGTTTCACCAAGTAGGGTTAAGTATTCACTTGCAAATCCTTCTGCAAAACCACTAAACTCCGTTGACTCATAAAAGCCTTTTGGTTTGCTTGCTACTTCTTGAGCAACCTCACTTGCTGCTTGTCTAATTGCCTGGGTATCTTTCATAAAAATACTATAAAAAAGACCTATTAAAATTAAGATAACCCCAACCCAGGCAAGCAACCTTTTCAGTGGTCGCATATCAATTTTTTTAGGTTTTGTATAACGTACACCCTTTTCTGTTTTAAGTTTTTCTTTTATTATCACCATCACTTCTCCTTACAGTTTAAAATCAAACTTACCTTTTGGAGGATTTTCTAAAGACTCTTTTGAAGATGAATCTACTACGGTTTCTTCATCCTCTTCTTTGTCCCACTCACTTAAGTCAATAACATTCTCACAGATTTCTTCATCCATATCATCAGTGGTATCATCCTCTTCTATATCACTAAATTCTGTGACCTCTTCATCCTCTTCAACGATTTCATACGGGGCATCAACTTCATCTTCAATGACAAGAAGACACCCTTTTCTATAATAGCCAGACTTAATATGTACTTTCTTAAAGTAAGGCACTTGAATGTTTTCAAGATCCGACCCAGTTGTAACAATAAACCGCCCTTGAATATCTTCAAGGGCAACTGCTGCTGTAGATCCTAGAACCATTTTTGAAGGTTGTGGATCTGTCATCCTCCCGGATGCTCTAAGAGCAATGTTGTTTTTTATCTGACCCTTTATTACATTGGCATCTGGTCTTTGTGTTGCTGTAATTAGATGAACACCTGAAGCTCTTCCAACCCTAGCAATAGAATTTAAATAAGACTCTATCTCATCAAGTAACTCAAGGGATGGGGTATCTGTTTCATCCTCTTCAGACCCTTTGGATTTCTTCGCTTTGGATTTTCCAGTTCTGTCTGTAACTTCTGCAAGTTCATCTACACACACAACTATTCTGGCTAATTTGTCCTCATCAGCTACTAGCTTGTTATACTGCAACCTATTTTCAAGACCCATTTCATAAAATAGTTTCATTCGAGCATGGTGTTCCTCAATCACCTCTTTTAGAACGACTGCTGCCTCTTTATATGTTGTTATGACACTTCCAAAATCTTCGAACTTTTTCATATGTACCCCACCTTTAAAATCGAGTGGGATGATATAAGCACCTTGTAGGATGTACTGGTATATCACAAACTCAAAGAATACAGACTTACCTGAGTTTGTTACTCCAGCAAGTAGACCATGGGGATGATCGTTGATATTAACACTGACCATACCAAGTAGACCAATTCCAAGATTAATAGTGCCATCTTCTAAAGAATACATAGATTCATCAATTTCATACATTGTCTTAATAGGTTCATCCACTAACCAAAGCTCAAATATCTGCTTTGATTTTTCAGATAGCTTAATTCGATACACATGAGAGTCAAGGACATTTTCAATTTCAAACTGTTTTTCCTTCCACATTGACCTTGATGAACCCTCAAGTTTAAAGGATAATACCCTAACTTTAGGATTAACCCCTGGCTCTTCTCCAAGATAGACCGGGTAGTTTTTACCTTTATGAATCCGGCCAAATTCTTCAATGGTACGTGTGCCCTGTGCATACAGTCCAATCTTGTCGAACTTGTCATCATACATAAGCTGCTTTTTAAATTGCTTTTTAAGCTCCAGTTTTTTAGTCTCAGATACAGTTGTTATAATGACAGCCCTCTTTGTTCGGGTTAAATTAAGTTTATAGACGTTCCAGTTAAATTCCTGGTCAATGTCATCTAGTTTGGTCTTCCAGGCACCTAATCCTACACTAGCCGTTGTAAATAGACGTACTATTGTATCCTCATCTATGAACTTTTCTCTAAGAAGTCTTGGGGCTATATTAACAGACTCAACAGAACCATCTTCATCTAAGCGATCAACTTTCTTTTTACCGTAGATGCCTATATTTCTAAACTTGTCCTCAAAGGACAGTGTGTATGCGTTCCACTTCGCCCCTATCTTTCTTAAGGCACTCGATAGGGCAACAATAGAAGGAATACAGTAAATGAACCCGTGGTAGATCGGTTTAAAGTTAATACTTTTTATCTCTATTTCTGATTGACGCTTAACTATCTCAATCAAATAATCTGTTAAATCCGAGAGCATTGATGAACTTATATCAATCACCTTACTAAAGTAATGATGACCGCAAAAAGATACTAAAAATCCTACGACCACTGATCCAGTAATCAGTAAGAAGTCCTTTCTTGCACTGCGGTCATGTTTAACATTCATAGATCTAACTCTTTTGATTCCGTCTTTTACCGACCCTTTCTGAGGCCCTATACTACCATTTAGTTTCTGTTCCCATTTATCTAAATTGCCTTCAAATGCTTTTTCGACACTTGTTCCAAGGTCATTTACTAAGTTTTCAAAGCTGATACGATCACCTCACTTCAATTTTTAATATTCTCAGAGAATATTAAAATAGGAACTTTCTAAATAGAATTTCTATATTTCTATACCTGATTTTCCAGAACGCAAATAGTGTTTAGTTGTCGAAATCTTTTTTTGTCTAAGATTATTTTTCGTATCAGTTAAGGCTTTCTTCTTATTCAAACCATCATATCTATTGCTATTATATTTATTTCGACTGTATATACGCCTCAAATCATGACAGTGAAATCCTCTTTTACCTGCTTCATCCTGTAACTTACTCTTCGAGTAAAAAACTCGATTGCCTGTTTTAGATTCCTCCAAAAGTAACTTTAGATCTCCTACCAGCTTTGCATTACTTGTTGAAACAACTTCACCACTTTTTCCACCTTTGCCTTCTCTAACAAGTACTTTAAATCTTCTATCATCCAAAATCTCAAAATCACATGTTTCTAATTTAGCGATTTCTTCAACTCTTAATCCTGTGCTACACATTACCTTAAAAGCTGTTTTTAGTTTACTCTTTCTCATGCCATTGATTTTCTTAACAATTTCCTTGTCTGTGAGACCAGAACCAAGTTCTTTTGGCAGCGTATTTTTTTTGTTCTTAAAAAAATCAATATAGAATGATTCACTTGGTATTTTAAGTTCCGAATTGATTTCATTAAGCATTCTCATAGCATTTTTCACCTGGCTAACTGATGTTGGACTTTCTTTTAGTACATGCTTTACGTAATCTTCTACATCACCTACTTTAACTTCAGATAAGTTTTTCATTCTATGAACACCCAAGTATTTCAAGGCAGTAATCATATGGTACTTATATATACTAAGTGTCACTGGCCTATACTCTCCAGATTCTTTTTTTCTGGTAATGGCTTGCTCAATACCTAACCGTGTCTTTTCATAAAGGCTCATCCTAACAACCTCTCGTCCGAGTTCCAAATCACTATTAACTCATCAAACCTTTTTCGGTCAATGCAAATGTATCTCCGTTGCCTCTTACCTACTCGGACAGATTTGTCCAACCGGTTTGGATCTGTAGCAATCAACCCTAGCGTTCTAAACTGTCGAATTCGTTCATCATAGAATTCTCCTAGTGCTTCCTTTACATCATTTTTTTCTATTGCAGCATATTTTCCAGTCATAGTATTTTCCACTTTCCCGTTCGCTTTAAGCTCACTTAGCAAAGTGAAAAATGCATAGTAAATCTGCTCCAGTAGACTTAGTTGATCAACACCCATTAATCCGACCTCCCTTCTCGATCAAACCACACTGTGAAACCACACACAATTCGTCGGTATATATACTACGTATATATACCTCCCCATTATGTCCAGAGCAAATATTACTGGTTTCGCCTTACAACTACTCTTGTTGAATGAGGTTTCATGTATTCCTGTAAGAAATTAGGTAAACCACATGTTGATACCGGTTATATTTACTCAAACTTAAGCACTATCTCATAGCTATTTACCACCATAATCCTCCAGGGTTTTTAGCTTCTCATTTGTACTACTTGAAATAGTAACTCCAAGATCTGTAACCATATACTCAGCTTCATCAGGCGTTAATTTTGAACATTTTACAGCGTTTCTAATTTGTTTTATACATAGCTCTTTTAGAATATTTTTGAGTTCATTGTGATCTAACTCATGAACATTTGAACTTAATGCATATCTGATATTGTCGTTCATTTGGATTAAATAACGTGATGCAGTAGTGGTTAGCTCTGACATCATACCCATCCTTTCTTTTGCTGTTTCCTTGCTGGGTAAGCTTTATCTAGTTCCCTTTTAGTCAACTTTAATATGACCATCTCACTTGCTTCTTCTGTTCTTCCAGGAGACTTAAGCTTTAGCTCCTCTGCCTTATCATTGAAGTATCCTAGTGGTTTAGCCTGACTCATGCTTAATACCACCCCCTTTCATTTCTGGATCATGGCGCCCTATATCGGGCGCGTTTTCTGTGGACTTCTGGATTTGTGCACAGCTGCCAAACCCATGCACCTGCACACAAGCTCCAGAGGGTCCACAGAAAACGTCAAATGGTTGGGAGCCGAAATCGCCTCCCGGCGGGTTTGATTCGCCCACCCACCAGCCTGTATAACATAGGTTAAGGGACTGTGCACCTTTTATTATTCCTTCTGTTTGAATCTCCGATGCACTCGTATCACTACATTCTTCTGTAATCTTACCTTCAACGTCTTCTACCGTTTCTTTCTTGCTTAGCGTCGTTTTAGCGCCTCTTCCTATGGTTGAAATGACGCTAATCTGTGAGTCTACATCTTCTCTTATTTGTCTTAGTGCTTCTTTTATAGAACGCTCTGGAGCTTCTAAAAGAGCTGCCAGTTCATTCTGTTTGCCCTCCCATACGCCTTCTGTTTCAACAAGGATTTCTAAATCCTTTATCCATTCACTAATATGAATGCGACCCTTTGGATCTTTCTTGCGATCTTCTCTAGTACGCGCATGGTTAACCCAGAACAATTCTTTTGCAATACTCTCACCTGTCAACTCTTTAATGAGCTTTGATGGGATCATATCCTTATTTCTAAATGCACTCTTGATGCGCCCACGAAGCTCACTGACTTTAAGGGCAGGGGTGTTCTTTCTGTTCCAATTGAGGAGTTCTTCAAAAGTTTCTTCGTATGTAAAGCTTGCTCTTCTGTACAACTTTGCTAGACAAAATGCTGCCAAGTTTCGACCACCATCATGGATGCCATTTAGTAGTATATGAGCGGCCTTTGTGTCTAATATGTTTTTTCCTGTTCCAAGCGCTCTATCATATGCTCTTGTTTTCGCTGTCGAATTTTTATTGAGGTTGTACCACTCCTGGAGTTCTCTTAGTTCACATGTTGACTCTGGATCAAAATACACAACGTCTCTTGGAATTCTCTTAAATGAACATACTGCCTTTGATCCATGATCTGCGCCAGGCAGTACGTCACACATTAAGCCACTGATCATAGAGTAAAGAGCTCTTGCAGATTTATAACCTGGTACACGTTCTTTTAGAATCCAGTACACATGAAAACCCTTAGGGGTTTTATTCACCATTGTTGGTGTACTTAGCCCTACATTTTCAATATTTTTCATGAGCTCATTGAGTGTCATATTGACTGAATCAATATCAATCGCAACTGCATTAATCCACCTAACAGCTTCATTTGACCTCTTTTCAGGACTTGCAGTTCTTAGGGTATTGGGATTAAAAAACATTGAGTTATCCTGTTCAGCAAGTTTTAAGAACGTATCAACAGTCCTTGCGCTTTTAACGTTTACAATGTTCTTATCACCTTTATAATGGCCAAATGTTATCTGAACATAACCATAATCATTTCGGTCTTTGTTTTCATGATCTCTATCTTCACGCTCTTTGGGTTTCTCTGTCAGTGATCCATGAAGGATCATTGATAGTGCCATTTGCGCTTCACCTCTAATTGGTAAGGCCATACACTGTCACCATCTTTCTTAAAATAAGTACTAAAAAAGAGCCTCCTTCAGAAAGCCCTTTCTTAAAACTCATTTGCTCAATTTTCACTATTTTTTTATTGTTTTTGGTAGTACTTTTTTTGGTTATTAGTATTACTTTTCAATGATTTAGTAGCACTTTTTATACAAGTCATGTCGAAAAGTGCTACTTTAACAGAGCACTCCCAGCAAATATTGCTGATTTTATTTAAAAAGTAGCACCTTTTAAATTTATTTATCTAAAAGGTACTACTTTTGCATATTTCTCACTTTTTATGACCCAATGAGCTTTGTTAGATTTTTTAAACTTGACCCACTTGGTAAAGTTAAATCTGAACTTGCTTTATTAGACGTATTTACGTTAGGGGTATTATGAACAAGTCCTTTATGGTCTTGTTTATTCTCTTGAACTACTTTGATTGTATTGCACTTCACAACAGCTGAAACGCTATTAGAAACTTCTTCACAACGACCTGTTTCAAGATTCCAGAGTGCCTTTAAAGCTTTTGTTATGAGCCTGTTCTTATTCTTGTGCCTGTTGATCCACTCATAAAATGCTTCGTCTTCACGGGTCTTTTTTACAGGAGTCTTGTAGCGTTTACACAAGCCACCATCCCAGTCAGCTGCCATTAACTTGCTCCTTCAGCAAAGCTTGAATACGCTGCCTTTTCCTGCTCAACTTGGTTGATATATCGCAATTTAGACCAAATAAAACACCCCTCTGCTTCTCTAAACAAGGGATGTTGGCTAATCATGATTCTGCAGTTTGGAATGAGTTCTTTTAAAAATGGCATAAGCTCTGAATATGTTTCTTTAATCATCTGTACAAAGCCACCTGTTAGTATCATGGCTGGAAGTTCTTTATACTTAAACCCTCGCCTTCTTGCCTTATTGATGAATTTTGTTCTAATGGATATGAGTACCTCTTCAATAAGTGGCACAGCCAACTCTCTAATATCAATTTCTACTTCATTGTAATAAACTGAGCCACCATTTCTAATAAGATAATCAAGATAAATTGGATCTGGTTCATAGTCAAAGTCAACTTTTAGAACCTCAAGCATCCTATCAACAATACTTGTTGTGCCTTCGTCATCAATGCTAAAGTATGCTGCTGATATATAATCGTGATTTCTATTAATAGCTGCAGGATCTGTGGTGGTTGATCCTAAATTAAGACCAATTAGTCCTCCCTGTTCCAATATCATTTCCATAGCATCATTGGATTCCATTGTGTCCGCATTATAAATTTCCGCAAGAAGTGCATTTTTGCCTTCCGTTGAAAATGATTGATCTTGATACTCTAGTTTCACACTTGCTCCATTAAACGCAGGATCTAAAAAGCGTACTTCGATGCTTTTTCCTTTAATTTCTTCAGTGTAATTTCTCAGGAACTCTTGATTCTGTGTAGCCACTACTTCATTTTCTGCTCTTTCTGATTCCCCAAGTGGCACACAAGATTCGGCATGGATGAGCACGTCATTATAGCCAAGCTCATATGCTAGAAATGCATGGGTAATGAACTGAATAGCTGAAGTATACCTTACTTGAAGAGGGGTATACTTATGAACATCCCTACTCATGTTTACCAGGTCACCTTTGTTGTTGGCTATAGCATATTCCCCCACATGATAGCGCTGTTTACTGCTTTCGTTTCCATCAACTACTATCATTGCATCAAGCAGCTTCACTTTAGGTGGGTTTTGTATTCGGTTCCTCTTTAAAGGATTGTCCTCATCTTTTATTTGATATCCTCTACATATGGAGTTCGGCAGAATAATACTTGTGCCCTTGTCTGTGCCGCCATGAGCCTTGTACATTCTTCTGCCTTTGTCGTCTCCTATGAATAGTCTTGTTTTCATATTTTCCTCCTGTTCTAGTGTGATTTCAAGAATCGTCTTGATTAACATTTCATCTCATACAATTTTATTTCATCAAGATAGAGGTAGCATGAGCTCTTCTAACTTAATTCTTGTATGCTTTCGAAAAAATCACTATATTCTTTTGAGGCCACATAGTCATCTGGTTGATTAATCCAAACTCTTTAATTGTAAACTCTTCATTAATATCGATACTAGTCTAGTTAGCTTACTTCACAGTTATCTCATTATGCAGTCCTTATCTTTGGAACTTTTCTATCTTTAAGGTTTTCAACAATGTTTTTCATATGTTTGTTAGCTGCCTTTTGAGCAAGCATGCGATCCTCTTCTGACTCAGCTTCATCTCCCATAATTCCAACAAACTGACTTACTTTTAAACCTAAGTAATCTTGTATTTGCTGGTCCGATCCAGTTTGAGTCACAAGATAGTAACTTAAAACAGAATCCACTTGACCCATTCTGTGTGCACGATCCTCAGCTTGAGAATGTACTGCAGGCGACCAATCCAACTCACCAAACACAACACAGTTAGCTCTCTGTAAGTTAAGACCAGATGCAGCTCTCATTGATAAGCAGCACAAGTTGCTTCTACCATTCATGAATGCATCTTCGGACTCATCTTTCTGTTTCTGATTTTGACGTCCAGTTATAAATACTGGATTGTACTCCATTAGTTTTTCATGATAAATATCAAACACCGCATGATGATGAGCACACAAGATTACTTTGTCGCCACTTTCTAGTAACATCTGAACAAATGCAGCTACATCTGGAGCTTTCGCAATTCCAGTCGCTTGCCTGGTCTCTTCAATAATTTCCCTCGTTAATCGACCACGTTTAAGAACATCTTTGCAATTATCTAGCTCGGTTACCTTCTGTATTGCATCATAGATTAAATTGTCAAATGTCTTCTCATCTGCATCTACAAACTGTACAATTCTTCGCTTAGGTGGCAGTTCTTTCAACACTTGATCTTTAGTTCTTCTCAACAACAATCCTTCACGCCTTAAATACTCACCTAAGATATCTGGATCACTTACTAAATCCGATCCATATCCACAGCACCACTCCCGAGTAAAAGATTCCCAATCTCTCATGCAATGAAACTCAATGATATTCATAATGTTCCATATTTCGCCGCCTTTGTTGTAGATCGGAGTACCAGATAATCCGATTACATTTTCCGTCTGCTCTGCAAGTAATGATGCTGCGCTATACTTTTGGCTCTCTCTCCTTCGCAAGTCTTGAATTTCATCAAATATCACTGTTGGAGCACCGATCTGTGGCAAAGCTTTCATCCATCCTCTCAAAAGACCATAATGGATGATGTAAATTTGTGCTTCAGGTAAATGATATGGCTTGAGGCCTTTAATGACGTGTATCTTTGGAATGTTATTGGACTCTATCAGACTCACGTTTTCTCCAACCATTGGCGATACTCTCAGAATCCTTTCAATCTCCTTTTGCCAGTTCGTTCTCAGGTGTGGAGGTACAACAATGATTGCCGGCCATTGATCTATATGAGATAAGAACGCCAACGCTTGAACAGTTTTCCCAAGACCTTGTTCATCTGCAAGAAGAGCTCTGTTGTTATGAAGTAGAAATCCCAACCCTTCTTGTTGAAAGTCTCGAAGTTCAAGAGTAAACTCTGTTGGTTTACAAAATGCTTTTGCAGGATTGAGATTGAGTTCCTCTCGTCTAAGCACATGCGCTTTTGTCTTCTCAATACTTTGCTTCCATCTTTCAGGATCTTCCACTCTTAATGGATATCTAAGCATCAACCAATTTAGATCACCGTCAGTTCTTTTGCTCGATGCAAACCGAGCATGTCCTTGGCCTTTACCACTACTTCCCGGAAATAATCTTTTCGCCATTTGACATACGATTGGTTCACCATCTATTATCCACTCTCCATCTTCATATCGAAGAGTACCATAATAGTGGTTGAAGTTTCCGGGTTCTCGAAGATAATCAGGTAATGCGACTGTCTTCATATTGCAATCCCCCAAAGTCTATTTAGATTAAAGGTCATACAAGGCTTTCCGTTAATCCTTGACGGGATATTAATGCTCCTCTCACTGACCAATAGTAATTCCGTCACAATTTTATGCCCAGCATATCTTTCAAGCTGATTGATAACTGAACCAGTATTTGGCTTACCTCTTTTCACTTCAATTCCTATACCACCTGATATTAAGAAATCAATTCTATTTCTAGGTGAGAGTTTCACTTCTTTTTCGAACTCTATCTCAGCATTGTTTAGTGCTATAGCTATCTGATCTTGGATTGTATACTCAACTGAGTTCGTTTTGATTCTAATTTTGTTCAGAGCTTCTAAAACTTCTGATAACTCATGCTGTATTGCATTGTCAATTAAATCCAACCTTCACTCACCTTCCTCCAAATCGTACGAAATGTATTATTGCTTGTGCACCATCATATGTCATTCACTTTTAATAGCCTCCGGAAAAAGTCTTGAATTTCTATGTGCAGACCTTATGGTCATAAATTCATTTCATTGATCATATAGCACCTTACGCACAAATGAATCATTATGTGTGGACTTTCATGAGAAAAGCAACCCCGTTATTTATACCTCTTAGCTTTTACTCTATCTAGATCGAAGTTTTCCAAAATATCCTCATTTTTATGGTGTAGTGATTTAGACATTGTTCTCAACATATCTAAATTAGATTGAATTTCCGTAATTCTCTGTTTGTTCTTCTCAATATCACTTTCGGTATTAAACTCAGTTGGTTGGGAAAGTACATCTATATATTCTTCATTAGCCTTTATTTGTTTGTCTATCCCCATTGATAATTGAGTCCATTCTTGTATGCTGTCAAGCTCAATGATACAACTTTCAGCAGTTTCAAACTCATTTCTCTTGGTGAAAACTTTCATTTTGTACCTACCCTTCTAAACAGTTTATTTAATTTCTAATAATCACAATTCACTACATACACTCAGGACAATAACTTCCATGCTCGACACCATGTTCACATTGGTTGTACTGCTTATATAAATAACAATCTAAACTATCTTCACCCATAACGAATCTCAAAAATTCACCTACTGCATCCCGATCCACCCCTAACATGGTAGCAAGACTCTGCTCGATATACCCTTCTATATGAGACTGTTTACTACTTTCTAAAAGCTCTGGATGATTTATATATAATTCTTGTTGCTTTTTGATTGTTTCTCAACACTTATTTAAATCTTTATATAATAGAAATAAGCACCTGTTTCATTTCCATTTGAGTCCAATTCATAATATCTGTCTACAACTTTCTCAAATTTGATTGATTCATTATTCTCAAATAATTGCTCGAACTTAATAGACTTTGATTTTGACAACCATGCTAGTTTTAAAAAATCATCTTCAATTTCGTAAGTATCTTCATCAATATAATCAAATGAAAGATTAGACATTAAAGTTTCGATTGTAGCAATAATGTTTTCTGTTCTATAATTACTGTCTTCTTGCACGAGAGCTGGTTTATAACTAATGGGTATGAACTCTGTCAACATCTTGTATCTAGAACGTATAGATGACAATCTACTATTAATCGTCTTGATTATTTTTTCATACTCTTCACTTCTATAAAAATTCTCTTTTTTATGTTGCTTATAATACTTCCTAACAGAAGAATAGGTTAACTCTAATCCTTTCAGCTTTACTATACGTTGAATTACTTTGTTTCCAATTACCTCAACTACATCAAAGCGTCTATGTCTATAGTTATCATAGTCACCTAGAGAACGTTTATACTCAATATCTAAATAAAGTTTAAGCAACTCAGCTACTTTCAAGTCATTGGTTGTTTCATCAAAAACATGAAACTTTTCATCCCTTGGTTTAAACATACGCCCTCCTTTTTTCATTAACTAATTTTCAATGTGGCTTTTGCTAGTTTTCCATACCAAAAAGAGCCCCCTACATTAATTTGTAGAAAGCTCTTCCTTGTATCCTTTTTTGTTAATCCCACATTGCCAACCTTATTGGGATCTCTTTTACACGCTCTCTCGAACGCGTTCCATCGGTATTTTCTCGAAAAGTCTCAATGTCTGTATCCATTGAAAATTCAACGATTTCTAAGATTATACCTTTTGTATTTCTACTACTGTCTCGACGTGCGGTGTATGAGGAAACATATCAACACAACAAACCCTCTTCACAACATATCCCGCTTCCTGCATTTGCTTTAGGTTCTCAGCCAGCGACACAGGATTACACGAAACATAGGTAATACCTTTTACACCATACTCAATAATCTTACCCATCGTTTTTTCGTGAATACCAGCACGAGGTGGGTCTACAACTATAACGTCTGGCTTCTTTGTAACTTCATCCAGCTTTACGAATACATCACCCGCTAGGAAATCACAGTTTGTAAGACCGTTTAACCCAGCGTTTTCAACGGCTGCTTTTACTGCGTCTTCTATAATTTCAATGCCTGTAACATGGTCTGCGTGTTCAGCCATAATCTGTGCAATGGTGCCTGTACCACTGAATAGGTCAAACACATTTCTCGATTCGATATGGTCCATGTACTCCATTGCTTTGGTGTATAGCAGCTCTGCACCTAAAGTATTGGTTTGGAAGAATGAGTAGAATGAAACCTTAAACTTCAGGTCAAACAGTTCTTCCATATAGTAGTCACGACCATAAAGAACATCATATTCTCCACGAACAACCTGTGCAACACCATCGTTTACTATGTGAAGAATACCAACAATAGTGCCCTCTAAGTCCAGATTTAACAGCATGTCTACGTAAGGCTTTAGGTCAACATCCATTGCTGAAGCGGCAGAAAGCCCAATAAGAATTTCGCCTGTCTTTTTGCCTTTTCTAACGTTTAAGTTTCTTAGGTAACCCCCTGTATGGCGGACACCGTCGTATTTTGGAATACCACGTTCAACAAAGTGGGTATGTGTTGCTTCTAAAATAACGTTAAAATCTTTGTCTGCAATTTTACACTGGTCTACTGTAACAACATCGTGGAAACGTCCTTTTTTGTGCATTCCCAGTGTTAAAGGACCACCTTTTTCCTCGTCACCAAATGAGTACTCCATTTTGTTACGGTAGTGGTAAATTTCTGGTGAAGCCAGAACGCCGCCCCACTCATAACCAGTCACACCCGCTTCTTCCAAAAGGCCCTGTACTTGTTTGCCCTTTATTTCAACCTGAGCTTCATAAGGCAGGGTTTGTCTTGCACATCCACCGCAACGTCCAAAGTGTGGACAGAATGAATCCACTTCATTTGAAGCCTTTTCGACCACTTCTATTAAAGTGGCATCCGTACGGTTGTTTCTTTTTTTCTTAATACGTGCTTTTACCACTTGGCCTGGCAGGGCACCTTTTATTTGAATTTTTTTCCCTTCGTAAGTCCCAATTGCTTTTCCAGGAAATTGTACATCATCAATTTTTAGTTCGATTATTTCTCCGCGTTTCATATTAACCTCCATAAATCATGCCTGATTGAATAGGCGTCCTACATCATGACCATTCATGATGATTGATTTTACGATTTCTTATTTCAAAACTTGCTCAATAAAATAAGGTTGAGTTCATCACTCAACCTTAAGTAAATGCATACAAATCAGGATTCATTATATATCATCCATCAACACTGGACAAGCTTAACCCTGAATCTATTCACCATAGTGCTCTTTTAATTTTTCAAGTTAACCTTGAAGTTCCAACCACTCTTCCATTAAGGTGTCATATTCCGCTTTAAGTTCATTTAACTTGTCATACTGGTTTACAAGCTTGTCATAACCAGATTCTGAGTTATGAAGTTCTGTTTCTAGATCTGAAATAACAACTTCACGTTCAGCAAGTTCAGTTTCAAGCTTTTCCAGCTTTTTAGCCTTCTTTTTCTCAGCATTTTTCATACGTTTTTCATCTGAGTCACGGTAGTTCTTAGATTTCTTTTGTGAATTTTCCTGTATAGAGGCCTGAAGCAATTGTTCTTTATATTCTCTAAAGGCTTCATATCCACCCTCAAAACTTTCGAGACCCGTTGGAGATAAGTCCACAATACGGGATGCAATCCGTTTGATTAAATAACGGTCATGTGAAATAAAGAATATGGTACCATCAAAGTTTTCAAGGGCCATCTCTAACATTTCTCTGGAAGGAATGTCTACATGGTTTGTTGGTTCATCCATGATCAAAAGGTTAATACCTTGCTCCATCATTAGACATAGTTTAAGCCGGACTTTTTCACCACCCGACAAGGTCGAAACTTTCTTAAAAACATCGTCTCCTACAAACAAAAATCTTGCCAGTTTACTGCGACAAGGTCCCTCATTATAACCTGTTTCTGCATTAAAGAGTGCCAATACAGATCTTTCAGATTCTTCAAAAGCAATGTCCTGTGCTAGATAGCCAACACTTACTCTGGCTCCTAAGTTAAAGCTACCTGCCATCTGTTCCATTGTACCTAAAATAATTTTGAACAGAGTGGATTTTCCAATTCCATTTTTGCCAACAAGGGCAACTCGTTCTTGGTAACGGATATCCAGATCAACATTTTTAAATAATGCAATTCCATCGTATCCAGCTTCTATTTGATCCATGAGGAGGACTTCTTTGCCCGTTCGACTGCTTGAGTCAAAACTCATTTTAATACTGCTACGGTCTTCAAATGGTCTATCTATTTTTTCCATTCGCTCTATACGTTTTTCCATAGATTTTGCTCTGACAAACATTTTGTCACTGTCTCGCATTTTACCCCAGATCCGAAATCTTTCTGCGGCTTCTTCCATGGAACGTATTTTCTTTTGTTGGTTCACATAAGCTTTAAGCTGGAGTCTTAACCACTCGTCTTTGTCTTCCATAAACTTGCTATAGTTGCCAAGCCAAACTTTACTCTTTTTCTGCTCAACTTCAACAATAGAAGTTACCGTTCTATCTAAGAAATATCTATCATGAGATACAATAATAACCGCACCCTTATACTCTTTTAAAAATCCTTCCAACCACTCAACGGACTCAACGTCTAGGTGGTTTGTTGGCTCATCTAGAAGAAGAATATCTGGCGCTTCTAGAAGAAGGCGTCCCAGCATGGCTCTCGTTTTCTCTCCACCACTGAGTGTTTCAAAGGACTGGTCTAAAAAGGCTTGCAGTTTAAGGCCTGTAATAATACGGCCCAGCTTTTCATCTATTTCATAGCCCCCAGCAAGTTCATACTTTTTTTGAACCTCTGCGTAGTCATGCATAATCTTCTCAAGTGAATCACCAGTACTCTCAGCCATATCAGCTTCAAGTTTTCTCAGCTTTAATTGAAGGTCTGTCACATTTTTAAAGGCACTCATAAGTGTGTTTTTTACAGTGATATTCTCAGGCCATACTGGAATTTGTTCAAGATAACCCACACGTGAACCTTTTGCTCTGTGGATAAATCCCTCAGTCGGGTCTTCTTGTCCACAGATTACTTTAAAAATTGTGGTTTTCCCAGCACCATTACGTCCAATTAGACCAATTCTTTCATTTTCTTTTACATCAAAATGTATATCTTCAAGTACAAGTTCTGCACCATAACTTTTGCTTAAGTGTTCTATATTCAAAACGATCATTTTAGTTCCTCCATTCGACATTACGTCTGCCTGTACAATAAAAAAAGCCAGGATGGGTTCATCCGGGCTTTAACTCTTACAAGCTATACGTATTCGATACACAGACAAACACATTAAGGATTCTTATTTACGAATCTCGTCAATGTTATCTACATCAGTTTCTACATCAAATATTTAAATCGGCACCAGGATGATGACACATCACTAAGTTACATTCAATTAAATCCATCTTAAAAATGGACGCACTTCTCCCGTCAAATGGTTTTTGAGTGCCTGCTTTCATGCGGGATCTCAGTTTAAAATCATTATTGGTCATTGAAAAGCTAGCGATCGATTTATTCATCCTGTTCACCTCCTTGGTTTTAATTGATCTGTTTACTGCTTGTTTATCTGTCCGGATCTATCATATCAAAAAAATTTTAACGTTGCCATTACATTTTTATGACAGTTGGTCTAAGAGGCTACTATAAGACTCCAAATACATGTCTGCATCGGCTTCAATTTCTGGTCTAAATTCTGCTGAAAGGTCGTCATATATTGCCACAACTTTCATTCCGGCATTCTTCCCAGCCATAACCCCTGCATGGGTGTCTTCAAATACAATACAGTCTTTAGGATCAACATTTAAATCCTCTGCAACCTTCAGGAATATATCTGGTGAGGGTTTGCCTTTGCTCACTTGGCAAGATGTTCTTATAATCTTAATGAAGTTGTCAATGCCTCTCGCTTTTACCACTGCACCGGCTAACTCAGGTGAGTTGCTTGTTCCTATTCCCATTTGTAGACCCAAAGCTTTAAACTTCTCTAACATTTCCCATACGAAGGGTTTGAGCTCAATTCTGTTGGTATAAAGGTCTAGTGCCATTGCATTCCACTCTGCTTTAATATCATCAATATCATCTGTAATGTTAAATCTTCTCTTGAAATACTCTGCTGTTTCTGTGAAACTCATTCCTTCAATGGCCTTTTGTAGGTCGTCTGGAAGTTCATAACCATGTTTCTCCAAGTAATCAATGTCCACTTGCTTCCAGATCCACATGGAATCAACAAGGGTACCATCTAAGTCAAATATAACTGCTTTAATATCTTTGAACATATTGCCTCCTACTTAGTTGCGATTGTTAGGTAAAATCGCTCAGATAACTGTATATACTTTTCTGTTGTAAATCCTGATTTATTGAGTAAAACATTCATTTCCTCTTCTGAAATTCTAATTTCCAGCTTGGGGCCATGGGGCATTTCTTTTTTTATCCATTCTACAATGGCAAGTTTTCCACCCGGTTTAATGGACTTCCCAGCCATATTTAAAAAGGCCTCTGGGCTGTCAACCTCATGTAAAACCATTGAAATCATAGCGCGGTCTAAAATGTCATTTCCAATACCTGTCCCATTAACAGATGCCTCTGATCCTGCAAGACAAAATTCTATATTATTATTGTTTTCAGTAGGAATTCTCTCTTTTAAGCCGTCTAGCATATCCGGGCTGATATCGCTGGCATACACACGGCCTTTACTTCCAACACGGTCTGAAGCCGGGATTGAAAAGAATCCTATACCGCAACCGAAATCACCAAATTTATGACCGTCTTTTAGACCCAGTTCATTGAGTATTTTTTCGGGAGGTACTTCTTTATATCGATCTGGATGCTCCAGTTTACTCATATGTTTTGGATTAAATACTTTTTCTTCACTATGCATGAAATATGCCTCCTAAGTCATGAGAGCTCTCTAATTGGGTATGAAGTAATTATATAATATCATGCTGAGGTGAATTTATGTCAAAATCATCGTTTTACAGGCGGCTATTACCGACGATCTTTGCCGCTCTCATACTCATAACCATTATATTTATTTCAACATATTGGTTTTTGCTTAGAGGGACTTTAACAGGCTCTGCACGCAATGACTTTTTTGGTCGTGCACAAATACATGCTCTAACAGCTGAGGAGCATTTAAGTAAACTCGGAGCCATTTCGCTTCAGGTTGCGAGCCGTTCTAAAATCAGAGAAAACTTCTATAATTACACACTTGGGAATGAAACACTTCAAAATACACGTGCATTTATCACACCCAAACTTAATGATTCACTAAAAAGTTCAAATGATTTTGTAGGCATACTGTGGGCAGACCATAATTTTACAACGGTTTCATCTGTGGGACTTGTAGAGGAATCACTTAATTTTAATATGTTATATGACCATAATGAGGAAATTGATGTTCAATTTGCTGGTCCAGTAACGATTGAACGCAAACACTATATACGCGTCACAACCCACATTAGAGGCCCAAATAATGATATTGTCGGCCATAATTTGGTTTACTACCCTATAGATAGTTTTCAAACTTTGATCAAACGTCGGCTTAACCCAAGTGATGATGTTCTTCTTATGGGCTTCAATGAAAGATATTATACTGTTTATGATTTTAACGAAGGTGTCTCACATGATCAAATCATTCAAAGTGCACTCACGGATTATAGACCGGATAAACTTCAACAGGTTGGTCTTGAAACTGAATATATGTCCCATGCAGTAGCTGTTATACCTATTCCAGGTACGCTATGGTACCTAACCAGTACCCAGTCCAACACAACCCTTTATTCAGAACTTAATCAATTATTATCATTGGTATTCTGGTCAATATTGCTTCTTATATTTGTGACTATTTTATTGATCTTAAGAATACTAAAGTCAGCTATCAACGAAATAAACCGCTATCATGACGAGCTTGAAATTACCAATGAAAGTTTAATGCATTCTATTAGAGATTTAAGAAATGCACAAGAGCAATTGGTAAGGCGGGAGACTTTGGCTGCACTGGGAGAACTGGTGGGTGGTTTAATGCATGAACTAAACACACCCATTGGAAATGCGCTCACCTCCATCAGCTTTTTAGATCATGAGGTTCGCAATTTAATGGAAAATCCAAAACATGATGTAGCCATGTATGAAGAAGCTTACCAAATATCACTAAGTAATTTAAATAAGGCTATAACAAACATCGATATTTTTAGGCAGATCAACATGGATCAGGCTACACTTGAAATTAGACGACTCAATTTGAAAGCATATATAGATGAAGTTATTCTCAGTTTGAAGCCCAAGCTCAAGAAAACCAAACACACCATTGAAGTTCAGTGTGATCCCAATTTAATCATTATCACAACACCTGGAATTTTATCTCAAGTGCTTTCAAATATGATTCTTAATTCAGTCATTCATGGCCTTGAAGGCATTAAACAGGGGCGCATTCTAATCGCTATTAAGGTTAAAGAAAACTGCCTTTACATTAATCACTCAGACAATGGCATTGGTATTAGGCCTGAAAATATTGACCACATATTTGAACCTTATTTCACGACCAAAAGGGATAACGGCGGAACAGGTCTTGGTCTTCATATTATTTACACCCTGGTCACTCAGCAGCTGCAAGGTGAAGTCACTGTATCCAGTGTGCCGAATAGTGGAACAACCTTCCTAATCACGATTCCACTGAATCAAGCATAGTAATTATAAAAGCGTCCTAATGTTTTTAACATTAAGACGCTTAGTTTTGTAATTCTAGTCTCTCCAAACAACCGTATTTCTACCGATCTCTTTGGCACGGTACAACATTTTATCAGCAGCTTTTAATAAATCATGTGTGGATTGATCACTGGTGTTAAAGGTTGCCCCTCCTAGGGAAATCGTAACGTAAGCATTGGCCTCAGATTTTTCATGAGGAATAAAAAGAGACTCAACTGACAATCGTATTTTTTCAGCGAAGGAAATCGCATCTTCTCGCTTCATATGAGGCAATATTATTACAAACTCCTCACCACCATAACGTGCTACAACATCACTGGACCGTGCCAGCCTTTTACTCAAGGTACATGCTATGGATTTTAGAACTTCATCTCCACTTGCATGACCGTAAAAATCATTAAACTTTTTAAAACAATCGACATCAATCATGATTAAAGAGAGAGGAGATTTATTACGCAACATTCTTTTCCATTCCTTCTCAAAAACCGTATCAAAACTTCTACGATTATTGATCTCTGTAAGACCATCCCGTCCTGCTAAAGTTTCTAATAGTTTGCGTTGATGAACAAACTTAAGATGGTTCTCTACCCTCAATTTCACAATAGATGGGTTAAAGGGTTTAGTGATATAATCTGCAGCACCTAATTTAAGCCCCATTTCCTCATCATCCACTGAGTTGAGTGATGTTATAAAAATCACTGGAATATCTTTTGCGTAATCAATTTCCTTCAATTTTTTTAGAACATCATACCCATTCATTTGTGGCATCATGACATCTAGTAATATGAGATCAACTTCAGGGTCTTTTTCGAACCTATCTAAAACCTGCCTACCATCTTTAGCTAGAACAACATCATGCTTGTCTTCTAGTAAATTCGACAACACTTTTCTATTAATACGTTCATCATCTACTATCATGATACGTTGTTTAGACCCCATAATTATCACTTCTTTCTATTACAGCATTCAATTCTTTTACAAGTACTAAAGCTTCATTATATTCTACATCTTCTATGGCCTCTAATATTTTTGTCATTTTTACTTTCAACTGTTCTGGAACATATTGAACCATTTCAATAGCAAGACTTTCAGCCTTTGAACTTCCATCTGTTAAAAGTTCAGACAAGTTTTGAAGTTGACTTCCAACCTCTTTAAAATTGATACGTTCAATTACCGAATTGCTTTTTGATTTCACTGATCTTAAGCTTTGATCATATTCTATTATACTTTGAGAAATATTCTCAAAAATTTTATTGAATTTTAACTCATTCACTTCAATATTTGTTGAGTCCTTTAGTGCCACTTCTAATCTATAAGCTGCTTCTGCTAACAAATCTGCGCCTAGAAGTGCGGCTGCACCTCGAATTGAATGGACCTTGTCCATTGCTTCCTTGTGGTTATCAGATTGAATTGCATCACTTATTTCACGAGGAATCTGATCATTCAGATTAACAAATTCGAATAGAAGTTCTCCATACCGCTCAATTGATCCACCAATCCTTTTAACACCAGTAATTACATCTATTCCTTCAATTTTTGGAATTTCACCGGCTTCTAATAGGACCTCTGTGTTTTTTACAGTTTCGGTAATATGCAATTTATCTTTTGTAATCCACTTAAGAAGTACATTTTTTAAAGCTTCCTGTTCTATTGGTTTTGTTAAATGTCCATTCATACCTGCATCCAAGCTTCGTTTCACATCTTCTGCCATAGCATGTGCTGTCATGGCAATAATAGGAATCTCTGTAAAACCACGTTCGCGTATCCTTCTAGTAGCTTCAAGACCATCCAATTCAGGGAGCTGTATGTCCATAAAAACAAGGTCAATAGACGATTTTTCTACTTTTTCTATGGCTTCAAAACCTGTCGAGGCAACTGTTACATTAAGACCTGCAAGCTCAAGAAACTCTGTAGCAACTTGCTGATTGATCGGATTGTCCTCTACTAACAATATGTGTGCACCTTTAATACTTGAGAAGTCTTTTAATTGAAGTTGCCCAACTATTTTTGAACGTTCAGCCACATACTCTGTGTAACCAAGGACTTCCAATACAGAATTTATGAGTAAGGTTTGACTCACTGGTTTGGTTAAGAATCCATCTATTTCAATGTTCTGCGCGGCCTTCATTACTTCTTCAAGTCTATAGGATGTTACCATCATAATGGCTGGAACCTGGTTCAAGTTTGGTTCTTCATTCATCCATTTCGCAGTTTCAACTCCATCCATCCCCGCCATTTTCCAGTCTAGTAAGACCAAATTATATTGCTTTTGTGCATTACTCAGAACCTGAACAGCTTGTTGACCTGATTCAACCGTGTCTACGCTAATACCAAAGTATTCTAACATTTCCTTCAAGATATTTCGAGCAGTACTGTTATCATCAACAATTAGTATTTCTAATTCATCTAATCCTTCTGGCATAACTTGTTCATTTTGACCTACAAACTCATCTATACCAAAATGCGCATCAAAATAAAAACAGCTTCCCTTACCTAGATTACTTTCTACATGAATTGTTCCACCCATCATTTCGACAAACTGTTTAGAAATAGCCAGCCCCAGACCAGTACCACCATATTTTCTTGATATAGATGTATCTACTTGATGGAATGACTGGAATAAGCCAGTTACTTGTTTTGTGTCCATTCCTATTCCAGTATCTGTGATACTAAATCTTATATGTGCTTCATTATTGTTAAAGCTTAATACATTGGTTTCAATCAAGATTTCACCTTGGTCAGTAAACTTAACAGCATTGTTTGCTAAGTTGATCAGGATTTGCCCGAGTCTTAGCGGATCTCCTATTAAGTTAGATGGCAATTTGTTATGATTGCTAAACAAAAGTTCCAATCCTTTTTCGTTTGATTTTAAGCCAATAACCGTTGCAACAAGTTCTAAAACTTCTCCTAAGTCAAAAGTAACATTCTCAAAAGTCATTTTTCCCGCTTCGATTTTTGAGTAATCAAGAACGTCATTAATAATACCGAGAAGACCTTTAGCCGAATTATTAATTTTACTCAAATAGTCTTTCTGTTTTGGGGATAATTCTGTTCGTAAAGCCAAATCTGAAAGTCCAATAACAGCATTCATTGGTGTTCTAATTTCATGGCTCATGTTCGCCAAAAACTCACTTTTTGCCTTCGATGCAGCCTCAGCAGATTCTTTGGCAATTTTGTACTCGCCTGCAAGCCGTTTCTTGGTAATATCTTCTACAGTTCCTTCAAAATACAAAATCTCACCAGAACTATCTTGGACTGCGTTTACATTTATTGATACAGTGACAATACTTTTGTCTTTACAATATCCTTCAAACTCGAACTCCTTAACATATCCATTTTTTTTCATTTCTTGATAAAACGTCATTCGTCTTGAAGCATTTACATAAAGTTGATCCCCTAAGCTTGTAACGCGTTCTAACATTTCTTCAACTGAATTATACTTAAATATTTCAGCAGCCGCTGGATTGGCTGTCAGTATTTTTCCTTCTACTGTTGTTTGGAAAATTCCAACACCTGCATTCTCAAATATTCCTCTAAACTTGTTCTCAGACCGCATTAAATCATTGTATAACTTGGCGTTTTCAATTGATATTGCAGCTTGTACAGCAAGCATGCTTAGCAGTTGAATACGGTCAGAGGTAAAGACTCCAGGTGTCAAATTATTTTCAAGGTATAGAATGCCATTTAATTTCCCTTGGTTCATTAAAGGAAGACAAAGTACAGATTTGGGAAGGTATTCTCTCACATAATGATCACTTTTAAATCTTTCATCCAAAGATGCGTTATCTAGAACAAGAGACTCTCCTGTCCTAATGGCATATTTAGCAATTCCAAGTGAAAGATAACATTCAGCATTCTCCATGACTGTTTCAATGACGCCGTTGGTATTTTCGAAAATAGGTCCATTTCCTAATAAATCTTTGTTACCTGTTCCTATATTTCTTGATGCTTCAATTAACCATAAATCAGCATCCCTCAATAATAGATACCCTTTTTCGGCACCAGCGTTTTCTATTACATGTTTCATGATCTTACTTAGTAAATGTCCAAAACGCATTTCACCAGATAGAGCCTGGAATGTTTTAACAATTGATATGATATCTAGCTCATTTGAATCTGTCATACTTGAGTTGGTCATTAATGTACCAGTCATAGGTTTATTATTCATTAACGATTGTTTAGGCTGATATGGATCATCTTCTGAGCTTAATTTCATATTTCTCTTACTAGTTAAAACTGAAACAAATCGCATTTCCATATCTTTCAATTTTGCCTTTGCGCCCCACTTTGAATATGTTTGATAGGCATTATAAATATATTGGTCAGAGGATTCTTTCTTTCCTTTTGATTCCAAGTAGTTACCATAGAGTTCCTGTGACAAGGCCAACTCCCATATGTAATTGTTTTCTTTTGCACCCTCAATTGCTTTTTCATAATAAGAAACAGCATCATTTTCACGTGATTCAACTCTAGCAATTTCGGCTTCTACTAATTGCCACTTGTGTAGGTGATTTTCAGGTGCAAACTTGGCCCATTTCTTCATTTTTTTTTGATCTTTTCGGACACGATTTAACAATTTTCTTTTGTTATATGATTTTCTACATAAAGCCAACCTTGTTAGAGAACAATAGAAATCTATTACAGCGACACATGATAATCCAACCATTGCATCAGCGTAATGCGCATAGGCCTCCATATTCTCATAAGCTGTGTTGTAATCGTAGAACATATAGTCTAGAATCAATTTCCATGCATAAAAAGATGCAGTTGTCGTTTTAGCACTGGTTTTGTCTTTAGTTTTTATAACATCCTCTTCGCATATATACTTTCCAGTTAGAAGCTGCGGGTCATTGCTCTCACCCAACAGATTAGATGTCATTTGCTGTGTAAATGTAAATATATTTAGGACTATATCCTGTTGTAACTGAATGATTTTGCTACGATACGTATCCATATCTTTTGAAAGCTGATTTAGTTCATGTCCACAGTAAAAGGCTTGATAACTTGGACAGTGTAAACACCAACAAGCGTACTCATAATCTCCATTTTCAACGCCAATATTATAGCCCGCGAAAAGCGCATCAATAGATTGATGTATTGGTTTTATCCAGTGTTGATTAAACGTATAAAACATCAATATAGTTTGTGCACGATGTTCACTGAACGCCTCTTTTTGAGCAAGGCGTAATCCGAGTTCACCAAAGTTATAACAGGCTTCTATGTCATTAGCTATTATTAAATTCATTAAACCGAAAAATGGATAAATTTGTGGATTCACATAGTTTCCATATTTCGCTGACAATTGAACCAGTTTCATACTGATGATGGGGGATAAATCTGGTCGCGCAAAATAAGCTGATGAAATCATCCGTGTCAGAATTCTACTCAAGGCAATGGCTACTGAATCGGACATTAATGGCATATTATATAAGTCCTCAGTAGATTTTCCCTTAAGCGCCCATTTGGTTTTAGCAAATTCTGAAATGATATGTCCTTTGTTGGGTTTCAGAGGTAAATTCATTCCAAACTTTGTTAACAATTCCATTCCCAGCTCTAATACCTCAATTAGCTTTTCCTGTGTTGCTAAAGCCTTCATTAATATTTCATAAATAGGAGCTTCCTCAATGGGTTCTCTTGCTTTATCAACTGCAACTTCCGCAATCCGATTCATTTGCACAAAATCAAAATTAAAATAGGCTGCTTCAATGGCTTTAACATGAATCTCCATTGTCTGTTCAAAGCTCATTATCCAAGCATCATCTGTTAGCAAAGATAAGGCTACTTGAAAGTAATTCAGCGCGGATAGATAGGCATTGGCGCGAAGTGCCTTACTTCCAGCATTAAAGTTAAGTTCTATCACTGTACTTATTTCTGTCACGTCTTTTATATTTGATAAACCTTGATTATAGTGGTTTGTAATATCAAACAACATATCCCCACTTAAATTACGATTAAAAATCAGACGACCAATTTTTAAGTGAAGCATTTGTCTTTTCCCACTCGGGATAATTGAGTATGCTGCTTGTTGAATTCTGTCATGTACAAATTTATAAACTGCGTTAGTTTCATTTCCATCCGATTCTATTTGAATGCTTTTACTCTCTAAACCAATGTACTTGTAACTTTCATCCTGGGGTTCAATCAACCCTTCCTTTAACGAATACCAAAGTGCTTTTGCGGTCTCTTTTTTCGATTTTTCAAAAATGGTGGATAAGGTATTCAGGTCAAATGTGTTCCCTACACATGCAGCAAATTTTAATGCATCTTGGCTCTCAACTGGTAACACTTTTATTTTATTGACCATTAGGTCTACAACATTGTCACTAATATGATAACTAGCTAATCTTCTTGAATCCCATTCCCATTGGCCTAGTTCACTGTTCAAATCTATAATCTCGTCTTCATATAATGATTTGAGCAATTGATTTAAAAAGAATGGATTTCCATTTGTTTTTTGGTAACACATTTCTGAAAATGCTTGCATATCGTCCTGACTTCTAGACAGTGTGTCTGAAGTTAATTGCAATATGCAGTTAAAATCTAACGGATTTAGACAAAGCTTTGTTACAGTCTTAACTTCTAAAGTTACTCCTGCCTCCAAAAGTCTTTCATTTTCCTTTTCAATTCGTCTTAAAGTATCGGTCAAGGGGTGTGCTACATCAACTTCATTGTTCCTATAAGCTCCAATAATCATTAACCCTTTTACATCGATATCATTCATTGTCAGTTCAATAAGATTTAATGAGGCAACATCTGCCCACTGAAGATCATCCAAAAATATAATCATCGGATGCTCTGGATCACTCAAGGTTCGTATAAAGGTCTGCATTGTTGAATTAAATCTATTTCGTGTTTCGTCTAATCCAAGCTTGGGCAGTTCAGGTTGTTTTCCGATTAAAATTTCCAACTCTGGGACAAGATCTATTATTATTTGGCCATTTACACCAACTTTTTCTAAAATCCGTGTTCTCCAGCGCGAAATACCTTCCTCAGACTCTGACAATACATACTTTAGAAAGTCCAGAATTGCACTTGAAAATGCCGTATAAGGAATGTCCCTCTTAAACTGATCAAATTTTCCACTTATAAAATAACCCCGATTGTCTATAATCGGTTTATGCATTTCATTAACCAAAGCAGATTTTCCCACGCCTGAATAGCCAGAAACCATAAGGAGTTTCTTTTCACCTTGGCGAATTTTGTCGTATGCATCAAACATGGTTCCAATTTCTTTCTCTCTGCCATATAATTTTTGCGGAATTTGAAACTGCTCAGAAATATCTTTTTGACCCAGCTTAAATCCACCTAAATCAACCGGGCTTAAAGATAATAGCGAATCCATACACCAGTTTAAATCCTGCTTAATACCATAAGAACTTTGATACCTATCATCAGCAGATTTGGACATTAATTTTAATATTATACTCTCAACAACACCCAAAATTATTTTTTGCTTTTCCGAGGTGAAGCTTAGCTGGTTTTCCTGCATTGGCATAGCAGGTTCTAAGGCTATATGACTATGCACCATTTCAATTGCGTCTCCACTATCAAATGGTTGTTTTCCAGTCATCATTTTATAAAAAGTCGTTCCTAGAGAATAATAATCTGTCCTGTAATCTAGACTCCTATTCATTCTGCCTGTTTGCTCAGGAGACATATAAGCCAGTGTCCCCTCTAGTATATTGGGATTTTGAACCTCCAGTTTTTCTCTAGTGAGTTCAGAAGATATACCAAAATCAATTACTTTAACTTCATCCGTTTCTGCGTTCCAAACAAAATTTGAAGGATTAATATCTTTATGTATAATGTGTTGGGCATGGATGTTTCCAACACTCTCAACCATTATGTTGGCTAATTTCAGGAAATATTCCAAACTCATATTTATTGATGGTAGTAGGTTGTCTATTGATTCTCCACCAATATCCTCAATAACCATAATGAGTTTACCTTCACTCGATATAAGATCATACACATCTATAACACCCTGATGATTAAAAGATTGAGTCATTAAATACTCACGCTTAAAACGAGCAAAATCTACCAATTGATTACTTTCTGTATTCAAACACTTCAATACTACAGGTAACTTGTCAGATTTTCTTCGACCTCGATAAACTATTGAATTACGTCCATTATGTATAAGTTCCTTCACTTCATATCCGTTTAATTGAAGCATGTGTTCCTCCCTTATATCAGTTTTTATATTTAATGCGTATTTATTTAGCAAAACTCCTGGTCTATACTAAGGTCTTTTTTTAGATCAACTTTACTATTAATACCCCTCAAAAAATCAGTCTTAACGTAGTATCTTAAGCAATCTACTTTTTTATTGTTATATATCAGATTTGTCACTTCAATTTTATACCAATTTTATATTTTCAAACAGTCATTACTGTGTAATATTCAAAATAATAGTCAAAAAAAACCGCCTACAAAGGCGGTTTTCTATTATTAATTCTAATCACACTAAAAGTCATGATTCTCTAGTGCTTCTTCTCTCTTGTTCGCTCTACCTAACAAACTTGTCTTGTTCACAACAAAACGAACGTGGTTTCCTGACCCGATTTGACCAACTTCGTCAAAAGCTTCCATAGATAGCTTCACCATATTTTCTGTTGCTTCGTCAATTGTAACCTTCACTGTCACTGTTTCACCAAGTGTTGTTGGCTTTTCATGATCAGTGTGTACAGACTTACCTACAGTGATGAAACCCTCTGGCAGCTGTTGATCCAATAGTCTAGCACTTGCTTCAATCATCATGGCAACGAGGCTTGGTGTCGCAAATAAATTTTCAAGCTGGCCGCTCCCATAATTCAGTGCAGTGTCAGATTCCGTTACGTGTTTTTGAATTGTGAAGGATTCTCCGATTTTAAATTTAGGAGTTTGAATCATCGTATCACCGCCTTTTTTAGTGTCCAAGGTTAGACCATAAGTAGGATTCCGTCCTTTACTTCCAACCTCTGGTTATTATATATGTACACTACTCAAAGCAAAAATATTCATGTATACACAACGAAAACCGCAGAAATTAATTCTGCGGTCCACTTTTTACGTTAAATATATCTAAATTAACAACTCAGTATACTAATCCATCACCTTTAATGGGTTAAACTCCAAATAATCACACGATGTCAGAGCATAGTCCACGTCATTATACACGCCCTTTAGACCTGATCCAAATGATGCAAGGGTATGCAGATGTCCATACAGAACTTTTTCAACACCATAAGCTTCATAGATTTCAATAAAGCCAGAAGCTTCTTGAGTATCATTTGTAGGTGGATAGTGTGTCATAACAATATAGTTTGTGTAGCCTGCTTTTTTAGCTGCATCTAGTGAAAGCTGCAGTCTAAGAAGTTCTCTATCATAGATTCTTTGATCATCATTATCAAATTTATTCTGATTTGGGGATAACCATCCGCGGGTGCCGCAGATTGCATACACTTTTCCATCCGATACATACTCATAATAATTGTTCTGAAGGAAGTCAAGGTCATCATATAGGTTTTGCATTTTACTTAAAGAGGACCACCAATAGTCGTGATTTCCTCTAAGAAGAATTTTATGACCCGGCAGTGCATGGATCCAGTCCAAGTCCACTTTAGCTTGTTCAAGACGCATTGCCCATGAAATGTCTCCAGGAATGAGAATTGTATCTTCTTCAGAAATATTCTTAATCCAGTTTTCTTTAATTTTTGCTTCATAGTTATTCCAGTTACTACCGAAGATGTCCATTGGCTTATCGGTAGAAAAACTTAAATGAAGGTCACCTATTGCAAATAGTGCCATAATTTCACCTGCTTGTCTATTTCGTTAATTAACCCGATGACCTTACGGCCACCGGGTTAGCATACTTGTACATTATGTTATTAAATCAATTCATCATTCTCATTTTCTATTGAGAAAATTTGATATCTCGGCATAACCGCTTTTATGTCTGCCAAAAGTTCAGCCAATTCATCTACAGAGGTCGAATCCCAAATTTGATCAAATCGCTCTTGGAATGTATATGCTTGGTCCTGTTGGCCTGCAATATGTAAAAGCTGAATGTTATTCGTTATGTCAAACACAATATTAGACTTCTCTTCAAACATGAGCTGTGCATTAATAATTTCATTTCTGATTTCGCACATCTCTTCGTCTAAGTTAGAAGCTGCTTCAGCTGATTTCTTAAGTCTCAGCATAACACTTTCTGGAATATTGTCTTTGTATTTGTAGTTGAGTGAATGTTCAATGGTTGCCCAGAAGTTCATTGCCAGTGTCCGGATTTGAATCTCTGCAAGGATTGATTGTTCCCCTAATGCTGTTTGTACTGGGTACTGAATAATCACATGATAACTTTTGTAACCGCTTCCTTTAGGATTTGATATATAGTCTTTCTCGTAAACGATTCTTAAATCTTTACCATCTCTGGCACGAATGAGTTCAACAACCTTATATATGTCATCTCTAAACTGGCACATAATGCGTATGCCTGCAATATCCTCCATAAGCTCTTCTATTTGATCTTCTGGAATATTACGTCGCTTTGATTTTTCAAGGATACTCGAAATTTTCTTTACACGACCCGTTACAAATTCAATTGGTGAATACTCACTTACGTCCCTATATTGCTTTCTTAACGCCTTAAACTTGACTTTAATTTCGTCTACAGCTTGTTCATAAGGTATCAGTACTTTTTTCCACTCTCTGATTTGATTCAACTTATATTCCCCCTGTTCAAACATGAATATGAGTATGAAGACTACCCACGGTCATTTGGTGCTATATTATAGCCTAATGGCTTGGTAAAAAGCTTCTTTATCTGATAAAGACTCCAGAATATGGTCTGGATTGTAAACACTCAAGTCTTCCCTTGAATACCCACCGGTTACAACCGCAATGGTTTTAACTTCATTTTTTTGACCTGCTAAAATATCGCGGGGTGTATCACCAATTACAAAGATATTCTCTTTGTTAAATGCGACACCACAATGTTTATGTGCTTTATCAATGACATCTTTGATGAGTGTCCAGCGCTCATCGTGGTCGCTGCCATAGCTTCCAAATTTCATATATTTTCTTAGATCCGTAAACTCCAATTTCATATGGGCACCTACTTCACAGTTCCCTGTACCCACTGTATTCAGAACACGTCCTGTTTCACATGTTTCCTCTAGGATCGTTATTACACCTTCTAACACATGGGGCTGATGCTCCTCCATTTTTAACAGAAGCGCTTTTCCATATGCTTTATAAAATGCATTTAAATTTTTATTTTTGACACCATGAATTTGCATTGCATCTCTAACAATACGTTCGTCCAGTCGACCAGCCATTGAGACCGAGTCAAAACCAGATTCGATACCATACATCTTAAAAAATGCTTCATTCATTGCCTTGCGACCAACACCTTTACAGTTAATAAGTGTTCCGTCTATGTCCCAAATTAGTAATATATTCAAGAGCTTCACCTCTATTATACAATATCATCCATCGATCTGAACAAATTTCTGCACAGCTTTCCCATTTAAATAGTCACACTGGTCTCCTTGATGTGCATCCAGCGCTTCAAGTTTGTCCTCAATAGCATCTTTAATGAGCCACCATGACTTATTCCAGTTACAGAATAAAGTGTCCTCTTTTGGCGCTCTACCCGCTATACGGTGGATTACCGTATCTGGATGGAGCAGCCTAATAAAACTCACAACCCGGTCTACATAATCATCAAAACTGATTAAGTCAATTTCATTTTCTTCATACTGTCTACCAAGCTCTGTATTTTTTAGTATATACAAAGAGTGCAGTTTAATGTGCCTCACACCCATTGCAGACATTAGACGGGCCGCTTCGTCTGTGTGTAGTTTATCATCCCAAGGTAGATTTAAAATTAGATGTGTACATATTTCAAATCCTTTGGCCTGAATTCTTCTTACTGCATCTGCCCACTCGGCTAAGTTATGACCCCGGTTGATCTTTACCAGTGTTACTGGGTTTATAGACTGTAGACCCAACTCTATTGACACATTCACACTATATTTATCTCTGATTTCTTCGAGTATATCCAGATATGCATCATGGATACAATCAGGTCGTGAAGACACACTGATTTCTACGATATCCTCAAGACATGCCTCTTCAAGTCTTTGCTTAAATAGGTCTAGTGGCATATAGGTATTTGTGAAGTTTTGAAAGTAGGCAATATATTTATTTGCCTTATATCTCTTTTTAATATGATCAATGTTTTTTTGCATTTGTGTTTGTATGTTGAGCTCATTGGACTGAGCTTCAAATCCGGCACCCACATCACCACAGAAGGTACACCCACCATGGGCAACTTCTCCGTCTCTGTTTGGACATGTTAATGGTAAGTTGACCGGTATTTTATAGACTTTCTCTCCATACGTTTTTTTCAGATAATCTGAGAACATATAATATCTCGACACGATATTCTCCTTAACCTGTCTGTATTCATGAACAGGATTCTTGCATTGTTATATTCAAGGGATAAATTCCCCTATCTATAATATCATACCCCTTTTGATATGCGTATAAAATTGAACATAAAAAGACAGTGTTAAACGTATTATTTTACGTCTAACACTGTCTTTTGATATTTTTAAATATTATGCTGTGATCTCAGATCATTAATATAGCCAATATGCCTTATTAAGAATTCATTTGAATTTACTCACCTGTCTTCAAATAACAGCGTTATTGACAACTATTATGTCTGAATATGCCGGATAAAGTCTCTTTATTTTGATGGAATCATTAAAACCTGACCTGTATAGATCATGTTTGCATCTTTAAGCTTGTTGTACTCAGCTAATTCTTTATAAGTCATGTTGTATTTCTTTGCAATTTTCCAAAGCATATCATCAGCCATAACTGTATAAGACATATCTTCAGCTTTCATCATTTCACGAGCCATCATACGGCCTTCAACTTTAACAGTTGCAGGATCTACTTTAGCCATGTAATCGATAAGAACTTCATCTAGTCCATCAAACTCACCAACAATTGAGTCGTCTGCGAACATTTTGTATCCGTCACCGCCGTAAGCAAGGAAGTCATTCGTTGCAAATGTGTACATTGCATTGGCATCTAGCATTTTAGTGCCAACCATTACTTTAACAACTCTTGAGCCAGCTGGTTGATTCGGATCAAACTCTACTTTCATACCAGCAACGTGTGGGAATGCACCCTTAGTTTCTGGATATGAATCAATACCATGTTCTAGAGCTGCAAGGATATCAGAACCTTTAATTTCTTTTGTGATTACATAGTTACCAAATGGTAGCACTGTAATTACATCACCTTTTGTAACATCACCAGGATTAATCGATGCACGGATACCACCACCGTTAGTAAATGCAATATCTGCACCTGTAACGTCTAACATTGCATCTGCAATCATGTTACCAAGATTAGTTTCGCCAGCACGTACCTGACCTCTTTCACCGTCAAGTACAACTGATGAAGAACCTACTTTAACTGAAGTAATTACTTCATCAATAACAGCAACAACAGCCGCATTAGGTGTAATTTCTGCTGCAGCATCTTTTGAGAATAAAGATGCAGTTAGGTCCACTGCGCCATCTTTAACAACAAGCTTTACAATACCAAGGTTCTTATCGTATTCACCTGTTTGTACAAGAAGTGTTTGACCAACCATTTTTCCGCCTTCTAGAGCAGTATGGCTGTGGCCGTCGATGAATAGATCAATACCATCAACTGAGTTGATCACTGCTTCAGAAGTGTATGTAGAAGAAACGTCAACGCCTAGGTGACCTAGAGCAACAATTACGTCTACTTGTCCTTCAAGCATGTCTACCATCTTTTGTGCTTGAATTGCTGGGTCTTCAAAAGTCAGACCTACAACGTTAAGCGGGTGTGTTTTAAAAGTTGTTTCTGGAGTAGATAAACCAAAGATACCTACTTTAACGCCATCAACTTCTTTGATGATGTATTCATCTAAGATAGGTTGGCCGTCAGCGTTTTTAACGTTACCACCCATAACTGGGAAGTTTGTCATTGCACCAAGCTCAATAAGACGATCTTGGCCATAGTTAAAATCATGGTTACCAGCAGCCATAGCGTCGTAACCCATAGCGTTCATAATAGTTACAACTGATTCACCTTCAACAAGTGTAGCAATTGTTTGACCGTGGAATGTATCACCAGCATCTAACAACAAGAGGTTCGGATTCTCTGAACGTAATTCCTCAACCTTAGTTGCGATTTTAGCGAAGCCCATACCTGCGTATTTGCCTTCGTCGATGCGTGCGTGTGTATCATTCGTATGTACGATAGTAATTTCTGTTCCGTCCTCAGCTGCAAACGATACAATGTTCATTGACATGATCATTGTAAGTACGAGGATGAAAGATAGCATTTTTCTTGCCATGATGCCCTCCTTAAGTCTTACTCCTACGATTGAATTTACGATTTTATTCCGGCTAGTAACTATTCCATATGAATAGCCAAAATCCTTCCACCTAATTTCATTTTTATGGAACTTATCCATATATCGTTTAAGAATTCGTCAATAATCATACACCCACTTGGTATATTAGCATAATAAAAAATTTTTATGTCATATTGGCATACAAAAATGACACACTGTAAAAAGTTATTGCAGTCTTGGTATTACCACGAAAACCCTGTAAAAATATAAAAACCCCTTGCAAATATTGTAAGGGGTTTAATCGTTCATTCACATATTGGATTTTGCATAATCCTGTTTAAGGATCACCCTGGATAAGTTACTTTTTATCCAACTTTTGAGGGCAAATCTTCAAAGGGTACAATGTTAAATCTCATTTTTTTAGATGTTCTCTTTTGAAGTCTTTTGATCATGTTCTGTTGTGCAGATACTTCTAGAGACTCACCCATAACAATCATGTCAATTGAGTTTTTTTCTGCAAACACACTCAAACTTTCAACAATATCTGTTGCTTTTTTAACTGTTAAGCTGGCCCCGTGTGTTTTTGAAACTTCAAATAAGTATTCTAAGGCATCAGCTTCTCGAAGCTGACCAAAATATTTCCAGTTTTCTTTTACGACATGAATGACGTGTAATTCATCGTTTTCGTTCTCTAAGTGCTCCATACCTTTTTCTATTAAACGTTCACATGACTTCTGTTGAGTTACGCAAACCATAATTTTCTTGTTACCGTCCATGACCGATCCCCTTTCAGAATGATCTCCACATTAAGACTCACACAAGTTAATATATTACCGTATTTGTATCTTCTCGTCAATAAGATGCGTCAAAACCTTTCTCATGTTATACTATCCTATAGAAAAATAATTAATAGGAGGTGCAAATAACATGACACAATACACGAAAGTTATTAGTCTTTTTGGCAGTTACTACACAAAGACTTTTGAAAAAATAAAACATCATAAGAATAAAACGCGTGAAGTCAAAGAATCTACTGTTCAAAAAGCTTTTATTGATGGAAAAGCAGAAGTCCTAGTCTTTTTCGAAGAAACAGATAAGGAAATGCTTCTAGATAATTTCAGTGATCCAGATGATATAAGAAAATATCTAGGAAAAGGTTTTCTCCCAAAGTAATTATACCAACCTTTTGTAACAAATATTTGAACAAATTCACTTTGTTAAGATATTGTTATATATTTGTATACAGGATTCATTTTGAATACATTTATTGGTAAGGGAAAGATGAAAAAAAGACTGTGGATCTGGTTAGATCCACAGTCTTTTCAATATTGATTCAGTCGTTATAGTGCTTTAATTCAATGCATTCACATCATATACTTTGAACCCTGTTAATGATGTTGAATTATTTTTAATTGTAATTCCCTGTTCTTGCAGCAACAACTGGTCCGACTTAATGACTATGTTTTCTGAAGAGGATTTAGATATCAATGCATTTTGTGGTAGATATACTCTCACTTCAGAAACATCATTTTTAACTGTTAACCTGTCCTCTAGTGAAAAATCATTATAAATGAGCTTTAAATCTCCAACATCACTTCTAAATGAAGCCTTCTTTGCATACCCATTCATTTTTACATCACCAACATCTAATGTTGACTCTAATACATCTGTAATACCATTGAAGGTTATATCTCCAACATCAGCTGTTATTCTGACACTGTTAAATAGCCCCTCAACTTTTATGTCGCCTGTATCATTAGTAATTGTAAGATTTTCAATACTTGTTGGAATATAAACTACATAGTCATTGTTTAAAGAGTTTACATCTTTGTTCATTACTCTTTTAGATTTTACTTTTAAAGTAATCTGATTGTCCGAAATTTCACTTTCTAAAATCAGCTTTTCTACAGCTTCATTAATTGAAACTTCATTATGGCCACGTACTACTAATTTTGATTCAAACTTTACATCGTTAATTTCATTGTCCTGTAATATTAAAATATCGCCTGCATAACCATCAATAACTAGATTTTCAATTCCATCAACCTCTGTATGGTTCTCATGGTTTTCTTTTACTTCAATTGGTGAAACAATTGAACCTACATTTGACGCGGTCGATCCAACATCCACACATCCTGCTGCAAATATAAGTAAACCACTAAGGATTATTAAGTTCAAAATACGTAAAAACAATTGTTAACCACCTTTCAAATAGAGGATTTTAAATCTTTTGTGTGTATTCTAATACTTCATCAAGATTGTAGATCCATTTTTCACAATCAACATTTCCACTTTGAAGTGCGACCTGCGGACATCCACCCATACAGACAGGGAGTAACGAACACTCAACACACTTCTCTTCTGTAAAAGGCGTATTTGTCAACCACTTTGCATGGTTAATGGCATACTTGATATCGACATCTTCATTAAATACTTCTTTTACATTGCCTACAGCTTCTTCTTTCAACCCTACATTATTCCAACATTTATACATATATCCATTTGGATCAACTACAAATGCGTTAATTTGATCTGCACAACAATAATTTGCCTTAATTCCAGGATAGTAAGGATATTGAGTTGCAGGGAATCCTTTATCCACCAGGTGCTTTTGGAACTCAAGATTCCAATCTGCATATTCCTTGGTGTTTAAGCAGGATCCTGAAATTGAACTACATGCTTCCGTATAAGCAGTAACTTGACCAAATGAAATGGTCATGTCATTCAATTTATTTTCAACTAAAATATCCAGTAGTTTGGGAACGCTATCAATATTTGTTTTATCAATATTGATCCTTAAGTTAACCTTAATCCCACCCTCTCTAAGCATCTTAATGTTTTCAACTATCTCGTCAAAGGTACCGCCATCATTGTGTAGTACTCTTCTAGTATTATGAACTTCTGGTGGGCCATCTATTGTAATTTGCATCGCTGCAATTTTGCTCTTTTTAAGATTTTCTAGGTCTTCTTTTACAAACAAATAACCATTTGTGACCATATATGCTCCATAAGTCGCATTTTTACTTTCACAAACCTCTATAAACTTTTGGGACATTTCCCATATAAGACCTTTTGCTAACATCGGTTCGCCACCATACCAAGTAATATCGAGTGAGTCTGCTCTATTTAGAGCTTCGTCAGCCATATTTACAATTGCTGATTGAACTTCGCTGTCCATTACTTTTGAATCAGGTGTTTCATAACAGTAAGGGCATTTAAAGTTACAAGCGAGTGTTGGCGCTAATGTTAATCCAAGTCCATTATTACCGTACTTTCCTTTGTAATGTCTGAACTCTATTTGTTTTAACTCATCTAAGTCTTTATCGATAATGAAATGACCATCCTTCATTTGCTCAATCATTTCTTTTTGTTCAGGTGTTAACTTGTCAAAATCTATGGAATCAAAGTTTTCATAAATTTCTAAGAATTTTTCGTCGACTTCTGCTAATGCACATGTCATGGAATTAAATGCCAACGTTTTTCCATCATCTAACTTCCATACTTTGTTGTAATTTGATTTTTTCATTTTTTCCTCCATCTACTGTGACTATCCACGAACAAACTCCCCTACACACTGAAAATTACACTGTGTGCATTTGTAGCACAAGCCTTCAACATACACGCCTTTTTTTAAATCATTCATTGGAGACATAATGTATTTCATCAAATCACCTCCTAAACACACATGAAAATTATCAATTTGATTGATGTATATTCTTACCAAGAACCAATAACCGTGAACTCTCTGTTGGGTATATGTTGATTAACTTGTCGCAGTTTTTTTCTAAACTTGGATCATGGGAAATAAGAATTACAATTGCATTTTTCTTAATCCGGTTAATGTACTTTGAAAAAGATTCACAGCTTTCCGAGTCAAGTGCAGCAAATGGTTCATCTAATATGTAGACTGATGATTCCCTGACGAAGGCTCGAATTAGGCTTACTTTTCTCATTTGTCCTCCAGAGATATTACCGTTCTCAGTAACGACTGTGTCAAATCCTTGAGACAACTGCTCTATATCCTCAAAGAAACCCATTTCCTTACTTATTTCAATGACTCTATTTTCAGTAATATTGTCAGAGTAAGCTTTTATATTGTTCATGACGGTATCATTAGTGAGCTTTGCACTTTGAGGCACATATGTAATTCTTGATCTAATACTTTCAGATGAAAATTTATTGATATTTTCATTGTTAAGCAAGATCTGACCGCTATTCGCACTCAAAAGTCCTACAAGCATTTTTACTAGGGTTGTTTTTCCAGATCCATTTTCGCCTTTGATACCAAGTATTTCACCTTTTTGAGCCACCATCGAAAACTCCGATATAATTTGCTCGTCAAGGCTATATGAGAATCCAATATCGTCAAGTTGTATTCTTTCAAAATCTTTTAGTTCACAGGATCCCAATTTTTCTTTTGGCAACTCTATCATTTCTTCAATTCTTTCTAAACTCGGTATCGCCTGTTGTAATCTGACATTACTGTTGGTCAACTCTACGATCGCTGGTACAAGCATTTGAAAATATAGGCCCAATGCAACTACAGTTCCAAGGCTCATAAAATCACTCATTACACCAAAAAAACCGTAACCGTAAATCATCATGGTACAAATAACCACAATCGCCTCAACACTGACTATATGTTTTTGCCTCGATTTACCTAATTTACTTGATGTATCTTTATAGACTTCCGATTTCTTCTTAAACAAGTCCATAAAGGCGTTTTCCATTAAGTAACTTTTAATGACTTCAATGTTTTCAAACGCTTGACCTGTTAACACGCTTATTTCATCTCTACTATCAAATGTGCTTGTAGCATAATCACGGGTACTATTACTTAATTTTTTAACTGCTAATGTACTGACCAAACAAACTAGTATTACAACTATTGTTATTGATAAAGACAAATACAACATTGCAGATATAATGAATACTATTATTAATATGTTTTTTAATGTTGATACAAAAAAACTTGTTATAAATCCACCAACATTTTCAGTGTCGTGCAATATTCTAGATATCAGGATTCCTTTTTGAGTATCGTGCAAACTTTCGTATTCAGTCTTCATCAAAGACTCAAATATCTCAGTTCTTAAGTTATGTGAAATTTTTTCACTTAATCTTATAAAAAGGGTATTTTTAAAGTAACCTACTATAGGCTGCAAAATACAGACGCCTAAAAAGATTAGAATTCCTTGTAGTAACATTTCATATGATTTACTAGGTAAAACACTGTCAATCATGTATTTCGAAATATATGGAGAGGCAAAATATGCTATTGCATAAAATATCGTTAAAATGAACCCAATCACTTGAGTAAACCAAAATTTCTTAGATAGCATATAGAATTTTTTTAATGTATCCACATTAACCCACCTCAAAATTTTTAAGATAGCACATTCTGTATTCGTCCATTCCAAAGTGTTTGACTAAATCTTGTACTCTTGAATTGTGACTGAAAACATCAACAAGCATATAATTTATTCCACACTCTTTGGAATAATCCTCACAAGCTTTAAATAGTCTTCTTGCTATCCTATAGCCCCTTTGATCGGTTTCGATATATGCATGCATCAGATACGTATAATTTCCTAGTAAAAAATTATCATCTTGTTCTCTAAGCAACATCTCAACATATCCGCACACTTTACCATGGTCCTCTGCAACAAAAATCACCATATTATTTGATGTAATCTTTTCTGCATAAACATCAATGGTTGTATTAAATTTAGGTACAGTATCAATAAATTTCTCTTTAATAAAATGATCTTCTGACAATTTATAATAGAGTCTAGATAACTCAGCAGTGTCAGATTTTATTGCTTTTCGGATTTTCATATCCTCACCTTTTACCTTGTCAATTTAGTAGCCGAATCAATCCATCCAATCCATCATTTTCAATCTTTCTTAAGGTATAAAGCCCTGCATACTCATAAAAATAAGCATCTTTATAACTAAGACATTCAATTTCGTTCATATCTAAATTCATTACATTATTAAATTGAGTATCAATCTGATCTGCAAAATACAGTGCTAAACCTTCATACAAAGGTAAAGGCATCTGAATAGATCTATAATTAACCAATGCATGAATCAATTCATGAATTACAATTTGTTCTACTGAATACTTTCCCATCCACTGCACGTGGTTTATTAAATAAACATTGGTACCTATTGTTGCAGCAACAACCCATTCAGGACAATCAACTTTAAACATTTCTGTAAATTCAACAAGTGACGAAATTGAAACAATACGGACTTCTACATCAAACCTAAAATAAGATTCAATATACTCAAGTTTATTGCAAAACCAGTTAGGATCTAGTAACGCACTTATCTCAGTATCCACAATTAAATTAATCATTATATACTCCTAAAAATGTGCCTGCAGGAACACTGCAGGCAACAAATTAGTTACGACTAACACACTGCGAATCGCATTTATCACAGACACCTATGCAAACACAGTAACCATTAAAAGGTTTCATAATAGCCTTACGTATGTATTTCATAATTAACCCTTATCAAAGCATTGTTTTTTGCAATCATTAATGCTTTGTAAAGCGCAACCATAACAATAACCTGCGGTCATCTTGTTTTTAGGATTTACAATATACTTCATAATCCACTCTCCTAGTCTTGTGTTCTATCTTTCATACACTGTGTACCACATACATTGACACACTGTCCTCCACATGCATAACAATAACCTGTGTAAACATTCTTTGACTTTTTAATATACTTCATAATAGCCTCCTATTATCCATTCTCAATACATACTCTTAGACAGTCGATAACACATACTCTCGTACAGTCTTTCCAACAGCCAAAGCAATAACCTTGGTCATATCTTTTTGTGGACTTTCTAATGTAGTTCATATTTTTCTCCTGTATTAGCCCTTGTCTACACACTGCTTATCACAACTGTTGATATCTTGTTTGATGCAGCCATAGCAATAGCCAGCTTCATAACGCGATTTTGATTTTACTATATACTTCATTTATCCACCTCCTTTCAACATGAGTAATTTATGTTCGATCTTTCACACACTGTTCTCCACAATTATTTGGCCAACAGCCAACACAGTAACCGATTTCATATTTCATAACTGATTTTTTTATATAATTCATAGAAATTCTCCTAAACTAGGACATCACACACACATGTGTATAAACCTCTGCATTGATATTCACATTTGGTACATGTGTAACAAAATCCTTTTACATAGATGTTACTTGGGGGTTTTATGAACTTCATCGTGAACTCCTTATCATATAAATATTAGACCTCGAACGCGTACGAGTGATACAAATATTCTGATAATAATGTTACACCATAAAATTACAATTTTAGGCCCCGATGTCCATTTTGCTATTTTATGGGTATATTTGGTCACAAATAGGTCCTACTCGGTAATTTAGGCATACAATATGGGGTTTACTAAGTTTAGAAGGTAGATTTTTTACGTTTGGATACATCTTGCAAAATGTGTAATTTCAAGTTCCGATTATGTAAATAGACTTACATTAGAATGGTTTTGATTTATACTGTTTAATACTAGAGTCTAAAAATGGAGGTAAATATTATTTCTACACCAAAGAGGAAAATTTACATTATCAGTCAGGATTTAAGTTTTGCATGCGAAATAAAGGCTATGATTTATACGTGTTGTAACGCGTATGAATATAAGACTTTAGTATTCGAGAATTTAGATTATGCGTGTGAAAATTTGGAAATGGAAAATTTCATAGACCTAATTGTTATTGATAGCTGCGGAATGGCCTTAAACAAAACTCCATTGTCGATCTCTGAAGCTAGGATTGACAACATTCTCATTATTCAAAAGAAAAACTGTCCCACTAGACCAATAAACATTGACTCTAAAGTGCAAATTATCAACAAAGATGACTATAGTTGTATAGAAAACGCAATTCAATCTACAATGGAGAACTATCATTCTAAGGACTTAGCCCAAGTAACACTTTGTTCAAATAACAGGATACTGCGATTGACTCAATCGGATATTATTGCCCTTGAAAAGATTGAAAAGACTGTGCTCATTTACACAAAATCTAAAACAATCAAGATAAGAGGATCACTAAAAGATATTCATAGTAAGCTAAACAACAATTTTATTCGTGTTCACCAAGGTTATGTAGTCAATTTAAACTGCATATTGAAATATGAGAAGAGATCCCTTGAAATGGAAGGTTTAAAGAGTTTTATACCCGTTAGTAGGAGATCTGTTCCTACTCTTAAAGACTATTTGATGAGTTAATTTAATCTGTGCGTTAAAAAAGGCTGTGCGTTTTTAACGCACAGCCTGTTGTCACCTTCTTCATATAGTAATATTACTTAAGTATATTTTCTACCGAATCTGATGTTAGGTTGTAAACGGACCTATTCGATAAAGTAAGGAGTAATTTCGTTCGGAAGTGTTTTTTCGTTACCACTCACTGTGAATACAACATTAAACTTATACTGTTTTGCCAATTGGTCAAGGCGCGGTACAAATGTAGCTAGGTCATCTTCTTTAATACCAGCAATTTTAAACAATCCATCGATGTAAACTTTTTCTACGTCATAGTCATTTGAAATCATACCACATAAAAAACCAAAGAATTCATCAGCAGTTTTAACAGGGAACTCTTCCATGCACATAAATCTTAAGTCGTGGTTCAAGTCATAAATGTGGCGCTTATTTTTGTCAATAAACACAACATGACCATTGAGCGATTTTACGTCGTCATTGGCCATGCTAATCATACGCTTAGTTTTTCCAGTACCTTTTTCTCCAGCAATAATTTTCACCATATGAATCTCCTCCTTACGTTTACAAAAAAAGTTTCTATTGAGTCTTATATACCTCAAAATTATCAGATTATTCAAAACTTTCTATCTTATACGAATATTAATTCTACATTAAGGTCAAGATCCCCTTTAAAAACATTAAATTTTTTATTGCAAAAATCATTCGGAATTCAAATTAGGAAGAATTTTTGTGCCAATTAAAGTGAAATTTTGCGCTAGACAAGGCGAAAGCCATATTTCAAGTAAAGGAACGTACAAAGGTACGTGACTGCTTGAAATATGGCTTTCAACGCCGTATGGCACAAAATTTACTGTTCAGAATCATTAAATTTATGCAAGACAAGGCGCGAGCCCTCTTTCAAGTAGTGAGCGTACGCAGGTACGTGATCGATTGAAAGAGGGCTCAGCAACGTAGGATTGCTTAAATTTTATTATTCTGAGAGGTGTTGGGCGCGGAGCTGGCCGCAAGCCGCGTTAATATCTGACCCCAGTTCACGACGAATTGTCGTTTCGATCCCTGCATTTGTTAGCACCTTTTGGAACTTGGTAATACTATTGTTTGAAGATGCTTTATAACCTCTTTCCTTTACTGGATTGATTGGAATTAGGTTGACGTGGCAAAGCATACCTCTTAATTTTTTTGCTAATTTTTTTGCTTCTGATTCTTGATCGTTTTCACCCTGGATCAGTGCGTATTCAAAGGTAATTCTTCTTGATGTTGTTTTCGTGTAGTATTTACATGCTTGAAGCAGCTCGTCTAAATTATACTTACGATTAACAGGCATTAATATACTACGTTTTTCATCGTCAACTGAATGAAGTGAAATCGCCAGTGTAATCTGTAGCTTAAGATCTGCTAACATTTTAATTTCATTAACAAGACCACATGTTGAAAGTGTTATATGGCGCATACTTATGTTGAGACCCTCATCATGATTGACCAGTCTTAAGAATTTTGTGACTTCATCATAGTTGTCTAGGGGTTCCCCACTACCCATCAACACAACATTACTAATTCTTTCTCCAATGTCATTTTGAATGGTCATGATTTGTCCAATAATTTCAGAAGCTAGAAGGTTTCTATTCATGCCATCGATTGTAGATGCACAGAAGGTACACCCCATTCTACACCCTACTTGTGTTGATACACATATACTGTTGCCGTGTTTGTAACGCATAAGAACGGCTTCAATGACTTCTCCATCTGTCATAGAAAGCAGATATTTTCTTGTGCCATCTTTAGAGTCTAAACACCTTACAATTTTAACGTTATCAAGTTCAAAGGCTTCATCCATTGATGCTCTTAGAGATTTTGAAACATTACTCATTTCATCATAAGTTGCAACACCTTTTTGAACCCAACCAAATATTTGTTTTGCTCTAAATGGTTTTTCACCCAGTTCTTTTAACCAGTCTTTTAGTTCTTTTTGCTCAAGACCTCGTATTTGTTTTTTCATTTTTTCACCTTTTATTCTCAGTTTTACTACATTATATACCTAGTCCAATGATTAAACGTTTTTCCCACGACCACGTAAATGGTTGAGCAGCTTATCTTTTGAAGTGTTCATTATAAGTTCTTCTGGAATATCTAATCTATTAAAGACTTCAATAGCGTAATTGAAATTACCTAGATCGTAACGAATATGCGAATCACTACCCGCAATCATTTTAACATCAAGTTCTTTAGCTTTTTGAGCAATCAATTCACAGTTTGGTCGGCTGCCCCTTCTGCTTTTTCCAAAAGAAGAGTTATTAATTTCTATCATGATGTCATATGCTTTGGCAGCTTTGACGAACTCGTCAATGTGAATAGGAAAAGCAGGATTTCCCGAATGGCCAATCACGTCTACTTTTTTATTTTTCATGGCTCCAATAAGAGCTCTTGTATTTTGATCACGGTCACCCGGATGAATACAAACGTCATGAAGGCTCACAAGGACAATTTCTAAACTCTTCATGTAACGGTCTTCTAGGTCTAGTTTTCCACTAAAATCGATTATATTTGCTTCTACGCCCTTTAAAACGTGAATACCCTCCATAACACTTGGAAGGACACGCTGGTTCCCTATATGAAAAGCGTGGGGGCCACCTGGCATTGCTGGCCCATGGTCTGTTTGTGCAATCAGCTCTAGGCCTTTAATTTTTGCTTCTGCAATATATTCTGCGAGTGTACTATAGGCATGTCCACTGGATAGTGTATGAACATGCGTGTCTAATTTTAATTTCACGAATTGCCTCCTAATATCCTCTGGCTAAATTTACCACATTATTAAGTGGCTTTCCTTCTATATAGTGTTTCATATTATTGTATATCATTGTATATCTTCTCTCATTTTTCATTTCGGAAACCCATGAATTATGAGGCGAAAAGTATAACTTGTCCATCTCCCATAATGGGCTTTCTTCAGACAATGGTTCTGCATCAAAAACATCCACTGCAACGCCTAAGAACTTATCACGTTTAAGCGCATCAATCAAGGCTTGTTCATCGACATTCCCACCTCTTGAAACATTTATGAGGATTGAATTATCTTTCATACTATTTATAAAGTTCTCGTCAATTATATGATGTGTTTCTTCAGTGTGTGGCAGGGTAACTATTACAGCGTCCATATCCCCTACTCTATCTAGTGCCTCACTCAGTGGATAACAGGTCTCAAAATAATCAGTATCATGTCCACTGGTATTAAAGCCAATGATACTGGATTCAAACCCTTGCAATCGTTTAGCTGCTTCCTTTGCAATGGTTCCTGTCCCAAGAAATGCTATTTTTTTTCCTATTAACTCAAGAATACCCGAATTGAGTGCCCATCTTTTTTCTTGTTGGTCTTTGAAAAACTGTTTCCTACTCTTAAAAATTTCGAGAATGTTCATGACGATCCATTCACCCATGGGTTTTGAATATCCCCCTTGGTTGTTGGTCACTATTAATTCTTGAGTTTTAACATCACCCATTGGGAGCTGGTCAAAACCAACACTTGAAAGTTGTATCCATTTAAGATTTTCCATGGGTTTAATACTCAATCTTGAAAAGGGATTATAACAAACAAGAATTTCCGTTTGATTGATTATATCTGAATTTTCGATATCAGCTTCATGTACAAATGTAATTTCATAACCAAGATCTCGAATGGCATCCATTTTTTCCTGACCATAATCGTATGTAAACAGTGCTTTCATTGTCTCACCTAATCCTTTATAAATATACCCGAGTCGTCAAATTCTCTACTTCAAACAAATAACCCCCTAATGTCCTAGGTGACATTTAGGGGGTATATGGTTAATCTTTAAATTCCAAGCTCTTCTTGGTAGTCATCTAGGCAGCCCGTTAATATGTCAGCCATACCGACAAATTCACAACCAAAATGATAACTTCCATCCTCTTCAACATCTTTACGGATAATCTTCATGACTCCATAGAACTTTCTTTCATCATCGATTTCTATTCTAGCGTTAAAATAGTAACCCATTGGAAGTTCTGCTGATGTTAAAAAGCCTAATCCGGTCTTGGATACATCCGTTACAACAATTGATTCATTCAATTCATCCATTGATTCATTGTTTTGGCGGTACAGAGATTCTATAGTAAGTTTAATTTCGACTGGTAGTCTTTTAAATTTTCTTCTTTCTTTCAAAAACTCCACGCTCCTTCAGCTTTTATTTTCATCATTATATCACAGATTAATCAGGATATTTTTCCTTAATCGCTATGATATCGTCAATATGCTCAAAGAACTTGTCGACAACATTAGGGTCAAACATCTGTGTACGCATGCTCTTGATATATTCGTGTACTTCATCTTCTTGCCAAGCATCTTTATAAATACGTTTGTGGCTTAAAGCATCATATACGTCACACACACTGGTAATGCGGCTGAACAAGTCAATTTCTTCACCTCTTACACCATACGGATAACCCATGCCATCCCAACGTTCATGATGTTGTAATGCGATGGTTGCAGCGGTTTTCATAATTCTTCTATTGGACTGTTTAAGAACCTCATAACCGATTTCAGTATGGGACTTTATAACTTCAAACTCGTCTGGTGTCAGTTTTCCAGGTTTATTTAAAATTAAATCCGGAATACCAATTTTACCTATATCATGCATCGGAGATGCCAGTCTTAAAATATTGGCTTCTTCGCTGCTTGCACCCAGTGCTCTTGCCAGAATCCAAGAATATTCTGCAACCCGGCGTACATGATTTGCAGTTTCTTTAGAACGCGTTTCAACAATTTCACCTAAAGTGAAGATAACTTCCTTTTGAGTATCTACTATTTCATTGTTTAAATAAATGTTATCAATGGCTACAGACACATTAGACGAAAGTATTTTAAGCAGATTCTTCTCAAAATCTTCAAAAGGTCTATAACTCTTGATATAAAATAAACTTTCATTGTTATTAATTGATTTAAAGTGACCAATAAATACATTGTCTCTGAAATAACTGCCACTAATGGACATTGCTTTGTCAAAGTCATCTTGTAGCTCTTGGTCCGGAATATCTTTGACAAGGAAACCACTGTAAGAATCATAGTTGCCTGTTCCAGCAATGGTGATCAGTTCATTTTTTCGAACCGTTGCTGCGAGTCCTTTAAACTCTCCTTCATGTGCCTCATCTAAGGTAATAAGATGGCACATCTGAAGGATGGCATTTTTACTAAATGATCTAAGTGACTGCATTTCGAATAGATTTCTTGAAGAATTAATAATACGTTCAAGTCCAATTCTATTCGTTTCTATAATACGCATGCCTTGATAGGCTCTAAGTGACGCGATTACAGCAGTATATAATTTTTGAACAGTTAGCTCTGTTTTTGACTTATAATCATTTATGTCATAATTTCGGATAACGTCCTCTTCAGGTGCTTGACCTGGTTGACCTGTTCTCAAAATTATACGTACAAAAGGATTCTTTAGTTCATCTCTAATTTTCTTAACAACTTCTAGTCCAGAATTTTCATTCTCCATAACCACATCCAGAAGAATAATTGCTACATCTGGCTGTTCTACCATTATTTCAATGGTTTCTTTTCCAGAATATGCACTGATTAACTCCACAGCGCGACCTTCAAACTCGAATTTCTTCATTACCATACGGGTCATTGCGTGGACTTCTTCTTCATCATCTGCAATGATTATTTTCCAAGGGGCATTTAATGTTTCTTCTTCTGCACCGTGGCGATCGTCTGCAAATAGGATGGTGTCGTCATGCTCTATATCTACTTTTGATTGATCAGATTGGAAAAGCATATCTTGCATATGTGTCATGAGACCCCCTCATTCCTAAGCCCATCGTCGTTGTGTAACTGCAAATACATAGTTTCTATGCCAAGTGCAAGTATACACTGAGCTTTGTTTATTATCACGATATTCATACCCTAATCTTAATGCGTCTATGCATAATTTATTAAAGTACATACCGATTTTATTCTATTTTATTAGAATGTTCTACAGATTGTATAAAAATCCTTCAAACAATTTCTTAATACAACATAAAAAAGCTGTTTAAGTCCTATTAAGTCCTTAAACAGCTTTAAATTACTTTTTCTACTTACCCAGTATTAGACTCTATTCACACTTATTCTTCTTTTAACGAAATAAGCAGTTCTGAAGCTTCGACCATTTGATCTGTTGTCGCATAAACATGTTCTACCACACCAGCACATTTTACTGTGACATTGGTTTCCATTTTCATGGCTTCAACCACTGCAACAATTTGGCTTTCTTCAACTTCGTCTCCTTCTTTAACAAGGATCTTAATGACCTTGCCTGGAATAGACGCGCCTACTTCTAAAGGATTACTTGCATCTGCCATAACTTTGCGCTCTGCACTACCCACAGTAGACTGTATTGATAGTTTATCTTCAACCATGATGTCACGGCGGTTGCCATTCACTTCAAACGCCAATCGACGGTTTCCGATATTGTCAACTTTACCTACATCAAGAAGTTTAATTACAAGTGTCTTACCTTCTTCAATTTCAACTTCACAGGTTTCACCTTCACCCAGTCCATGGAAATAAATATCTGAACCCATTCTACTGAAATCACCATGCTCACTTATATACCCTTGGTAATCATCAAACACCTTAGGATATAATGCTGCACTGATCACATCAGCTTTGGTTGGCTCAATTCCATGCTTTGCTTTTAATGCCTCTTTAAGTGCATCAAAATCTTCTGGTGGAAGAAGTTCGCCTGGTCTTACAGTAATTGCTTCTTCATTTTTAAGAACGATATCTTGGATGTCTTGTGGGAAACCATGTGCTGGTTGACCCATCATGCCACCAAAGTATGCAACTACTGAATCCGGATAAGCAAGATCTTTACCCGTAGCTACAATATTTTCAGGTGTAAGATCATTTTGAATCATGAAAATTGCCATGTCTCCAACTGCCTTTGATGACGGTGTTACCTTTACAATATCACCAAACATATCATTTACAGACTTGTACATTTCCTTAACTTCATTAAATCTATGACCCAGTCCAAAACTTTCAACCTGAGGTTTAAGGTTGGAGTACTGGCCACCTGGTATTTCGAACTTGTAGATCTCAGCACTTGTAGACTTAAGATCTGATTCAAACTGTGCATAAACAGGACGTACACTTGACCAGTAATCAGATATTTTCTGAATAGAATCAAGGTTGATACCTGTATCACGCTGTGTATTCTTAAGTGCCGCTACAACAGAGTTCAGTGCAGGCTGTGATGTTAAACCAGACATTGCATTAAATGCAGTATCTACTATATCAACACCAGCTTCTGCTGCCATCATAATTGTTGCAACGCCATTGCCTGTTGTATCGTGTGTATGCAAGTGGATCGGAATTGAAATTTCTTGCTTTAACGCTTTGATCAACTTGTATGCTGCATAAGGCTTTAAAAGTGCGGACATATCTTTAATACCTAAAATATGTGCTCCAGACGCCTCAATTTGCTTAGCTAGGTCAACATAGTATTCAAGTGAGTATTTGTCTCTAGATTCATCTAGGATATCACCTGTGTAACATATACAGGCCTCAGCAATCTTACCTGTTTTAATAACCTCGTCAATGGCAACTTCCATGCCTTTGAACCAGTTCAGCGAGTCAAAGATTCTGAACACATCAATACCACGTTCAGCAGACTCCTGGATCAATTCACGGATGACATTGTCTGGGTAGTTTTTATAACCCACACCATTTGAACCACGAATAAGCATTTGTAGAAGTACGTTTGGCATACGCTCTCTGAGTGAATCCAGACGTTCCCAAGGAGATTCATTAAGGAATCTATAAGCAACATCAAATGTTGCTCCCCCCCACATTTCGACAGAGAATAAATCTTTGCCCAGGTGTGAAGTTGCCTTTGCAATTTTCTTTAAATCCTGTGTACGCACACGCGTCGCCATTAAAGACTGATGCGCATCACGCATTGTTGTATCTGTTAAAAGCAGTTTGTCTTGAGACTTGATCCAGTCTACAAGGCCAGCTGCGCCTTTTTCATCTAAGATTTGTTTTGTGCCACTTAGGTCTTTAACTTTTTCATACTTTGGTACAACAGGAACATCAAAGCTTGGCTTGTTGCCACCAGTAACATTTACAACTTTATCTCCAATGAAACTCAATAATTTGTGTTCCACATCTTGTTTGGCTGTGAAATCAAATAAGTTTTTATGGTTTGCAATAAAGTTGGTGTCACAAATACCATCTTTAAAGTGTTCGTGATTCAGTACATTGATCAGGAATGGAATGTTGGTTTTAACACCATGAACACTCATTTCTTTAATTGCACGTACTGATTTTCTAATGGCATCATCAAAGGTTCTAGACCAAGATGTACATTTTACAAGCAGGCTATCATAATAAGGGCTAATGACAGAACCTGTGTAACCGTTACCACCATCTAGACGGATACCAAAACCAGATGCTGATTTGTAAACATCAATCAGACCCGTATCTGGGGCAAAGTTGTTTGCTGGATCTTCTGTTGTTACACGACACTGAATTGAATAGCCATTCACTTTAATACTCTCTTGAGAAGGAATACCAACCTCAGGTGAGTTAAGGGGATACCCTTGTGCTATTAAAATTTGTGACTGAACAATATCAATACCTGTTACCATTTCCGTAACTGTATGTTCAACCTGGACACGTGGATTCATTTCAATAAAGTAGTGTTTTCCAGCTTTATCTACTAAAAATTCTACAGTACCAGCGTTTTTATAGCTTACTGCTGATGAAATACGAACCGCATCATCACAGATTTCCTGACGTTTTTCAGGCGATAATGAAATGGACGGTGTAAATTCAATTAACTTTTGATGGCGTCTTTGAATTGAACAATCACGCTCAAATAAATGAACGATATTGCCATGTGCATCCCCTAAAATCTGAACTTCAATATGTTTAGGATTCTCAAGGAATTTTTCAATAAAGACATCTTCAATACCAAATGCTTTTTTTGCTTCGTTTTTAGCACTTCTGTATTCGTTTACAAGTTGCGATTCTTCACGAACGATACGCATACCACGGCCGCCACCACCTGCTGATGCTTTAAGGATGATAGGATAACCACAGTATCTTGCAGCTTCGAGCGCTTCTTCATCTGTAAGAAGTGGTTTTTCAAATCCTGGGATTGTAGGTACACCCACTGAGGATGCCACTTTCTTAGACTTGATTTTATCGCCCATACGAACCATCATATCAGGATCTGGACCGATAAACTCAATACCCGCTTCTGCACATTTCTCTGCAAGCTCAGGATTTTCAGATAAAAATCCGTAACCTGGGTGAATGGCATCAACGCCTTTTTTCTTTGCCAGTTTTACAATTTCGTTGATGTTTAAGTATGCCTCAATAGGCCCCTTAGACTTCCCAATAAGATATGACTCATCTGCTTTCGTTCTAAATAAAGCATTTTTATCTTCTTTTGAGTATATCGCCACAGTACGTATCCCGAGCTCATGACATGCACGGAAGACACGAATGGCAATTTCGCCGCGGTTAGCAACAAGTACGCGTTTGAATTTCTTCAAAAATACCACCCCTTCTTAACAAATTATTATTCACTCACTCGTATATTTACTCTCATCTTTCAAATCTATTCCCATTAATATAACAGGAATTTTACGAAATTTCAACATCTTTTATTACAAATTGTTCATAGTTTTATTAATATTACTTAATACGTATTTCTAGTGTACTTTTAAAAAAGTGCAAATAAAAAAGCCAGATCAGCAATATGATCTGGCTAATAGCAGCACTTACGCACGTGCTTCTTTCTTCTGAGCAGGTCCGTTTTTAGCTTCTTTCTTGTCTGCACCATTTTTTTCAGGAACTGTCTCTTCTTCAAAAAACAGAACATTTTCAATTTTATTGATGTTTCTCCCCCACCGGAGGACATCACCTTTATCATCAATGGCATATCCAGCATCCGTCGTAGCAGAAACACTTTTAATATACTTAAATTCACCAATTCGTACTGGTTTCATTGGGTAATCATCATCTACACCAGAATAATGTCCCCATGTATAGACTTGACCAATATCGTCAAGTGCAACAACAAAGTTGCCTTTAGACTTCAGTTCAACAATTGCCTTGACATCAAGAATGGTCTCCGCAAATAAAAGCTCAGACTCTCCTAGTATACCCAGTTGGTTTTTACTATTCATACCCCAGCCTTTAACTTTACCCGCTTCAGTTATTGCAAGTGAGAAGCCGCGGCCGGCACATATTCCTTTTATTCCAGCAATGGTTGTTACAACTGGCTCATGGTTTTTCCCTTTGAATCCAAGACCCAACTGACCATTTCTATTGTCACCCCAGCTATATACAATACCATCATAGCCCAGTGCAAGCATGTGTGTACTCCCACAAGAAATAGCCTTAATATTTTCGATGCCTTCTACTTTGGTTGGCAGCTCCTTGAAATAACTTGGTTCAATCCCAAGCTGTCCATACTCATTATTACCCCAGGTATATACATGACCAGATGTAGAAAGTGCTGCTCCAAAGTTGTCACCGGCAGAAATATGTTTAATATTTTCGAGGCCCCAAATTTGTTTGGTACTCACTGCGTCTGTTCTGTCGCCTTGTCCAAGCTGACCAAAATTATTTCGACCACATGTAAGAACCTTGCGGTCATAGGTAAGAATAACGGTGTGGAACTCGCCACCATCTATTTGCTCGGCATTATCAACCAAATTAAGCGTTTTTCTGCGTGCTAAAGGTACTGTATTTCCCATGGCAAGCTGGCCAAACTCATTTCGTCCAAAGCCATCTGCTTTTCCGTTATTGTGTACGATATAGACAGAATCATGACCTGAGTTTATAGATTTGACGCCCTTCAACTCTTTAACTACAATTTGTTCCTCGGCCCATTCAGACCAGTTCCCATTTTTATCTTGTACTTTCAAACGAATCTTCTTTATACCATGTTCAGCATATCGGTTTTGCATGTTTTCCCACTTCACATCACTAATTTCATCATCCTCAGTAACAGACCCAGAATAATCAAACTCTATGCGTGTGATGGTCGTAAAACCTTCAGAAGGTATGATACGAAACTTTGCCACCGGCTCAATTTTACTAATTGTAGTCACACTGCCAAAACTCAAAAACAGTTTATTGTTTTTTGCAAATGACGTACTCCCCAAACGTTTTAGTATCTGCTCAGCAGGCATACTTTTGGCATCTTTAACGATCATATATTTCTGATCAATAGAAATTGCATAACGTTCCCATTTTATGTTCCTTTTTTCAGGCATATATGGAATTAACGATTTCAAATCCTCACAAAGACCTTTGCCATCTTTCTTAAATTGTGAAAATGCTGTTCTCAAGACTCGGAAGTCATTAATGACTTCATCTATATCTATTTTTTCGCCCTGACCAGCCATTTTGTATATTGCTACAGCTGCAATCACAGCTGTGAGACCCACACCACCGATTAAAAAATTCAAAATGACCTCTCCTTATATTAAGATAGATGAGACACAGTCCCCCAGTGTCTACATTAGTCATATTATACACTATTTTTATCGTTGATACATAGAACAACACGAAGGTAAATAATGGAATTAAGCCTTAAAGTAAGAATTGCCTTGGTTTATCAAAGACTATATCAAGCCTAATTCTTTTTTAACTATATTCTTGAATCGCCCTAAACTTACTGGGTGATCGGACACCAATTGATTGTTATAAATAAGAGCAAATGTTCCCAGGGGACTCGGGTTCATTTGAGCCTCATTTGCTGTACTTAGTTCTCTTACCTTTAGTTCAATATTGTTCTCTTTGCAGTATGCACTTAAATCAGCTTTCCATTTGATTTCCATTGGACATTGATCACTGTGTAGCATATGCAGCCCATCATAACCTTCAATCTTTTGATGTGTAAACACAGGTATTTCAACGGCTTTCTCAGCAAAAGCATCATCATTATTGTCTACAACATTTTTTAGTAACAATTCATAATTGTCTTTTTCGTCCACTTGCCGGTAGCCATTTTTCTCAAACAAGGTTTTAGAGGCTATAAAGGATGTATTGCTGGTTACAACTGCAATGCCTTGTTTATTACTTTTTTCAGCAAAGGTCATTGCTCTGTCTAATAATGCTTGTCCTCCACCTAACGAATGCAGTTTTTTCGAAACAACCCAGATACAATGAACCACCATGTAATCCCTTGCATGGATTCCTCTCCAGCAATTTTCACCAGGAATTAGTTCTAAAAAGCCTTGCATTTTTCCATCTTGGTCTAAAAGTATAAGCGTGATCATGCCTTGTTCTGTCATTTCTTCAAACCATGGTTTTTTACCTATATACCCAATATGTTTGGGATTCTTTATACATCCTAATGGATACTTTCCTAAATTCTCAATTGTGAGTTGTTCAACAGTCCACTTTGTAGTACTTTGTTCACTCATATTATCCACCTCTTATCTTAACCGACCTAAATTAGCACATATGTTCAACCTTTATATAGGAACAAAAATTTCAGTTTCGATTAAACCTCCATGTAAATTGCCTTCTATATCTCCATTTAAGTCATTATGGATTTTTTCAAGAACAAAGGGAACCTCAACATCTAACCCCGCCTGAGGAATCCAAGTTTCGAAGATATAAGCATACACATTTTGAATCTGAAAATAGGAGCCTTTATATAAAAACTTTATGAACTTCCCTTCAGGAATAACTTTACAATGTTCATCCAATTTTGAATCGTAAATGGAGTCTATAAGCGACCCATACAGACCGGTTCCCTTCATAAAAGCGTACTCGTGTAAATGTCTGTGTTTTCTATGGCTGTGTACATAACAGTTTGTGGTTTCATTTGAAATGTTTTGGACTTCATTAAAATGTCGGTCCGTAACTACTTCTCCGCTCACCAATTGCTCTGATAAATATATGTGATTGGGTAACCTGTACTTATGTTCATTTAGATGTTTTATATACTCTGAAGAGAATCTCCTTTTCCACTGGAGGAAATGCACACTCTGAGAGTTTCTAAAATCAGACGGAGACATATTGAACATACGCTGAAAACCCCTAGAGAAGGTCTCATAGTTTCTAAACTGATATTTGAAAGCAATGTCAGTAAGGGTTGATTTATCCTCTAATACATCAAATGCAGCCTCAGATAATCTTCTTCTCATTAAATAATCATAGGGACTATGTCCAGTCAAGCCATTAAACTGTCTTGAAAAATAAAACACCGAATACCCAGAAGCCTCTGCCATATCTTTAACATTAATCTTTGAATCCAAGTTTTCTTCAATAAAATCAACAGCTTTTAAAATGCCCTCATGCACATATTCATTCACTGTGATCCCCTGCCTTTTTTATAGGTATTAAGACTTTGATAGTTGCTCCTTCAATCTTATCTAAACCTTTAAAAGTCTCATCGTATACTTGAATGGAGTACATGGCTGATTCAACATAACCTGAGTGCGGCATCCAGCCTTTATAGATCCACTGGGTCCAGTCTGAAACAATCTCTTCACCTTTTAAGACAAACTCTGCGTATAGGGTAGCTGGCAAAATTTTAGCAACACAATTGACAGGAAATGACCCTATTTTACTGACTTCTATTCCTGTAAACACTTCATATTCTCCGGTCTCATTCATTTGTTCAGAACCAATATGTATTTCATATGCTAGGTTTGTAGCTGCAGGGTTCTGAATGTCTGACAAGTTATTCATTAATATTTTTCCAAACCTTGACCAAAGTTGACCAATAGCATTGTCTTCTGACCACAGGTTGGCATGTTTAAATGGATCACCATAAAAATTCATGCCGACCAACTTAAATTCTTTTGACTCAATGATGATGGGTTCTTTCAACATAAGGTCTCCTTTCCTGATCTGAATATACTGTTCTGAATATGCTCTTCTTCATTAATTTTCAGTCTTTTTTATATAATACCCCGCCCAACAAAAGTTAACAGAGCAAGATTCGTCAAATAGGGTGATTTTTAAACGCATATTCGGGGGAAAGAGGGCAGATATGGTCAGGCGAAACAAGGTCTTGACTGATAACATATGTATATAAGATATAGCTCTATACCGACGTCGAGAGCTTTATTTAATAGTAAGTTGTGAATGCATCTATTGATAGGAGGATTACAATGAACTTAACTGAAATAGGTAAGATCAGGACAAACAATGGCAGATTTTTAATCGAATTGAATGAAGCATACAAAGAAGGATTACTTGAGCTGGAACATTTTAATTATATTCACGTGCTTTGGTGGGCAAATGGGTGTGAGGACCAAAAGTCTCGGTCAACTTTAGTCACGCCCCTTCCCTACGCAGACAAGACAACTGCTGGCGTATTTGCTTGTCGTTCGCCTTATAGACCAAACCCAGTTTCCCTTTCCGTTTGTCCTGTTCTCCACGTTGATAAGGACAATGGGGTGATAGAGCTTGCATACATTGATGCACTGGACAATACACCTTTGATAGATATAAAACCATATATTGCAGTTTCGGACCGTGTGCGCTCAATTTCGACGGCACCTTGGTTTAAAACGTGGCCTGGGTATTTTGAAGATGCAGCTGAGTTCTTTTCAAAACCTGAGAATCAATTTTTCGACTAATTTAATCCTGTAACCACAAAACCCTCAAGCATAGATTTAACTAAACTTGAGGGTTTCGTGATGTGAGTGTTTATGTTCAATTACAGTAAATAAAGTGAACTATTTAAGTGATCTATTTAAGCGAATCCAGTGCTGCCTTCATTGTATTCCATGACAGTGTTGCAATCGTTGTTGTACCTACACCGCCCGGTACTGGTGTCAGGTAACCAGCAACCTCTTTAACAGACTCAAAGTCAACGTCGCCTGTGATTTTTCCATCAACTTCATGGATGCCAACATCAATAACCACAGCACCTTCTTTTACCATGTCAGCAGTAACCATATGTGGTCTACCCGCTGCGGCTACAAGAATATCTGCCTGTTTTGTTAATTCACCAATGTTTTTTGTTCTTGAATGACAAATTGTAACGGTAGCATTTCTTTCTAACAGAAGCATTGAAACAGGTTTTCCAACAACATTACTGCGGCCAATGACAACAGCATGTTTGCCTTCAATTTCTATTCCACCATACTCAAGCATATGTATTACACCGTAAGGGGTACAAGGATATAGAGCGTCTGCACCAATGTATAACTTTCCAGAGTTTAGCTCATGGAAACCATCCACGTCTTTTGACGGATCAATGGTATCAATAACCTTATTTTTATCGATATGTTTTGGCAGTGGCATTTGTACCAATATTCCGTGTACATTGTTGTCTGAGTTAAGCTTCTCAATTTCATGGATGAGGATGTTCTCTGAGATGTTCTCATCAAAATAGAGTACCTGTGAATCTAGTCCATCTTTACCACAACGTCTTTCAACCATACGTACGTATGAAGCTGCAGCTGGGTCACTACCTATTAAAATTACTCGAAGTCCCGCTTTAACACCAGCCGTTTCTAATTTTTCTAGATCTTTTGCCATATCTTCACGCATTTGTTTTGCTATTACTTTGCCTTCTAAAAGATTCATAATTCCTCCAAATGTTTTTGCTTCCAGTTTCATGACCTATTCTATTTCAATTATTCGTTTTGATTTTTATACTTAAGCTATCAATCTAGCATAATATTCAAATTGTCAAATTTCACACTTTTTTTCTGGTCTTTCTTGTATTGTATACAATTTATCAATATTGTTTGTTTATTGTCAACTGTGCCAATTTTAAAGCCTACAATCAACTTGTAAAAATATGAATATCTTGTTCAAAAAAATGCAAAAAGAGGGCCTACATTCTGTGTATGACCCCCTATTTTTACACTAAATTATTGATTTATTAACCTACAGAATTTTCTGTCATTTTAACGTTTTAATCCTCTTTTTCCAGAGCATCTTTATACTTTAAAATGAGATCACGGGCTGCACGGACTTCGTCAATTCTTCTGACAGGTGTTTTATGTGGCGCATTCTTTAGAAGTTCGTGTTCATTTACAGCCTCATGGGCAATTTGAATCATTACTTTGGCAAAGTCATCTAAGGTTTCTTTGCTTTCAGTTTCTGTAGGTTCAACCATTAATGCTTCATGCACAATCAGTGGGAAGTAAATGGTTGGTGGATGATAGCCGTAATCAATGATCCGTTTTGCAACATCTAGCGTGGTTACACCTTCAGCTGCATTTTTAAGGCCTGCTGCAACAAATTCATGTTTGCAAAGTACATTTTCAGGCATATCGTAATCATCTTTCATTAAATACATTAAATAATTGGCATTCAAAACAGCTGTTTCACTGGCTTCTCTGATTCCATCAAATCCCATGGCTTTAATATAGGTATAGGCTCTTACTAGAATATTAAAGTTACCATAGAAGCTTTTAACTTTACCAATTGTCAGGGGTTTATCGTAGTCCAGGTGGTAGACATCTGAATCAACTGAAACCATTGGGACAGGTAAAAATGGAACTAAAATATCTTTCACTCCCACTGGACCAGCACCTGGGCCGCCACCCCCATGAGGTGTGGAGAATGTCTTATGCAAATTGTAATGCATAACATCAAATCCCATGTCACCAGGTCGACAGTGACCCATAATTGCATTCATATTGGCACCATCATAATAAAGCAGTCCGCCTGCTCCATGAACAACATCTGCAATAGCGCCAATGTTTTGTTCAAAAAGACCCAGTGTAGATGGATTGGTTAACATGAGGCCCGCAGTGTCTTCTCCTACAGCTGCACGGAGAGCATCCATGTCCACATTACCGTGGTTGTCAGATGGTATTTCTATAATTTCCATGTCCACAACCGCAGCCGTTGCTGGGTTGGTACCATGGGCAGAATCTGGAACTATAATCTTGTTTCTTTGATGGTCCCCTCGGTTTTCATGGTAGGCTTTAATAAGCATTAAGCCTGTTAACTCACCCTGAGCACCTGCAGCAGGCTGAAGGGTTACCTGATCCATACCTGAAATTTCTGCAAGCATTGTACTAAGTTCATACATAAGCTCTAGGGCACCTTGGACGGTGTTTTCCGGTTGGTAAGGGTGAATATTTTTAAAACCAGGGTTTGCAGCTGCATCTTCATTAATCTTAGGGTTATACTTCATGGTACAAGAACCCAGAGGATAAAATCCTTTGTCAATGGAATAGTTCTTTTGAGAGATACCTGTATAGTGTCTAACAATGTCCATTTCACTCACTTCGGGAAGCTCAGCATCATCTTTTCTAAGAAAATCAGATGGAATCATGTCTTCAACTTTTAATTCGTCTACGTCTAAATCAGGCAGATGAAATGCTCTTCGCCCTGGTTTGGACACTTCAAAAATTAGCTTTTCATAGGGTTTCACATGATCACCTCCAGTGTTTTTACAAAGGCATCAATTTCAGCTTTTGTTCTCTTTTCTGTTACAGCAATTAACATGGTTTTTGGCATAGGATACTTGCTGTTGACATCAAATCCACCAAGGAATCCAGCGTCTAGAAGTGCTTTGTTTAATTCTTCAACTGGTTTATTAAATTTCACAGCAAACTCTTTAAAGAAGGGTTTATCAAATGCGGGTTGTGCAATACCCTTTTCAATGAGTAGATTTTGCATGTAATGCGCTTTCTGCATACTTTGTACTGCAACATCTTTAAGGCCTTCTTTACCGACAGTATTCATATAAATAGCAGCCTTCAGGATCATTAGACCTTGGTTGGTACAAATATTCGAAGTGGCTTTAAATCGACGGATATGTTGCTCACGTGCTTGAAGTGTTAAAACAAAGGCACGTTTTCCATCTTCATCAAAGGACTGACCGCAAATACGACCAGGAATTTTTCTCTTTAGCTTGTCTGTCACTGCCATAAAACCAAAATATGGACCACCAAGAGCAACATCATTGCCCAGGGCTTGCCCTTCACCAATGACAATATCCGCCCCTAGTTTTCCAGGGGGTTCAAGAATCGCAAGAGAGATTGGATCTACAGAAACCACTGTTAGTGCTTTTACTTCTTTCATCAATGCTGATGTTTTTGCAACATTCTCAATAACACCAAAGAAATTAGGTGTCTGAATCAAAACGCCTGCAACAGATTTGTCTGTCATAGACTCAAGTGCTAGGTAGTCTGTTTCTCCGTCTTTCATTGGCACTTCAACCAGTTCAAGTCCTCTAAACTTAAAGTATGTTTTTAGTACTTGTTTGATGTCAGGATGAACCGTACTAGACACTAGGAACTTGTCACGTTTTTTAGCTGCACAAGACATAATAGCTGCTTCTGCCGCCGCATGAGAACCATCATACACCGATGCATTGGATACATCCATGCCTGTGAGTTCACAAATTAATGACTGGTATTCAAAAATGTTCTGTAGTGTCCCTTGGCTAATTTCAGGTTGATACGGTGTATATGCAGTAAAGAATTCAGACCTTCCAGCCAGATGATTAACAACCGTTGGAATAAAGTGATCATAAGCACCAGCGCCCATAAAACACGTTAGTTCATCCATGTTTTTATTTTTTGAGGCCAGGCTTTTCATGAGTCTATCAACTTCCAGCTCTGTTTTCGCGGGATCAAGTTGAAGATCTCTATTTAAGCGAAATTCCTCTGGAATATCTGTGAATAAATCATCTAACTTGTTTTTCCCAATAATCTTCAACATTTCTTCTCTATCCGTTTTCGAGTTTGGTATATATCTATGCACTGCATCACCTCCTTGTAATAGGTGCATTTATAAAATTATACCGATTATCCTTTTAGGAATTCTTCATACTTTTCAGAAGTCATTAACGCCTCAACTTCACTTGTATCTGTAAGTTCTAACTTAATAAGCCAAGCATCATAAGCATCATTATTTACGCTCTCAGGTGCATCTTCAAGTGCATCATTAATTTCAATGACACGGCCAGATACTGGAATAATAATATCTGAAGCTGCTTTAACAGATTCAATGGTTCCAAGAGAATCGCCTTGATCAAACTCATCGTCTTCATCTGGAAGTTCAACATAAACGATGTCGCCTAATTCATGTTGAGCATAATCACTAATACCTATGTATGCAATATTTCCATCTACTTTAACCCACTCATGATCATTTGAATAATATAGTCCGCTTTGTACCTTCATCGAATTGTCCTCCTAAGATTTTTTATACTTTTTAACATAGAACCGTTTACTAATAACCACTGCTTTTTTTAGTTTGCCCCGAATATCGATTTCAAATGTCGAGTCAAGCCTTGTATATTCAACATCAACAAGTGCTAGGCCAATGACTTTGCCCACTGTTGGTGCTTTGTATCCTGTTGTTACACGACCAATTACATCGCCATTACGTACAACGTTGTACCCTTGTCTTGGTATACCTTTGTCCAGAAGTTCGAATCCCACAAGTTTTAGTTCTAGACCATCGGACTTTTGTTTAACAAGTGCTTCTTTCCCAATAAAGTCATCACCATCTAATTTTACGAAGAAACCCAGTCCGGCTTCAAGAGGTGTTACGTCTTTATCAATCTCATGACCATAAAGGGGGAGTGTTGCTTCAAACCTAAGTGTATCTCTTGCCCCAAGACCTGCAGGCTCAATACCGCTTGTACTGCCTATTTCCATAATACTTTTCCAAAGTGCAACAACATCTTCAGGGCTCGAATATATTTCAAATCCATCTTCACCTGTATAACCCGTTCTAGAGATTAAGGCCTTTACACCTTTGATTTCAACATTTTCTTTAAACTCAAAGAATCCTATACTATTTAAGTCAAGATCAAGCAGCTTTTGAAAAATTTCTTGAGCTAGAGGTCCTTGTATAGCAATTTGCGCATAGTCACTGGATTTGTCATAGGCATATACATCAAACGTCTTGGCTTGTTCATTGATCCAGGCCACATCTTTGTCGATATTTCCTGCATTAATAACCAGCAAATATGAGTCTTGCGCCCTTCTATAGATCAATAAATCATCTACGATACCACCATTTTCATAACACATTAGGCTATAGAGTACTTTGCCATCCACAAGCTCTTTGACATTCCCCACAACCAAGTAATTAACGAAGGCTTCAGCTTCTGGTCCGTGGACTTCCACTTCACCCATGTGAGACACATCAAAAAGCCCTGCTTTTTCTCTGACAGCTTCATGTTCTGTCACAAGGCCTTTGTACTGAATAGGCATATCCCACCCAGCAAATGAAACCATCTTAGCACCTGCATTTACATGAACATCATAAAGCGGTGTCTTTTTCAAATTCTCCATTATATTCCCCCTTTCAGGTGCACTTTAGTTTTTTTTACCCCAATTCTTCCTTAAATCACCATGTAAATTGGAATAATCCCATCAATTATGCAAATTTTACTGCGCCCAAAAAAAATGAGATGATTCAAGTCTCTGAATCATCTCACGGATGTTTTTATTTATGTGCAATGCCAAACCAAATCATATCAATGTACTTATTAATTTCCTCTTGGGTCCAGTTCACATGACCTGCAATTTGTGCGCGGATCATGCCAAATATGGCACCATTGATATAGAGTTCAAGCATTTCATTTGTATTGGACATATTTATAAATCCTTCTTGTCGCAATTGATCAAAATATCCCTTAAGCATATTTGAGAAGGCTGCACCAAACTCGGCTCTCACATCTTGGTCAATGAGTGGTGAATTATGATAGGTTTCTATAAATTCAAATGCTATGGGCTGTTCTTTGGCAAAGTTTATGATGAGGTAGACTGACTTTTTTAGCAAATCCTTTGTTTCAAATGCCTCGTCAAATTCTACGCTTAAACATAATAACAGCTTCTGTTTATAAAAGCGATACAGCTCAGTTATAATGGCTTCTTTACTTGAAAAATGATGATAAATTGTACCAACTGCAACGCCTGAGGCTTTTGATACCTTGGCCATAGAGGTTGCTTGAACCCCATTTTCCATTATCAGATTAAGGGTTGCTTCCATAACCTGTTGTTTTTTATCTAATGTTTTTGTTTTTAAATTAGTCTTACTTTCACTCATATTGATTTCCTATCATCTATATTGGCTGCTTATTTGTGGATTCATTATCTAATAATAGCCTATTACACGCTTCTAGAACTTGTCAAGAATGAAAGTGATGTTTTTGAACTACATAATTTTTTTAGCTATCCAAATAAGGGCAGGATCATAAAAGGCTTCCATTTCTTTAGCCACTTTTTTGAGTTCTTTTCTAATTTCAATGTGTTGTGGACAGTGGGGTTCACACTTGCCACAGCCTGTACACTGTGAAGCTTTTGAGGAACTGTCATCCATGAGGGGGGCCGTTGCCATCATATACATGGGTTTAGAGCTCATCAGTCCAAAGTAAGACTTATTATTGTAATGTTCAAAACAAGACGGAATGTCCACACCCGCTGGACATGGCATACAGTATGCACAGCCTGTACATGGGACTTTCATAAGTTCTTCAAAAACACTTTTCACAGTATCTATAACTTTGACTTCTTCTTCTGTCATACTTCCTGGCTTTACCCGTGTTGCAACTTCAATATTTTCCTTAATATGTTCATCCACATTCATGCCTGATAACACACTGGTCACTTCTTTGTGGTTTAAGATCCAACTCAGTGCCCAATCAGCCGCTGATCTGTTCTGTCCTGTTTTATCAAATGTTGACTGTACAGGTTTTGGTAGCTTTCCTACTAGACTTCCCCCACGTAGGGGTTCCATTACAAATACAGCCACATCTTTTGAAGCCGCATATTCCAGTCCTTTTTTGCCTGCCTGATTGTTCTCGTCTAGGTAACTGTATTGTATTTGGCAGAACTCCCAGTCATAATCATCAACCACTTTGCTAAAGAAATTGTGGTCGCTGTGGTAAGAGAATCCAACATTTCTGATTTGACCTTTTTCCTTGGCTTTGTTCAGGAATTCTATAACACCAAGGTCAACCATACGCTCCCAGACCTCTGGACTTTGAATGCCGTGAACCAAATAATAATCTATGTAGTCCGTTCTTAAACTCTCTAACTGTTCATTGAGCAGCTTGTCCATATCTTGCCTTGTTTTTACACGCCATGGAGGTAGTTTTGTAGCAATCTTCACCTGGCTTCGAAGCTCTCCTTCAAAAATCTTTCCTAAAAACTTTTCACTTTCACCATTGTGATAAGGGAGCGCTGTATCAAAATAGTTAACCCCTTGATCGATGGCATATCTGATTTGTGCTTCTGCTTTTTTTTCGTCTATACGTCCGGCGCGTGTTGGAAACCTCATACATCCGTATCCGATGGCTGAGATCTTGTCACCTGTTTTGGGAATTGTTCTATACTGCATTATTCTCCTCCTTAGCGCGTGCAATTTAATATGATATAAAATTTCTTATTTTAATTTTGATCAAAACTTTTTGATTACGTTCAGTTCGACTGAATGTTCATTCGGTTTTTCTGATGTTATTGTACTCCTAGGTAAATATAATGTCAACACACACTTGTAGTTCTACATAATAAAAAGCTCTAATGAAAGACGAATACGCCTTCTATTAGAGCTTGGTCTATATCTTTTGTTTGATTAGACAAAAAATTTCTTAGACAACTCTGATAAAAATATATCTGAGTGATTGTCCATTTCTGTTCTTGCAAGTTCGTAGTCACGGTCTTTGATGGCACTTGCAATTTTTATCATGGAGTGATCATACCATGTTGAATCTGTCATTTTATACTCAATATGTTTAACAAACCGCATTGTTTTCACATTTAAATCTTCCAAATACTCGATAAGGAATGGATTTCTAGAGACGCGTCTTATTTCTCTTCTAAACTTATAATCGAAATCGATATATGCTTGATAGTCTTTTGTCGCATCTAAGGCTGCCACCTCTTCTGCCATTTTTAAAAGCTCTAATGCTTCTTCTTCTGTAGACCGCTGTGCTGCAAGTTCGCAGGCTAGGCTTTCTAAACGTTTTTTGACCTCATAGGCATGTTTAACATTTCGAATGTCAATTTGAGTTACATAAGTACCCACACGTGGAACAAGTTCGACAAAACCCTTTTCCGAAAGTTTAAGCAACGCTTCACGTATTGGTGTTCGACTCACCCCAAACTCCTCAATCAATTGTTTTTCATTAAGAAGTCTTCCGGGTTCATACTCTAGATTGATAATGCGATTTAATATTATGTCGTATATATTTTGATTGTCCTGGGACATGATTTTCTCCTTAATAGATACAGCTAAAGGGACTAACCCTTAAATTATAACCAGCGCTTACGCATGCGCGCCCACTGGCGATCTCTGTTCTCTATTATCACATCAATGTCATTGTCTTTCAAGTGTTTGAATCGACCTTGTGCCTTCAAATACTCAGGTACATTTGCAAAGGTCTCCGGATTCTTATTCAGTACAAAATCACCGTCCTCGTACTCTGCCAAGTACCAGAGTCCAGTGTCAACTGCCTGTTTTGCGACATCAATTGATGTATTGGTTGGTGTTCCCCAGCCTGTTGGACAAGAAGCGTAAATATGAATGTAAGAAGTCCCAGGGTTGTCTTTTGCCTTCTGTAGTTTATTTAGGAAATCCTGCGGGTATCCAATGCTCGCTGTTGCAGCATAGTCTATACCATGTGCCGCTACAATTTCGAACATGTTCTTTTTATGTCGGATAGAACCCGGTAGGTTTTCACCGGCTGGTGAGGTTGTTGTTTTGGTTCCGTAAGGTGTTAGTCCACTTTTTTGAATGCCTGTGTTCATGTACGCTTCATTGTCGTAACAAATATAAATGATCTTATCACCACGATCGATTGCACCTGAAAGTGCCTGGAAGCCGATGTCTGCTGTACCTCCATCCCCTGCAAAGCCAACTGCATGTGTATCTTCAATACCTAAAGCTTTAAGTCCTGCCGCTACGCCTGAAAGCATTGCACCTGTTGATGGGAAAGGTGAAATCATGGCATTTGTGGCAAAGGCCATTTGTGGATAGATAAAACTAACAGCCGACATACAATTTGCCGGAAGTACAGAATAGGTTCTTTCCCCTAAAACTTTAAGTGCCAACCTTACGGCCACACTGGCACCACATCCTGCACAGGCTTTATGACCATAGAAGTATTCGTTATCTGTCATGTTTCTAGCTGTTATTTTTTGATTAGACATCTAGCTCACACCCCATTCCAATAAACTGCACACGTTCTGCGTCCTTTTTATTTTCTATTAACTCCATAAACATGTTTCTAACGTCCTGTTTTGAAATATCTCTACCACCAAATCCAGCAACAAAGTTGAAGGTCTTGGGCTTTTCTTCAAGGTTAGCCAGCGCTGAATTAACGTTTGTATATACGGTTCCTTCATATCCAAAGGATACATTCTTTTCTAGAACCCCTAATACAGGTGTTTTTTGAGCCAACGCGATCATCTCTTTTTCTGGGAATGGGCGCATATAACGGATCTTGGTCATACCCACCTTAAATCCTTCAGCGCGCATTTCGTCAATAACTGTACGAACTGTACCAGCCACTGAACCCAATGTGACAAGTGCCACTTCTGCGTCTTCAGTTTTATAATCATCTGTCATTCCACCGTAGTATCTGCCAAATGCATCTCCATAACTTTTGTCGACTTCTTCAATGACACCCACTGAATTAAGCAGGTCTTTATGCTGACGGTATTTGAACTCCATGTTGTCGTCTGGCGTTGTTGAGAAACATAAACTTCTTGGCGTGTCCAAATCCATTTTATTGGTGGTTTCGTATTTTGGAAGGTAGTCATCTACCTTGTCTTGGTCTGGTAAGAACACAGGTTCATAGGTATGTGTCAGTACAAAACCATCTAGATTCACCATAAATGGCGTCATCACACGGCCGTCTTCTGCTATTTTATAGGCCTGAATTGTCATATCTAGGGCTTCTTGAGCATCCTCAACATAGACCTGAATCCAGCCCGAATCTAAGAGACCTAAAGAATCACGCTGATCTCCATAAATACTCCATGGAACTGCTACAGAACGGTTGGCATTCATCATAACAATTGGAAAACGACCGCCACTTGCATAATGCACACATTCCGCCATATGTAATAAACCCTGGGATGATGTTGCAGTAAAGGCACGTGCGCCAACGGCACTTACACCCATGGCTGCTGCCATTGCCGAGTGCTCAGATTCTACATGTAGGAACTCTGATTTTAGGCTTTGGTCTTCAACAAAGTCAGATAGCCTTTCAACTACAATTGTTTGAGGTGTAATTGGGTAAGCCGAAATAACATGGGGTCTTGAAAGACGAACACCAAGTGCCACAGCTTCATTTCCTGAAACAAATACACGTTGCTGATCCATTAGACTTCCCCTCCTTCTTTTAAGGCATCTTCTTTTAACATATCGATTGCATTTGGTTTACACTCGTATGCACAAACGCCACATCCTTTACAAAAGTCATAGTCAATTTTTACTTTATTGTCTTCTGTTTTTGATATAACACCGTCCGGACAGACCAGATAACATCTAAGACATCCCACACAGGCTTCTTTATCTACCTGGGGTTTATATGTTCTCCAACCTGAGTTCATTGAGACCAGATGACCCCCTTGGAATGCTGTTGTTTGTGGGTATTCGCTGATCTTTGTAGGTTTTTTATATGTATGGAGTTTTGGTTTCATTACAAAGCCCCTTTCATGATTTCATAAGCTTGCCTAACCACAACTTTGTTCTTTTGTGCTATGCTTTCTTTCATTTCAGATTCAATTGCATTTAATGCCGAGTCCAGCTCTACAATTTCTGAGATTGCAATAAGAGCCCCCATCATAGCCGTATTTGTAATAGGTTTTCCAATGTGTTCAAGGGCTATACTGGTTGCGTCAAGACCGACAACGACCTCTCCGAACATAGACTTATATTTATCTATGTTTGTTGTATTGATGATCATTTTTCCACCCTCTCTAAGACCACCATTTGTAGTCTCGTCGATCAGTGTTTCATCTAATACAACAACGTAATCACATTCTCTTACTTCACTTCTGTCTCTGATTTTTTCATCAGAAATTCTCGTAAATCCAAGAACGGGTGCACCCCTTCTTTCAGGTCCGAAAGAGGGAAAAGCTAATGCGTGTTTGCCTTCATTAATTACAGCTGCAGATCCGAGTAGTCTGGCGATAGTGAAACTTCCTTGTCCGCCGCGACCATGCCATCTGACTTCTTTCATACCGACACCTCCAGTGTTAATATCGCTCTGATATATCAACGTCATATCAATCGTACTATAAAATTGTCAGATTCACAACAATTTTCTGAATATTCTTGTAGATCAAATTCTGCAAAAAAATAAAGGCCAATTCAAGCATCTGCTTTTCATCAACCTTTTACATACGGATCATAGTCTTTTACGTTCACACGCCCTTGCACAAGTACGTCTTTATCCACAACATAACACTTTGCAATTTTGTCGTGCCACCCTTGTTTGTTGCTATCTAGAAGTATCCAAATGAAGCCTAAATTTAGCCCTGCAAAGGATACAAATTTACCAATGGTTTGTCTGAATACAATACGCCAAAAACCAATTTCTTCCCACGACTGTGTATCTACAATGCTCATATGGAGCAGGGCTTTACCCAGTGTTGTGCTTCGTGTCCAAAAATAAACTTTTACGACCATATAACAAATATAAATCCCAAGTACAGCGTATGGTGTTTGTGTTCCTAGAGGTTCCGAAAGCGATGCCGGTAGTATAACCAAGAATAATATGTTCAAGAAACTCTCAATTAGGAATGCACCTAAACGTCGTAACGGGGACGAAATTCGATATTGCATGATGAACCTCCTAACCGTTTAACAAATAATATCATATCATAATTAAGTACGGCTTATGTAGGTCTTAAGGAAGTGTTAATACTTTATTTCGACATTTTTCGATGTTACATGTGTTGTAATAGATTCTAATGTAATTTGACATAATATAAAGCCATGTTCAACAATATATTGAACATGGCTCTCTTCATAATCTAGGCGCTTGGTATTAAAATTTAATTACCGGATCTTTTGACCTCGTGTTGCATCCTCTTCAAGTTTATAGCCATAACATTGGCTAACAGGGATAACAAACATAAAGCCGATTCCTTTTTCATAAATATTTGTAATTTTTTCTTGCAGGGTCTTAACAACTAAATCTAGTTTAGCATCGTCTCGAATAACACTAATAATCAACTTATTGTAAGGCTTGTCACCCTCAAGAAGCTTTCGCATACTTGTAAACATTGAGATATTCACTTCGTTGTCAACCAACACCTTGCCCATGCCCCGACTGTCAACCGTTGTAGCACCGACTCCACATTGGTACATGATCTCGTGTACTTCTTCAAGCAGATACACATCATTGAGTATCAGAAAAAGTGCATTCATACCGTGTCCCCCTTTTAAATAGATCTGTCGTTTCATAAACAAATCCACCACTTATTTGATATTACTATACCCAGAGTTTAGTAGAGAAAATCATATGCTTGATGATATTCCTATAATAAACTTGGATAGGCAAGTACTAATCTTCATAAGATTCAGGTCTACCAACAGGTAGAAGAACTTGAACGGTTGTCCCTTTATTCAGTTCACTTGTAATACGAAGTTCGCCACCATGAAGACGCACAATTTCATCGGAAATTGCCAGTCCAAGGCCGCTACCAGAACGTTTAGACGATCCTTTATAAAACTTCTTGGTTACATTCTCAAGGTCTTCTTCAGAAATACCACTACCATGGTCTTCAATGTCGAGAGTAATCCAGTCTGCTGTTTTCATTCGAATATTAATGTCACTGCCTTCAGGTGAAAATTTGACTGCATTGTCTATGATATTAATGATAACTTGTCTGATTCTGTTGGTGTCTCCCATAACTGGGGCAGGCTGGTCTGCCTGGGTCACACTTAAGCCAACACCGTGTTTATCTGCTTTGGCCCTGTATATTTCAACAATATCAGCAACCTCAGTTCTAAGGTCAAACAGGTCTGAATGTAGGGTCATGCGTCCACCTTCGATACGTGAAAAATCCAATAATTCCTCTACCATATCTGAAAGTCTTCCTGTTTCACGCATGATCACCTGTAGACCTTTTTCAACCTCATCTCGGTTGCTTAAGTCCCCAGTCAGTATTGTTTCAGCCCATCCTGCAACAGCAGTCAGCGGCGTTCTAATTTCGTGTGATATAGATGAAATAAAATCGTTTTTTAGGCGTTCTGTTTTTAGAATATCATCCGCCATGGAATTTAAAGTTTGTGCAAGCACACCCAGTTCATCTTTATAAATAACTGGAACTTTTTCATCAAAATTCCCCTCAGCCATTTTTCTCGACGCAATTGTGATTTCATTAATAGGTGTTAAAATAGACCGACTAAAGGTCACGCTCAGAATTAAGAGAACAAGAACAATGCCAGCGAGTATCAAGGCAGAGTACAGGAAGAACCTATATAGTAAAAAATCTATTTCCTGCATGGATGAAACATACCTTAGAATTCCTATAATATTCCCGTGGTCATCTTTCATGGGAGAACTTACGCCCATGACACGTTCCTCTGTTAAGCTGTTTTTTCCAACCCAGTAACCTTGAATGCCCCGAATTGCATCGGTATAATCTCCACTGCTTACTTTTGCATTGGAGGTGAAGCCCGTTGATGAATACAGAATTTCACCCTCAGGACTTAGAATCTGGAGTTCTGCCACGTCTTTATCTTGATAATCTCTCAAAATGAGCTGGGCGATTTCGTCCAAATTTAACTTCTCGGTCTCAGTGTATTTGGTATAAAAACCAGCTGAAACGTTCATTCTGTTATATAAATTTTCATATGCTAAGTTATAGTAAAACCTCTGAATTGTAAAAAGAAAAACACCTACCACTACAATTGCAATGAGTAGAATAATAAGGATATAGTTCCTCACCCATCTTTTTTTAATCCCGGTCATGCCAGTTTTAGTTCCGGTCATGCTAGTCTTCCTTTCGCCACCTGTAACCATAGCCCCATACTGTTAATATGTATTCAGGATTAGAAGGATCGTCTTCAAGCTTTTGACGAAGACGTCTGATATTTACATCTACAATTTTGAAACTGCCAAAGAAATTCTCACCCCATACATTATCGAGGATAAATTCTCTAGACAAAGATTTTCCAGAATTTTTAACCAGTAGGCTCACAATAGCAAATTCAAGTTGTGTTAGGTCAATCTCCTCACCATTTTTAAAGACCTGACGTGCTTCAAAGTCAATTTTGTAAGGTCCACCATCAAAGGTTTCTGACTTATCATCTTTTAGTAAATTGACACGTCTAAGCAGGGACTCTACACGGGCAACAAGCTCTTTGGGACTAAATGGTTTGATCATATAATCGTCAGCACCACTCATAAGACCTGTTAGCTTGTCCTGTTCTTGAGACTTTGCCGTCAGCATAATTATACCAACATATTTGTTTTTGCTTCTCATACGTTCACATACTTCATAACCCGTTATTCCCGGAAGCATGACGTCTAATACAGCGACATCAATGTCGTTTTCCTCAAACAGCTCCAGAGCTTTTTCTCCAGATTCTGCTTCGAAAACTGTATGTCCTGCTCGTTTGATATTAATCACTACAAAATCACGAATTTCTATTTGATCTTCTAATACTAAAATATTAGCCATATTAATCACCTCTGCGTTTGATTTTTATTTATTTTTCAAGTCTAAATCCAGCACGAATCTCTTCAAGTGTTGCTTGTATTCGTTCTAAATTTTCCTCTTCTGACAAGTCGTATGCTTTTGCATAATATACACGGTCCAGCGTTCTTGTAATTTCTGTGTATCCTTCTGACGTATAAGCCAGTTGGCCACTTTCTACTTGAATCCTGTCAGCTACAACAAAATCAATAACTGGTATTTGATGTTTTGAATAGGAATCAACATAGTAGAGTGTGACATGTTTGAGTTCGTCACCTGAAAGACCCACAGTCATGTTTTGCTTCCATTTGAATGGGAAGTGGTACTCAAATCCCAGTCTTCCATTGGTATAACTTTCTGAACTGAAAATTAAGCCAGATTTACCGTCCCACTTATACCAGGTTGTAATCCATTCTGTTTCAGCCATTGAACTGCCTTCATAACCAAATGGAGCACGTAAAAGCGGTATTTCAACAATGCCATCATTGTCTACATCTGTTGTAATTGCTGGGTAGGCTTTGTATGTTTTATCCACACGACGCCATTTGGGATCATAGAATACGTTTTGGAATTCACCATCTTTATAAACCAGTAGATCTGTAAACGCGGAGTGTGCACCTGAGGATGCGTCCATAAAGAGTCCGATTTGGTCTGTAGATGCATTGCCTATGACCGTATTGTAGTAACCATTAATGAAACCTTCCATTTGAACCTCATCCATATAAGAATAATTGCTGTCATAGATGGTCGCCATTGAGACGCCTTCGGTTCTATCCAGTTCAATGATCATCAGCTCTAAGGTTCCACTGCTGGTCATATCTCCAACTGCAAATTGAGTATATGAGGTTTCAAAGGTAACTCCGATGTTTCCGTTGTCGTATTCGTAAATAGACAATCCCTTTTTAGTGGTGTTTCCCCCTTGCCATCCGACAAAGATTTCTATCAATCCATCTGCATTTAAGTCGTGATATTCTACACGGTTTATGTCAAAACCAATGCCTTTTATGGTTTCATTGATTTGCCAGCCATAGGGTGTTTGATAAAGGACAGACACACGTAAAGGTTCTGAATCCTTAGCAATTCTATGGAAAATCAGGACTTCATCTGTACCGTCTGAATCCAAATCAACAAACTGGGTTGCAGTGGTATGATCTCCCGATATGGGATTTATGTATTCGATTTCACTTTGATATTGTGCGTCGAGTACCTGCTTTATTTCTTCTAGTTGTACAGGCAGCTTAGGTGGTTTGAGTAGGCCTTGTACAGATGTATTCATACCAATACATCCCGTGTTAATCACTGCAAGAATGATCAATAGGCTTAGAAATTTTAAACGACCAAATAATGACTTATTTCTGGTCCTTATATTATTGTTTTCTATTTGAATTTTTTGCGGAATATTCATTCGAATCTTCATTGGCGCCTCACTTTGAATGCTTCATATTTTTCTCAGTTCAATCAGAGATTATAGTTTAATCCCACATATACATCATAAGTGTTTGCTACCCACAATGGGTAACATTTCAGTTATAGTTCGTTCTCAGCACTTCTATTTTACCACTATATAGGCCTATTTTTACATGCAATAAAAAAGAATGTGTCTTAAGTTTCTAAGCCACATTCTTTATTAAGGAAAGGGATCGCTCATATAATATATTCATTCAAACTAGAAATTATGGATGATTTCTTTAGTCAACTTTTCTATAATCAGTCGTGCCCATTCTATACATTTTTCATAGTCTATTGCAGATGCTATTCCATAATGGGTGTGTACATACCGAACCGGAACACCAATTACAATAGTAGGAACACCATTGTTACTTAAGTGAATAGGACCGCCATTTGTACCACCACCAGAGCGTACCGCATCTTGAAAATCAATGTTATTTTCTAAAGCAACTTCCCTGGCAAACTTTACCAACCTTGGATTGGTGATCATACTTCTATCTATATGTCGTATTTGAGGACCCTGACCCAATACCGATTGTGCTTCGTCTTCAGGTTTAAACCCATCGTCAGCAGGTGTTCCTTCAAATACAATTGCAAGATCAGGTTTAATTTTATTGGCTGTAATGACTGCGCCACGTGTGCCAACTTCTTCTTGACTGGCTATTGCGCCAACTATATTCATATCTAAATTGTGACCTGCTAATCTGTCCATTACTTCTAAAACACAAGCGCAACCAATTCTATTGTCAAAAGCCTTGCCGATCATTGTATTGTTCACTTCATTAAACTCAAAGCGAACATCTGGTGTAACTGGTGCACCCACTTGAATTTTAAATATCTCTAATACTTCTTGCTTAGATGAAGCACCTACATCTATAAACAATGTATTGAAATCAACAGGTTTATCCCGTTCTTCAGCTGTCATAAAATGTGGTGGTTTAGATGAAACAATACCTGTTATATAATGCCCCTCACTATTTAAAATACGAACCTTTTGTGCTGCAGCGTTATAGGGGATCCAGCCTCCAACAGGGAGGAACTTCATGAGGCCATTATTTTTTATACTTTGAATAATGAAACCCACTTCATCGGAATGTCCATCTAACATAACTGTAATTTCTTTGGAATCACGTGTATTGCTTTTGTGTTCAATGTAGACGTTTCTAAAACAGTCCTCAGCAAACTCAAACTTATCTGATCCTGTATTTTTAATAACCTCTACTACGGAATCCTCAAACCCGGATATACCATCAGCATCACTAAGTGATTGAAGTAATCTTATTGATTTATTCATGAATGGCCTTCTTTCTGCTTGAATCAAAGTTGCTTATCAAACCATGAAAGGCTTGAACGACAAGCCTTTCATGACTATACTCTTACAGTTCTATTTTTCCAAAGTACCAGTAACTCATGCTGTTCTTTTCCCACCCTGAAACGCGTTCACTTACAAGAACGGGATCAGTATAATAGAAAATAGGGGCAATTGGTGCTTCCTCCATCAGTATTGCTTCTGCTTTGTAAATGTAATCGTCTCTCTCAGTACCACTTGCATAACGAGACTTTTCGATTAAATCATTGAACGCCTTGTTCTGCCAATCTGGATGATTATTTGAAGAATCCGCTATAAGGAGTTCAAGTAAACCAACAGGATCAGGATAATCTCCAATATATCCTCCACGTGCAATTTCAAAGTTATGTGCCACTCTATTGGATTGGAACACAGCCCATTCTTGATTCATTAATTCAATTTCAATACCTAAATTCTTTTTCCACATCTCTTGAATAACTTCAAACACTGCTTTATGACTTTCACTTGTGTTATAAAGTGCTGTCATATGAGGGAATCCTTCACCATTTGGATACCCAGCTTCAGCTAAAAGTTGTCTGGCCAGTTCAACATCACCACCATCAACATTGATACCATAGTCTCCTGCAAGCGTGTTAAAATCATTGCCCTCAGAATCTTTAAGGCCCGAAGGATTAAATCCTGTTGCTGGAATTTCACCACCCTTTTTAACATCGTCAGTGATGGCTCTTCTGTCAAGTGCTAAGGATAATGCTTTTCTGACGCGTACATCGTTTAACGGTTCTACATTCATATTAAACTGTAGATACCAGGTCCCCATCATAGGTAGAATGTGGAAATTATCTTCTTCAGCCATCAATCTTGTAATATCTTGAGCTGGAACATTATTAATTATATCTAGATTCCCTGCTTGAAGTGCAGTCAGTGCAGTGGAAGCTTCAATAATCATCATGCAATTAATTTGATCAATATGAACCGAATCTGCATTCCAATAGTTTTCATTTTTAACGAGTATAATTCTATCTCCTGTTGCATAAGATTCCAGTTTGAATGGACCATTTGAGATAGCTGTTTCTTTATTAAAGAACCATGATTCATCACCGGACTCAATTATTTCTTTTCTGACAGGCATGAATGCAGGTCTAGTAATTAAAGATAGAAAGTATGGTGTGGGCACTTCAAGTGTAACTTCAAAAGTTTTATCATCAACCACTTTAATACCAACCGAATCAAGTTCTACCTTCCCTTCATAGAAGTCCTGTGCATTTTTTATGTAGAAGAAGTGTGTTGCATAAGGCGCTGCTGTTTCAACCTGAATGGCACGTTTCCATGCGTATTCAAAATCACTGGCAAGCACCGGTTGTCCATCAGACCAAAGGGCATCTCTTAAATGGAAGGTATATACAAGTCCATCTTCAGATACTTCATACGACTTAGCCATAGCATTTGTGAGCTCACCGCCCACTTCTCGCATAAGTGCTTCAAATGTATTGTTTAAAATATGGCTGCCGTCTATTGCTGAGTTTAGACCTGGATCAAGTGTTTTAGGATCGGCACCTAAGTTATAATTTAAGATCCTTGATTCACTTGAAGTCGTTGCAGTATCTTCTTTATTGTCTATTTTATCCGAGGTAGAGTTTTCATTATCTGTTCCCTTATCAGCGTTCGTACATCCAGCTAAGCTTGAAACAATTAGTAACATCACTATCAATATTGACAAAAACTTTTTCAAATTGCACACCCCTTTATTCAATCTCACTCTTTTTTGGTTTGACTAAAAAATTCTTGAGTAGACATGATCGTTTTCAACTCTGGAATAAGAACATCTTTTAAAGTATATCCGAGTACCGTCAACAGCACTTCTAACAATGCAAAGGTATTTGATAAAAAATTATAGAAAACCAATGAATTATTTTCAGCTTTTAATAGCACCTCAGCGCCTTTTGATATTGGTGATTCCTCATGATCCGTGACTGCAATAAATCGTAGGTTGTTGTGTTTCAAATATGTGTGTAATTTCACGGTTTCAATTGAGTAGTCGGGAAAAGCAATCAGCATAAACACATCTTCATCAGTGGCTTTGACCAAATCATGACCATATAGGCCAAAATCTTGTAGGTTCATGAAAACTGCATTGATCCCAATCGATCTAAATCTCTCAAGTAAGTACTGGCTTACAAATTGTGATATTCCCATACCACATAAATATACATTCCGCGCTTCACGAATACACTGACTTGCATTTTCAAACACAGCAATATCATTTGATTCTGCCAGTTGCTCAAAATTCATTTTTTGTATTTGCAAAGCATTTGAATATGCATCTTTTGTACTTTCTAACTCGTCTAAAGACGACTTCATTTTCTCTGGAATTCTCAGTCTTTCTTTTATAAGACTCTGAAACTCCTTTTTTAGCTCTGTAAAAGAATCGACTTCAATCACTTTACAAAAGTTTAGGATTGTAACCTCTGAAACTTGTAGTTCTTTACTTAACTCATTTAAACTCATAAAAGGTACGTTTCCCAAGTTGTGAATCATGTATTCACTGATTAGGACTTGTTTTTTGCTAAATTTTAAAGTGTTCACTTTAATTTTGTCGACAATGTTCATAGGTTAACCGCCTTTTTAAGTATGATACTATACTTTTTCATCCGTAACAAGCTTTTTGTTTTAAAAAATATAGTTTTCACTATATTTTTCAACAATATTATACCAAACTTATGACCAATATTAAAACATATGCTACATTTTATAGTCTATCCTACATTTTTTATGAGCAATAAAAAATCAGGTATACTTCCAAATGACGATTGAGGGAGCCACCTAGATTTATACCTGATTCTATTCTTATGCTTTCAAATTCGAAGGCATCTGCTGATTCAATTTATGGTCCCTTGTTTCATGCTCCTTTTTACTTGTCCATTTCAACATTAAAGGCATTAAAATGGTTGAGGACAGTACCAGTAGAATAATACCTGTGAAAATATCTTGACCTATAAAACCTGCACTAAGTCCTAAATTAGATACAATTAAGGCAACCTCTGCCCTAGGCACCATAGAGATGCCAACCTGTAGAGACTCTCTGCTATCAAAGCCTGAGAACTTAGCACCGATACCTGAACCAATGATTTTACTAACAATACCTACTGCGGCAATAAGAACAGCTATAGCGAGATTGTCTTTAAGGAGTCCGAGATTAATTCCAAGACCAATATTAACAAAGAAGATAGGTATAAAGAATACAGATCCAATTTTATCAATTTCTGCCGTCACACTATGTTTAAGCTGAGTTGTAGATATAATTACCCCAACAAAATATGCACCAATGATTGCTGCCATACCAAATTCACTTGCAAAGATTGCAAAGAGTAAGGCCAGTAAGAATGATCCAGCTAGAAGCTTGGAAGCACTGAGCTTCTTAAATAATTTTCTGTTTTTTAAAATAAACTTCGATGCAAAACTGCCAATAAGGGACAAGAGTATAAAGAAGGCAATAATTTTCGAGAAGAGAAGCCCTAAGTTGGAAGGCGATTTTCCAAAGATACCAAGTACCACTGCAAGAATCATGACACCCACTACATCATCAATGACCGCTGCCCCGAGTATGCTCATACCAAATCTAGATTTTAGTCTTCCTAACTCACTTAGGGTTTGGATGGTAATTCCCATACTGGTTGCTGTTAAAATAACACCTACAAACACGGCTTCAGCTAATTGATAATCTGCTTTAAAAAAAGCTACCGCTCCAAAACCCATGGCAAATGGAACCACTACCCCACCCAGTGCAATTAAAGAAGAACTTTCAGCAGACTTTTTAAGTTCCTCAAAATCTGTTTCTAGTCCAGCTAAGAACATTAATAATATGACACCCAGCTCCGATAGTTGACCTATAAATTCTGTTGAAGTGGCAATACCTAGAATTGAGGGGCCGACCAACACGCCACCAACAATTTGACCCAATATTTTGGGCATACTCAAACGTTTGGATATATAACCGCCTATACCTGCTACCATAAGTATTAGAGCTAAATTGATTAAAAAGTCTATGTTTGAATGCATCTTGTTCTCCTTTTTTATTTAGTCAAAGACTAAGTATTATTGCAAAAAGTACCTTTCGGTACTTGATATCCACTCTTTATTTTTTATTATGAGATTTCTTCACCAAATCAAGTCCCTTTTTCATAAGCATTGTTAATTGTTCAAGTTCGTCTTCAGATAAGTTCGATGTAAGTTCATTGCTAATTTCAGTAAATGTGTTTTTTTCCATACCGATCAACTCATGTCCCAGTTCCGTTAACTCAACCTCATAGACCCTCTTGTCTTCTTCCGAACGAATTTTTATAAGCAAACCCTCTTTTACCAACTTATTGACCATAATGGTTACGGATGGAACAGCAAATTTTAAGGCTTCAGCTAATATACTTATGGATGGACGTCCCATGTTTTTTATTGTGGTTAGATATTCAAAGTGACTGATGGTTAAGTGGCTAAATGAGATTTCAGACAAACCTTCCATCCACTTATTATTGTACTGCTGTTCATAATAATCATATAACTCTTCAAATATGCTCATTTCTACACCCATTCTTTTTATTTAGTTTTAAGCTAACTAAATTCTATAGTCTATTCAGATCAAAGTCAATGCGACGGACATGCTATTCACAAAAAAATTACAAGTTAATCGTCCTAAAAACCCCATTCTACTAGGAGAGGAACACCTCTCAGTAGAATGGTGGTTTATATTCTAGCTCTTAACGGCTGTTTTAAATTTCATTTTTTCTGCTAGCGGATTGAGTCTCACAAGCGCAAACACAACCAACATGGTTCCCATTTCAGTGACAGGAACAGTTAGCCAAACACCATTTGTACCAAACCATAGTTTTAATACATTGATACCTATAAAGATGCCAACAATGCCCCTACAGAGTGCAACAATTGCTGAAGCGCCTGCTTTTCCAAGGGCAGTGAAGTAGAGGGAATGAATGATGTTTATTCCATTAAATATAAAGGCAAAAGCCAATAAACGACTGCCTTGTGTGGCCATTTCAATAATATTCTGATTGTCTTTTACAAAGATCTTAACCAAAGGTTCACCCATAAAGAATAAAACCCCAAAAATAAACAAACCCACGGCAATCCCACTGCCTGTCGCCCATTTTAAGGCTTGATCCACTCGGTCATACTTTTTTTGACCATAATTATAGCTTACAATTGGGGTCATTCCATCCCCAATACCAAATATAAATCGAACGCCGGTTTTCATTATATAATTGATAGCAGTAAATGACGCAACACCTGCCGGGCCTGCAATTCTCATAAACTCAAGGTTAAAAAGGAAGGTTGCGATTGCATCTGAACTGCTTCCAATACCTTCTGACGCTCCATTGTATAATACACGTCCGATTATATTTTTTTGCATTTTTCCACTAAATACATTTACAAAACTCTTTTTAGAAAGTAGTGGCACTGCAACAATTGCCAAACCAAAATAGAATGAAATTCCAGTTGCTAATGCTGCACCAACCAATTCAAGATTCATTTGAACGATGAATACGTAATTCAGTACAGTGTTCACAATCAAACCTACCAAACTTGCATTAAAAAAGACATTTGGCTTTCCAATGATTCTGTCCGTGAACCCCATAAGCACCATTAGAGGATAGGCAGGCAAAAAGAAGGAGATAATTCTGATATAAGAGATGACCCCCCCTGCAATGGTCTTGTCTGCCCCAAGTAAGTTGGCAATCTCTTCTGTAAATATGGCGCCAACGCCTCCATACACAATGGAGATTGATAGAATTAAGTACAGTGCAGTCTTAAAGGCATCTTGGGCCTCTTCTATTGAGTTTGAGCCAAGTGCTCTACCAATAATACTTAGGGTGCCAAATGCTATTACTATGCTAATAGCAGATGCTATTTGAACATATGGGCTTGCAAGACTCACACTGGCAAGCGCATTTGCCCCAGCAAATTTTCCTAGGAATATCCCATTAATTATATTTTGCGATCCAACCAGTATCATTGATAGTACAGCTGGGATTGCGTATTTAAAAAACAAACTTGACACTTTTTCAGTGCCTAACACATTATCATTCATGATGAACTCCTTACTCAAACTTTGATTATGGTGTCATTATAAACTCTTGCGTTAGACAAAGGTCAATAGTATAATACTATTCTTCTACTTTATTTGATATTAATACTTGGTATTCTCTCAAATCTTCATTTTTTAGGTCTGTCACTGAACAATCTACCTTGTAAAAGACTATAATTTCTTCATTTACTTCATAACCATCCGCTTCAATTTTCTTGAGCATTTCAGAAATTTTAAATGAATGATCTATAACTTTCCCACTCAATATAAAGCTTGCTATTGTTCTCTCAGGCAGTGTTCTAATGTATTTTTTATCTATGTCATTTTTACTTTCTAATTTATGGATTATATTGGCATTCTCAAGTGGATTTCCATCTGAAATAGAGGACTTTTTTATAATCATGCCATAGGTATCAACCCCAATTGTCGGAGCCAGTATTTTCAATTTACTCTCAAGATTTGTAATGGCAAACTCATAACTGAGCGAATCTCTAAGTGCTTCTTCTACAAAGGCAACCAATTGCTCAGGGGCCGTGGTTATTGTGTAATCCTTGTCTTCTTTTAGTTCCATAACACTTGCAAGGTAGTCTATTTTCTTTTTAATACTTTTTTCCACTTCATTTAAGTTTTCAATTTTTTCTTTCAGTGCCATATGTTTTTCACGCAGCAACTCATAGGATTTTCTTACCTCTCGTTGACTGAAATAGTCCTTCATTTCTTTTATACTGAAGCCCAGCGCTTTTAGATCCAGTATTGTAGATAATTTTTCAGACTGAAACGGTGAATAGTATCTATAACCTGTATTTGCGTCAATATCGATTGGTTTAAGAAGTTCCACTCGGTCGTAATGTCTTAAGGTTTCTGTTGTAATATTTCTGAGTTTAGCAAACTCACTGATCTTGAGTTTATCCTTCATCGGTTTCCTCTTTCTTATTACTAAGCTTCAAAATACTAAACACTGAATTAATAAGATTGTTTTATCCTGATCTCTATCATCATAACAGGTTTAAGAGTATAAAAAACTGCCTACACCAATTAGATGTAGGCAGCCTATATATTTTTTGATTGATTGCGTTTTACTGAGCTTTTAGTTCCGTCCAAACACGGTTGTATTCTTCAATAAATGCACCTGGATCTAAGAAAATTTCTGCATTTTCTAGTTTTTCCATTTCTGGATACGCAGCACTCATAGACTTAAGCTCATCACCTAGTTGATCAACGGCACCTGTATTCGGGGAAGAATACCCAATGTAATCTGCATTTCTAAATGCAATATCTTCTCTGTTTAAGAAGTCGATAAACATATGTGCTTCTTCAACATGTTCAGAAGTTTTAGGGATTACGATACTATCAAACCAAAGGTTTGTACCTTCTTTAGGATAAGCATATTCGTAACCTTCTTTTTCAGACATAATTTGAATTGCTTGACCCGACCATAAAACAGCCATTGCAGCTTCTTCAGATAACATCATATCTACAACATTGTCCCCCACATAAGCAAGGACATTCGGTTTTTGATCAATAAGGACTTGTTTGGCTTCTTCAAGCTCAGCAACGTCTCTTGTATTCATTGAGTAGCCTAACTTCTTAAGCGCAACCATCAGTGTATCTCTTTGTGAATCCATCATTAAAATGTCGTTTTTATATTTGTCATCCCATAGAATATTCCATGAATCCACTGGATCACTTACCATGCTCTTGTTATAAAGAATACCTACGGTTCCCCACATGTAAGGTACTGAGTATTCTTCAGAAGCATCAAAATCGAGACCTTTAAACTCATCCATAATCAGATTGTAGTTTGTGATTTTGCTCATATCTATTTTGTGCAGCATGTCTTCTTTAACCATCTTCTCAATCATATAGTCTGATGGAAAAGCAACATCATACTTTGTTCCGCCTTGCTTTAGTTTTACGTACATATCTTCATTTGTAGCAAACATTTCATAATTCACTTTAATGCCTGTTTCAGTTTCGAAATCTTCAAGAATACTCTCGTCAATATAGTCTCCCCAGTTGTAAACGTTAAGAACAACTTGTTCTTCTCCGCCACCAGCACATCCAGCAAGTGTCGAAACAACGAAAACGAATACCAATAGTAATGCAGCAAACTTTTTCATTCTATTCCCTCCATAAGTAAAAATATACATAAATAAATTATACATCAAGCTCTGTAACGTCCCCTGATCTCGCATTGATGATCAGTAGCAGTCCGAGCACAGTACCAAACATTAGGGTTGATAAAGCATTGATTACTGGCTTAATGCCCCGTCTTGCCATTGCAAAGATTGCAATTGAAAGGTTGGTGACACCATTTCCGGTCGTAAAGAAACTGATTACAAAGTCGTCTACAGATAATGTAAAGGCAATCAGTGCCCCAGTAATGATTCCTGGTAATATTTCAGGAAAAATAACCTTTTTAAAGGCATACCACGGTGTTGCTCCAAGATCCATAGCCGCTTCAAGAGCGTCTGTTGGAAGCTGTCTTAGTTTAGGAAGCACTGACAATATGACATAAGGAATATTGAAAGTTACGTGGGCAATCAAAAGTGTACTTACACCAAATCTAAATTTTAAAAAACCAAAAAGTGTCATTAAAGCCACACCTGTAACGATATCTGGATTAAGCACAGGAATATTGTTTACATTCATCATGACACCTTTTTTAAGGGGCCTCATATGATGGATACCAAAGGCTGCAAAGGTTCCAATCACCGTCGCAATAAGGGAACTGGAAACCGCGATAATTACAGTGTAATAAAGGGCTTTTGTGATGCTTCTGTCTGTTAGCAGAGCTTTATACCACTTAAGCGAAAAGCCTTCCCAGTTGCCACTGTATTTACCTGCATTAAACGAGAAAACAATGAGCACAATAATTGGAGCGTATAGGAATAAAAATATAAGCAGTGCATATATTCTTTTAATCCACTTATTCATAACATGTTCACCCCACTGTCTTTCACTTCAGAGTGATCGTATTTATTTAGAACTGCCATGGACAACAATATTAAAACCATCAGGATCATGGAGATTGCCGAACCAAAGTGCCAGTTGTTCACGAGTAAAAATTGCTGTTCAACCAGGTTACCTACAAGCATAAACTGACCCCCGCCAAGGAGTGCTGAAATAACAAATGTTGATACCGCAGGCATGAATACCATAGTAATTCCAGAGATTATTCCTGGTACCGATAATGGAACAATCACTCTTTTAAACACTGTAATTACATTTGCACCCAAGTCCTCTGCCGCTTCAATTAATGATGAATCAATCTTTGTTAAAACGGTATATATGGGAAGTACCATAAAGGGTAAAAAGTTATATACCATTCCAAGGAGCACAGCGCCTTCATTATAGAGGAAGTTTCCTTGGGGTAGATTTAAAAATGCCAAAAGCTTATTGACAATTCCTGTTTTCCCTAAAATAAACATCCAAGCATAGGTTCTCAGCAAGAAGTTCATCCACATGGGAAGCACAAAGAGCAGAGCTGCAATTCTCTGCGTTTTAGCAGGCATTTGAGCTAATATCATTGCCATAGGGTACCCTAAAATCAAACAAATGATTGTTGCCTGTCCAGCAAGTCGAACCGATCTCCAAAGTACTTTTAAGTAGAGCGGATCAAAAAACTTTTGGAAGTTAATGAGTGACATTGATATTTGTCCTGTATTCGGATCTTTAACCGTTACCGAATATCCCGCTACGAGAAGCAGTGGAATGACTATAAACACAGCACTCCAAAGGACATAAGGAAATGCACTGTATTTTCTAAGCATTGACGGACACCTTCTTCATAATATGTATTTCATCTGGGCCAAAATTCATGCCCACTTCTGTACCTTCAACCACCATGTGTGTTGAGTGTATCATCCAGTTTCTATCGCCTTGTTGAACAATCATCTCATAATGAACACCTTTAAAAATCACATTGTTCACTGTTCCTGTCAACATGCCATCTTCCGGTTTGGTTAGTACAATATCCTCTGGACGGATAACGACATCTACCGCTTCTTCGGTATTAAAACCTTTATCAACACATTCAAATGTATTCCCCGCAAAAGTAACTAAAAAATCTTTATGCATGATGCCATCTAGAATATTACTCTCACCTATAAAGTCTGCAACAAATGCATTTTCAGGTTCATTATAAATATCAATCGGTGTTCCTATCTGTTGAATTTTCCCATCATTCATGATGATGATTTTGTCAGACATGGTCAGGGCCTCTTCTTGGTCGTGCGTGACATAAATAAAGGTGATCCCCAACTCCTGTTGCATTGATTTCAGCTCATACTGCATTTCTTTTCTCAGTTTTAAATCCAGTGCGCCTAGGGGTTCATCTAGAAGAAGAACCTTGGGTTCATTTACCAGTGCCCTAGCAATGGCAATACGTTGCTGTTGTCCACCTGAAAGTGAACGCACAGACCGCTTTTCAAATCCAGTTAGGTTAACCAGCTTAAGCATTTTCTCAACACGCTTTTTTATCTCAGCTTCTGACATCTTTTTAATTCTTAGTCCAAAAGCAATGTTTTCATATACGTTCATATGTGGAAAGAGTGCATATCTTTGAAAAACAGTGTTTATAGGTCTCTGATAGGGTGGTAATTCCGTAATGTTCTTGCCGTCAAAAAGTATTTCCCCTGACGTTGGTGTTTCGAATCCACCAATCATACGTAGGGTTGTTGTTTTGCCACATCCACTGGGTCCTAGAATCGTAAGAAACTCTTTTTCCTTCACCCAAAATTCTATGCCATCAACAACACGCACACCGTCAAATTCTTTTACAACATTCTTACCATGAATTAATTTTGCGTCCATTATTAATACTCACGCTCCTTCAATTAAATGAGGGGCCTGTAATTCAATTGAATAATTACAGATTTCTCAAGTTATAGGGATGATGAAACAGCATGTTCCATGAAAGTTATCTATCATCTAAAAGTTTGGTGGTGTTCCCACCATTAATATTTTTGCCACAGATTTTCCTGTATTCTTCACATTGTGATTGGCATTACATTTATAGTAAAAGCTGTCGCCTTTTTTAGCTTTATATTTTTTACTTCCTAATGAAACCTGAATGGTTCCCTGTAGTACATAACCAAACTCTTCACCTTGGTGGGGGGTATCTTCAATATAACTCCCGCCGGGTTGGATTTGTAAGAGTATAGGTTCCATGTCATTTTTTTGTGCATTTGGAATGACCCAGTCAAGTATAAATCCATGGTCATCATCAATATTTTGAAAGGCCTCTTCAAAAGTAAATACGATTTTTTCCTCTTCTGTTTCACTGAAGAAATTGTTTAGGTTCGTTCCTAAACTCTCAAGGATATCCACCAAACTTGCAATGGAGGGGGATGTCATGTCGCGCTCAACTTGTGATATAAAGCCCTTTGAAAGCTCACAGCGGTTAGCCAGTTCTTCTTGGGTTAGTCCGTTTTCGAGTCGTAATCGTTTGATTTTTTCGCCGATCCTCATGTTTTCCCTCGTTTTCTCCTGGTGTGCGCCTCACATTTATATGCGCGCATGTTTATTTATACTAAACTTTTTCTCGATTTATTATAGAATCTGATTTAGTGTAAGTCAATACTGTTATTGTAATTTAATATATTAAACAAATTGACTGAAAAATAAGTGTATTCCGTTCAATATATACGCACAAACTATTACATTCACTCTAAGTATTTATAAATTCAATTCACAAAGAAAAAGATCCACGTAATAACTAAATATTACATGGATCTTCTTCTTATACAGATTTGGAGGAGATATTTGTTGCAGCTTCTTTATCAATGATAAGTACAACATCATTGTGCAGTTTTAATACGGATGCTGGTAACATTGGATCAATTTTACCAGTAATTAATTTCTCAATAATTGCAGCCTTTGCCAATCCTGATGCTAACAACACAACTTTTTTAGATTTCATAATCGTGCTAATACCCATACTTAATGCAGTTCTCGGTACTTCTTCATAGCTTTCAAAGAACCGCTTATTAGCTTCAATTGTGCTCTCATCAAGATCAACCATTCTGGTATGGGGTTCAAAATAAGAATCAGGTTCATTAAAACCAATATGCCCATTGTTTCCAATGCCTAATATTTGAATATCTATTCCACCAGCTTGAATAATTTTTTCTTCAAATTGTTTACATTCTTGGTCAACATCAGACACACAACCTTCTAACATATTAAAGTTATCAGGATTAATATTTATATGATTAATGAGGTGTTCTCTCATAAAAAAAGCATAACTCTGATGATGCTCAGGTGGAAAACCATAATACTCATCCAAATTAAAAGTTGTCACTTCACTAAAATCAAGATCGTTGTTCTTATACATATCTACCAAGTTTGAGTACAGTCCCTTTGGGGTGTCACCCGTTGCCATACCCAGAACTGTCTCTGGTTTCTGAATAATTTCTCCAGCAATCATGTAAGCAGCTCTACGACTCATTTCATAATAATCATTACAAATTATAATTTTCATATTGTCCTCTATTAACTATTTTTCATATACAATTTGACCATCCACTATGGTTTTGTGTATTTCTATATTTTCGTCAAATAGTACAAAGTCTGATTTATAACCAATCTGAATTTTTCCAATACACGTTTCTAGACCGATTACTTTTGAAGGATTAATAGTTGCCATTTTTACGACTTCACACAAACGCATGTTTGTATGTTCTTTAAAATTCTTTATGGCTTTGTCCATGGTTAGTATACTGCCTGCCAATACACCACTAGGTAACTTTGCGCAGTTCTCATCCACAATAACATCTAAATTTCCCAGTTTATAATGTCCCGAACCTAGACCACTTGCACGCATAGCGTCCGTTATTAATACACCATTAGAATTATTTTTGGCTTTTGCGAACAGAGAGAATAATGCTTTATGGACATGAATTGTGTCTGCAATAATTTCACAACTAATATTTGAAGTCAAAGCTGCACCGAGCGCTCCGGGTTCTCTGTGGTGCAAGCCTTTCATTGCATTAAAAACGTGTGTGGCATGGCTTATCCCATAATTTATTCCATTTATTGCCTCTTCAAAACTTGCACCTGTATGACCCATTGAAACTGTTATACCCGCACCTACAAGTCGCTTAATTAGACTTTTGGAATATTCTTTTTCTGGAGCTAATGTAACTATTTTTAGAATATCTTGAAAATCTAGAAGACTTTCTGATAGTTCATTTTTTATAAACTTCTCCTCATGCGCACCTTTATATTTTGAATTGATTAATGGACCTTCTAAGTGCGCACCTAATATTTTGGCACCAGTCACTCCATTTATCATATTTTCTCTAATATTCTTTAATGCTTCAACTGTTTGCCTGTAATCCATTGTCACAGTAGTTGGTAGAAATGCTGTTGTACCAGTCATGGAAACTGTCTTTGAAATTGAGTTTAATGCCGATGGATCGCTATCCATTGTGTCAAAACCGCCAGATCCATGAATATGAATATCAATAAATCCTGGGGATAAATATAAACCATTGCCATTAATCCATTCAATTTCACTCAATTTTTGTTTACTTATACTATTAATTTCACATATATTTTCAACTGTTTCACCAAATACGACAACTAGGTTTTCAAGTATTTCATCTTCACATATCAGCTTAATATTTTTAAATCCTTTGTATCTCATATGCCAGCTTCAATACGCTTATGCATCGATTCTAATCCTTTTTCTAGTGAATAACTTGGAGTCCAGTTCAAACTTTTCCTTGCTTCATGATTTGATAAGTAACTATGGTTTATATCACATGTGCGCGCTGGTTTAAACTTGTATTCTACATTAGGACAACCAATCGTATCCCGCATTTTTTCAAACAATGAAATCACAGACACTGGTGTGTTCGTTGAAATGTTAATAATTTTGTTTTTACCATTTGTCAGAGCCAACATATTTGCTTTTACGATATCTCTAATGTATATAAAGTCACGTGTTTGTAATCCCTCACCATATACGTTCACATCTAATCCGTTCTTCATGAGACTATAAAAAATAGATACAACGCCTCCCTCACCATGCGGATCTTGTCTTTCTCCATATACATTCGCATATCTGAGAATGGTATATTCAATTGTCGACTGACTCAATAGGTGAATAAGATATTTTTCAGGTATATATTTTGAGAATCCATAACAAGACATTGGATTCTTTATATGACTCTCATCAATTGGCAATCGTTCAGGATCTCCATAAATTGCAGCTGATGAAGCATAAATTATTTTTTTTACATCTGACAGTATACATGCTTCTACAATGTGAACTGTCCCTACAATATTGATATTTGCATCTTTTGCTGGAGCCTTTTCAGAAGTCTTTACATCTATTTGAGCTGCATGATGGTAAACAACTTCAGGATTTATTCTGGCAATTACCTTTTTAATATGTGGATTTGTGATATCAAATTCATGAAAAATAGCTTTTGAATTGAGATTTGAAAGTTTTCCCGTAGAAAGATTATCTATTACATGAACCTCGTGCTTTTGATTAATAAGTTCGTCTACAATATGAGATCCTATGAATCCACACCCTCCGGTTACAAGTATTCTCATGAAATTCTCCTTAACTTCATTTCTTTACAAAATGCGTCCATAACATTATTGGATTTTTCCATTGAATCCATCTCCACAAATACTCTAAGGAGTGGTTCAGTACCAGAAAATCGAGCAATCAACCATCCACCCGTCTCAAAATAAATCTTTAATCCATCCATATAACTCACTTTAGATATATTAAACTCGAAGTCTGGAACACATTTTTCTTCAAAAATACTTTTCTTCAGATCCTTTTTTTGTTCATTAGATAAACTTAAATTTTCTTCAATCATAATATGATTACCAAACTGAGTTTCTACTTCCTTAAGCATATCTCTAATTCTTAAACCTGTAACACTGATCATTTCAACTAAAAGAGCGGCTGCGAAAATACCATCTTTTCCTTTTACATGACCCTTTATTGTCAAACCGCCACTACTTTCCCCACCAATAATAGCCCCAGTTTCATGCATTTTCTGACTAATATGTTTAAATCCAACGGGTACCTCATATGACTCTTGACCGTAATGTGTTGCAATTTTATCAAGTAAATGTGTTGTAGCAATATTTCTTACTACAGGTCCTTCCCACTTTTTATACTTTAAAAGATAATAGTAGAGTAAACTCATAATTTGATTCGGATTTACAAATAATCCATTCTCATCTATAATTCCAAGCCTATCGGCATCACCATCCGTACCTATTCCTAAATCGTACTCTTGTTCAAATACCATGTCTTTAAGTTTATTAAGTGTTGCATCTGACGGAGAAGGCATACGTCCACCAAATTGAGTATCATGTTTATCATTAATGACATCTACTTCACATCGCGCCGTCAATAGAACAGTTTGAAGCGCAGCTTTTGAAACACCAAACATGGGGTCAACGAGTATTCTTAATCCTTTTTTCCTTATACTCTCAACATCAACCAAGTTAATGATCGTATCAATATAATCATTAAAGAAATTGATTTTCTCAATTGTTTGTTCTTTAACAGCCAGCTCAAATTCAGTTGTCTTTATGCTGTCTTCAGAGTATGTTTCAATATATTTTTCAAGTTTATCTGTTACATCAAGGTCAGCGTCTTTTCCACCTCTTGTGAAAATCTTAATTCCATTATAGTCTGCAGGGTTATGAGAAGCCGTTACAGCTATACCATAGCTGCAATCAAGCTTTTTCACCGAATACATAAGGAGGGGTGTTGGTGCAACTTTGTCATTATAGAAAACTTTGATCCCATTTCCAGCAAGAACTTCTGCAAGCCACTTACTTGCCTTATCAGATAAAAAGCGTTTGTCATAACCTATTACAACCCCATTATTTGTAACGTTCTCTTCTCTCATAAGATCAGCCATAGCTTGACCAACTTTTACGATGTTCGATTTTACAAATTCATCACCAATGATTGAACGCCATCCACCTGTTCCGAACTTAATCATTTAACACCTCGTTCTTTCAATATTCCTTCAACTTGTATTAATTCCTCTTGGGTATTAACACCATAAATTTCTTCTGATTCTACTAATTTTACTGCTTCAATTCTTTCTCCCTTTGTTATCATATGTTTGGGAACATCAGTTAAGTAATACTCACCTTGAGAATTGTCATCCTTCAAATCGTTAAGGTAGGCAAACAATTTTTCGCTTTCAAAAACATATACACCTACGTTTAATTCTTTAATGTTTAGCTCAGATTTATTGCAATCTTTTTCTTCCTTTATTCCCAATACTAAGTCATGTTCATTTCTGATAATCCGACCATAAGCTGGCGGATTTTGCGCAACGGCTGTTAATAATGTGCATGCATTGCCACTTTTTATATGGGTATCTATCAATTTCTGATAAGTTTCTTTTTTAAATAATGGCATGTCTCCATAAACGACTAGGATTGGCCCTGAGTAATTTTCAAAATCTTTCTCAGTAACTTTTACAGCATGACCTGTTCCAAGTTGCTCTTCTTGAATAACAAATTTGAATTCTGCATTAACATGATTTTTTACAAGTTCCGATTTGTAACCAACAACTATTGTTGTGTTTTCTTTTCTAATAAAATTTATGTTATCAAGGACATAATCAATCAAAGCAACATCGTTTGCTTTTCTAAGTACCTTGGGAAGTATATGACTATCTGAATTAAGTCGGCTACCTTTACCAGCAGCCAGCACTATTGATTTCATGATTGATTTTCTCCGTTTCTAATCACTTTCTGATACGCGTGTGAATCCAATAATCTCTGATGTTTCCATAATTTTGAATACTGTTTTATCCAGTTCTCTTTGTGATTGACCAGATATCATAATTAGTAGTTCTTTGATATCTTCATGTATTTCCATTTTTTCTATACGAATACTCTCAGAATTTACACATTGATAAATTTTATTAATTTCAGGCAGTATTCCTCTATAAGAAACAGCAATTGTCTGTGATAATTCCACTTTGAACATTTTCTTTTGTAATAAATTGAGCGGCCACAAAGCAAAGATTACAACACCCAGTGCAGTTAAAGCTTCAAAGTAAAAGCCAATACCTACAGTTAGCCCAAGACAGGCACAAACCCATAAAGATGCAGCTGTTGTAAGCCCATAAATAGATTTACCTCGTACGATTATAGTTCCCGCACCTAAAAATCCAACACCACTCACAACTTGAGCCGCCAATCGTGCTGGGTCACCTATTCCACCAAATCCTTCTACAGAAATAACCATTACAAGCATTGAGCCTATTGTTACGAGAATATGGGTTTTGAGACCAGCAGGTCGTTTGCTGTTTTCTCTTTCAAATCCAACAATGCCACCAATAAGTGTCGCTATTAGAAGTTTAATTAAAAATAGTGTTTCAATACCCAGATCCCTCCCAACTATTAAGCAGAAACGTTAGTAATACTAAGAAGCGAATTAAGCGAGCGAAGTTCTCCTGCACAAGAATCATTTGTGAATGTAATATCAGAAACAACAAATACTTCTTTTTCCTTAACAACACCCATAAAAGATGAAGCACCACCATCTAGATTCATTAAGTATTTTACATTCCCAAAAAGATCTTTAGAAATTTCAATAAGGTCTAAATAATTTGCTCCGACACTGTATTTGCTTCTGCCAGATACAACAAATACGAACAGCTTGTTATCCTCTGTTAATCCAATGGCTGTTCTTGGGTGTTTATCTAAACGGAAAGTTTCTGAGTCCTGTGTCTGTTTTGACATGTTGGACAACCATCCTTCTTTTCTGAATTCATTTTGGAGTTTCTGCTCAGAGTCATATACTTCTCCATCATAAATTAGAAACATGCCTCCTCCATAAGCCCACTCATACTTTTCTGAATCCCTTAACTCAACACTGCAGCTCCAGTTCTTGATATTTAGATATCCATTTTCATTGAAATTCTGATCCCCAAATAGTTGCTTCCAATATGCCTTATTCATTGAAATTACTATCCCTATACTCGGAAGAAGAACAAAACCACTTCTTATGGCTGTTATTTTTCCATTAATATAGATTATGTTTATTCTGTCTGTTCCAATAGGACACTTATGCATCATGTATTCTTCTGTGGAAGTTGTATCATAATGAGGTGTGAAAATTTGTAATTCAGAGTCCAAATTACTGTTCACATGTTCAGCTGACCAATTTAAACACGAATGCTTATTTTTGTACTTAATGTTTATGACACCAGGGCCCATCTGAGCTCTTTTAAACTCAAAATCACCCTCTTTAGTCAGACCAATCATAGCTTTGTTATACAGAGGTAAACTATGTTGATTATCATTTTTTAAGTAATCAATGTGCCATCCATGTTTGTAGTACTGTTCTTCAGGCCGATCTGACCTAAGCTTGTTAAATGTATTAATGGATTTCTCTGTAGTAAAAAATAAGAAGTTAGTAATTAAGCCATTCTGTGTATCAGCATTTCTAACATAATTCCTAATGTTCTCAGACCTATTAAAAGACTCAATTTCCAGCTTTAATGCTGGGCTAAGATTGATCAATGCAGAGGTAACACGCATTGGATTATTCAATTGATCATTAGCCAAGTGTTGCTCAAGTTCTATGTTCAAATCTGATTTTTCAAATGCATTTGAAATAATTTTAAAACGTTTATCATAGAATTCATCCACGCTATTCATATTGTATTTTTCATAATCCATGTCAATATGTGTTGAAGTGTCGTAACACATAAATACTGACGGATATTTATTGAGTAGTTCTATGAATGGTATTCTATACACATCCGTACCGTACTTATTGCTCAACCGATCATACACTTGATAATTAAATATGGTTTTTTCGACAATCTTACATTTCGAGACAATATCAAATTCTCTGGGAACATAAATGCAGTGCTGAACTTTTTTATTTTGTGCGCAGGTCAAGCCTCTTGTTATGATTTCATTTGATTCGCAAAAGACAAAACTATCTAGATTAAGATTCTTAAAGGCACTTAAACACCATTCACCAAGCCCTACGATGACTGCATCATCATTTATGTCGACTTGATCCAGTTCAAACCCTATCCCAGCTGTATTAAGTTCTAAATGATTAATAGCAGGATGCGCGTTTTCTTTAATATAGTCCTGTATAAGTTTACTCATGTATGGACTTTCAACTGACGCAGAATCATTCGTACAAATGTTTATTGTGCGAAAGCCCTGTGAAAAATCATTAACTATCTTTGTAATAAATTCTATATATTTCCATTCTGTGATAAAAATATATAGTTCTTTATGACTTATCGCATAATCATGCAATAAGTCATACTGATTAATTCCATCAATATGAACTTTTAATTGATCCTTTGTTTCTTCACATCTAATAATTTTCAGACTTTCTTCGGTAAAACATTGTTTCCTTGCTTCTAGTATTTGTGTATACCACTGCTCATCTGTTTGATCAATTTCATCAGGTAATTTTAGAAACCTCTTTTTCAATTCCATGTTATAATAACTAACTTGAGAAGAAGGTAACTTACCAGATAAACTAAAAATAAGTTCATCATGTACATAGGTGTTATTATTAACCAAATCAGCAACAACGTTTCTATACCTGTACAAATAGCGTCTATTATAGTCTTTAAATGTCTCTCTTTTTATACTTCCAGGAATAAAACCTTTATTTGCAACAACAGTCATCCTGTATTCCTCACTTTATTAAAAAAGATATTCTCTTTTATTCTTCTATGTCAAAATTACTCACTGTAAAATAAGACTCTACTGCACATCGTGCACTGCGATCAGACATATTATATTGTCCTAGAGTTTCTACTTCATTAAAAGAACCCCAAGCGTTCAATTTTTCAAATAGTTTTTCATGTAACTTTTTTTCAAAATAATCACCAAAGGTTGTAACCACAGAACCTGTCAGGATTATTTTGTTTAGATCAAGTACTGTGACAATATTAGATAGTGGTTGAGAGATATACTCAGCCGTTTCTTCAACAACTTCCATGATTTCAGGTTCGTTTTTCTCCACCATAGATGCCATCTGACCAATATTTAGCCCAAGTTTACTTTCAAGTGCAGTCATTGACGTTTCCGTTGTTAAACAACCTTTTTTGCCACACCTACACAGTCTTTTATTTCCCAGAGTAAAGACAGAAGTATGTCCGAACTCACCAGCTGCATTGTTATCACTACGGTGTATTTTTCCATTTAGAACGAAAGCCGCACCAATACCCCTGTCAATTTTGACGAGCATATAATTTCTATTATTATGACGTTCTGAATCTGTTTCAGCCAACATGTTTACATCATTTCTAATCTGAACTGGTATATCGAAATATGCCAGTTCAGCTTTTAGATTAACCCTATCAAATCCTGTATCTTTGGCTTTAATAACCAGCCCACTTAGTTCATCTACAATACCTTCTACAGAAATTGCAATTCCCAAAATTTTATTAGATCCTGAGAACAATCTAAGATTTTCTATATTTTCTTTCAAAGATTCAAGATTTGAATGATCAGATGAAACATTAATTTCCCTTTTATTATTAAGAGCTAAATCATATAGTCCTAGTTTCATTCCATTAACAGATAATTCAATTCCTATTACATGATTCATTGAATCATTTATTGAAAGAGCCATTGGATTTCTCCCTTTGCTCTTTTTCTCCATTGTCACTTCTTTTACAAGTCCCTCTCTTAAAAGTTCTTTAACAAGATTGGTTATTGTCTGATTTGACATTGTAGTCATTTCAGCAATTTGAGCTCTATAAATATTTTTTTGTTTATAAATGATTTCTAGAATTCTTTTCTTATTATTGAGTTTCATGAGATCGGGACTTGTAAATTTAGACATATTTGCTCCTTAGTTAAATATCTTATCTGCTTCAGAACTGATTTTTTCAAGTCCTGATTCAGCTGTCAATTCTCCGTACACTATTTTTTCAATAGTTTCAGAAATAGCTGATGATAGTTTAGGGTATTCTTCAATTGGTGGTCTTGCAACACCATGACTTAATGCTTTAGCAGCTTCAATCATGTGAGGATTTTCATTCCCAAACTCAACATAAATTTCACTTGCTTTAGCTGACTCAGATACTGGTAAGTAACCTGCACGAACTGCCCATTCAGCATGTGTATCGCCTGTTAACATCCACTTCATGAAATTCATAGTTTCTTGTTCAGTTTTTTCATCACTCTTAAGCATAAAGTAGTGGTTTGAACCTAATCCTGTAGCCAGTTGCTCTTTTCCAGGAAGCATTGCAACACCGACATTCATTTCATACTTATTAATATATGCGTTTGCAGCACCTTGTGTTGCATAAACAATAGCTACTTGCTTATCAATAAATGGATCTTGACCTACAGTCATTGGTGCATATCCATCTTTTATCATTTTAGTGTAAAACTCTAATGCTTCCAAGCCTTTTTGATTATTGAATCCTATAGACGTGCCATTGGTATCTAAAATACTACCACCATTTTGCCATAGGAAAGTTTCCCATGTCCATGTCGTTCTTTCATTTGGTGCAATTGGTAACCAAATGCCATATTGTTCGCCTTTGGTTAGTTTTTTTGATGTATCATATAGTTCATCCCAAGTAGTTGGAACATTTTCAACTCCAGCTTCTTCAAACATATCTTTATTGTAAATCATATAAAGTGTGCCTGCTTCAATTGGAAGCGAGTATACTTTTCCATTATATTCACCAGCATTGTAAAGACCTTCTGGCAAATCAGCCTTTAATTCTGCATCAACACGTGAACCAATTTCAACAAGCTTACCTGAACTTTCAAGAACGCCTGTCCACGTTGGGTAACCCCAAAGCATGTCAGGTTGTTGATCTGAAAGTAAAGCAGTTTGAACTTTTTGAAGCATTTCTTCACCCGTTGCTACAAACTTAGCATTAATCTTAACTGTTGGGTTTTCTGACTCGTATCTAGCAATAAGTTCCTCTAGTGCTTCTGTTTTTTCAGTTGTATAACCATGCCAAAAATCCACTTCTGTTACTTCTGCTACTTCAGTTGCATTTGACGTATCCGCTGTCGCATTTGATGTTTCTGCATCTTGTCCCCCTGAACAACCTGCTAGTACTGCCGTTAATAACATCATCATAGCGATAAATAATCCTGCTTTTTTTCTCATGTGCCCCTCCTAATATTTTATATTTTTATTTGTAAATGGTGCTTACAATAATTCCTAGTGTTCATTAGTCATCTGTTAGTCTATTACTCTTTTCCACCAGAGAAAGCAATACTTTCGATAACTTTTTTCTGGAATACTAAGAATACAGTTATAACGGGAAGTAATGTTAATGTTGTTCCAGCCATCAGAGCACCCCAATTTGTCTCAATTGCATTTACTTCTTTAAAATAAGCTAGACCTAATTGGAGTGTGTACAATTCTTCTCTATTTACTATAAGGAGAGGCCAGAAATACTGGTTCCACCCATAAATAAAAATTAGAATAAACGATGTTGATAAAATTGGTTTTGATATTGGCAATATGATCTTTGTAATGATTTGGAATGTATTACACCCATCAATTATTGCCGCTTCTTCTATTTCTTTTGGTATTTTCATAAAGAATTGTCTAAGTAAAAATACGATTAAAGCACTCCACGAGAATGGAATAATAAGCCCTGCTAAACTGTTTAACAACTTTAACTTTGAAAGTGTTAATATCATCGGAATCATAATAGTCTGTGCTGGTAGCATTAACCCCGATAATAACAATAGAAATAGTAATTTTTTCCCTTTAAACTCCATCTTTGCAAATGCATATGCTGCCAATACTGACGTAAATAACTGCCCAGCAATAATGGCCGCTGTTACTATTACACTGTTTATGAAAAACTTTATAAATGGAAAACTTGAAACTGCATCTTTATAATTTTTAAAATTCAAATCTTCTGGAATCCATTTAATAGGAGACGAAAAAACTTCTGTTGGCGCTTTAAATGATGTAGATATCATCCATAAAAACGGAAGGATCATTGCAATAGCAATCATGTAAAGTACAATATGTTTACTTATGTTCGCAATTCTATTCATGTTTAATCCTCCGGCTCTTCTATAAATTTCTTCTGTATCACGGTTATTGAAACCGCTAGCAAAAATAGAACAAAGGCAATTGCTGAGGCATAACCAATTTCGTAATTTTTGAAACCAACTTTATATAAGTAGGTTACAAGCATTTCTGTTCTACCAATTGGACCGCCATTTGTCGTGACCTTAACAATGTCAAAAATTTGGAAGAGTGAATAAATAGTACTTGATACCATAACAAAGAATATTGTTGGTTTTAACATCGGTAGAGTTATGTATCTAAACGTTTGGTGGGACTTTGCCCCATCAATGGTTGCCGCTTCATATAGAGATGCAGGAATTGCGAGCAGACCTGCTATGAATATAACCATGTTATATCCGATACTTTTCCAGATGCCAATAATCATTAATGAGACCATTGCTAAGTCTGGATCATGTAACCATGTTTGTATTTCAACACCGAAAATTGATAAAAAGGAGTTAAGTAATCCATATTTATCTGGCAAGTAAATCCAAGACCATACAACACCTACTGCAACAAGTGAAACAATGTGTGGTAAAAAGAATATGCCTTTTAATGCTTGGAATCCTTTGATCTTATCATTGAGTGTATAACTTAATATTAGTGAGATTGAAACACTTAGTGGAACAGTAACAATTGTGTATACAAATGTATTTTTAAATGCGTTTAGAAAGTCTTGATCTTCAAATAATCTAATATAATTACTTAATCCCACAAAATCTTTGTCAACTGCAAATCCATTCCATTCAACAAAAGTTAATGAAAATGAATAAAAGAGCGGAAATAAGAAAAAGACAGTGAATAATATAAATGTTGGTGCTATAAGCAAGTACGGTGTTAATTTGTGTTTGTTCAAGAGATCCTCCTATTTAGTATTTATCAAATCATTTGATTAATTGAATTATACCCACCCCATTCTAAGGTGTCAAGCATTTAATCAAATCATTTGATTAAATGAATTTACAATAAATCGTACATCTAAGACTATACCCGTATTTGAAAGGTCAAAATTTTACGCACATTTCATTGTAGCTCTTTTCTAATATACACACTAGATAAAAATAACACATAAAAAAGAGTTCACTTACTCAGTGAACTCTCTTACTAATCTATAATTCTATTTAGTACTTTTATCTCAATTCAATATCAAACAACTTCAATTGCTTTCTTCCGGTTTCGATCAAAGGTATATAGATAAAACGTAAATAGACCACATACCACAAGACCGAAGTAATAACTAATTCCTCTCCATAAAAGAAGGGCAACGGCTATTATATTTGAAGAAAAAACAGAACCAAGAAGCAATGCAAATCCTGCTTCAGCTGCACCAACAGTGCCTGGTGAAGGAATAAATGCGATTGCCATATATAATAATGCCTGTAAGGTAATAATATGATAGATTGAAGCACCACTTAGTCCAAGTGCCTTATAAACAAAGAATGTTATTGAGAAGAATGCTGTAACTTGAACAATTGAAGCTACAAACATACCCAGTGTTAGTTTCCAATCATCTTTATACGCTTTTAAACATACGTCATACTCATCTACAAACTCAACGAGTTTCTGAATATGTTTTTCAGGCTTTTTAACGACTTTAATTCTGTGTAACCACAATATAAACTTTGAAATGACTGTTTTCATTTTACTTGAATTAAATGCGATCATTACGATCATACCCAGTCCGAATGTATTAATTAATAGTCCTACAAATACGAAGGTGGAGGCTGCTTTTAGATCACTCATGATCATAGGCAGTTTGTATAAGGTGAGTGCAAGTGCATAAATGGTAACCGTTACCTGGAACAGTATAAACTTGCTGACAAGTACTGCTGTCCCCCCTGTGAGAGGTATATTGTCTTTTTTCATTTCGTAAAGCTGAGCGGGTTGACCTCCGCTTGCAAATGGGGTTAAAAAACTATAGTATTGGCCTACCAATGTTATTTTAAAGGCTGTCCAGTACCGCGTTTGAGGATAAACACGTTTCAGTAATATATCTAAAATCCCTGCTTCAATCCCCCAATAGACTAACATACAAACTATACCTGCCAGTAAATATCTGGGGTCACTATTTTTAAGTGTTGAAACAAAGTGATTCATGTCTAGTTTAGAAAAAATAACCCAAAAAGTACCTGTTAAAAGTGTAATAAGAACGATTGAATTCATATATTTTTTTAAGTAATGTTTCATTATTAACCTCCCTAGATTAACTCTAGAGCATACTCCCCAAGCTTTCGAGGCTCAATTTCTGTTTGTATTTCTTCGATATTTCTGCGTATATCCATTAAACTTTCTGGATTATTCAGCGCACTCTCTACTTGATTATATAGTGTGCCTTCCCCTTCAATAAGGATGCCAATACCTGCTGTTTTAATAAAATTCACATTTTCCTCTTCTTGACCAACCATTGAACTCTTTAGAAGCACTGGAATACCTTTATTTATAGCTTCAAATAAAGTCACACCACCTGGTTTTGTAACAACCAAATCGGATTCGTCCATAAGTCTTGCCACATCTTTTGTATATCCTAAGATTTCTACGTTGTCAAATAGCCCACGCTCTGTTAATCGCTCATACAATTCTTTGTTTTTACCTGTAACCACAATGGTTTTTGTGTTAGGAATATTGTTTAACTTATTTAAGAGCTCTGGGTTGAGACCTAATTTGTCCATTGCGCCGCCCATGATTAAAACTTGTCTAAAGCTCTTCTGATTTCTCTCAATATTTAAGAATTCTTTTTTCACAGGAATGCCTGTGATTCTAATTTTTTCTTGATCAATGCCTTTTAAAATAAGCTTTTCGCCAACATGTTTACATGGTGCAAAGTACATATCTGTTTTATTGTGAATCCACTCCCAGCTGTCCACGACGTCTGTAATTGCAGTGATCAGTGGTGTGTCTATTCCATATTTCTCTTTTACTTTAGAAACAAATCCACTACAGAGTGGGAAGGTTGAAACAATCAATTTGGGTTGACTGGCTTCAATATATTTTCCAACACGTTTTAAGTAAATGTTGTATAAAATATCATCCATTGCATTGTTAGGAATGTCTTTCTTAATTTTATAAAAGAAGTTATAAATGCTTGGGTGTTTCCGTGTTAAAAGCGTATATACGTCAAAGAACACAGTTTTAACCTTAGGTGTCGATATATCCATTATGTCTTCAGTTACTATATTCAGATTGGGTTGTTCTTCTAATAATTGTTCTTGTATGGCAGATGCTACACTAATATGTCCATTGCCAAAGGCACTCGTTAAAATCAGTACATCACACTTCATCATTTCACTCCTTACCGTAAGACCATTTTTTGATATCTATTGTCTTGTCTCATTAATGTTTCCGATAGATCGACTATTTTATCGATGGAATATTTGTCCGAAATACGTTTCATTTTTGCTACCATTCTGTTGTAAATACGAGGGTTATTTCTTAAATACTCAATTTTGCTGGCTAGCAGATTGATATCGTCCACTCTGAGTGCAACACCCTCTTCAACGAGGAAGTCTGTGTTTTCTTGTTCCTGTCCAGGAATTGCAAACGGAACAACCATTGGAAGCTTTTTCGATAATGCTTCTGTTGTTGTAAGTCCACCTGGTTTTGTTACAATCACATCTGCTTCATCCATCATTTCTGGAATTTTTCTTGTGAATCCATGAATGGTCAGCTTGCCTTCTTCAGCTGCTGAGCCATATAAATAGTTTAGCGTCTCAAGCAATAATTGATTACGTCCACACACAACATCGAGGTAGTAATTTTCTGATTCAATAACCAGTTTCTTAACAACTTTGAGTATATCTTTTGAGCCCATACTTCCGCCCATTACAAGCACGTGGAATTTTTTTTCAGATTCAGGTTTTATATACTTGGGTTCACTATGTTCTTGGAACGCTTTTTTAACTGGAATACCGAATGGGTAAATCTTCTCTTCCGGTATACTTTTTTCTATTAAAGTTTTTTTCGTGTATTCACTACCTGTAATATAAGCGTCTACATTGTTTGAAATGTAAGAGTAGTGCGCTTTAAAATCAGTGACCACTGAAATGAACCTAAAATTTACTACTTTCTTTCTTTTTATATGATCCACGAGTCCGACTGCGAATGGGTGTGTTGCAATGACCACATCTGGTTCGATTTCTCTCATGCGTCTAATAATATTTTTTTCGATTGTATAGTATCCGCCACGTGTCATTTTATTAAAACTTTTTCTGTCTGCAGTTTCATATAATACGCCATACACGTTTGGGAAATTCTGTGCCATTACTCTATAACCATCAGCGACAAGGGCATTCATAACAAGTGATGATTCTTTTAGAAAGTCCACTTTATATGTTATATAACCCTTTTCTTCATATTTTTCCTGTAGCGATTTAGCAGCTTGGTTGTGTCCTTCTCCAGTCGATGCTGTTAGAATCATAACTTTTTTCATGTTTAACCCTCCCCGGTCATTCATCTCAAGTACAAGTTCATTCTATAGACCACATATTAATGCCGTGTGAGAAGTTTATTAAGATTTTCTTAAAACCAAATAACAGTTCTTAATATTTGTATGCCAAGCGCATTTTGAACATAAAAAATCTCCTCCCAATAAATTGGAGAGGAGATTCTAATTTTATGATTTTTACTTATACGTGTACTGAATCAATAGAGAATCAACAAGGGCTACAAGTCTGTCGACTTCTGGCTTAGACATCTGAGCGTCCGCACCAACAGATTCCCCTTTATGCTTCAGATCACCTGTAATAAGGGATGAGAAGATGATAACAGGTAACTTCTTAAGGAGCTTATGTTCCTTAACACGTCTTGTTAGGGTATGACCGTCAAGCTGTGGCATTTCAATATCTGTAATAAGAAGATGAACATCATCTTTAAACTTATCACCTTTGTTTTCAGCGACTTCAGCTAAATACTCCCAAGCCTGCTGTCCATCATCATAGAAACGCATGTTGCTGAATCCTGCTTGCTCCAAGGTATCCTTTAGGACCTGTCTAATCATTGGAGAATCATCAGCAAGAACAAGTTTGTATCCTGTTCTATCTTTAGTTTCAATATCTTTTAATCTTTCAATGTTAATACCTGAAGATGGGCTGATATCCATAACTATTTTTTCAAAATCTAAAAGCATAAGAAGTTTTTCGTTCAAACTAATATTACCAATTACAAGACTTGAACTTGTAATTGAAGATGGCTTCTTAATGTCTTTCCATCCAATTCTTGTAATACCAAGAACTTCATCAATAGAGAATGCAACCTTCATTTGGTTAAACTCACAAACCAAGGTCATACTCTTGCTTACATTTGTATTCTTTTCGCCTTCAAGCACTTGGCGCATATCAATCACAGTTACAACTTCGCCACGAATCAGAGAAATACCCGGAACCGCTACATGGGCATTTGGGACTTTGGCAATGTTATCTATGTGAAGAATTTCTTTAACCTTCACAACGTTAATTGCGTAGTGCTCGCCTTTCACTGTAAATTCTAGTATTTCCACCTCACCAGTGCCACTCTCCAGTAAGATACCTTCGTCTTTGTTCATATCTAGACCTCCTGATTCCTTTATAGGCTTCTTCACATCATTTTATACCCGTTTTTTTAGTGATCTACCCACTGCTATTGCCATTCTCAATAATTCTTCTATGTATTACATATCCATACTCATTATAATACTATTTTACTATACATTGTCATTTAACTTCAATATTATCCTAAAATGCCATTGATTTTCTTAAATTCGGTTTAAATTTGCAAACTGTTGTCTCTATTTCTAATATCCAACTTTAAATATACCTAAACATCCATTAATGTTTGCATACAACAAAAAAATGACCCCAATTGGATTGGAGTCATTTAACATTCTTATATGATATGGAAAGTTTATGTTTCTTAAAGTAGACCCATTTCCTTGCCAACTGCTTCAAATACTTCAACAGCTTGTGTCAGTTGTTCTTCAGTGTGACCTGCAGTTACCATACAACGTACACGGCCAGTACCTTTACCAACTGTAGGGAATACGATTGGTGAAACGTATACACCATTTTCAAGAAGTCTCTTAGAGAATTCAACTGTCTTAGCTTCGTCACCAATAATTACTGGTGTAATAGGTGTTTCACTTTTACCTGTGTCAAATCCAAGTTTACCTAACTTTTCTTTAAAGAACTTAGCGTTTGACCATAGTCTGTCTGTAAATTCAGTAGACTCTGTTAGCATGTCAACAGCTTCAGTGATTGCACCAACTGCTGCTGGAGGAAGAGCCGTAGAGAATAGGATTGGACGACCACGGTGAACCAACCAGTCTTGCATTACTTGACGACCAGCACAGTATCCACCAATAACACCAATAGCCTTTGAAAGAGTACCAATAATGAAATCAATACGACCGTGTAGGTGGAAGTGGTCTACAGTACCACGACCTGATTCACCAAGTACACCAGAACCATGCGCGTCATCAACGTAAGTCATACAGTTAAATTCTTCAGCCAGTTCAACAATTTCAGGAAGCTTTGCAATATCTCCGTCCATTGAGAAAACGCCATCTGTAATGATTAGGACGTTATTGTAATCAGCACGTTTTTCCTCTAGTAACGTTCTAAGTGCTACCATGTCACTGTGCGGGAAAACGGCTTTGTCAGCTTTAGACAATTTAACACCATCAATGATTGAAGCGTGGTTTAATTGATCAGAAATGATCAGGTCACCTTTATTTGTAACAGCTTGGATTACACCAGCGTTACAGTTAAAGCCTGACTGGAATACCATAACTGCTTCTTCACGTTTGAACTCAGCCAGTTTAGCTTCAAGTGTTTCGTGAATGTCCATATTTCCAACAATCGTACGAACAGCACCAGCGCCTACACCGTACTTTTCAACTGCATCAATGGCAGCTTTTTTAGTACGTGGGTGTGTTGCTAGACCTAGGTAGTTATTTGAAGAAAGGTTAATTACTTCTTTACCATTTAACATACAAACAGCTTCACATGGACCATTAAGTGTTGGAAGCTTCCTAAATACACCTTGATCTTTAAGATCTTGAACTTGTCCTTGTAGATACGGCAGATCATGAATATTACTCATGTTTCCATCCTCCATTTCAACTATGAACCGATTGTCTATAAGCTAAGCTATTTCAATTGGTTCAGAGTTAGTATATTCTATTTTGAAGCCAATCGTCTGGCTCCAATAACAATGTTTTGCAAAATATTCGCTTATATTGTACCACAGGTGCAGTATACTGTACACTCATGTTTTATTACATTTTAGAAGAATATTCTCCTATTATGGGCGACTTGCTAAAACATTATTCAGGATAGTAGAGTACAATGGTTGCACTTGCAAATACTTTTCCAATATTTCTATATGTATGGATTGCATCAGATACAAAACTCATGGCATCTCCCGCTTTGAGTTTATGCGTCTGTCCGTTTATTTCTACCTCAATATCCCCTTCATGAACCACCAAATACTCTTCCACACCACTGACATGTGCATCCGATTCATGGAAACATCCCACTTCAAGCTCAACTGTGTAAAGCTCAAATTTATGTTTGGGATCAAAGGGAACATAAGAATAAAGTCTAAATTTATTGTCTTCCTGTGCCACCATATGTGTATCTTCTTTATGAATGATCTTAACAGGTTGATTTTCTTCATTTAATAGAGAGGTAAAGGAAACACTCAGGCCATTGGCGATTTTCCAAATGGTACCGATTGATGGATTTGCCTCACCTCTTTCAATCTGACCCAGCATTGATTTACTCACACCAGACACATCTGCAAGTTGTCCAAGTGATAGGTTTCTTTCCTCGCGAATTTTTCTTAGATTTGCAGCAAGCAGTAAATTAACATCTTTCATAAATATCCATCCTTTATATGTACATACCTATTCCCAAGGTTCTCGCATGATAGGTTTACCATTTCTAAATTTGTTACGCATCCACTCTTCTATCTTTGTTAACTCGTTAAATACCTGTTCTTTGTTTAAGTCATTAAAGCAATTTTCATCAAGCTCTTTAAAATAATGCATTGTTTCTTTAGGTCTAAGCATCATCAAGGCATATAAAGCATAGGGTTTGTGGTACAAGGTTAAACCGTTATATGTTGCAAGAAGTTCTGGATAGTCAGCATCTCGCCGGTCATTACCAATAACAATGAGTGCGTTGCGTTTAAGTGTTTTCAGTCCCCGCCAGGCAAATCCCATATGACCGTACTCTCTTTTAAAAGCTTTATTGCTTAGCTCCAAAAGGTCAAAGGGTTCAATTATATTGGCAGTTTTTCGTCTGAGCTCATCAGCAATCATTGATATTTGGTTATTATGTGGACAGGCCCACTGACAAATATCACAGCCGTAAAGGCTTCTGCCGATCCTGTAGCGTTCACTAAAACTTAGGTCTCTTTTAAGCTGTGTCAGGGTAGATATACATTTCTGAGCATGAAAGTCATTGCTTCCAGTTAAGGCATTCCCAGGGCAAGAAGACTGACATTTATAACAATCGCCACACCTAATATCCAGTCCTGAACGCCATGTTTTGGAACCTTCTATTGTAAAGTCCGTAATAATGATGCCTAAATAAAATCCCGTTCCAATACGCTTGTCTATTATAAATTGATTTCGCCCAGTCCAACCTAAACCAGCACCGAAAGCTGTCATCCGGTCATTGATTGGACCTGTGTCAACAGCCATAAGGATCTGTCCATCTGGGTTTGACTGGAGCAGGGCTTCTCTTATCTGGGTGAGCTTTTCTTTAACAACATGATGGTAGTCAAACTCCCAAGCCATATTGGTAATAAAACCTCTAGGGGTTCCTGAGGTCCTGGGATTCTTTATTTGATAAGGCACCGCAATGGCAATAACCGATTTTGATGACTCAATGGCTCTACTGGGATTGGATCTTTCAATTCCCTGAGGTTCAAACCCAGATAAATCATTTATTTCTTCTCTTTTTATGTAAATTGACTCTAGTGCTTCTTGGCTTCCAATATCAGAAACCGAAAATACCTCTATATCAAGTTGATCCATAACATATTCTAAAGCTTGATATTTCACAGGGCATCCCCCCCTTCCATCAAAACTCATTATATCAAAATGCTCCTACCAAATATACAGACCCAGTTTAATATACTTGCCATATTTATGGCTTAATCCATTTTTAATAAGTCTGCTGAAAAGACGATGTTATAATATTCCATATAGACAATTATTCGTGAGGTGAGTTCAATGAATCAACCTGTATTATCCGTAAAAAATTTAAATAAGTCCTTCGACTCAAATGTGGTACTTAATAATATTAGCTTTGAAGTTTACCCTGGACAGATTATAGGCTATATTGGTCCCAATGGTGCTGGAAAAAGTACAACCGTCAAAATATTCTTAGGTATGCTTGAGAAAGACAGCGGATCCATTGAAATATTTGGAAAACAACTGAATCCTGGAGATTGGGCCTATAAAAAAAATATCGGTTATGTCCCTGAACAGTCTGATGTTTATGAGAATTTAACAGGCAGTGAATACCTTTCTTTTATCGGAGAACTCTATGGATTAGATCCAACTCTCACTGATGAAAAGGCACAAGGCCTTATGGCCCTCTTCGGTATTGAAGACAGCTACCATTCTCGCATCTCATCTTATTCTAAAGGGATGCGTCAAAAGCTTCTGATCATTGCTTCTATGATTCATGACCCTGATATTTTATTTTTGGATGAACCCCTCAGTGGCCTTGATGCCAACAGTGTGATGGTTTTTAGAGAGATTCTTGATCAGCTTAAAAAAAGGGGGAAAACCATATTTTACTCCTCGCATATAATGGAGGTCGTCGAGAAAATTTCAGACCGAATCCTCCTGCTTACAGACGGCGAAATTGTTGCTGATGGTACCTTTGAAGAGTTACAGTCAAAGAGTGCTGAAGGTAGTCTGCAAGACATTTTTAACGAACTTACAGGTTTCCATGAACATGCTGATATTGCTTCTAAGTTCATTGATCTTCTTGAACGGAGGTCTTCCTAATGCCGTTTAAATCCCTTGAACTCATGGATAGGATCAGACCCCTATTTGAAAAAATGGGTGTAAATTATCCTGTTATGCGAAAAATACTGGAGCTTAAACTGACCATGGATTCTAGGCGTATTCCAACTGCACTTCAAAACAAAAGAGACGCTGCTAAGGACGATGGACGTAATCAAATGCTCCGCTCCTTATGGGTGTATGGCCTTGTAAGTATTATGCCTGGGCTCTTCTCCATTTTTCCAATGCCTATTTTCACCAAGGTTTGTTTTATCATGGGGATCTCCATGTTTCTTGTTATGTCTACAATGATCTCTGATTTTTCGAGCGTTTTACTCGACATGAGGGACAAGAACGTACTCTTGACCTTCCCCATTGACAGTAAAACCTTAGCCACAGCTAAAGCGGTTCACATATTTATATATTTGTCTTTGATAACCCTAAGTTTGAACCTACTCCCGATTATTGGTATTGGTTACAGTGAAGGTTTAACCATGGCATTTCTTTTGGTCTTTATGCTATTTTTGATGGTCTTATCCGTCATATTTCTAACTTCACTGTTATATGTTCAAGTCCTGAAAAACTTTAGTGGCGAAAAACTTAAAGATATTATTAGCTCCATTCAAATTATGTTAACTGTTGTGATCGCACTTGGGTACCAATTAATAGGGCGCTTGTTTGACTTGTCCCGTTTACAGTTTGAGTTTAACCCGACCTGGTGGAGTTATTTCATACCCCCTACATGGTTTGCGGCGCCTTTTGCCGTTGTTAATGGAGAATCACTGGCTGTTTATGGCCCCCTAGCCCTGATTGGCATTATAGTACCTTTTATATTTCTACACTTACATCTAAAGGTAATCAGTCCAGCCTTTGAACAGAATCTCAATAAACTTAACAGCAATGATCAACGGGCTCCTAAAGCATATTTCAGGCGCAATTTTAGGCGTAAACTTTGGGCATCACTGGTCTGTAGAACCGAGGCAGAAAAAGCAGCCTTTGGCTTTGGCTATAACGTACTCAGTACTGAGCGTGAACTTAAACAAAAGGTTTACCCTTCTATGGTACTATCCATAATTTTTCCATTTTTATTGGGTTTGACTTCACTCAGTATGGCGGATTCGATTGCAGACGCCCTTCAGTTGTTCAGAGAATCCAATCATTTTTTATGGATCTATTTTTCGGTGTTAATCCTCCCCACACTCTTCATGTTGGTTGCCAACAGTAAGAATTACAAAGGGGCATGGATCTACCGAGCTGTTCCAATGGAATCACCCTCTGAGCTTATATCTGGCACCTACAAAAGTGCTATCGTTAAGTTTGGACTGCTCCCATTTGCAATCACTGCAAGCTTTATGATTTCAATTTATGGATTTTCTATTGCACCCCATATGTTTATAGCCTTTATCAATTCCATTTATATGGTCTTGGTACTTATAAAACTCAATGGCCTTAGCTTACCCTTTTCTAGAAGTTTTCAGCTCACCAGAGATGGTCACATGAAAGGCACAATGTTGGGCATGTTATGTGTTGGCTTTTTAAGTGGCATACATACCCTGGTAACCCATCTGGATTCGAATTTATGGCTCCTGCTTGTACTCATTGTTCAACTTGTCTTCATCGGGCCTGCATGGAGAAAAACGATGCAGATTGGTTGGAATGACCTAAAAGTGTAAGGCAACAAAATTTACAGACTCTATTGTGACAAACATGTCTTAGGTGTGTAAAATAGTAATTAAAGGAGAACGAAATTATGAAAAAAATTCTTATACTCACCGCATCGACAGGCGCTGGGCATAATCAAGTGGCAAAAACACTTGAACAAGAACTCATTTCACGCGGTCATGAAGTGAAACGCGTTGACTTTATACGTGAACAAAGTAAAGTACTGGAACTTCTAGTTGAAGAAGGTTATGATGTCCTCGCCAGTAAATTTCCAGAAACGTATGGCAGACTCTACAACATGAGTAACCGTGAATGGATCCATGGACGATTTGCCAAGATGGTTGTCGCTGCAGAGTACAGACGTGTTAAACAACTTGTCCTAAACTATAAACCAGATCTTATTATTGGCACACATACCTTTGCAGTAAGTGCTTTTAATCGACTTAAAGCCAAGGGACATTACAAAGGCCCCTTTGTTTCTGTCGTTACTGACTTTGAAGCACACTATGCCTATATAGGCAAAGAAGTTGATTTATACATAACAGGCAGTGACTTTACAAACGATAGTTTAGTAGAGAAGGGGATTTCACCAGATCGAATTCAAAATTTAGGGATTCCCGTTCACCCGAAATTTTATGAGAAGGTTATATTTGAAAAAAGTGCAGAGACACCCTTTACCGTGCTTTTAATGGGTGGCAGTATGGGCCTTGAGCCAATGAAAAAGGCTTTCCTAAATCTTTTAAATATGGACAGAAAACTTAAACTCTATGTGGTTTGTGGAACCAACAAAACACTAAAAAAAGAGCTGGATCAATTGGTCTCTCTCTCTAGCACCAAACTTGACATAAAAGTTCTTGGTTATACAGACAATGTACATGAGCTTATGGACATGTCGGATATAATCATTACAAAGCCAGGCGGCTTAACGGTTTCAGAGTCTCTAATAAAAAAGATTCCAATGATCGTTCCTTACTTTATACCTGGACAGGAAGCAGAAAATCTAGATTTTCTAACCCTTGTCAATATTGCTGTTGAAGTTCGAGATGTAAAACGTGTGAGTAAAATAGTAACCTATCTAATGGATCACCCCATCCGACTCGAAGGCATGAAAAAGGAAATGGTCTACATTTCTAGAAATTACTCTTTAGAAAAAGTGACAGATGAGATTGTCAAACTCTTATAATTAAAACGCTACACACCTCATTTGGGGTGCGTAGCGTTTGTTTTTGCTTTTACATTTTTGCTATTTTCTATTTTATACTATAATAACTTTCTTATTTTCTTCTCATTATATGAAACACCCAAGTAGTTTGAGAAAGACTCAAAAGCTTCCATGACTGATTTAACCAGTTCCTCGGTCACTTCAATCCCGTCTTCCCACCACCAATTTTTAATGTTAAGCTCTCTTGAGTCTTTCACATGTTCAGGTTCAACTCTTCCAATGAATGTATCACCACGTAAGACTGGGAGCACATAATAACCGAACTTACGCTGGGCCACTGGTTTGTATACCTCCCACACATACTCAAAATCAAATACATCTTTGATGAGCCGCCTGTCCCACATGAGGTTGTCTAGGGGGGCAATAAAGTGGACTCGATTTTCATCGCCATTTGAATTTTCCTTTTCTAAGACGTTAATATAATCCATAAGTAAGTCTACATCTTCTGTGCGTATATAAAACTTCTCTTTAAAACCTTCTACTTGAATGCGTTTTATCTGATTGCTATCAAGGAGACTTTTGAAGGCATTTGTTCTTATGGCTTTTTTGGATATAAACTGACCCAGCCAGCCACCCCCATTCCGGTCCCAGTAAATGCCTTGGCTCCCGATTCTTCTTTTAACATACCAATCATAAAACACCGCATCCGATTCAAAGGGGTCTTCCAATAAATAGATGTCGGAAGGAATAAGTTTTTCACTCAGCTCAAAGGTTTTATTTGATCCTTTTTTTTCATAGACACTTAAATCACCTGTATGAAATAGATAATCCATAACAACACTTGAAAGTTTGCCGTGACCCCACCCATTTTTAACGGTTTGACCCAGCTCGATCTGCGTTGACTTTGAGGGACCCTTTGCTTCAATCTCCTCTTTCACAAAGTCAAGGTAGTCCAGCGCTTCTAGCGCGTTTCTATATTTAAGTGTACTATTCATACTCTTGGTCATTGAACTTCTAACACGTTTCATATAAGGCCAATCTTCAAGATTATAAATCGACATCATTTTGTCCCAGGCATCTACTAAAACTCGGTCTTCATAAAGCAATTCAGATAATAAGTTTTGCGAATACCCATCGATCCTACTTTGGAGGGTTAGGTCTGCGTTTCGTCCAACTACATTTAAAGGATCATATTGTACACAGCCTACACGCTCAATATATGCTTTAATGCCTTCTTTTCCTTTATATCTGAAGTCACTCGATAATCCTTGGTAATAGATCAAGAATTTCTTAAGTTGTGTTTTGCTAAGTTGAATGGGTTGTGTCATAGTTCCCTCAATTCTTTATACTTTAAGTGTTGACGCCTCACCTTTTGACCATAACTTCAAATTGGTAAGTCTCTCACCATCGTCACCATGCTCTGGATCATTAAAAGCACCTTGTAACTTGTCACATGGAAGCTCCAAACATTCTCCACAGTGATTTAAGTTTTTTTCAATGGCACACATTGCAACAGCACAAGTTCCCCAAAACACCTGACCCTGATGTGCTTTACAGCCTTTACAATTCATTTTTTCTTTCCAGTCGCAGGTTTCACAATAAGTACCACAATAAGCCATCATTTCAGAATTCATAATAATCTCCCATCTATCTTTTACCCTCAAGTTCGTTCAAATGTCCAATATATAAGTAAATAATCAATTAAATCCATCTATCAATTCCAATATAATGCAATTATACCAAACATACGTTCTGTTTTCAATCGGCAGTTTTCCGAAAATTCAAATCATTTTCAACAATTTCTATGTATTCAATACACTTTTAACTTTTCTTATATTGACATCAAATGCTAACCATTATAATATGATAATTAATTCAAAAGGCTACGCTATGATAGAGACAAGTAACAATTTACGACTTTTAGAGAGAATGTGCATTTGCTGAAAGCATATTTAGGTACGATTTTGCCAAAACTACTCTTGAGCATTGAATGATTAGAGAACACAGAATTTCTGATTCAGTCAGATTCTTTTCTTGAAATTTCAACGGCATGACATCACGTTACGATGTTTCCCATTTTGATGGGCACAAGTGGCCGAAAGGCAACAAAGGTGGAACCGCGAAAACTCGTCCTTAGATTATTAGGAGGGGTTTATTTTTTTGTATTAATACCTGTTGTATGAAGTGTCCTTTAAAAATTGGACATTCATGGACAACAGGTTACTCAAACAGGAGGATATATAATGAACATTTTATTAAAAGATGGCTCATCACGCGAAATTGAGTCAGGATCAAGTGTATTTGATCTAGCAAAAGCAATTAGTGGACGTCTTGCTAAAGAGGCCCTAGCTGGTGAAGTAAACGGGAAACTTGTTGACGTTGCTCATGTTCTTAATGAAGGTGATACAGTCAACATTATTACATTTAGAGATGAAGCTGGTATTGAGGTATTTAAACATTCAGCTGCCCACCTACTGGCACACGCTGTAAAGCGCCTATTCCCTGAAGTAAAGCTTGCAATTGGTCCTTCAATCGAACGTGGTTACTACTACGATTTTGACCTAGATGAGAAATTCAAGCAAGAAGACCTGGTAAGAATCGAAAAGGAAATGAAGAAAATATCTTCTGAAAAGCTTCCTATTGAACGTTTTGTTAAAACAAGAGATGAAGCCATTGCAATGTGCGCTGAAATGGGCGAAGACTACAAGGTTGAGCTTATTCAAGACCTACCTGAAGATGAGATTCTAACATTCTACAAGCAAGGTGAATTCGTTGATCTTTGTATGGGACCACACGTGCCTAACACGGGCCTACTAAAAGCTTCAAAGCTTCTTAGTATTGCTGGTGCCTACTGGAGAGGCGACGAAAAGAATAAAATGCTTCAAAGAATTTATGGCGTTTCATTCCCGAAAGCTAAACTACTAGAAGAGCATTTAGCTTGGTTAGAAGACATTAAAAAGAGAGACCACAACAAAATCGGCCGCGAAATGGGTCTTTTCACTACATCAGAGCTTATTGGTCAAGGTTTACCTCTACTGATGCCAAAGGGTGCTAAAATCATCCAAACGCTACAACGTTTTGTAGAAGATGAAGAAGAACGTCGTGGTTATGACTTAACAATGACGCCTCTAATGGCTAAGTCAGATCTATATAAATTATCAGGTCACTGGGACAAGTACCGTGATGGCATGTTTATCGTTCCATCTGGTGAAGATGAAGACAATGCAATGGCACTACGTCCAATGACTTGCCCATTCCAGTTTACTGTATATAAAGCAGACCAAAAGAGTTACCGTGACCTTCCATTACGTTACGGCGAAACTTCAACTCTATTTAGAAATGAGTCATCTGGTGAGATGCATGGCCTAATCCGTGTACGTCAGTTTACGATTTCTGAAGGTCACCTGGTAGTTACACCAGAACAACTTGAAGAGGAATTCCGTGGTGTTGTTGATCTGATCAACTACTTCATGGATACACTTGGGATTCGTGAAGATATTACGTACCAATTCTCTAAGTGGGATCCAAATAACAAAGAAAAATACATTGGTTCTGAAGAAGTTTGGGAAAGTACACAAGACAAAATGCGTGACATCCTTGATCATCTTGAGCTGGATTATAAAGAAGTTGAAGGCGAAGCTGCATTCTACGGCCCTAAACTTGACCTACAGTTTAAAAATGTTCATGGTAAAGAAGATACAATCATTACAGTTCAGGTTGACTTTGCACTTGCTGAGAAGTTTGACATGAACTACATTTCAAAAGATGGTTCTAAGAAACACCCAGTTGTAATTCATAGAACATCAATTGGCTGTTACGAAAGAACTCTTGCAATGTTAATTGAAAAGTATGCAGGCGCATTCCCAACTTGGTTGGCTCCTGTTCAAGTAAAAGTTCTTCCAATCTCTGAAAAGTACCATGATTATGCTTGGGAAGTTATGAACAAACTTAAGGCAAATGGTATACGTGCTGAGATTGATGAAAGAGCTGAAAAAATCGGATACAAGATCCGTGAAGCACAGCTTAGCAAATCACCTCACATGCTGATTATTGGGCAAAAAGAAGAGGAAGAAAAAGCTGTTTCAGTTCGTTCTCGCCTTGAAGGTGACAAAGGTTCAATGTCTCAAGACGATTTTGTTGCAATCGTTCGTAAAGAAATTGAAGAACGTACACTAAACTATAAGTAAGTATAAGCAGAATAAAATTGTTCATATAAAATTAGAGACTGGTGTGCACTGCACATCAGTCTTTTTTAGTATACCTAACACGTAAGTTAGCACTTCATATGCTATACTATTAAAAATGATTCAGACTTAATTAGAGAAGGTGAAAATAATGAAAAAAGACTTATATATCGACTTTGACTCAACCATAGTTAACTCAGATAAGGCTATTTGCAACATGTATAATGCGCGTTACAGCGATTACGATAACTTTGTTCCAGCGGACTGGAGAAAACATTCCAATTGGGCCTACAAAACAGTTTGTCCCCTCATTCATGAACATGAAACAGATCCTGTGCAAGTTATAAAAGACTATTTTGGCGACCAAGATTTCTTCGATTCACTTGAATTTTACGATGACGCAAAGCGTGTGATCGGACGTCTGGTTGAAAAATATAAAGTTATAATTTGTACTTCAGCCTTCCCAATGAATGCTTCGAAAAAAGTGCTTTGGATAGAAGAACATTTACCTGAAGTTGATGAAATTATCATATTAATCAATAAATCAGGTAATGGTTATGGCAAAGAACGTGTTGCCATGATGGAAGAGGACTCTATCTTTATTGATGATCATCCTAAGAATCTAAAATCGACCAATGCTTCACAAAAATACCTATTTAAGTTTAAAGAAACGGACTACAATGGTGACTACGACGGCAATGTTGTTTCACACTGGAATGAAATCGAGTCCCTATTATTATAAAGTTAAGACCACATTGCACGTATTCGTTCAATTGATTGAACCCGTGTAACATGGTCTTTTTTTCTGTCTATTTTTCTGTCTTTTTTTATGGACTATTATATCTTGTCAGTAGCAAGGCCTTGAAATAGGTGCTCTTTATTGATTTTTAGCCATAGAATTAAGAATAATACCACTGTGATTCCCCAAGAAATAGGGTAACTTAACACTGCCATGAATGGACTTGGATGCAATGGTAATGCCACAATGATCCAAAGAACCCTGACCACACCTGTTCCCAAAAGCGCTAAAATCATCGGTTTTAGTGTTTCTCCCCGCCCCTTTATGGCGCCAGACATAATCTGACTCAGTCCAGGCAATACATAATAGGGTGCTATCAAACGCATCATTTTCGTCGTTTCACTGATAACAGCTGAATCCGTTGTGAACCACCCCGATATAATCGGAACAAATACATAAAGTATAAAACTCATAATACCAATAACTGTTGTTAGAAATCCAAACCCATACTTCACAGAACAGTGCATTCTGTCTTGATTAGACGCACCATAATTTTGTGCAACAAAGGTTGTCACTGTAGTTCCCAGTGCTTCAATCCACAGCCAAATAATAAAATCCATTTTTCCACATAGCGACCAAGCCGCAATGCCTAAAACGCCAAATGCGTTGATCCCTCTTTGAACCATCATATTCGATACCACATAAAATGAGCTTTGCCCTCCCATAGGTAGTCCCACTTTAAGGATTTCATTAAGGATTTTCTTATCATATCTAAGCCTACTAAACTCTAACCGAATGGCATCATTTCTGTTCATTAAATGTTTAATAACCAGTAAACAAACAATTGCCTGTGATATGACAGTTGCTACAGCAGCACCCGACACCCCCCACTTAAAGCCAGCAACAAACACAAAATCGAGTGTTATATTAATTGCGGACCCTATCATCAAATAAATAAATGGGGTTTTTGTATCTCCCACCGCTCTCAGAACACCTGTTGCAATGTTAAAGAGAAAAGAAAACACTGTCCCCATGAAATAAATTCTAAGGTAATTGACACACATGTCTAAAATGCCAGCAGGCACATTCATAATTTTTGAAAAGAGGGGTGCCAGTCCCATGCCTACAACTGTTATAATAAGACCACTTGAGAAGGAAAATGTAAAAAGTACATGTACCACTTTTTTTACTGCATCTAGTTTTTTTGCACCCATATACTGTGATATCAGAATTGAACCACCAAGTGCTATGGATAAAAAAACATGGATCAATAGTTTGGTGTAATTATAGGTTGCATCTATGGCTGCCAGTCCATTTGCACCTGTATAACGGCCAATGATGATCGCGTCTATAAAATTGTAAGATTGTTGTAGTAAACTCCCCATAAAAATGGGAATAAAGAAGGTAAGAAGGCTTCTAAAAAGTGGCCCTTCTGTTATATCGTTTCCGTGATTTCTTTTTTCCATGACTGAACTCCTTGATATGCAAATTAGGTAACACAAGATAAACGATAACTGTTATCATCTTAATTGTAGTATGCAGTCCAGTGGCTTACAAACGGTAAAATTAGATATGCTGTATCGACAAAGTCGATAGGAGGATTTTATGAACATAGATTTTTTTGTGACCTTTCTTTCAGTGATACAAACAAAAAGTTTCACAAAAGCAGCCCACTTAACCAATTTGTCGCAGTCTACGGTGAGTAACCGCATTGGTGAACTGGAAAAACATTTTGATTGCCAACTGTTTATTAGAAACAGTGGTCAGGTTGAAGCCACACCCTCTGCCATTAAACTCATTCCAATGGCGGAAGAATTGGTGCTCACTTATAACAACGCTCGTGAGCAACTGGCGTCTTCTCATGCCCATTCAAACTCTATTCGCATTGGTAGCGTTCATGCCTATTATGACAGTTTTCTTAACACCTTTTTAGAAAACTATTTGTTCCAAAATGAATCCATGAAAATAAATCTGTTCTTAAAACACTCAAACGAGATCATTCAGGGTGTTGTTGCAGGAAAATACGACCTCGGCTTTGCCCACCATCCCTCAAACTATAGTCGGTTTATTTCAAAACGTGTTTACTCAGATGAACTTGTTTTTGTAGGTAGCGAGAAACTCGCTGGATTTGAAAATATACTGCCCTTCAAAGAACTAGAAAACTTGAGGGTGATCCATTCAAACCTATTTGACAATTATGTAGATGATATTCTATTTAAGAATAATTTTTATGATTTTTCACTCGATATAAGTTCACAGGTTGTGCCACAATTATTAAAATACAAAGCCTTTGCTTTTCTGCCTAGGAAATTTATTGCTCCATATTTAAAGGCTGGCAGACTATTTGAATATTCGATTCAAGACTACACTTTGCCCCCCCTTGAACACTATGTTATTTATCCGGCTGAGTTTGATAATGAAGATCATCCGTTTTATAATTTTATTCAACTGCTCATTGCTTATACTATGTAGAGAATGACTTAACACATTAGAGGAGGTCCATTATGAAGCCATCCATACTCATCGTTGAAGATGAACTAAAACTTCAAGAGTTTATAAACTTATATATGAAAAATGCAGGATATAATACCACCCTTGCCGCTGATGGCATTGCAGCTTTGGAATTGTTTGAAAAAAATACATATGATCTCATTATTCTTGATTTGATGATTCCAGGTTTAAACGGATTTGAGGTCTGCAAAAAAATTAGGTCTGTCTCAACTTTGCCTATCATTATGCTCACTGCCTTAGAAGGTGAACAAGACCAAATTGAAGGATATGATCTTGGTGCAGATGATTATGTTACCAAACCCTTTAAAATCAACATACTTCTAGCAAAAGTTAGACGTTTTCTTGAAAAACAACCTCCTAACACTCATGCTCGGGCACCAGAGGCAAGTCCAACCGAGTCCTCAGATGCACTTCTACACTTCGGCCAGCTTACGATCAATTTGAATAGTAGGCAACTATTTATTGATAAAAATGAAATTATACTTGCACCAAAAGAGTATGAGCTCCTTATATACCTTGCTAAAAACTACGAAATTGCTCTCTCGCGCAATCAAATACTCAATGCGGTCTGGGGATATGAGTTTACTGGAACCACACGTGTTGTCGACAACCATATAAAAAAATTGCGTGGAAAGCTAGGACCCCTTTCGCATTTTATTGACACTGTTATTTCACATGGCTATAGGTTCTGTTCTGACGCTGAGGACAATGAGGAGTTGGATCATCATGATGCGTAACTTAACACGCAAAATATTCTTTTCAGTCATGGCTATATTTCTTCTGATTATGCTCATTCAAATTGTTGTTCAAAACAGCATATTAGAAGACATTTATGTGCGTACAAAGGTTAATAAAGTTGAACGTGTCTTTGCTAATACATTCAAAGAAATAGAGTCTAGTGCATTTGATACGATCGATTTTAACGACTTATCTGGTCCTTTTAGCGATGATTTAAATGCATCAGTTTTATTCATTTCAGACAATGATGTCTTCTTAAACGCAGACTGGTACAACTCTTTTAACTTTGTAGAAGTTGAACTGGACCGCTTCATCCCATTAGACATTTATGATGGAGATGTGAGGCAGGTTTCAAATAAGGTACGCATTCTTATTGATCCTCTAATAGATGAGCTGGGGCAATTTAGAAATGGAACGACCCCTTTAAAGCCTGAAACAACATTAGAAGGAAATGGCTATTTGCTTCCAGGTTCAAATGTTATTATTCCTCGCTCCATGATTTATAAAAGCCAGTCTATTGATATGTCTCTAAACAGACGTTCACTTCTTAGACCCGGCTTAAACTCTAATTTCACAAATATTGATTACAAGGGTATCATTCATAGTTCGCATCTAGTTAAGCGTGATTCTGGTATATTTTCTTATCAAGATGAACGTTTGTATATAGAGTTTCAAGCTATTATTGACGAAGATTTGTACCCTCAAAGTTCCATTGGTAATGATTCGATTAATCAGTATTCTTTCATTGAAGAGCAAACGGGGTTTTTAATCAACGTCCACTTAGGAACGGCTCTAAGCTCTGATGGTAAAAAAGTAACCCTTCTTTCACTGACTACAATTGAAAATGTACACGATGCTTTTAAAATTCTCAACGGATATTATGGATACATTTTTTTGATTCAGATTATAATGGCTCTTATTTTGGTCTATTATTTTTCAAAAAAAATAACCAAACCTATCATTGACCTAACAAAACTCGCTGATGATATTTCAAACCAAAATTTTGCGAGTTCACTTGAGGTGACAACGGGAGATGAACTTGAAGATTTGTCAGGCAGTCTGCACTCGATTTCAAACAGGCTTTCAAAGGTCATTAACACACTAGAATCAAACGAACTTCGAATGCGAAATATGTTGTCGGGACTCTCACACGAATTCAAAACCCCTTTAGGGATAATTTCAGGTTTTCTGGAGATCGTAAGGGATGGCGTTGGGGATAAACCAGATGCCTATTACCTTCAAGCCATGGACCTTGAAATCACACGCCTGGACGGACTTGTTCGCGATACGATTGAACTTTCTGAACTTGAGTCTGGCGAATTTAAGTATGAGCCACACATATTCTCTTTAAAACATTCAATAAGTAAAAACTTACAAAGAGTTGAAGCCTTAATTGCTGAACAGGATATTAGAATTCAGTTGAGTACCAAAGAATACAGTGTCATTGGTGATTCAAATCTAATTGACCAAGTCCTAATCAATTTCCTCTCCAATGCCATTAAGTACTCACCCAAATCAGAAACCGTTTCTATTGAAGTGATAGATATTGAAAATCATATTCAACTTTCCGTCACAAATTTTGGAGTCACTCTAACAGATGAAGCCCTTGAACATATCTGGGATCGCTTTTATAGAACTGATAAATCACGGCATAGAAGCAGCGGCGGTAGCGGTCTGGGCCTAACTATCGTAAAGAACATACTTGATCTTCACAAAAGCCAGTACGGTGTGAAAAATGTTGAAAACGGCGTTTGCTTCTTCTTTACATTAAAACTCAATGAATAAATTTCTGAACAAACTCTGAACATTCTCTGAAGAAAGTCAAATGGATACACGATGGATACATCACAGCTTTACACTCTAATTATAGTAAAACATTTAAGTTGAAACTTATGATGAAGGAGTGGAATTATGAAAAAGCAAATTGCCTTTTTACTGAGTCTGGTACTGATACTCTCTGGTTGCAGTACAACATCTGCCATGGATTTTGAATCCCTTAAAAGCACACATATAGGTGCTGCTATTCTTAAAGAACCTGCTAGAGAAGCCGCCGATAACCCCTATATGGATACAGGCATTTATGAAACAAAGGACTATGGAAAATTTACAAAAGCAATGACTGTTTACGGAATTACTTATATTTCTACTGACGATGTTTCAGATGCGTTTATGAAAAAAATCGCACTGATTACTAAAGAGATGTTCCCTGAAACGAAAGGGGCAGCAAACAAAATTCAAAACGAAGTCTTAAACAATTTATACAAATATAAGGCAGTACTTCCAGTCGTGAAGTCTGAAGAGTCTGCAAACAAACTTATTACCCAAGATGTTACTACAAAAAACAGTATTTGTGACATTATCATGGTAACTGAAAACGGCCAAGTTATGGAAGTGGTTGAACACATTTTACATGCAGTAACAGATGTAGGTCTTCACCATACCCTGACTAAAGACTTTGGTGTCAATGAAAGTTCAACACTATATACGCAGATGCAAGAAGCGATCAAGAACAAAACTTATAGTGTTGAAAGTTATAACGAATACCCAGAATCTATTAAAAATCGTATTTTAATTCAGGAATATGTTTACTGGTTAATTTCTTCTTACTGGAATCTACAAGAACCATACGGAAATGGGGATGCAGAGTGGTCACTCATTAATGAAGAGCTCCTTAAGATGCAACAACCTCAAGCTCACAAGCTGCTCAAAAGAAGTATTGATCAGTTTATGCAAGCACCATCAAAACAGACGCTTGATTTGTTACTCAATGATGGCCCTGCTCCTGTTGTAACTCAAGACAACACGAATGAAGATACCGCAGACGAGGATCTTGGAGTTAATGCTGATCTTTCTGGATACACAAAGTATATAGACATTGCAGATATTAAAAGAGATCTTAGCAAACTTGATTCTATTTCAAAAAAATACTACTCAAAATATGTTGAGTACACTGCTCCAAATGGTAAACCTATTCGCATTATAGCTCAAGATAAAGTTACTGATGAACAACTTCTAAAAGCCTATAATATTTTAAGTTTTTATCTAAAGAGCACAGACACCTTTGATAAAACAGCAATCGCTAATAAGATTGCCGACACTCAAGCTATTATTAACATGCCAAATGGTGCACACAGAGAATCAAAGCTACCTGAGGAAGCAGTACAAGGTCAACCTTTATACGCCAACGAAACACCCGTTCCAGGTCACGCCTGGTATATAAAAAACAACTACGAATACAGAGACGCTGCTTATGAAGAAATTCTCCACTTTGTACATGATTATGGTGTTGGAACGAAGTCTTACCCTGGCGTAGCTCCTGAACTCCAAAAACAAATCTGGAAAGCTACAATGAATGCGCTACCTAAGAAGAAAAATGACTGGGGTAAAAAAGGCCTTTGGGGTCTAGACTCTAAAGATTGGCTAATCGAACTTGAACAAGAAGGCAGTCTTGAACAGGAATACCTTGCTTCAGTTGTTGATTCATATTACGGTTTATGGGGTGCCTTTACAGAGAACAGCGGTGGCATGTGGGGTGTTTACACTTCAAAATACAGAGAAGACATTGCTAAAAATGACCCTATGGGCTATGAAATAGTTAAATCATTTTTGCCTGAATATGTGGATTCAATGATGCGTATTGACCCTAGCTTTACGGGCACTTTCAAAATGACTTTTGATGCGAAAACACCGTATACCCATAAGTCTCAGTACTTGAAAGACGTCCGTCTAACGGGTTCTACAGCTTCTAATATTGAAGGAAACGCCCTAGATAACATCTTTATTGGAAACGAAGCAAACAACGTCATTGATGGTAAAGATGGATTTGATATTGTTCAGTTTGATGGCGCCTTTGATGATTTCAAAATTAAAGTTATGAATGATTCAATAACTATTAGAAATAAATCAAAGAACAAATCTGCTGCTATTGGTGTGGACTTACTTAAAAATATTGAAATTCTTAGATTTACAGATGTTGATATGCCTGTAACTGAACTTAACTAAATCATTTCAAAACGTCGACAAAGTCGTCGGAACACAGTCTAAGATGATCCCTGTATTGTGCGGGGGTCATCTTTTTTATGTCCGGAAATAGGGGGTAAAAAACTGGCCTAATCGATTTTATACGGATACCTTCAACTCTTTTTTCAATTTCGGAACTTTCTCACGTTTATGTCCGTCTTAACTTTATAGGTGTACTTAAGTACAAAATGTACAGGAAATTCAAAAGGGAGATCAAAATGATTTTTAAAAAATATTCAGCTAAACACATCATTATTACAACACTTGTCATAAGTGCAGTCACTCTTGGATTTACAGGATGTTCAGCAAATGCCTCTAACAATGAGACGGATAATCATCAATCAGTTCAACTGCTTGAAGTTTCTACTGAAGTTTCTACTGAAGTTTCTACTGAAGTTTCTACTGAAGTTTCTACTGAAGCTTCTAGTGAAGTTTCTAGTGAGAATTCTGATGAAGATTCAGCCACATCTGTTTATCTGACTGAAATCACAGGCACTATCGTAGACATTGAGTATGGTCCTGATGGACAGACATTAAAGCTTGAAACTGAAAATGGCAAGACATATTCCGTTACTGCAAGTGCCGTTACAAGCGAATTCTGGACACCAGAAGAATCATTAGAGCTTGGCATGGAACTCATGGTGACAGGTGAAACTTGGGGCGAAAATGATGAACATATGACAGTGGATTATTTAAAGGTTCTAAATGTTGACACGAGTGATGTTTGGAATGTCCGTGGCAATGTGACTTCTATTGAAAATGGTAAAGACGGCATAACAATAGGATTCTTCTCTGATTATGAAGATGAAATGACTGCCACACTAAGCCTTGTAAACACAGAGTATCCTGTTGGGGATTTTGATGACATACAAGTTGGAACACGCCTATGGATCTCTGGTGACTTGATTCAACTGGATAAACCTCATGTATCTGCAAGCGTAGTTCTGGTTAACCCATATGAGGATTAAAGGCAGTAGCACGGACCAGAAAAATACGAAGTCCTCTGAACCAGATGTAAAAAGAAATTAAAAAAAGAACTGCTAATTGGCGATAGCAGTTCCAAGGCGTCAAAAGAGTTGACGAAATAACAGACTGTAGAATACTACGAAAGGCCAGGCACCTCATAGAGGCACTTCAGAAACGTATTCGGAGTTTGTCTACTTTCTGAACTAGGGTTTAATGCCTCAATACTTTAAATATAATCACCAGTTTTGATAACTATATATGACAAACTACTTTTCAAAATTTTCTTTATGAAACAGAATTTTGATCAAGTGAACGCATTTCTGTATTTATCTCAAGCAATACAACTTGACTGGTGTTCACATCAATCAGTCCAACATCTGTCATTTTAAGTGCAGGGCTCACAACTAGTGAATTGGTTGCCATAGACATAATGGGAGAATAATGTGCGTATCCCAGGCCTTTTAACGCATCCTCAATTAATGTTGTTTTCTCACCAATAACAGCCATTGGCTGATCAGACAATATACCACCAATAGGTAAATCTAACTTGGCAAGAATAACATCGTTTTGAACAACGCTAATGCCCCCTTGCGTTCTAATCACTTCATTGGCAGCTAAGACCATTTCAGCAACACTTTTACCAATCACCATAAGATTATGATGGTCGTGCGCATAGGTTGTTGCGAGAGCGCCTTCTTTAATGGTTGCACCTGTAATGAGTCCAAGTGAAACATTTTTGTTAATGCCGTGTCTCTCAAATATGGCGATCAACAGGCAATCGGATGCTTCCCATATTAAACGGCTGTTTTCTACACGAATAAGCCGCTCAACTTGATTGGTATATGTTGTGCCATTAACGACTTCCATGGCTCTACAAGTAACATGGCCATTTTCAGTTTTGAGTGACTTCAACTCAAAATCATCTGCATTCAAAGCTTCTAATTGTACACTTTCATAAAATTTGTCTGGGAACTTAGGGTTCTCAAATGGCTTATCCGCATCATCTGTATGATCATAAATTACATTTCCATTTTTCAGTGTATATTCTACACTGAAAGTCTCTATATCATCTACGATCACAATATCCGCAAGTTTCCCTGGTGCGATTGCACCTCTGTCAGAGAACTTCATACGTTTTGCTGGTGTATGGGTCGCCAAATAAACGGCATTTTGTGGCGACAGACCATATTGTATTGCCTTCTTAATCAAATGGTCTAAATGACCCACATTCATTAATTTTGATGGCATAACATCGTCTGTAACAAGACACACATGTTCATACAAGTTATTCGCCTTCACTGCATCGAATAATTCTTTGTTCATAGACTTTTCTTGAATCTGAACAAACATGCCGTTCTGAATTCTTTCAATCATACCCTCAACAGACTGCTGCGTATGATCAGAATCCACACCGTAATATATAAACTTAGCCAGATCCAGGCCAGTCAACTTTGGACAGTGTCCCTCAACAGGGTAATGCGGAAACTCGTCTCTCATCAGTTTTAGTATTCTATGTGATTTTGAATCCTTAGTACTCACAAGTTCGTTAAAATTCATGAACTCGCCTAAGCAAACAACCTGATCAAGATCCATCATTTCTCGAAGTTCCTCTACATCAAATTGCCCACCCGAGGTTTCTAGCTTTGCTGACGTCGAGGGTACTGAACTAGGTACACCGATGAAGACATCAATATCACATTTTTTGCAGGCATCAATCATAGCACGTACACCTTCAACACCATGAACATTTGCAATTTCGTGTGGCTCTGAAACGATCGTGGTTACACCATGTTTCACCAGTTCATTTGTGAAGGTATAGGGTGTTGCCATTGAACTTTCAATGTGCATATGGATGTCAATCAAACCTGGTAGTATCCATTTATTTTTTGCATCAATTACTTTTTTAGGCTTCAGAAGATCCGTGTCCGTTTTTCCAACATAATGAATTCGTCCGTCTAATACTGCTACATCTGCAGAAATAAATGTTTTTAAATAGGCATTAAAGACTGTGCCGTTTTTTATGAGTAAATCTATCTGCATCGTGTACCTCCATTTTCAATTTCATTTTAGCTTTTTAAGTTTAATTATTTAACAACAACATAAAAATAGTACATTAGAAGCAGTGCCAGGCCATATATAACTGGATGAAGTTCTTTGTACTTGCCACTAGATACTTTCATGATTACATAGGCGATAACGCTTGCAGCAATACCATTTCCGATATTGTATGTGAAGATGGTTACGATTATACACATGAGTGCTGGTACGTATTCAGTAATGTCGTCAAACTCTAAACCTTTGATTCCAACCATCATGGTAATACCAAGGAAAATCATAACAGGTGCTGTCGCAGCCCCTGGAATACTGATTGCCAGTGGTGTAATAAGCAGTGTACTCAGGAAAAGTACCGCCGTTGTAATAGATGTAAGTCCGGTACGTCCACCCGTTTCAACACCAGAAGCTGATTCTAAGTATGTTGTCATAACAGGTAGACCAAACATTGAACCACCAATGGTTGCAATCGAGTCCACTAAAAAACATTTTTGAATGCCTGGTAAATTTCCGTCTTTATCTAGGAAACCAGCTCTGCCCCCTACACCCAGTAAGGTTCCAAATGTAGAGAAGAAATCTGAAATAAAGAATGCAAAGAAAAATGGTAGGAACTTAATGTTCATTGCACCAAGTGGGTCAAGTTTAAAGGCAATATCTGAAACCCCAGAAGGCATTGCAAATATTGCTTCTGGAAGCCTAGTAATACCCATAGGAATTCCAATTACGGTAGCCAGCAGAACTGCCATTAATACGCCACCCTTGTATTTCTTAGCTGCAAATACCAGAAGTAAGATCAAACAGACAACAGATAATGCCACTTTAGGCTGAGCCAAATTACCAAACTCAAGTATATTTCTATTTGCGTTTGCTACAATAATTTTTGAGTTTCTAAGACCAAGCAGTGCGATTTTAATACCTACAGCAACACTAATAGAAACTTTTATACTCTTAGGTACCACTTTAACCACCAGATCTCTAAGTCCAAGAACCGTAACAAGTAAAAAGAGTACACCACTAATAAAAACAATCCCCGCTGCTATGGACCAAGGGATCCCCTCTCCTTGGACAAGTGTGACTGCAAAAATACCGCAGCTACCAAGTCCAGGAGCAAGTACAAAGGGTCTATTCGTATATAAACCCATTGCAATTGTTGTTGCTGCAACCATAAGAATAAGTGCTGTTAATGTTTGATTTACTGGCATACCTGCGCCAGATAATATTTTTGGAATTAAAAATAAAATGTAGCCCATTGTTGTAAATATCGTGAAACCCGCAAGTAATTCAGTTTTTAAATCTGTTCCATTCTCTTTTAACTTAAACAACTTTTCTATCAATCCAGAATCTGTTTCTACTGCTGGAGCTTCTGTGAAATCCCGCTTTTCCATATAATCCTCCTTGTATTTTAAGAAATAGTTGTGCGCACATTATCTATTATTGCAAGTGGCGTGCCAAAATATAATTTTGTCTGAAAGTTGCATTTTTTCTGGTTTTACATACAATTTAACTACAAGACAAGTATAATTGGGTGGGATTTATTGGGGCCAAATGGGTAAACGGACAATAAAACCCCAATGTTTTTGATAAGAAAGAGGCGCATTTCCATGACACAGCTATCAAAGAAAAAAATGACTATAATTGCTTTAAACCAAAGTATTGCACGTGATATTGAAGCAGAGCTCGAAAATATTTTTGGCAGTTTGTTAGAAATTCAAGCCCTTACCGTTGATCAGATTGAAAAGGCAGACGATATAAAAAATCATATTATATTGTGTCATGACCCTAAAGTCCTTTTACACAGTATGCATTTTTTTACGCCTGCACATACACTTCTTATGACCAAAAGAACGATATTGCGTTCTGGAATAGAAAAACTGCAACAAATCCCCGACGGTAAAAGATGCCTTGTCATAAATATGACTGAATTCTCAATCCTGGAAACCATCACAGCTATGTACCAGCTTGGTATTAATCATATTCAGTTTATTCCTTATGACTGGAGCCAGGAAAAAGACTATGACGTTGATTACATAATTGCGCCACTTCATTTTTCACAAGCAGACAAGATCGATGCAGAAACGGTTTTGATAGGTCATAGACCCCTTGAAATTTCGACCCTTCTAGACATTATTGCCATTGCAGACATAGATGCAATACACTCAGAAAAAATAATCAAAAGACAGCTTAAACAGATACCGACATTCTGGAAAGGTGTTATTAATACATTAACCGATAAACGTGTCTTATATGCTTACCTTAATATTCTCTTTGATGAGTTTTCAGAGGCTATTATTGTATGTGATGAAACAAAGCAAATAACCATGATTAACAACAATGCACTTGATATTTTTAAGGTGAACCGTTCGGAGGTTACAGGACAGTCCATAGATGTCATCACAAGTTTTAACTCTGAACTGCAATTTATATTGTCCCAAGGTCCTGTTACAAACAAAGTAATCCATCTGAATGGGCATACCATGATCATTAATGTGCATAGGGTACATTCTGATGACATGCAGTATGGTAGCATTATTCTCATAGAAGAGTTTAATCAAATCATGGACAACCATCAATCCATTCGTAAACAAGTTATTGACCGTGGGCACATAGCCAAGTTTAAATTTAACCAGATCATAGGTAAAAGTGATGTATTAATGAACACCATTGAAACCTGCAAGGTGTTTGCGGACTCAGATGCGACTATTTTATTAACTGGGGAAAGTGGGACTGGAAAAGAAATGTTTTCTAGCTCTATTCATAACCACTCCAATCGATCCAAAGAGCCTTATGTCGCAATCAACTGTGCCACATTACCTGAATCTATATTGGAATCTGAACTGTTTGGCTACGAAGAAGGTGCCTTTACAGGTGCTAAAAAAGGCGGGAAGATTGGTCTCTTTGAACAAGCACATAAAGGTACTCTGTTTATGGACGAGATTGGCGAATTGCCCCTTTCTATACAAGCAAGACTTCTAAGAGCTTTACAGGAGAAAGAGATTATACGCGTTGGTGGGGGTTCCATTATTAATGTGAATACGAGAATCATTGCCGCTACCAATCGTGATTTAAAGAAAATGGTTGAACTTGGCGAATTCCGTAGAGATTTATACTTTAGACTCAATGTGTTTCAAGTACCTCTACCCGCTCTTTCAGAACGTTCTGAGGACATCGAAGCCCTAATAGAATTTAAGCTTACAAAAACAATCAGCCACGTGACCATATCAGATGAACTAAAACAGTTTTTCAAAACATACGACTGGCCAGGCAATATACGGGAGCTGTTTAACATATTAGAGTACATGATGATTTTTGGACATAAAACACTCAATATAAGCCACCTTCCCCCTTATTTAAAAACTGAAAACATGCCTGCTGTTAAAAATGATATAGATTTTATGATTCATTCTCAAAGGGACAAACAACGGATCGTTTTGAAATCAATTCTTGAACTTGAATCAAACAATAAATCTACTGGGCGAAGGAGTATTCTTGCACAGTTAAAGACCCATAATATTCATTACTCTGAAGGGGTACTACGTCACTTATTAGCGGAACTATCAAACGATGAAAGTATTGTAATTAAACGAGGAAGAGGGGGATGTAAACTCACTGAGAAAGGAATAGAAATTCTGAGTTCACGTCCTGATTAACAAAGTGAAATGAATAAACATTCGAAAGGAGTTGAAATTGATGAAAATGCCAGCATTATTTATAGGGCACGGTACACCAATGAACGCTATAGACCATAATAAGTTTACGCAAGAATGGAGTCGTTTAGGCAAACGTTATGAACCCAAAGGCATCATCATGATATCTGCCCACTGGTATACCCGCGGTTTGTACACACAAAATGAAGAACATCCTGAAAAGATCAATGATATGGGTGGATTTCCAAAAGAACTCTACGATTTAGAATATCCTGTAAAAGGAAGTCAAACTATTGCAAATGAAATCATGGCTAAGCTTGGCAGCAAGGTTACTATTGATAATTCTTGGGGGATCGATCATGGGGCATGGTCTGTTCTTACGCATATGTATCCAAGTGCAGATATTCCAGTTGTTCAAATAAGTGTGGACCGAAGCAAGTCACCTCAAGAACAGTTTGAAATAGGTCAAGACATTAGGGCTATGAGGGAGCATGGCTATATGATTATTGCCAGTGGTAACATCGTCCATAATCTGAGAAAAATCAGCCCTAAAAGTGATGAACCTTACCCTTGGGCAAAAATGTTTGATGATTATATTGAAGATGCGGTCCTATCCAGACAGTTTGAAAAATGTGTGAATTATTTGGATTTCGGCGAAGCATCAACGTTATCAGTGCCAACTCCAGACCACTTTTATCCCCTCTTATGTCTTTTAGGTACAGTCTTTCCTACAGATGATATAAGCTTGTTCAACAAAGACTATGTTATGGGTAGTCTTTCAATGACGGGATATGTTTTTGATTCTTAAATATAAATGCCAGTTTGATTTGTTATAATACTCAAACTGGCATTTTTCTTAATCTCTATCCTTTTTTGATTGGAATCTGAAGCTCGGTTAACCATTCTTCATCTGAGTCTTTGTTCCAGATGCCATCAATAAACTTTTCTCTCGACAAACCTACCACATCATAGCCATTGTCTTTGATCCATTCCATTGCAAAATTATATGCATCTGGAAGTGTGGTATATGCGCCTTTATGGAGTATACAAAGCGCTTCTTCTACACCTTGAATTTTTTTATACTTCACCATGTCTGAGTCTTGACAAAAGTCCACAACGGACTCACAAACTTCAACGTCAATATCTGTATCTTTATATTCACCATCATGATATATGTTAAAACAGTACTCTGGCTCAGCACAAACTGCACCTTGTCTCCCCATCTCCTTCCCCATTTTAGGAATAATGTCGAAGTAATAATCGGTACTCGGAGCAATGAACTGCATTGATGCAACAATGACCTCTGGCAGTGATCTAATTACAGGGGTATATTTCATGTTTAACTCTCCCTTCAATCGCTTCATGTAGTTCTGAACACCTTTGAGTTTTCTTTTCTCTTCTCTAATGTGTTCAGTTAACTCTCTTTCTCTAAGTTCTAGAAAAACAGTTACACCTTCAGGGTGGTCAAGCATTTGGCCAATGTCACTTAGTTTCACCCCAATTTGTTTAAGAGCGATAATTTGATTTAGTCTGAGTAGTTGTTCGCTTGAATAGTATCGATATCCTGTCATTTCATCTACATAGGCGGGTTTAAGAAGACTGAGGTCATCATAATATCTTAAAGTTTTCGTCGTAATTCTATTCATTTTTGAAAACATTCCGATTGTGTACATAAGTGCCTCCTTAATACAATTATCACACCAAATTATCTTATCTAATTCAAGTGTATCCTTTCCCCTAAGGTTAAAGTCAATGGTGATTTTCATATTCAATTATTACCCTCGTTAAGTTTGTTATCTTCAACTTCTAAATGGCCTCGTATGGTATTGGCTCCATTCTTCTTAACAAGTGTAATAAAAAAGATACTCCAGTTTAATTTCTGAAGTACCTCTTAAATATTATGTATTCTCTTATTAGCTATACTCAGAAAGGTATCTTTTTTTCTAATTGCCCAAAAATAGTGGTGGAATTTTACACTCAGTAACTTCTACACGTTCCCATACATTGCCCTTTACATAAGCTTCTTTTTCAAGCCAAGCATCAAGCTCTGCTCTATTCTCAAAATCAACGATCATTGTTGACCCGCACATTTCACCTGCATCATTTAACATGGCTGCGGCAAATAAGAAATTTTTAGAAGCATGAAAAGCTTTGACACCTTCCATATGCTCTGTACGTGCTTCCATTCTTCTATCCAGTGCTTTTTCATCTGTGTGATCATATCCGTTTACGATAAAATACATATTATCCTCCAAATTTTATTCTACTGGTATAAACACTTCATAAATATACTCACTGTCGTCGTCTAAAATAAATCGGTTTGCAATAGGGACAACATAAATTTTGCCTTTTGTTACGTAGTTGTTTGACTGGACATAATTGTAGATTGCCTCATTTAAAAGCCGTCCATAACGCCTTCCCCTATGATAGCCAACAACACATTTTCCAAGCTGGATTTTATCAACTTCCTCATCATTTTTAAAGCGCTCATCCACCCTTAATATGATAGCTCCAGGTGTTGATGGTCCATTGGGAACAAATTCTTCAAAATTGAACTCTGTAGCAAGTCCAAAATTATGCCCGACTTCAGCAAACTTTGGGTGTCGTTTATTCAAATTTGCCAACTCTTTTTCAAACTCAAAATGGTCTTTATGGCCCGCTGGTGACCCTTTAATTCCAAACAACTCTATATTATCTTTAACTTTTACTTCATCAAATCCATATGCGTTAATAATTAGCAAGGAATTTTCAATGGATTCCACTATGTTTCCAAGGTCATCATGAATTGATCCAATACGTTCTAATTCATCTGCAAAGGCTTGTTTCTTTTGCTTCAGCACATCTAAGGCACCGCTTAAACTTTTACCTTCCATGAAGTTTTTTGTTTCTTCTAATGTAAGCCCAATTCTTTTGCAGAATTTTATGCGGTCTACATCAATAAATTGCTCTATTGTATAGTATCTATAACCTGTATCTTTATCAATGATTGCTGGTATTAGAATTCCAAGTTTATCGTAATACCTCAAGGTTTGACTGTCTATACATTTGATTTTGGAAACTTCGCCAATTTTAAATGTCTTATTCATATTCACCTCTTGACCTTATGACTACTATAAGGTTTATAATTCATTCTATCAATAGTAGTATAACAGGTATAGCATTATTAATTGGAGGTTCACTTGAAAGATTTAACACAAGGAAATATTTTTAAACATCTTATAGATTTAGCAGTGCCAACAGTGGGGGGTATGATCGCCTTTGCATTATTTAATGTAACGGATACCTACTTCGTTGGTAAGCTTGGAACAGAAGCTCTAGCCGCCATGGGTTTTACTTTCCCAGTTGTCATGGTTGCTAGTTCCATATCAACAGGTGTAAGTGTTGGAGCAATGTCGCTCTTATCCCGTGCTTATGGTAACAACAACCGGGACCGGATGAAACATATCACAACAGATGGAATACTACTTTCCATCGCAATTGTTGCAATCATATCTACACTGGGTCTAATTTTTATGGATGATCTTTTTAGACTACTTGGGGCATCACAAGACACTTTACCCATGATCAGAAAATATATGACCATTTGGTTCTCTGGATTAATCGTTGTTATGATGCCACCCGTTTGCGATGGCTCCATGCGAGCCGTTGGAGACACCATACGCCCCTTTAAAGTGATGCTAACCTGTGCAGTTCTAAATATAATTCTTGATCCGATTCTTATATTTGGTTTTATGGGAATCCCTGCGATGGGGATTCAAGGGGCAGCTGTAGCAACATTTATTTCTAGATTTGTAGGCATGATTGTTACAATTTATTTTAATCATAAGTACCACGGTCTTATCAGCTGGAAGCTTCCACAGTTTGATCGCATGTTGGTGACATGGAAGGAAATCGTCAAAATAGCTTTGCCTAGTATGGGGGTAACCCTACTGCCTCAATTGATTAGAGTTGTTTTAACAACTTTAACAGCTTCCATTGGTGGAACAACTTACGTTGCTGCTGTAGCAGTTGGTAGTAGAATTGAAGGATTTGCGCTTATTATTGCCATGGGCGTCGGGAGTAGTATTGTGCCACTGGTTGGTCAAAATTTTGGTGCTGGTAAATTCGAGCGTGTACGTCAAATACAGAACTTACTTTCTAAATCTGCCATTGTAGTGGGGATCATGACTTTTGTTACAATGTTTATTGTTGCTACACCACTTATAGGTTTGTTTACAAGAGATGTCCATCTACTAGAAATAAGTAAACACTATATTTTGATTATTACTCTTGGTACTGCTGGACTTAACCTTTACAACTTCAACTCCCAGTTCCTAAATGCAATTGGAATGCCGAGTAAGTCATTAATAATTAACAGTATTGGCACTTTGCTTGTTATTCTTCCACTCATATATATTGGCTCTCAACTTTCATTCTTATGGATGCTCGCAGGTCTTGCCACTGGACAAAGTCTTGTTGGTCTAGGTGCAAATACTATAGTAAAACGGTATTTCAGCAGTCGTGATTTAGAAAAGCGTGAGATTGCCAAGTCGCTAAACCTTTAATTTAAACAGATATAAACCTAATTTCTAAAAAGTATATTTGAAATTTAAACTTTCAATAAAAATCCCCCTTTAGTAGACGTCAATTCAATTTCGTCTTCATAAGGGGGATTGATTAAACTATTTTATTTGATAGACTCAACAAAGTCTTTGCCGAATGCTTCACATTTTTCAACTGCATCCGTGTCAGGTTTCCACATTACTTTAATTCCTGGTTGCGAAAGCTTCATTTTTGCTGATTCCATTTCTTTTTCAATAATCGAAACACCTTCTCCACTCCAGCCATAACTGCCAAAAGCAGAGAACTTCTTGTTTTTGAACTTAAGTCCTTTTATGATCTCAATCATGGCTGCCATTGATGAAAGAATACCGTTGTTAATGGTTGAAGAACCCACAAGGATGGCTTTTGATTTAAAAATCTCAGAGATGACGTCGTTTTTGTCTGTTTTGCTTGTATTAATGAGTTTAATAACAAGGTCTGGGTCTGCAGATTTAATACCATCTCGAATGGCTTCAGCCATAAGTCTTGTTGCATCCCACATGGTGTCATAAATGAGTGTAATTTGGTTTTCTTGATATTTGTCTGCCCATTCTAAATACTTATGCACGATTTGTGTAGGATCATCTTTCCAGATAATACCGTGGCTTGGTGCAATCATGTTCACTGGTAAATTAAATCCGAGCACTTCATGAATTTTCTTTGTTACCAGTGGACTAAATGGCGTTAAAATATTCGCATAATATTTAAGGGCTTCTTGGAAGAGTTCAGCTTGATCGACTCTGTCGTTATACATCATTTCTGATGCGAAATGTTGTCCAAATGCATCATTAGAGAATAGGATACTGTCACCTGTTAAATATGAAAACATACTGTCAGGCCAGTGAAGCATTGGGGCTTCAACAAAAATAATTTCTTTACTTCCTAAATTAAGTTTGTCACCCGTTTTAACTTCAACAAAATTCCAATCTTCATGATAATGTGCTTTCAACATTTTTGCACCATTTGCTGTACAGTAAATAGGTGTATTGGGAATCTCACGCATAAGTTCTGGTAGGGCACCACTATGGTCTACTTCTGAGTGGTTTGCAATAATATAATCAATGTCGTTTAAATCGATTTCTTTTTTTAGGTTAGCCACAAACTCATTATCATAAGGCAGCCATACTGTATCTATTAAGACTGTTTTTTCATCTCTAACTAAATACGCATTATACGATGACCCACGGTCTGTAGAATACTCCTCACCATGAAATCTTTTCAGTTCCCAATCAATTTTTCCAACCCATGTAACGCTGTCCGTAATTTTATAGCCCATGGTTTCCATCCCTTCTTACACGTATTATTAAACCGAATGTACTTATCATTTAACGCTTCGTTTACCGTTAAATTACTCTTACCCTACTTATACTGCTTAAATAGAACATTGTTTTCTAAATGTACATGCTCAAAAGTGTTTTTCTCTAACGCTCTTAATTTATCAAATGTAAGTTTGTAAGTTGGGCAAGCATCTGCAGGTGCAGTATAATGGTCTGTCAATTCTCTAAGCTTTTTTAGAGCATCACCAGCGCCATCGTGCTCACCTTCAAGTTCATTTAACACTTCAACAAGCGACTCTACACGAGCACCAAGAACCTTGTTTTCTATGTCCCGAACCACTGGGAATAAATAAATTTCCTCTTTAACTAAATGGGCCTCCAGTTCTGCACGAAGTGCATTATAAGTTGCGTGAATTTGGAATAATTCCTCATGTGATTGTCCGTGAACACCAAGCAGTTTAAATAGCAGTGCACTGATTGCTTCAAGTTCACGTCTTAAAAACTCGTGATGTTCTACTTCAATATGCTCAATGAGTTTACTGCCACCTTCTTTTGCCCAATCTGTGAAGGTTTCTCTTCGTTCTTGGAAATCTGCATAAAGAATATTTAATTCTTCTAAGACTCTTACTGTTAATTCATCTTGCTCTTCAATTGCTGTGCCTAGAGAACGGTCTCCGCCACAACAGAAATCTATTTGTTTACCAATAAAGTAATCTCCAGCACCGGGGAATGTTGCAACGATATTTCCAAGTAGGCTATTTAATGTAAAAGTTTTCATGGTATTCATCCTTTCAGTTCTCAGTTGACTATCCAATAATTTAGATTCAGTATTGTACTTATTTTTACGGTTATATCATTTAGTCTAAGGCTTAATATTCTAACTTAATTCTTTTAAATTCAGGATAAAGGACATGATACTCTCTCCTTGTGTTTTCGTAAGTCCCAGTCCATATATATTGTTTATTATTTGATTGTCGTCTTGTTTGCCTTGCGTTTTGTTTTGATCTCACGCTTATTATACGACCCCTCAAAAATTTTGAATGTGATTTGAATCACAGCTCAATATCATGGGGATTATTAAACATAATTATTCCGTTTTTTCTCTTACTTAATTTATATAAGCCCCACACCTCTTGGTAGTCTGTCAGGTTTCAAAGGCGCATAAATTTGGTATACTTCTAATATGGAGGTACACTTATGAAAATTATTGGAACCTGTATATCGTGTAGCCATAAATATTGTGCAAAAAAAGTATCTTTATTCGAATCTTTCTCAGACGAATCCCTTTCTAAAGTTCTGGCATTAATTGAACGCCTTGAATTTAATAAAGGAGATGTCATTTTTAATGAAGGTGACACCTTTGACAGACTCTATATTGTAAACGGTGGCAGTTTTAAAATTTTTAGACATAACAAAGAAGGAAAAGAGCAGATTCTCTATGTCCTAGGAGATGGTGAGTTTATTGGTGATATAAACTTACTTAAAAAAGATATATTTACATTCAGTGCTGTAGCGCTTGAAAAGACATATATGTGTACCATTAAAAAAGATGATTTTGACGCCCTTATGAAACAACATCCTGACATGTACCACTCTGTTCTAGAGTCAGCTTATGACCGGATTGTCTCATTAGAACAACTCGTTCAAACCCTGACAGTTAAAGATGTAGACACCAAACTTGCAGCTCTTTTAGTTCGAATGGCTGAAAGCTTTGGCATTCGAACCAAAGAAGGTATTGAAATACAGATGAACTTAACCCGGGAGGAAATGGCCAGTTTTGTTGGGCTTACAAGAGAAACCATTAGTCGAAAGTTGTCCCGTTTCCAAACCGATGGCCTTATAGAAATATTCGAAAATAAAACGATATTGATAAAAGACTATGATGCCCTGGTTGATTTGAGTGATATATAATTCTAACTATAAAAAGAACGCCTTTCATTTAATGTGGAGGGCGTTCTTTAGGTTATATGATCTAGTACTTATTTATACGGACTTATTGTTTTATATAATTATGATTCAGCGGTCCTCTGCCTTTCCCTAAATCCATCTTGTCTTCTATGGCTCCAGTTAAATAGGCTTTACTCCGCTTTACACTTTCTTTAACTGAGTATCCCTTTGCTAAATGGCTTGCAATGGCTGATGAAAGGGTGCATCCTGTTCCGTGTGTATTTTCATTATTTATTTTTTCACCTGTAAACCAGTGTGTTTCTCCACCCATATATAGAAGATCGTTCGCATGTTCTTCTAGGTGTCCACCTTTAATTAAAATCTGCCCTTTGTAGTACTCAGCTATGGCCCGTGCCGCTGAAACCATATCCCCTGTACTATCAATTTTTACACCTGAGAGCAACTCTGCTTCAGCAAGATTTGGCGTGATCACACTGGCGAGTGGAATCAGTTCAGATTTAAGTGTTTTAATGGCTTCATCTTCAAGCAGCTTGCTCCCACTTGTTGAAATCATAACAGGATCAAGTACAATATGTTTTGGACTAAAGGTCTTTAGTTTTAGCGCAATGGATTTTATGATTGGCCCTGAAGACACCATACCGATTTTAACGGCATCTGGCACAATGTCTGTAAAGACACATTCCAGTTGATTCTCAACGAAAGGTGGGCTACAGTTTTCGACGCCATATACACCTGTTGTGTTTTGAGCTGTAAGTGCTGTAACAACGCTCATACCATAACAGCCATGGGCCGACATGGTTTTGAGATCAGCTTGTATACCCGCACCCCCACTACAATCTGACCCAGCAATGGTCAAGACTTTTGCTATAGTATGTTGTGTCATTTTTTCGCTAAGTTCAAGTAGGTCCCGTGTTGCCGTTTTTTTATTTTCTTGAGCCAGTATGGCTGAAACAACAGCTATACCGTGCACCTGGCTTCCACTCAGCTTAGGAATATTACCTGTGTTAATACCCCCTATAGCCACAACAGGAATCTGTACACTTTCACAAATTTCTTTTAAAACTTTATGTTGTAACACCTTTGCATCATCTTTGGTCGATGTTGAAAATACAGCACCCACACCCAGATAGTCTGCACCATCCGCTTCAGCCTGCCTTGCTTGCTCTACAGTTTGAACGGACACACCTAGTATTTTGTTTTTTCCAAGCAGATTTCTTGCATCCGTCGCAGACATGTCTCCTTGACCGATATGAACACCATCTGCATCTGACTTGAGGGCCACTTCTATATTGTCATTTATAACAAAGGGAACATTATATTCTTTTGAAAGCTCTTTCATTTTAATCGCGCCTTTAATAAAATCTGCTTGGGAACATTCTTTTTCTCTTAACTGAAGGAATGTTACACCGTTTTGTAGGGCTTCTTCAACATGATTAAAAAAGGTACTTTCACAACTCCAAGAGCGGTCTGTTACAAGGTACAACTTCATTGCTTTTTTAAGCTTATTGGTATGATTCAATTTTAGCACCCGCTTCCAAATCAATCAGTGAAATGAGACCAATACCATCAATAAGATACCGTCTAAAACTGCCTGTACCTTCTGCGTTTGCAGATACTTTTTCATAAGCCCGTTCCCCTGCAAGACCCATCAATACAATTGCTAAAGTGGTGGCTTCCACAATGTCATCTTTATTGGCTCCAATGTATGTGCCAATAACACTCCCTGTCATACACCCTGTTCCTGTAATACGAGACATCATTGCATGACCGTTATGTACTGTTTTGGTTTTACTCCCATCGGTAACAATATCAATTGGGCCCGTTATGGCAATGGTCGTACTGTATTTTACTGCAAGCGCTTCAGCAAATTTCATACTACTTTCTAGAGTATTTCCAGTAACCAAGTCAGCTTCTAAAGCATCAACACCACCTGAATTATGGCAGTTAACATCTAGGGCCTTTATTTCTGATATATTGCCTTTGATCACTGAAAATTTCACTTCTTCAATTAGTGCTTTTACAGCTTCATTTCTTAGCTTTGACGCTCCCATTCCAACAGGATCAAGAACAACTGGAATTCCAAGTTCATTGGCTTTTTTACCTGCACAGATCATAGATTCTATGGTCCTTTTATTAAGTGTGCCCACATTGATGTAAAGTGAACTGCTGATAGAAACAATATCCTCAACTTCTGAAATATCATCTGCCATAAGTGGTGATCCTCCAGCCGCTAAAACAACGTTGGCACAATCATTCACCGTAACATAGTTTGTTATGTTGTGTACCAGAGGTGGATTCAATTGAAGATTTTTTATTATGTTTTGCATATGATCTCTCCATTTCCCTTTTGACTGCCACATGACTCAGCATGATTCCCCATGTGAGCCTATTTTTTATACACACAAAAAAACACGCCTCTGATCTGAGGCGTGTTCTACACAATCTGTTTAGTAAGTCTAAATATTTGAGTTTATAACAACCATCTTTTTCTTATCGAATCCGTGATTGTTCATATCTCAAAATGACTTAAGTCTTAATCCATACGTGTTTAATGGTTTAAAGACGATCTATGTTTCCTACGCTGGCATTATCCAGATCAGGTATGATGGTCTGAAGATTCTTCTTCACTCTCAGCTGTTTCAACAGCTCCCATATGCTTGTTTAATTTTATATCAATTCGACTTCATTCAAATCAATTCGACTTCATTATAGTTTAATTTGACCCATCAAGCAAGATTTAAAATTTATGCAAACAGGTATTAGAACTATCCAATCTGTCTGCTAAGGTCTGTATCTTTTACTCCTTTTGCTAAGAGCCACACTGCAAATGCAATCTCAGCTAAGGCTACAAGGCCTAGAAGTATGTTGACAACCATCATGATTGAAGCGTTTCCAGGTATTAAAATTCTAACATAACTATCAAGTAAATAGCCAAAACTGCCCACCATCATTAAGATTCCTAACACCTTCGGTGCATAGTCCGATTTTACGACCAAATACCCCAGTATTACTAAATGTAGTGCAAAGAAGATTTGCCAGATATAAACACCATAGTCGTGGCCTCGAAGGAGTATCGCCACAAGCTGGTTAATCTGTTCTGATGAAAATGCAGTTAAACTGCCATTTAGAAGTATTGTAATGAAAAAATAATTGAAAAGGTTAACAGCCATAACAGCAGCCATGCCCATTCTTGAATACGCCGCAACCCCTGACAAAGTACTGCTTACAGGTTTGAAAAGACGATATAAGAGAACCAGTAATATAATTTCGAATAAGAATACAAATGAATCTCCAACGATAGCTTTGTTAAATAAAGCCGTATTTTCAGAAATGTTGGCTACTGTTTGACCTATGTCGTTTGCAACCACCAACTGAGATGGTACGTACATAATGCTAAAGAAACCCACCACTGCAATCATTAAATATAAGAGTCCTGCAATTCTTGATTTTACCTTAATGTTTGTAAATGAACCTGCTGGCCTTTGATTTTCATGATTTGATGCCTTTTTTGTATTACTTAATTTATCTTCTTGATTTTTCCTTTGAGTTATATTAGATGTTGTCATTTTACTACCCCTTCCATTTGAAGCCTTGTTTTGTTAGTAACTTTTTATTACTATGTTTTGTTGGTATTATTATAGTACTAACAAAACCGTTTGTCAAATGCTTTTTTAACAAAACTATATATTCAAATTCTGCACAATAAAAAACCTCCATCGGGGAATGGAGGTTTTGATTTTTATATGCTTCGTAGGGGGGAGGATGCATACAAATCTATATATTTCTTTAGGGGTTTTATAAGGGGTTGTGTTTCTATAAACCTATTCTACAATTAAATTATGAATAGATTATGTATGATTTGTGAAAGATTTGTGTAGTTTATATTTAAGTGATCTTTTAGATATATGCTATGGCATCTATCTCAACAGACAGTCCAAAATGCAACTCCCGCGTTGGAACAATAACCCGTGCAGGCTTGTGGTCTTCAAAAAACTTGGCATATGTTTCATTCACTTGGTCCCATAGTTTTACGTCAGGGATATAGACTGTCACTTTCAATATTTTATCCTTAGAACTTCCCGCTTCATCTAATATTAGCCCTATATTATTCAGAATGACTTCCACCTGTTCTGAAACAGTTCCAAAAACTTTTTCCCCCGACTCAGGATCAATCGCTAATTGCCCTGAGATATAGACCAAATCATTATGAACGACTGCTTGAGAATAATGTCCCGCTGGTTTAAGGGCGTTGTCTGTTGATATAACTTTCATATTTTTTCTCCAATCTATATATTCTGCTTTTGTAAATTCATTATTTTATCTGTTGCCTTTAAACCATTTCCTGAAATAATGATGGCCGTCTGATCATCTTCTTTAATAATGTCTTTTTCAATCAATTTGTTAAGACCAGCAAATCCAGTCGCTGATGTGGGTTCTATATAAAAACCTTTTTTACCAATTTCAAATAGGGCGTCCTTAATTTCTGTTTCAGTAACACTTACAAATTGCCCCTCAGTTTCGCGAACAAATTCTATAACCTCTGTATGTTTAGTCGATCGATAAATAGAAATGCCTTCAGCTATTGTTTTCTTTGGTTCAAAATCAATGGATTCACCCATAAAATCACGATATAGTGTGTTACAGTTTTCTGCTTGAATCCCATATATTTTAGGCATTTTCTCAATTTCACCAGAGTTAAGTAGCTCTTTAAATCCTAAATACACACCTGTTACCATACTGCCGTTTCCTGCTACACATACCACATGATCAGGTGCTTCAAATCCATTTTGCTCCCACATTTCGTATGCTACCGACTTTACGCCTTGAACAAAAAGTGGGTGCCAATTATGACCTACATAAATGCGGCCTTCAAAGTTCTTCATGGCTTCCGTTGTGACATCTGCACGTGTGCCTTCTACCTCTGTTAACTGAGATCCGTAAACCTTCATCTGAGCTATTTTCCCTTGAGATGTACCTGCTGGAACAAATATTTTGCAGTCTATACCTGCAAGTGCACAATATCCAGCATAAGCCGAGCCTCCATTGCCACTTGAGTCCTCACCAAACTTACTTACACCTTGGTTATTCAAATAGTTTGTTACCATTGCCACACCACGATCTTTAAAGGATCCCGTTGGCATCAGATTATCTTGTTTTACCAACAACGACCGCCCATGATACTGAATTTTTGCAAGAGGGGTTAAACCTTCATCAAAGCTTACATGTACATCTTCTTTTTTTACTGGATATGCTTTGCTATATCTCCACATTGTAAAATCATTTCGAATAATATCTGTTTTATTTAATTTGCCTTCAAATTCTAACCACAAGGCTGCACCACATTCACATTTTATTGTTTCAGGCTTTGCCTCATAATTTGCACCACACTTGTTACACTTATAAATCATATCTATCCTCCTCGTATATTCATCTGGTTTAAGAATTCTTATACCCTCGTACCCTGACATAAATAGATTCTTCATGGTTTCTAGTCTATCAGTTTCTATTTTACCTGTTATTTTATCATGTACTTAAATTACACTATAAAAAAACCTCCATCTGCGCCGATGAAGGTTTGGTTTTATATGCTTCTTAAGGGGGGGAGGAGGCATACAAGTTTGTTTCTATTTTAGGGGGATGGTTCATATATTTTTAAGGGGTTGTGTTTCTATAAACCCATTTTACATTCAAAATATGAATAGATTATGTATTAATTGTGAAAAGTTTGTGTAAAAAAGACAAGCCAATGATTTAGGCTTGTCTTTAGTGCTACATGGGGTCATATTATTTTTTATCAAACCACTTTTTATAAACTGAACACACATTTCTAAGTTCCGCTTCTTCAATAATATATGGGAACATACCATATATGTAATTGATAAAAGGCCTACTGTGAATTCCATTTTTAATCGCATAATCTTTAAAACCTTTTAAATCAGATGAATCGATCACCTCTAGGCACAAACAGCCTCCTAAAATTCTTATGTCACAGACCTTGTCCGATTTAAAGTCTTTAAACTCATCTTTAAGAATAGCTTCTATCTTCTTGACCTTTGACATATAGTCCTCACGTTCAAAGATCTCAATCGATTTTAGAGCCACAGTACACGCCAGTGGGTTGCCCATAAATGTTGGACCGTGCATAAAGGCATGATCTGGATTGTCTGAATAGAATCCGTTAAAGATTTTTTCGTTTGCGACAGTGACAGCATGTCCAATGTAGCCTGCTGTAAGCGCTTTACCTAAAACAACAATATCAGGACAAACCAAGTCACTGACAAACATATTCCCTGTACGTCCAAAACCTGTTGCAACTTCATCAAAAATAAGCAGAACATTGTATTGATCACAAAGTTTTCTGGCTTGCTCTAGGAATGATACGTCATACATACGCATGCCACCAGCACCTTGAATTAATGGTTCCACAATGAATGCAGCAATTTCTTGATGATGGTCTTCGAATACAGCCTTTAATTCTTCTGCATTTGGATTCACATGGAAGACCCCGTCTTTTTCAGGAAATGCAAGATGATAGTCCTCATCATCACCGACTGCCATTGTTTTAAAGGTATCTCCATGATAGGCATGGGTTAAACCTACAAAACTTTTCTTTTCAGACTGTCCATTATTATAGAAGAATTGAACAGCCATTTTAAATGCCACTTCAACAGCAACACTGCCAGAGTCTGAGTAAAAGCAGTGGTTAAGATCTCCAGGAAGCAAACTAATCAGTTTGTTTGTAAGATCTTTTACTGGTTTATGTGTTAGTCCACCTAACATTACATGTGCAAATTGGTCTACTTGGTTTTTTAATACTTCATTGATTTCTTTATTGTTATAGCCATGAATTACACTCCACCAGGAAGTTGTTGTGTCTATTAAGTTACCTTCTTTTGTATGAAGATAGATGCCTTCTGCCCCAATTATTTCAATCGGCTCAGGCATGGTTTTCATTTGTGTGTATGGATACCAGATCATAAAATTCTCCTTAGATAGTTTTGATATCTCAATTCTATATTTTTCACCTGCTATTTGTCAACTTGTTAAAGAGATTTGGTTAACAATCGTATTGCTGCTTAGAATAAATCCTATTTTTCCTAATTTTTTAGAAATCTACATCAAAACCCAGTTTAGGAGGGACTAGTCTATTGAAAACACCCGGATGCGTTTATACCACTCAATCACACGCGATAGTTGTTGCATTCTCGTCACATACTTTGTTAAACTTTCTACAAAATTGTAACAGACACAACTTAAAAAATTCTGTAGTCAAGTCTGTCAAAGACTTCCACGATTTGTTAACAATTGCGATTATATTTTCAGAAAATTATGTGATAAGTCAAAGCTATTGATTTAATTCCTACCTTTTAAGTAGTATATACTCAACACAAGTAATTCACAGTAATTGACGATTATTTATAAGGAGTGAATGACATGAATAAATCAATGAAAGATAGCATTATTTTAGGACTGGCACTTTTTGCAATGTTCTTTGGTGCTGGAAATCTTATCTTCCCTACATCTGTTGGACTGCAATCTGGTTCTCAGTGGTTTTCTGCTCTTTCTGGTTTTGGTATCACAGGAATTATATTGCCACTTCTAGGCGTCATGGCAGTTATGATGTCTGGTGGCACATTAACCTCTTTTGGATCACGTGCAGGCAATAAATTTGGAATTATATATGGCACCATTGTAATCAGTTCACTTGGGCTTGTTGCAGTCAGTCGTACAGCTGCTACAACTTTTGAAATGGGTGTGTCTCCAATGTTTCCATCTGTTTCCCCAATACTGAATGCAGTAGTATTTTTTACAATCACTTGGTTGCTTGCAATTAACCCAACTGGGATTATTGATCGTATAGGCAAAATACTTACGCCGGTTTTACTGGCCATGCTTGCAGTTATCATTGCAAAAGGTGTATTTTTCCCTATGGGTCAAGCGACTGCAACAACATTAACACAACCATTTAAATTCGGTTTTTTCGGTGGCTATCAGACTATGGATGCCATGGGATCAGCCATTCTAGGTGGTATTGTTATAGCTTCACTTCTTGAAAAAGGATATACAAAAAAAGAAGACCAAATGCTGATGACAAAAAAATCTGTTCTAATCGCAGGGGCTGGTCTTGCCATCGTCTACGGAGGATTGCTCTACTTAGGTGCAACTGGAACAACAATATTCAGCACGGACCTTCCTAAAACAGTACTTACAGTTTCAATTGTTCAACAGCTTCTTGGCAATACGGGTAAAATTATTTTAGGCTTGTGTGTATCTTTTGCATGTTTGACCACTTCAATAGGTCTTACAGCAACAATTGGAGAGTATTTCTCCACTTTAACAAAAAATAAATTTTCATATAAAACCATCGTTACCATGACTGTTATCATTTGTGCTATTATCTCTAACTTTGGTGTTGATATGATCGTAGCACTGGCTTCACCGCTCCTTGTTGCAATGTACCCAGTTACCATAGTGCTGATTTTAATGAACCTTATTGATGCATTTATATATAGCCGTTCTATGTATGCAGGTGCCGCTTATGGTGCACTTTCAGTAAGTCTATTTGACGGATTAACAACTGCTGGTATTAGCAATCCAGCTATTGACGGTGTTCTTCAAGTGCTCCCATTTTCAGACAGTGGTTTTGCCTGGGTTCTACCAGCCCTAATTGGGGCTTTCATTGCGCCTTATATCAGTCATCATTTCACAAACAATAAGGATAACAAGAACAAGAAAAACAATAGACGTACAGCCCTATCACATTAAAAAAAGAAGGCAGTTCCTAATCAAACTAGGAACTGCCTTCATATTATTTATCTATTTTAGAATTCAACCTTGATCAGGCAAAGTGCACCCGCACTTGCTTTATGTCCAACTGCTTTGTTGTCTTTTGACTCAAAGGCGTTCCATACTGCTTTAAGTGGCAGTTGACCCAGACCAACTTGAACCAATGTTCCAACAATAAGTCTTTCCATATTAAGAAGGAATCCGTTTGCAGTCATCGTTATGATAATTTCATTATCTGTTTCTTTAACTGTACAGCTTACCATTTCCTTAACAGATTTTTTCAGCTTCTTATTCGTAGAAAATGCTGCAAAATCATGTTCGCCAACCAGCTCTTCAGCTGCTTTCTTCATTTTCTTTACATCAACATTTTGCTTGAGAACATTAACATAGCTACGTTCAAATAATGGTCGAACATAAGCGTCATTCTTCCAAAGTCTATATTCGTATGTTGCTAGGCGCATATTGAATCTACTCTGGAAACGCTCGTCCGCCTTTTCAACTGAATAAACAATAATGTCATCCGTTAAGTACTTTTCGAAGTATTCACGAATTTCCGTTTCCGTTTTTTCTTCGTTAGGCGCTTTAAAGTTAACAATCTGTCCTTTTGCATGAACACCGGCGTCTGTATTTACAGCACCAATAACTTCAATGTTTCTTTCGAACATTTTTTCTAGAATTTGCTCTAGCTTGCCTTGAACACTTTTTTCAACATCGCCTTTAATTGTATTAAAACCTTTGTATCTTCGTCCATCATAGGCAATTCTCATTTTGTAATTTTGCATTTTATTTCTCCTCTTTTCCGTAATCAGCCATCACATCTTATCATAGTTTACTGTGCGGTGATACGAGAATTTATGAAAAGGAGTAGATTTGATTTTTTTCAAAAAATACACCCCTTTTCTGATTCAAATTATACAGATCGACATATAATAAATATAGATACCCAATTCAATAACACATGCACAATCCACATTGTTAAATTTGAGTGTGTGATTTTAGACTAATTTATGTAGAGAGGAGACATCTATGAAACCCGTATTATCTATAGAGTATTGCACATCATGAGGTTATATTGCTAAAGCAACAGCGTTAGCAGAGGCTCTGCTAAAGAACTATACCAATGATGTGGGTCAAGTTGTTATCATTCCATCTTCAGGCGGTGTATTTGAAGTTACGGTCAATGAGAAGCTTGTTTTTTCAAAAAAAGAACTTGGCAGATTTCCTGAAACGATCGAAATTTTTGAGCACTTTGAAGCAGCACTTTAAATAAAGAGCAGCACTTTAAGTAAAAAACTGGTTAAGAAAATGATATTTGTTTTCTCAACCAGCTTTTATTATGTTACACAAAATAACTCTTCATATTCTTTTAAAGACTTTCTTTCATGTCCTGCTCTACCCACCAGACTTTCAGCTGTTATCATAGAGTTCAGAACCGACTCTTCCGTTGCATCAGCAACAGCATCAAACAATAAATCTATATGATCATCGTGAATTGAGTGTGTTTCTATCAGTGTTTTTTCAGTCCTGGGCTGACTATGTGGATACCGGTTTGCTGTTGTAAAACCAACAACAACTTCACCACTGCCATGGCTCATATTCGACCCGGTACGGCTAAGTCCTACAATGGTACGTTTTGTAACCCGCTTCAATTGATTCTGATTCAGAGGAACATCCGTTGCCAGAATAATTATAATCGAACCTTTATCAAGAAGATTGGCGTCTGTATTATCCACTTCAACAATTTTCTTTCCTACTGGATTTCCGTCTATAATCAGGTTCTTCTTACGTCCCATATTTGTCATGACAAGCACACCAATAGTGTAGTCTTTGGCTTCTACTTCTATAACCCTTGAAGAAGAGCCAATGCCCCCTTTAAGAGTAAAAGCAGACATTCCTGTTCCTGCACCAACAGCGCCTTCAGTAAAATCTTTTTCTCCAGATTCTATTGCTTCTTTAATATGTTCTTTTCTTACGCGAAATCCTCTAATATCGTTTAAATACGCATCATTACATTCACAAACAACAGGATTTACAGTACCCGTTGTATCTCCAATATGTAGGTTTCTAGAAATTTTATATTCATAAAGACCACGGATGGCGTCTCCAATAGACAATGTGTTGGTTAGTAAAATGGGGGTCTCCAGTGTACCCAGTTCCTCAATTTGAACCAGACCCGTACTTTTGCCAAAACCATTAAACACATGGGCACTTGCTATGAGTTTATTTTCGAATAAATTTCCTGATGCAGGTACAATAGCAGTGACACCAGTGTTCACATTTTCATCTTTAAGAGTCACATGACCAACCACAACGCCATCGACATCAGTAATTTTATTTAAATATCCGGTTTTAATCTCACCTATAACAATGCCATAATCTCTAATCCGTTTTGTCATTATGCTTCCTCACATTCGATATAATTAGTGGACTTTTTTATATTTTAACACAGTTAGACGCTTGCAAAATTTCAATTAAATGCATGTGCCATCTCCTATAGTTTCACAAGTCGCATCGTTAATTTTTTGTAATATACATCTACTTGTAAATTATTTGTACAATCTATATGATCTAACTATCATGAGTAAACGATGAAGGAGACTAATATGATAAATAAAATAAAACATACTGAGCTATCTTATTTTAAAGAGTTTGCATCTGTTGTTGAAACCAAAGAGTATATCTGTTTTAATGACCCAAAACTCCCACAAATGAACCATCATAACTTTACATATATTCACGAAAATTTAGACCGTGATACACTGATCTCAACCATTCAGAACGAAATTGATTTACGGGTGTCTTCTCATGAAGACAATGTCTTATTTATTTCTGATTTTAAAATTGACGAAAAAATATTTGAAGAACTAATAAATAATAAAAAAGGTAAAATTAGCTACTACAGTTTTGATTATATGAGTGTACCCACTCAAAACCACAGTCAGCTCAATCATAGAGCTGATTTCAAAGTATTAAAAGCAGACAATGATGCTGTTCTGGCTGATGGAATCGCCATAGACATTGTTGCCAATGTCCCTTATATGGGTGACTTTGCAAAAGATAGAGTTGAGCGTAAAGCTGATATTTATAGGGATTCACAGAAAAAAACTAACCTTTATGTTGGTTATCATAATGATGATTGTATTGGCAATTGCGAACTCTTCATTGATGGTACAATTGTTAAACTTGAAGATTTTGATATTATAGAAAAATATCAGCGAAAGGGATTCGGAACTTCTTTTATGAAAGAAATGATGTCCATTGCACATAAAGGTGGTATTGAAACCCTTTACATTGTTACAGACAGTGATGATACGGCTAAGGATATGTATACAAAATGTGGATTTACTAAAGCTGGGACAAAGTATGAAGTGTTTATTGATTATAACGAAACGACTGAATAGGTGACCTAATGAAAAGATCTCAACAATACTATATATTTGCCATGTGTTTTGCAGGTATGATGCTTGCCGCACTGAGTTCAAGTTATAGAGGATTCTTTGTACCAACATACAAATTAGAATTTGGAATAAGTAACACACAAATGGGTCTAATCATTGGATTTGCACAGCTTGCCTCCGTTATTTTTTCTTACTTTGGTGGAAAATACTGTTTAAAAATTGGGCCTAAACGTATTGTAGCCCTTGGGTGTATACTCAACGCTATTGCTATCATACTTGTAACAGTTGCAGACTCATGGACACTCCTTATTGCAGGCTATTGCGGCATGAGTAGTGGAACCGCTCTTCTGGCTCTAGGTATGAATAACATGCTTCCCATGGTTACCATACTCAGTCCGGCGATTATTATGAACTTTGGACATGGCATATTTGGTTTTGGCTCCACGATTTATCAAAAAAGCCTTGGACTCTTTTTATCTAGCACTTATGATTGGCGCCTTCTATTTATAGGTTCATCCATTGTATTTATTATTATTGCCATAATGGTTTGGTTTTCCCCTGGAGAACCTTCGGATGAACATAAAAAACATAAAAGTGCCTTTATTTATAAAAAACTAAGTACAGCACTTCTATTTGCAATTATGTTTTATGTTACAGCTGAATTTTTAGTTGGAAGCTGGATCGTAAACTATTTTCAAGAGGGATATGGATATACCCCAAACCAAGCGGCCTTTTATTCAACACTATTCTATGGTGTCTTTACTTTTGGTAGACTTTTTGGTGGTGTAGTTTTCAACTATGTTGACCGTTTTAAAGGTATTATTATTTCAGTTGTACTTGCTTCAATATTGATTTTATTAGGCCAAATTGTTGGTGGTGTTTTCTTAATCTGTCTTGGACTTTCGGGCCTATTCTTCTCTATTGTCTATCCAACGACCATGACACTAATTAATGACACCTATGGCAAAGACAGCGCCTATTTCATGGGACTTTCAGCCATTGCAACATCTGTAGGTGTATTTGTTTCAAGCTTAATTTTTGGTTACTTAAATGACTATCTCGGCGTGATCGCAACTTATAACGTGATCCCTATTTCACTGATATTGAGCCTCGTATTCTTTGTTATTGCCTACAGGGAGTATACACAGATTACAAAGTCCGGTAAGGATGTCCTTGCAGCTTAATGACCACTGATTTTAGTCAGACTATATTATGAAAAAACAAAAGAACCACTTACATATCTCGTGTAAGTGGTTCTTTTATATATATTCTTAAGCCACGTTTTCTTCTACTTTTTCCTGTGGAAGTTTTGCCATCGTAATGCCTGTAAATCCATAGAATGCAGAAATAACTGGGTTAATCAGATTTAGGAAACAGTATGGAATATACGTAAATGGTGTTAAACCAAGTGTCGTAATCATAAATGCGCCACATGTGTTCCAAGGTACAAGTGGTGAAAGTAATGTTCCTGAATCTTCAAGACATCTGGAAAGGTTTTTAGGATCAAGACCTTTTTCAATGTAGATATCTTTATACATTCGTCCTGGAATTACAATTGATAAATACTGGTCACCTGCAACTAAGTTCATTGCAAAAGAAGTTCCCAGTGTTGCAAGTACAAGACTGCCTGTGCTATTAACCGCTTTCATAATCTGGTTTGCTAACTGCTGTAACATACCAGAACTTTCCATAATCCCACCAAAGATCATGGCACAAAGTATTAATGATAAAGTCCACATCATATGGTCAAGACCACCTCGTGTCAACAGACTATCAATAAGCTCAATACCGGTTTCAGCATAGAATCCGTAGTGGGCTGCATTTGCAATACTTCCAAGACTAGCACCTTGGAATATAATTGCAAAGAGTGCACCAATAACGGTCCCACCCATAAGTCCTGGAATCGCAGGAACCTTCATAATTACAATAGCAATGACAATAATCGGTGGTATAAGTAATAATGGTGTGATGGTAAATGAACCAGCTAGGCCCTCTAAAATGACGTTAATATTTTCAGCATTCATTTGATTCCCAGCATATTTCATGCCTATAACACCAAACATGATTAGTGAAATAATGAAACTTGGTCCCGTTGTATAAATCATGTGACGAATATGTTCGAATAGTGTTGTTCCTGCAATCGCTGGAGCCAGATTTGTTGTGTCAGACAGTGGAGACATTTTGTCACCAAAGTATGCACCTGAAATAATAGCACCCCCAACCATCTCAAGTGGTATTTGAAGACTTGCCCCAACACCAACAAGCGCAATACCAACAGTTCCTGCTGTCGTCCATGAACTGCCTGTTGCTACAGAAACAATTGCACAAATTATTGTTGTTGCCACTAGGAATATACCTGGACTTAATATTTGTACACCATAGTAAATCATTGTTGGTACAATACCTGCCAGAATCCAAACCCCAATGATGGTCCCTATGATCATTAGTATTACAAGTGCGCCAGTAGAAATTTTAATTGTTTCTACGATACCGGCTTCAAGTGTCTCCCACTTTATTCCCGCTGACATTGCTACAACTGCTGCAACAAGCGCTGAAAACAGCAGCGGAATATGTGAATCGACACCAGCAAATTGAATAGCCCAAACCAATGAGCCTATAAGTGCAATGAGTGGAATAAGTGCATGACCAATACTTACTTTAGATTTAACCTCCATAATAACCCCTTCCAATAGCATACTTTTTTAGAAAAGACACCGATTGATGTGTACAGAAGTACTCTATCTTGAATCAACACAACTCTAGAATTAAATACTGTCTCCCCCTACAGACTCCCTTCTGACAGCACACATTTTTAATCTTGCATGTTTGTGTTGATACAATTTACAATTTTAAGTTTTAGTTCGATCTTCGGTCGTTCCGCCAATCGGAACGTCGTTCTCTTGTGTAAGCATTTGGAAAGCCGCACACCCCGTATTTTTACGGTTTGTTCCGGCTTGTGGAACGTCGTTCTTTTATTGTTCGATTTCAGTATATCAACTTCTGAATCATTTGTAAATTTATTTCCTAATTTTCTGATATTAGAATATTGAATGATGCAGTTATTCATTTAATGCAAGAAAATTTCTAACAAGTTAACAATTGATAAAGTTTCTCAATTGTTATTGTTTTCATTTACCTTCTATGTTATCATTAATTTAATCTAGCACGATCAATCTATAAAGATCATTTTATCAAATTGTCCGTCGTGCTTACATTCAAAATTTAACAAACTATCAATAAAACTTTGGAGGATACAAGTCATGAATAGCACTATAAATAGTATTTTAGATCACCGCTCTATTAGAAGTTATAAAGACACACCTATTGAAGAAGATAAGTTACACGCAATACTAGAGTGTGCTCAAGCAGCCCCTTCTTCTATTAATGGACAGCAAATGAGTGTTATTGTCATAAAAGATCAGGCAACAAAAGACAAAATCGCTGAAATAGCTGGGGGGCAGCCTTGGATCAGCCAAGCACCTGTTTTTTTACTTTTTGTTGCTGATTTCTATAGGGCAAAATTGGCCTCTGAAAAGAATAATGAGAATCTTGTTATCGCCTCAAATATGGAAGGAACGCTTGTTGGCAGTATTGATGTTGGTCTTGCAATGGGGAACACAATTGCTGCAGCAGAATCCTTAGAAATGGGCACTGTTTGTATTGGTGGTATACGCAATAACCCTCAAGCAATGGTAGACCTTCTTAATCTTCCTAATTATGTTTACCCTATGGTTGGACTGTGTGTTGGTTATGCCAATGATCAAGATGTTCCTGACAAGAAACCTAGATTTGCTAAAGATGCTGTGATTCATACAGAAAGTTATAATTCCGATCTTATGGACCACATTAACGCATATGATGAAGTTATCAAAACATATATGTCAGATAGGACTTCTGGCCAAGATGTACGTAACTGGAGTGGATTTATCAGTGGGATTTACAACAAAGTTTACTTCCCTAAAGTGAGTGGGAGCTTAAAAGATCAGCAATTTTCTTGCGATTAATAATGGACTTTAGATCTCATACTTCAGATATAATACTTGCAAACTGATACTATTTTATCAAAAAAAAGATCTCACATTTTTTGTGAGATCTTTTTGAATTATTTTAGTCAGGCTTATTTAATTTGATTCTCCTAGTTTTATTTCTTGTACATCTTCCTTAAACAATCTCGCCTTTGCTTTGCTGGCAAATACGATTAGCAGAATGAACAAGACGCCAGCTAAGTATAACTTGGGTTGCTCTGGCGTTGATAATCCATCACCTATCATAACCAGTAAGACGACCCCAGGAATAATTCCAATCAATGTACCTAGTATGTAATCTCTGTATTTTATCCTAGTTGCACCCGCTGAATAGCTGATAACATCAAAGGGGATCAGTGGTATAAATCTTAGGATCATGACAATTAGAACACCATTTTTATCAATCATGTCACCCATCTTTTGATACGCATTCACCTTTTGTTTGATTACTTCATGGCTTAAATAACGGGTAATGTAAAAGGCAAGTGTTCCACCACAGACTGCACCAATCATAGTGTAAATCGTGCCGTGCATAAATCCAAAGACCATTCCAGCAGCAATTGCAAGTAGGGCGTCTGGAAAGAATGTTAGTGGCACAAAGGTAAACAACAATATATATATTATAGGAGCAAGTGCCCCATAGCTTTCTAAGTACATCTTAATTTTTTCTGGTGTTAATTTATGAAGTATTTGTGATCCTTCACCAAACACACCATAATATAAACCTACAACAAGTAATAGCAGTAACCCTTTTTTTAGTAAACTCTTCAACACACAACACACACCTTTCTGATCAATTTCCAATATACCTTATAGATGCCTCTTATAGGTATTTCGTTTTTTAATTCTGAAATTTTGAGTATTAATTATCTCAATACATATTTATAAAGGTCTTGTGATAAACTTCTAAGGGATTAAGAAAGGAGAGCTTATTTTGAAAAATAAAAACGGACTCATTATTAAAGTTGGAAGTGTACTTTTGGTTGTTGCCCTTTATTTCTTGATACCAGAGATTAAGTTGAACATTAACCAAGCTATATTTATTCTACAAAATGTCGACGTGGATCTTGCACGTGGATACATTCTAAGTTTTGGTATCTGGGCACCTGTGGTCTCATTTTTACTGATGATCTTACAATCAGTAGCCGCTCCACTGCCTGCATTTATAATTACCTTTGCTAATGCCGGTCTTTTCGGCTGGCTAAAGGGTGCAGCTTTGTCTTGGACAAGTGCAATGGCTGGTGCAGCATTATGTTTCTACATTGCTCGATTTTTAGGACGAGATGTTGTTGAAAAGCTGACAAGTAAGTATGCGCTTGAAAGTGTGGATACATTCTTCGAACAATATGGTAAGTACGCCATATTGGTAGCACGCCTTCTACCCTTTGTTTCATTCGACATTGTAAGTTATGCCGCTGGACTCACGTCCATGAGTTTCTGGAGTTTCTTTATTGCAACAGGTATTGGTCAACTACCAGCTACTTTGATCTATTCTTACATAGGCAGTATGTTAACTGGAACAACACGTACAGTCGTAATGGGATTACTCGTATTATTTGCACTTAGCACACTCATTATGTTGTTTAAAAAAGTTTGGACTGACAAGAAAAAACGTCAGCAAGCTGAAGCAACTGATAAAAAACCTCAATTTAACTAAGGAGCCAATGATGACGCATAAATATGTAACACGTATTTTGATGATCATACTCTTACTCACTGTTTCTTTAACAGGATGTCAGTCGCAAAGCACTGATTTAACCAAAACAGACACTGTTAATCAAGCTGTAGAAGAATTTGATTTATCCGTTTATCCTGAAGGAGACTTGTTTATTACACCTCAGGATTTATACGAAATGTTAGGTACAGAGGAACTGGTATTACTTGACTGTAACAAACCAGACCTTTATTCAAAGGAACACATTCCCGGTGCAATCGGTATAGGTTTTCATGCCTTTTCTGATAAGATCGGTAAACCTGGTGACTCTGGGTGGGGAACTATTAAATCACCAGAGAATCTTGCAAGCACCCTAACAAACTTGGGCGTTGATGATTCAAAAACCGTGGTTCTTTATTCCAATGTCTTTAAAGGTCCAGGCGCTGATGGTCGTGGTGCTTGGCAGCTTCGTTTAGCTGGTCTTGATAATGTAAAAATTCTACTGGGTGGTAATACATATTGGGAAGAACTTGGATATGAAATGACGTCAGATGTTTCTCCTACACCAAATCCAGGTACAGGTATTACACTTAGCAACTATGACCCAGACTATTTTGCCACAAAAGATGAGATTTTTAATGGTCTTGGTGAGACAGTACTTCTAGATGTTCGTACCATAAAAGAATTTAATGGTTCACAAAATGCTGGAGAACCACGTGGTGGTCATATTCAAGGTGCTAAGCACATCTTGTGGACAGACTTCTTAAACGAAAACGGCACACTGAAGTCTACCGATGAAATTGATGCGCTTTTAGCTGGATTTGATGTATCTAAAACAGATGATTTTACACTCTACTGAACGATGGGCATAAGATCAGGTTATACAACCATGATCCTCAGAGCCGGTGGCTATGAGAATGTTAAAAATTATGAAGGATCTATCTACGAATGGAGCGGCGATCCTTTAATGCCAATGGAAAAGTAAATTTATAATTTTATACTAAATCTTATTGCAGACATAAGCGAAACGAAGCCTACAGTGCAGTATCTCGTAGTTTGTCTACAGTCTTAAACGACCTCCTAAATTTATTTTAGGAGGTCGTTTTTTATCTCTTAATAATTTATTTACTTCTATTTTTCATTAGAATTTGCACATAGTCTTTTGTTACCCCTCTATACCTTGGCCATTTTTTTGTATCTAAACTTGCCTCTGTTATGTTAATGGCTTTTGTTGGACAAAAGTGGTAGCAACGCATACATCCTACACACTTATCATTGATTATGATTTTATTGTTAACATCTGTTATATTCTCAACAGGACATAGTTTGACACACTTGTTGCAGTGGATACATGCTGATGACTCCACATATAGATTCCTATTTATCTTTCTAATCAGACCTTCAACATGTTTTCTCTGTAAATTCCCAAGCATATTGCCAAGTTTATGATCTCCTTGAACCTTATTTTTATCGGATAGTACTAGATCTACCATTTTCCTTACACGAGGTAATGCTTTTTCATTTCTTTTATCAATTTTTTCTTCTGAACCCACAGGAAGCACGTCAGGAAACTCAGGTACGTTAAAGTTGTTGGAGAGTTTGAACTCTAAACCCGTACCAAACACATACCCCTTTTCTTCGAGTATGTTTCTATAAACAATTGCACCGTCACCAGATGCAAGTACAAGTGTAGTAAAAACAGATACCTCTTTACCCTTCACATCAGGAAGACTTTTAATAAAATCAATCATCGGTTTTGGAGCCATTGAACCATATATCGGATACCCAATAATGATTTTATCCGACGTATGGATCATTGCATTTAGCCTTTCCTGATTTAAAGCTTTATATGATTTAACTTCTTCTATTTCTTCTATTTCTGCTATTTCTGCTATTTCTTCAATCGAAACCGCAGCTACCTCAGCCCCCCGCGTCTCAAACTCAGATTCTAAAGCTTTGGCAATAAACCATGTGTTTCCTGTACCACTAAAGTAAAATATTGAAACCTTCATATTTAAACCCCTTCCAATCTTTCTCAACCGTTCGAACTATCCGACCAATCGGTCAGTTTTGGTGCCCAAGAAAAGAGGACTAACATCCTCTAATCTCTTTAATATAGATTTTACTTTTTATATTCCATAAATTAATGTACTTTTCACTGTCCTCATCGATAAGATAGTGCATACCCATCCCATCAATATCAATGGTAATGATCTCAGCTAACTCATTTGAGAGTGAAAGGCCTTCAATTTCCTCAACACGCTTAATTAAATAGGTTACAAAATCATTTTTTAGTCCCATTAATTGATCGAAAAATCGTGCATCATAAACTGTATCGTTATAAAAGGAGAATAAAACTTTATAATAGGTCAATTCTTCTTTGGTAAGGCTAAAAGTACGCATGCCCATCTGTTCAAAGAGCGACTCTAAACTGTCAATTGCATCACCTTCTGTGGCTTCAGACATCATTGAACAAATACCGTTAAGGAGTGCTTGTTCAATATCATCTACTGATCCAAAATGATGGAAGACATTACTTTTACTCACACCTGCGCGCTCAGCTACTTTTTTAGCAGACAGACCTTTGCTACCCTCTTCTGAAATAATTGCTCCAGCAGCCTCAAGAATTCTGGCTTTGGTTTCATCACCTTTTGCTTTTCTTTGATCGAGTGTCATAAGATCCTCCATTTGTGATCAGTATAACACCTAACAGACCGATCGGTCAATTAGTTTGCAAAAAAAGATCTCACAATAAATGTGAGATCTCAGGTCGTCGACATAGTCGACGGAATGCAGACTGTAGAAAACTTCGAAAGACAAGGCGCGGCTGAGAGCCGCTTGAGGAGCGTATTCATTATACGTGACTTAAGCGAAACGAAGCCTGCAACGTAGTATTTCGTAGTTTTCTACAGTCTGAGATCTCACAATACATGTGAGATCTTTTTTTATAGTATAGATTGTGCTATTTCCTTTAACATTTCCATGCCTTGTATTTCGCTATCATACATTGGCATTTCTAAATGACTCGAGTCTTTGAAGATGTGTTCAATGCGGTCTAAATACCCCAGTTGCATTTTTCTTCTATTCTTAAAGAATGTACTTTTTGCTTCTTCTTTTGGAATAACAAAATTAGAAACAACCAGTTGTGTTTTTATTCCTAAAGACTCTAGCTCCTCAGAAGCTCTATGTGCTTCTGCAATAGGTGTTTTTTCTGGGTACATGACAAACGAGAACACTGTAGATTCCTCATCTTTAAGCATTTCTATAGCATCGTCAAATTTTCTTTTTTGTTCCAGGTCTTCTGCACTAATGTCTGATGATTCACCAGCCTTAAACTCAAGCTGTTTACTCCAGTCCATCGGTAATGCCAATAGTCGCAGGGTATGACCTGTCGGTGCAGTATCAAAGACAATAACATCGAAATCGTCTCTTTGTGTGTATTCTAAGAACTTTTGAAAAGCTGCCATTTCTTCAGTACATGGAGAGTCCAGTTCTTCCTTTAATGTTAATATTGTGGTGCTATTAAACTTCTTGGCTGCATCCTCAAGCACTTTTTTCTTATAGTCCTCTGAGGCCTTCTTTGGATCAATTTTCACAGCAAATAAATTATCTACGTCTTCTACTGCAGTGACTTCATGCGAAATATTACGCTGTAAAACATTCCCTATATGTGCCGCGGGATCTGTCGTCACTAAAAGTGTTTTGTGACCTTTTAGTGACGCATGTGTGGCTGTAATACAAGCCATTGACGTTTTACCTACACCACCTTTACCAGAGAAGAAGATCTTCTTTGACTTGCCCTTTACAGGTGCAATAAGCTCTGCAGTGGTTTGGGATTTATGTGCGTTTATGTCAAAGTCATATGGCAAATTAAAGAGCTTTTCCCTACAACGCCTAAACATTGGAATCCCTTTTAGTTCACCATCAAATAGATCCATAGTTTTCAGTTCAAGGTGTGAAAACTCATTTTCAACCTTGTTAAAATAACGCATTTGCATCTTATAACGACTTGAGAAGAATGGGCCCACCGCTTCAGCTTCTGGAATGAATCCATTAACAATGATTTGTGTTGTATTTATACCCAGGGTTCCAAGGTCTTTAATGGATCTTTTGGTTTCCTTAAATGAGGTGTCCTCAGGCTGCATTACAAAGACAAACTCGGTTTGGGAAGTATCCCTTAACTTTTCAATGGCGCGTTCATACTTCTGTTTGCTGTCTTCAATTAGTGAAACAGGACCCATACACGTCTGACCACTTCCCTTAGAAGCTTCCTCGATGTGATTCTTCCAGTCTACTGGCAGTTCAAGAAGACGGATGGTATGCCCTGTCGGTGCAGTATCAAATACAATTACATCGAACTGATCTTCTTCCATAAAATCAATAAACTTATCGAAAGAAGCCATCTCTTCAGTACATGGACCACTTAATTGCTCGTCTGCAATTGCAACAAACTCCTCGTCAAAGAGCTCTCTTAATGGACCTAAAGAACGTTCCTTGTATTCCTCTGTTGCTGCATCTGAATCTATTTCCATACATGATAAATTCGAAATACCACTTATGGGTGTTATATGATGACCAATTTCTTGTTCAAACACATCGGATAAATTGGCTGCAGGATCTGTTGTCACAATCAATGTTTTCATGCCTAAATCAGCATAATGAACGCCTGTCGTACAAGCCATTGATGTTTTTCCTACGCCGCCTTTGCCTGAATAAAACACAAATTTTGTAGACATAATTATCCCTCTAAATGTTTTCTCATTTCATCCATTGTTGGATACGCACCAAACTTAATGACTTCGCCATTAATTTTTGTAATTGGAAGAACCGACTTGCCTTTTTCCTTTACAAGCTTAAAAACATCTTCATTTTCTTTAAACTTCTTTGGGTGTGTAGAGATCATAAAACGGTCCACACTTAGACCTTCAAAAGAATCTTCAAGCTCTTTGATCTGCTCAACTAAAGTAACAAGTTTTCCGTCTACACTTGGGCCACAAACACCTGTTGGACAGCACATTGGTGGTTCAAAAAACATAATATTCATTGATTTTCTCCTTTGATTTCTTATTATACTTATGCGCACATGATCATTCACTCATATACACTTTAAATACATAACCACATTAAACCTTTATCATTATAGTTTCACAGTTCATATTGTTTTCTTTAAATGCATGGTACTTGCTTAAGTCTTCTGCATATACAGATTCGTTTTCAAAGCGTTCAACAATAAATGTAATCAGCTTGTTCTCATTTCTAAGAAATTCCTCAGAAATAGAATAATACACCCATTGCGCATCTTTAGAACGTACAATAATATTCTCTGTTCTCAGTTTGGTTAGGTGTCTTGATGTTGGATCACAATAAAGTTTGAAATTATGACCCAAATTCTGTATTGCACATTGTGCTTTTTCGCCTTTTTTTAATTAATCTACCGACTAAAAAACAAACATTTTCTGGCCAATTTTGAAATTGAGAGGGTTTTTTTTACATTTTGTAATATATAAATCACAATAAAGTTTGAAATAACACAGCTACACAACTTATTGTATTTTGACTAGTTCGTTTTCAATCAATTTGTACATTTGAGAATTACTCACTACTACTAAGTAGCAGTGACATAAGCAAAGCCTTCTCATTTATAGTATGTCTCTGAATATACTCATAACCATCATTCTGTTTAACCCCACATGGACCTAAACCATCAATTCTTTGCTTAGTAGAATCTGCCAGACAAATGTCTGCAGAACTCCATCTATGCTCTTCGTTAATTTTGATATCTATTTGCTTGGAAATATCTATTAATCGATTGAATAGTTTGTAATCCTCATCATTCATTTTCATTGGAGGTCTTCTTAAACCACCTTCAAAATTAAAGTCTAAGATATCCTTATACTTTTTGATTGGAATTGCTTTTCTAATGTTCTTGTCTAACGCTTCAAATGTTTCTAAACTATTAAATCGGACACTTAGGACCAGTTCTCCATGTACAAACGGTTCAGAAATATTTGAGTTAAAACTGATTTTTCTTGGTGAAACAATTACTCCATTCTCACTATTAGATAACTTCGACCAATCGCTTACAATTTTTGAGAAAATCGATGAGGCTTTCGCGACATCATAATTATCATCAGTCTTCTTTAATGTCATATTCAATGAATAAAACGCACTTCCAGAACGCGATGTTACTAGTCCGCCATCTACAAATGCACCATGTATACCCAGAATTGCTTTAGAGCATTTTGATTTTGCCTCAATAATGTCTCTGGAATAGCTACTATTTCGCGAATCATCAGTTGTCATAAGAATCCCGATCTTTTTTCTTTTAAGTAATCTAGTATGCTTTAAGCTTTTTAAAGCGTATATCATTGTAACTAGACCACCTTTGTTTTCCCATACGCCTGATCCAAAGTATCTATGCTCGTTCATTTTGAAATACTTTTGCTGATCGATTCTTGTTGAGTTGTCAATATTACCAATGATCAAATAATCATAGTCGGCTTCTGTTGTATTCGAGTAGAAATGTATATTACCAATCTCGGTTTGAGCATAAGACACATTTGCAAATCCAATAGCATTAAGTTGCTTTTTAACAATTGAACTTAGTCGATTAACACCGTCGATATTCTTATGGTAGGTATTAATATTTATCATTTCTTCAAGTGTTTTCTGAATATTCTCATTGTTATTCCTTAAGTAACTCCGAATCTTAACTGAGGTTGGAAGTTTCTTGGCCGCTGTCGTCTTTGTATCTTCAAGATATTGATCGGTAAAGTATCTTTTTGTAGCAACATCAAGCATTCGATTAACTAATTGGCTGAAACTGTATCCGCATGCAGATGCTGCTGTAACGTAAGATCCTGTCGAGCTGAGGCTTGCCATTGAGTTAATTTCAAGAATATAGATATCACCATTTTCATCAAGTCGTATATCCACCCTAGAGAAATCCCTCAAACCCAAAGATTTAAATACTTTAACACTTAGATCCTTCATACGCTGCTCTAGTTCGAAAGGAATATCTGCTGGACAAATTTTCCGCTTTGGTGCATTCTGTTTATCATCTACAGTCTGAATTGCATCAGGATCGCCCTCCAAATCAATTTCAAGAACAGGCATAACTTCAACAGAATCATTACCAATTAAACCCACAGCAAATTCTCTACCACGAATGAATTTCTCTACAAGTGCTTGTTGGTTGAACTCCGACACAATAAAAGCAACCGCTTCCTTTAGATCGTCTATGTTATAGACAACTTTTAAACCAAAAGACACGCTCTCCATTTTAGGTTTTACAATTACTGGGTATGTTACATCACTCATATCCTCATTTTCGGATGAGAAAAACCAGAAGTCTGGAGTAGGAATATTGTTTTTCTGCAAAATAATTTTAGTAATTATCTTATCAAGAGCGATAGCATGCCCTGCTGGTGTAGATCCCACATATGGAATACCTAACATTTCCAACATGGCCGGTATATGTGTATACCGACTTTCCCCTTGTATACCATAAGCCATATTAAAAACCATTCCGAACTTTTCGCCATTTTTGACAGGAGGTAGAAAAGATCGAATATTCTCAATCACATTCATATTGCCATCAATAATTTCTACATTGTGTCCACCCATTTCAAGAGCATCAGCCACTCTTTTTACAGTATTCGGATTATACACTTCTTTATTTTGCATACCAAATTGATTGATAACATTGGTTTCACTTTTATTGTAAACAATTGCAACTCTCATAGTTGAACTCCTTTTAATAACCACACAGCTTCATAAAATTTTCTACAAGCTTTAAACCATATTCACCTGAAGCTTCAGGATGAGATTGAAATCCATATATAGGCTTCGTCTTATGCTTGATTATTTCTGTTTTACAAGTTTCAGATACAGCCAATACTTCAAATTCAGCAGGCAAATCAGATATATAAAAATGGTGCTTTTTCTGTAAAACTATAGTTTCCTTGTCTATACCTTCAAATATAGGATCTTCTTTTTTAATGATTGTTATTTCTTCTTTCTTAAGTTTGGGTTCTGACAATTTTCTCATACGCCCACCATAAGCTAGGGCAATTATTTCATGCCCTAAACAAAATCCTAAAATGGGTACATCGAAATTCATCAATGCAATAAAATTCGAAGTAAGATTCAATGGTTCATACGGATTGCCTTTGCCACCGGAAAGAATGATCCCATCAATTACACTTTTACTTGATAAAATTATAGGTTGATTGTGATCAAACATTATAAAATCGATATCCTTTTCAATTAAATAAGTTCGCTTAAATTTTTTTATATATGAACTTTGATTATCTATGATTAAAAGCATGACTCCTCCTTAAATATAATTTAGACGCAATTATCCACTTAGCATGTGTGATATTTGATTCATAAATATGTATTGGACAAGTTCATTTTCGTGGAAAAATCCCCAAATAGACATTTGAGGATAACTTTTCATATTTGTTTTATCCGCTGAAACACACAGACCTCATATCGATTGAACAATATCATTTATTGACTCAATTTCATCTATAAAAAATTCTGGAATAACCAAATCAAGGTCATTTTCCGAGATAACTCCTATTATTTCCAATTCTTCTTCACCAATACTTATTTCTTTCAATACAACCTCTTATCTTCAATATAATTTCGGTAGAATTACCGAAATTATATTGATTTTTTCTTCTCTACTTAATATATTTTAACGTACATTTGTCGTTGGTTTTTTCACACTTGGCTCGTACTCCATTTTACCTATAGTACTTGTTATTAAACTTCTTTTTTTTTTAGATGTCCAAGAATAGTCATCTTCTTCCATCAAACTCACCATCTGTTAAATATTTTGTCTCACATAGCTAATAATGTCATTCACTGTAGCAAATTCAACATAATCCCGTTCTGTGACAATAATGTCAAACTCATCCTCTACAAGCGCCAGTATTGTTTGAAACTCATCATCACCCATGTTCAAGTCGTTGTATAACATCGAATGGCCTGTTACTTCTGCTGGATCATAATTAATTTGATCTGCAACAATATTTATAATGGTTTTTCTAATCATAATAGTTTCCTCCATGTGAATAATTTGCAAAGTATTCAGAATACTGTTTTCAAAGTTTTCTCTAAAATTCATAGATCTCACCTCATGAGGTATTTAGTTTTAGTCACCTACTTGAGCATACCGCTCTTTAAACAAATCCAATAATGTCATACAGTGTACCCACATTATCCAGAAATTCATTTGGACGCAATACGTCTAACTCATCTTCGATGACAGGAAAAAAAAGGGCGATTTCATCTTCATTTAGATAAAATTTATTGAGTTTTCGTTGATCATCCATTTGATCAAGTATTTCTGAATCAAATAACACTCTAACAATCTGAAAAGTAATTCTTCGAACAATACTTCTTTCATCCACTGTGAGCTATCCTTCCATCTCTTAAGAAGTTGGAACCATGAAATATCTCTTATGCTCGTCAATTAAACGAATATAGTTCACATCGGCATTTGCAATTCCCTGAACATCCAGGCCTGTAATTTTCAGCCTCTTGATATACTGTACATTCTCTTCTGAAATGATTTCACCCTGGCAAATGATAGGAATTTCAGACACATTCCATAACCATATCAGTACTGATAGCTTCAACACTTTTGAAAACCGTCACATCCATAGACAAAACATTCAAACCAACAAAATCGCATTTGATTTCTCGATATTTTGGACGTGAATTATTTTGTTAGCTGAATTATAAATCTAACCAACAAAAATAGCAATACTTTTTTTTATGTTTAATATATTAACTTTTTCATATATATTTTCATAGAGTCCGAATTCAAATTACTGAAGATAATCGTTTATCTTGTAGCTGAATTATAGAGGGTATTCACTGTAAATACAATACATAATATGTAATATAATGACATGTCATGTTGTTAAATTTTAGCTCCCAAATCTCAATTAAATCATTCAATTTGGTATATTCGAAACTGAGACCTAGTGTGGAAAACTCAAATTTTGAATCAAACAAAGTATTTTTAGCTGATGTATTATAATCTATTAATTGCTTTTCAGGCTCAATCAGTTTTTCCTTAAATACTAAGTTGTCCATCACAGATTGGGTTTAATTTTAATATTTCATCGAGTATAGTTTTTGAAATATTACATTTTATAGAATATCCAATTGCGGCAGTATATCTTACACGTGTTAACATATAGAACTTATTTTGCAATATTACGTTCTTAATATACCCTAATTCAAGTAAATTGTTTCGGGTATGAATAGATAACCAAGAACCAGCTCCATAAATTGCAATTTAATTTTTACATAGCTCTATATGCACTGAATGATTTTACACTTTCCTTAACATAATTCAGTGTAAGACGAAACATACTTTAAAGTACCACTCAACTAGAGAAAATGAATGAGTAACTGGAGGCCTATTATGAATATCTTATTCCCTATACGAGACTTGATTCTCGAACATTCACCAAGAATACTTACAGTTATTATTCTATATGCTGTTGGTAATTGGCTTATTAAAAAGGTTTTATCTCTCATGGAAAAACACCTTAAAAAAGTAATCCCTGACTTAACACTATTTGGTTTTATCTCTATTCTTTCAAATACTATACTTAAGCTTTTATTGTTCATTACAATAGCTTCTGTTATTGGTATTCCAACAACCACTTTTATCGCTGTTTTAAGTGCTGCAAGTTTAGCTATAGGCATCGCTTTAAAAGACAGTCTCTCTAACTTAGCAGGTGGTATTCTCATACTTATAACTAGACCATTTAACGTTGGGGATTTTATTGAGTTTGATGGATCTATTGGAACAGTAAAAGAAATCCAATTGCTTCATACCGCTTTCAATTCTCCTGACAACAAACGCGTTATTATTCCGAATGGAGATATCATGACTAAAAAAATTATTAATTATACGTTTGAGTCAACGCGACGTTTGGACCTTATCTTTTCTGCTAGCTATAGCGATAATTATAAACATGTTATAGATACAATATCGAAAGTTGTTACAGCCGAAACACTTGTTTTAGACGATCCCATCCCCATTATTCGCATGATGTCTCACTCAGATAGTTCCGTTGATTACATTGCAAAAATTTGGTGTAAAAAAGAAGATTACTGGACCGTCCATCACAGCATTCACGAACAGGTTTTTCAAGCTTTTAATGAGGAAGGTATTACAATTCCATTCCCACAACGAGTGATCTATCAAGTGTCCGAGGGTGGTGATTTGAATGACTAAGACTACATATAACTATTTAATTGACACAGAAGACAATCCTCTATTAATCAATCCACTAGATAATATTGACCTAGACCAACTAAAATTTTGCTGGCTTCACTTTCAAATTTCAGAGCATATGAATTCAACTATAATAAGAGATCAGATCGAAAACTTAATAGATATTGATTCTACAGCTATTAATGAACTGCTATCCGATGATACCCGACCAGCATATAAAAATTATCAAAGTGATCATTTACTAATCATCAGATGCATAAACCCCAACAAAAGAGATTTAAATGATGAAATGGTTCCTCTCCATATCTGGATCAAAAACCGTGTTATCATAACAGTTTCAGACTCTGATATTTACGCAATAAATAGTCTGATTAATGAAATAAACGAACTGCATATTAACAGCAAATCTGAATTTTTAATTGAATTATTCACAAGAATTCTAGACAGAATAACAGAAGTAATTGATGACATTGATGATTCTATTGACCGTTTAGACTCCGAACTGGAAGACACTGAGTTCTCTTTGTCCATTGAACGAATTCTTGCCGTTAGAAAAAGGCTACTCGCACTTCGAAGATTCACCAATCCTCAGAAAGATTTATTGCAAAAAGTTCTAAAAGGAACGGGTGTTAGTTATGATGAATGTCAGAGCTTTATATTCCGAGATCTTTCTGACAGATACTACAAACTCATCGAGGATATTGATCACTTACGTGACCAGCTCACGTTAATCTCAGAGTCGGTCAATAACAAAAGAAATGAAAGCATGAACAAAACAATGTATACAATGTCCATCGTTGCATCACTTTTTCTTCCACTTGGTTTCCTTACTGGACTATTCGGTGTCAATGTAGGAGGTATGCCTGGAGTTAACTCAAATTCTGGATTTTGAACACTCAGCCTAATCTGCTTTGTTATTTTTGTAATTGAGCTTGTGCTTTTTAGAAACCGAAGCATGATTTAAGTATTGGCTATTATGTTACCCTTAACACAATTACTGATTTAATTAGGACAAACTTGAAAAACTAACGGAAGTTATGTATCATCAATACTATTTTGATATCACAACTTCAATATTGTATAAAAAACGATATGTAGTATCTGGTTCAAAAAAAGTATAACCCTAATTTTTATCCATAACTTTTTTGTGTTACAGATGAATATTAGGGTTATAAGTCTATATTTGTGTAATATCATTGCTCTTCATTAACTTACATGTCTGCTATCCCCTTCCTTCTTTTATAAGCCTCAAGCAACTTCCACTGAACGACTGGAATATCATCAACCAATTGTTCAGATATTTCATAAAGCGTTGTATCTTCTTTGACAAAGTAAATAAAATCATAGTCTTTCACATGATCTGAAATTCCTTCTGAATAAAAATCCCCTTCCTTTAGTATTTCTATTGTATGATCCTCTAATCGAACTTCAATTTCTCCACTGATAATTAATCTAACCCCAGCAAAGTGTTCTGATGTAACACAAGAATCTTTTTTAAATGACTTACATATCATTTCCTTTGCAATAGTATGTCTTTGTGGACTCGAAACTCGCTCTCCAAATAGTAATGAGTTCTGCAAGAAATACCGTTTTGAAACACTATCTCCCAATTCTTCTAACAAATCATTTCTTTTCAAAAACTCAACATACATATTAGTTGGAATTCTAAGTACTTTCACAAAGCTTGTCGCACGATATGTTCCTCCAATATTGGACCCTGATAATTCGGATAATTCACCTATAAAAGATCCCACTGTCAATATGTTGCTTGTATTCATTTTAACGTTTACAAATTCCACGATTCCAGACAGAACTAAAAAAATATTTTCAGACTTTTTGCCTTTCCTTATAATTATGGAACCAGGATTATATGAATCAATTGGACAATTGAGAATCATGTTGATTTCATATAGTGGGACGGAAGGAAAATATTCAAGTAAGTATTTGTAGGCAAATCGTTTCGAATAATCCTGCTCCGTTGGTATGAGTGAATTTATTGCACCAAATGATGAATGCTCGCCAATTTCTTTTTGCTTATTTGTAAGTTTTTGGTCAATATGACTGATTAATACAGTATCTGAATTATCAAGTTCAAAATCTAATGCTGATCCGTGTATGAGACCTCCTCCAGCATCTATTTTCTTTATCTGAACTGATTCCAAATAGTTCTTCTTAACCACATCAAAATAGGCACTTGTGATTCCATATGAGCTATTATCATCACTAATCATATTCTCTAATACATTAAAAGACGCTATATCCGCTAAGTGTGCATATGTCTTATAACCATCACCCCAAAGTGTACGGAAAAAGAATATATTGGTCTCCAAGGGATGAGGGGAGAACAACGGCTTAATTTCCAAACCATCAATATTATTCCATTTATCTACATCTAAATCATGAAACTCGAAGAATCTATAAAAAGATTCATTTTCTAATGATGTCAATGCAGCTAACTTCTTAATAACAGAATGTCTCACCAATTGGGTTGAAAAGTATTTTATTCGATGATCCGAACGCATCAATTCTGCTAAGCCACAAAAGTGATCATCATGGGCATGTGTATGGAATATACCCTCAATTTCATTTACACCTATACCAAGTGATTTTAATGTTGAAAGAATATTTGGACCTGCATCAACTAAATAGATTTTACCTTGGAAGGTTAAGATACTTGACATGCATGGTCTAGTTATATCCCATCCATTTCCTTCACCAGTATGAACAACTGAAAAGTACTCTCGCTTAGTTTGATGATAACCAAGCTTATACGGCGGTTCATAGTCCTCATTCTCATCTAAATTGAGATCAACTTCAACATGCTCTCCCATATAGCTAATTAGAAAACGGTTCAGTGAGATTCGTTCTATATAAACATTGTTTCTTATCTCAATAGAATCACTTTCAATCTCAATGGTATCAATAAGATCAAGAGTTGATTTCAACTTACCAAACGCAAACTTCAATTTCATTCTCATCATTTCTGCCGCTTGTTCTTTGTCGATGCCAGCACTCATTATTTCTTCAACTGTAGTTAATCCATAATTGCCACGATAAATGTATTCAACTTGTGCATCGAGTTCACTTCTTGTTCCGACTAAAATCGGTTTAACACCTGAATTATTTGAATGATTAGGTAGTATCATTCCCTGTCTGTATAACATCTGAAGGACTGGAAACTCTGCTAAGTTACATAAGGACTCCTTCTGCATTGAAATATCAGATAAAAGTATCACATTAGGCCCAGACTCCGTAAAGACCTCGATATTCTCGTCTCTGCTAATTAGCCCCTTTTTCATTAGATGTTTAACACTATCAGCAGGACAACCACATAATATGTAAATATCAGCATCTGGTATCTCAATCCAATATACTCCTGGAGTGACTTTTATTTTCCTCATATTATTCTCCTTCGAAATAAGTATACTACTCACTTTTATAATACCCATAGTCATAATTTATAACCTCATGTCATGGTATAAAAATTCTGGATATGAAATAAGTAAGGAGCTGGAAAACTATTATGGTGAAGATCTGCCTGCGTATAGAATGATCAAAAAAAAAAAAAAATTAATAGCTCTAGTCCCACATCCAGCCGCCTAAAAAATATAGTCATCGTAGATAAGCATCTTAACTTTCTTGATCAACTGGAGACTATTGAAGTGATTTCACCTGAAATGTATCTTAGCGATAAACGCTTTCATAATAACAGCGTATCGGGTGTTTAATCTTTGCAGTCATTACGATTATCAATCAAAGGGATATTATATATCTCTCTTGGCAGCTGCGAGAGATCATCGAGTTATTCCTACTGTTGCTGCTCTACAAGATTTTTCGAATACACGTTTTACAAAATGTTTGTCCGACGAAATCAGTCTCCTCTTAAACGAAGAACTTAATGGGGAATCCGAGGATTATATTAATTACGAAGTATTCCTTGGCCATGAGCTAAATGGACAAGCAACGAAACTTAGCAAAAAACTTTATATGTTATTCGAGGCACCTTACTTGAGTTTTACTTTCGTTAAGATTGACAAATGGTTGATCCAAAATGTCGAGATACGTTCAGTTAATGATTTAAAATTATACCGTCAGGATATTCTAAAACAGATTGCAACGTTATACTTCAACCAATATAAATTCAATCGACCTAAATTGAAAAACTACGAGTATGATCTCGCAATTCTGATAAACCCATCAGAATCTAATCCACTGTCTAATGCAGAAGCACTGAGAAAATTTAAAGAGGCTGGTGAAAAACATGGATTCTTTGTTGAATTTATTACAAATGAGGACATCCACAGAATAAATGAGTTTGATGCCTTATTTATTCGTGAAACAACAGCTGTTAATAATCATACGTACCAAATTGCTCGCTACGCACATGCTGAAGGTTTAGTTGTCATTGATGATCCATGGTCTATACTCAAATGCTCAAATAAGTTCTATCTTCAAGAGCGGATGCGAAAAGCTAAAATACCCATGCCTCAGTCTAGAGTTTTAAAATCAAGTGACAACTTACTTTCAATTGTTGCACAGTCTTTTGGTTTTCCAATGATCTTGAAACAACTTGACAGTGCTTTCTCACTGGGGGTTCATAAGGTTAGCGATTTAAATGAACTTATAATGAAGTGTGATGAATTATTCGTTCAATCAGAGTTTGTAATAGCACAAAAATTTAAACCATCCGAATTTGATTGGCGAATTGGTGTTTTAGACAATCGTATAATATTTGCCAGCAAGTACTATATGGCAAAAGGACATTGGCAGATATATAACTGGCAGTCCGAATTAAGCGATCCATCTGGCGACTCTGAAACGCTACCAATACATCAAGTACCAAAATTAGTGTTAGATACTGCTCTTAAAGCAACATCTTTTATTGGTGATGGTCTATACGGAGTAGATATAAAAATGATAGATGGCAAATGCTATCTAATAGAAATCAATGACAATCCTAATATTGATTGCGGTATCGAGGATCTAATTGTTGATGATGAACTGTATAGTACAATCATCGAGTCAATTAAGACTAGAATCATTAAAACAAGAAATTTAAATAGATATATCAGTCTCTAAGGGGTACAAATATGTATAGAACTAGTATCTAATTGGAGGTCATAATGATTAAGAAAATTATTATTGATATAGTTGCTCTTCATTCTGGATTCCCTTCTAGTCAAATAAAGATATCAACCTCTATACAAGAAGACCTCCTTGTATCAAATGCTCTATACGATAAAATCATTGAATCAATTGAGGCATATTTCAAACTAGACATTCCACTACAAGCAATTGACCAGTTCTACACAATTTATGACATCATTCAATACGTTAGAAAGAATACTAAAATTAAGTTTTGAACATTATATGAAATCCCCTTGTGATTTTTCACAAGGGGATTATTATGAGCCGTTTATTTGATGAACAAAAGCACGACCCAGGTGGGCAATTGTTATATTAAAGTTTTGCGCATCAATACCGTGTTTTTTAACTCCTTATATGGAGGTATTTCAGTAAAGCCTCTCTTTTTATGAAAGGCTTTAGTTTTTGGAAACTTAAGTGATTCTATAAAAACTTGAGTAACACCATGATTAATTAAAAATTTCTCCCTCTCTTCACAGATCATCTTCGCGATTCCTAACGACCGATAATTTTTGTGTACATGCAAGGATTTGGCAAAATATCGTCCATCTTGACGTGAAACCAATCCGCAACCGATAAGCTCCTTGCAATCATTGTAGACACAGACTACAAATGATTTACTCACTAGAGTCTTGTATGACTCCAGAGTTTTGCTCTTTAGTAATAATTCCATGTCCTCTTGATTATATGTTTGGAAATTGGACTGTATAATATTAGAAATTGCGAGTTCATATATTTGACGTGCCAATCCATTTGCGTCTTCTCGTTCACCCGTTCTACTTAAATTATTAACAAGCATTACTTCATACACTGTTTCGTTCCTCATTTTCTAATTAAACCGGCCAAATCTAATTTTTAAGTACTTAAATATCTCGCCAGCTATATCTATGTCACAACATGATTCAAGCCCTCTAAACCCTGGTGCCGAATTTATCTCACATATTTTGTAATGTTCACCATCGAACAACAAATCAACGCCCGCGATATCCAGTCCAGTTACTCTACAAGCTTCTGTAGCTAGCCATTCAATTTCTGGAGTAAGCTCATACTGAGTTGGTATACCACCATCTGAGATATTAGCTTTAAAACTATCTTTAGGAGCTGTTCTCTGCATGCATGCTACTGCCCTTCCACCTATTACAAGTACACGTAAATCTCGACCAAAGCTATCTTCAATAAACTCCTGTATAATAATATTAAACTTTGAATTGGTTATTTCAATCAATTGCATTAAATCATGAAAGGACTTCTTTGTATTAGCCATAAATACACCACGACCTTGACTACCGGATATAGCCTTTATGACTGCTGGAAATCCAATATATTTTTCAATCAGTTCAATATTAACAGGAAATTTAGCAAGCATAGTTTTGGGTACTGGAAGATTATTTTCAGCCATGATTTGCTGCGTGTATAGCTTATCTTTTACAATTTCAATCGGGTTAGATGAATTTATACAAGGAACGCCTAAACGTTCCAACTGCCTTATAACAGCTAAAGCAAAATATGTTGTTCCCGCGCCCATCCTCGGTAGAACAAAATCAGGTAATGTAGTCGCTTCACCGTTAACTAAAATGCTGTTTCTGTTATGTAAAGTAACCATTAAATAAATTTGCTCAGGCTTTAGAACCCTTATCTCTATTCCATGATCTTTTGCAGCTTCAACAAATCTATTCACTTCAAATCTTTCAGATACAATCTCTGTCTCATTTTCTTTATATATGATCCAGCCCTTCATTTAACACTCCCCATTTGAGCTCAGATAAAGCCACCCTTAGGTGGCTTCACACTCCTATTCACTATAGTATTTTTTATTGCTATGTTTCTTTTTCTTCTTTCTTGCCCACTCCTCATCTTCGTCAATATAAGAAACTCTTTGCTTGTTCATTTCATATTTTTTTCTTTTCTTGTCTTTTTCAAGTAATCTTTCATCAAAAATTGACAATTCAAGTTCTTTTTTCATATTAATTCACCATTTCACTTGCTATACACTCTTTCTAACATAGCGTACTATGTCATCAATCGTCTCGAATCCATTGAACTCATCATCCGGTACCAGTACCTCAAGTTCATCCTCAATTAGCGCCAGAATTGTCTAGATCTCATCCTCATCAAGATTTAGATCACCATATAGCATTGAATTGCTTTTAATTTCTGTTGGTTCGTAATTAATTTGATCAGCCACAATACTTATAATAGTTTTCTTTATCATGACCACGTCCTCCATTTTCAGAATATTCCGCCTTTTCCACTTGCAACGATTGCAAGGATTCAGCCTTAGATCATCCCATATCTTCCGTAAAAAAGATATCTTGTAAATCAAATATAATCGCAAATCTCCTAAAAAGCAATCTTTTTTTTGCCAATTTCAGCTTTATTTTTAACTTTTTCTATCCACTACTAAACCCATTGATATAACTACGTTCTAGCCACACAAAAAGTCAGCACATTTACATTTTAAATATTTCTATATGAGTACTTAATACCAGATTGAAACAGCCTTTCAAAATGGTCTGATTTCATCTTCAATTTTTTTATCTCAAAGAACCACGCGGAGAACATCTCCCACAACATTACCCAACCACCTATAAAAAATCCTTCTGAGAGTAACGTTAATACTATAGAATCTGAGTATACTTCTTTAAGGTAAAAACCAAGTACCAGCAAGGCACTTCCCAATAACAGGAATCTAGCAATATCTTTTATCATTCGAACTCGATAGTTTTCAAGTTTCCTGATCTGATATAGAAAGAAGTTCTGCATACCAATTAGGCTTTTCTTCTCTCTAATTTCGTTTGGCTCCTGATTCAATATATGAAAATCAATAACTAGTTTATATTTCATTGGAATTTCATAAGAACACTCAATCAAGTACTCAGATAAATCCTCATCTAATTCTCTGTTACTAAATGGCGAGTAATCCCAATCACTATATGCATCTCTATAATCCTCAAGTTGAACATCAATAATGAACGTTTCAGCCTCATTATCAAAGTTATAAATTTTCTTTAAATCTTTCAGTTTTATTTTTCACCTTATATAAAATTTCATTTTTCTGTATATATAGTTGAAAGCTCATACTAATTACTATTAGGTTTCTTGGCGAGATAGACCCAAAACTCCTCTATAGTCAATATACTCTTTATAAAATCCTTAGGATTAATGGGCTTCTCAACATACGCATTTGCACCTAAACTGTAAGCTAATTCAATATCTTCTTCTCGACATGAAGATGTTAATACTACAACTGGCACTTTCCTCAATCGCTCTGATTGTTGTCTTATTCTTAAAAAGTCAAATCCATTCATAACTTCCATATTCAAGTCTAGCAATATAAGTTCCAACTTATCAGTCTTATTTTCTTCTATAAAATCTATTGCCTCTTGTCCATTATGGAAGTACATCACAGGATTCCCGATCTTCCCCTTCTTGAATCCGCGTTTCATTACTAAGATATCATCATCATTATCTTCGATCGCCAGTATTAAATTTCTCATTTTGTAATTCCTTCCTTTTTCAAAGTGAAGCAGATTTTTGTACCAATCCCAAGTTCACTTTGGTCAATCCATACATCTCCTCCGTGTTCGTTTATTACAGACTTAACGATTGCTAAGCCTGCTCCACTGCCTTCACGATTCTTGTCTCTGGTAGCCCTTCTAAACAGGCCAAAAACCTTTTCATGCTGCGATTTATCAATTCCTATTCCGTTATCAATCATTGTAACCTTATTCATACCTGCATCATTCGAGTCCTCCTCCATGCTTATGTGTATCTGGACTTGGGTTTTGGACTCGTCACGATACTTTATTGCGTTTCCTAATAAGTTTGATAATACTGTCTTCATCCAAATAGGTTGGCAACAAACAACATCTAAATTCTCAAAGGTTATCACGGCATTACCGTCTTTAATTGAAGGCTCCATATCTTCAATCACATCTTCTAATAGTGATTGCAATAAGACTTTTTCAAACTGCACATCAACTTTTCCTATTTTTGATAGAGTCAACAAATCAGATATCATATTAGCCATTTTATTAGATGCAATAATTATCCTATTAAAATAGTCCTTACCAGTCTCATCGAATGTTTCTTCATAATCTTCTAAAATGAACTCTGAAAAAGTTCTAATGCTTCTAATCGGCTCTTTCAAATCATGACTGATAATATATGTGTAGGCATTCAACTTTTCATTAATGCTTATGATTGTGAGCGTCAAACAGAACACACCTATAAATAAGATAATAAGTCTAGTAAAATGAAAGAAGCCACCCGATTGGATGGCGTAAGATTTCTAGTCTTGTTTATCTATAGTTTTGTGGATCTCCTCTGGTATGAATTCCGACCACGGTAACAAAGCGTCCAGTGCGCTATCATCAGTGATATCGATGTTTGGAAGCTGTTCGAATAAATATGTTAGATAAAGAAACGGATTGAGATTACTGACTTTGGCCGTTTCGATAACAGAATAACTTATAGCACTAGCCTGTGCACCTTTAGGTGATTTGGAAAATAAGTAGTTTTTTCTGCCAATCACAAAGGGTTTAATGGCACGTTCTGCAAGATTGTTGTCGACTGCAATATGTCCATCAAGCATGAAGCTAATGAGTTTATCCCACTGGTTGATACAGTATTTAACGGCTTCACCAAGCTTGCTTTTAGGAAGTGTGCTACGTTTTTGTTCTTCAAGCCATGACTTGAAAACATCGAGGATTGGCTGAACTTCCTGTTTGCGTCTTTCAAAACGCTGATCTGAGGTTAAATCCGTATACTGCTTTTCATAGTGATATATCTGATTGCAGAACTTAAGGCCTTCGCTAGACCTGGTTCTTGAGACTTCTGCATCTTCAGGAAGTGCCTTGAGGGCGTCGTTGAACTTTCGGCGTGCATGAGCAAGGCAACCAATTTGTGTGACATTTTTAACCGCATTATAGCCACTGTATCCATCTGTTTGAAGATAACCTGAAAATCCTTCAAGGAACTTTTTAGGATTTTTCTGAGATCTAGAGGGTTGGTAGTCATATAAAAACATCGGGTGCATTGCAGTCTTAGCAGAAGCATAGAGCCACATATAGCCTTTTGCTTTATTCTTTTCATCGATGACTTTAAGAGGGCTTTCATCAGCATGAATAACAAGCTCGTTTTTTAGTAAGACGTGCATACGCTCATAAAGTAGACGAAGCCAAGTGTTTGCACCATGCACCATCCAAGTGGCCATGTTCTGCCTAGAAATATCGATTCCAAAGTTTTCAAAGGCTTTCTCTTGCCGGTATAGTGGCAAGTGTTGATTGTATTTGCGTTCCATAATGAATGCAAGCAAAGAGGGTGATACCATGCTGCCTGACATAAGAGGCTTTGGCATAGGTGCTGTTACAATAGTGCCTTCTATACTTTCTTGATCACATTTTCTACAAGCATAAACCTGGCGAATATGATGAACGACTTTAACCTGTGCTGGAATGATTTTAAGTTCCTTTCGAACTTCTGTTTTCATTTCATGTAGACTTCCCTCGCATTTAGGACAAGTTGTCTCATCTTCTGCTAGTGTATAATACACTTCTTCAACAGGTAGATCATCATAAGTCTTACGTGATTTTGAACGTCCATTCTTACGATTTTTAAGAATCACTTCTGTATCAGGTTCTTCGCTTTTTTTGGCAGACTCCTTTTCTGCCTCATTGAAAAAGCTAAGCTGATCAGGATGTGTTTGTTCACTTGACGTCCCGAACTTCTGGTGTTAATTTAGACGGAAAAGTTCTTCATAGTGGTTCAATTTTGCCTGTAAAGCCTCTATTTCTAGTGATTGCTTAGCAATGGTTTCTTCAAGTGTTTGAGTATTTTTGTCACTTGATAAAGTTGTATGTGATGTAGTGTTTTCAATAGTTTTCATACATCTATTATATCAAATTTTACTTCTCAAAAAAAGTAATAAACCTCAGAAAACATAGATTTTCAAATGTTTTCTGAGACTATATGATCTGCCGTTCGTTTAGTGGCTTATGCGCATGACGTTCTTTAACGCTTAGCCCATCTAGCAACCATCTGAAGGCACGTTCATCGACTTCAAGAGGTGAACCGTTGGCATGATCTGGCCACTGGAACCTGTCTTTTTCAAGCCGTTTGTAGTGTAGCCAGAATCCTGTATGATCCCACTCTAGGATCTTGAGCTTATCACATTTTCTATTACAGAATACAAACAGACTCCGTGAGAAGAGATCAAGACCAAATCTTTCCTGAACAATGAGCGAAAGGCCATCTATGGATTTTCTAAGGTCGGTTGGCCCCAGTGCTAAGTAAACTTTGTAAGATGAATATTTACTAAGCATAATGGATCAATACTTTTACAACATCCTCAAGTAAGGATAGATTTACGGATTCATCCACTTCAATAGCTGCTGATCCTATGCGGACAGTGACTGCTTTGTTAGGTTTTATGGTGGGACTTAAGGAGACAAATCCAATATCACTCCCAGCCATTTCGTCGATTTTAGAACTAAGACACCTTTTCCAGTACCTAAAGTTATGGATGTTAACATCGTTTTCGGCGCACCAATGAGCTTGAGTTTGACCACTTGCCGCCCATTCATTGATTATGTCTTGCCACTTGGTTCTATTTGTTTCACGATTCATAATGATTCACCTCATTCCTAAGATGATTTTAGCAGAGGGGTTTCAGTTTGAATATGTGTGTTCTGTTTGACGCTTACAAACAGTTTAGTTGTCGAGGAAACGTCTTGTACTTGTGTTGGAGGTTAATGTAATCAATGAAAAATCTTATAAATTCAATATCCCAAAGACCAAAGAAAGACCGAAGGGATTTATGAGGGCAAGCTTCCACATTGTCATACAATGTGCTTGATGGGATTATCCCATACCCTTAAATACTTGGGACTGCGTCCCAAACCCTCTTAGACATAAGTTAAAGTCCAAATTCTGATTTGTATGGATAAATGATGTAGATTTAAAAAATGTAATTATGACTACAAAAAAATAGAGTCGTTTGAAGGTATTTCATATCAATTATGAGGTATCTTTTTTCTTCTTAATATGAGTAGTAATACTAAATTCTACACATATAGAAAAACTGGTAATTGGGTATAATTATATGTTAGAGTACTCTTACTTTATAGTAGGATAGTGATTATTACTTGACAGAGAAAGAGATGCAATATATATTTAATTCACAAAGGAGTGAACAGAATGAACAATACTAAACATGCTGAAGCGTTGAACTTAATAGAAACGGTAGGAATGTTCTTTGAAAAATCAGGTTATTTACCATCAGCTGCTCGAGTATATGCTCTGTTGATGATCTGGGAAGAACCTGAATTACATTTTGATGAGATTCAGGCTTTACTCAATTTAAGTAAAGGTGCAACAAGCAAAGCAGTGAACGATTTAATAACGAAAGAAAGAATTGAATTAATTTCAAAACCTGGAGTAAGAAAGAAATTCTATAAAGTAATGCGTAAGCCAGGAGAAGATAGCACGACAAGTTTTATTAAATACTTGATTGCAATGAAATTACAACTAGAAGCTATTGAAGTGCATAAAGAAAAGTATTGTGATAATCAAGTTAGGTTTGGAGATGAAATTAAATACTTCGCTCGATTGATTGATTTATTTGATTCTACGATAAAGGAGTAAAGTATGGCTAAATCTAAAGTTGGAATGATTGAATTTATTAAATTTTACAAGGAAAATAAGAAAGCATTTAAAGCATATCCACTGAGAGATAAGAGTAGAGTTCAATTTACACTATGCAATATGGAATTGGTAAAGTTAGATCAGCAAAGTGATAAGTATTATAAGCTGCTACAAATTTTTAATGATGGTATGATTTATCATTATGCTGGAAAATGGAATGCTACTCTTGCAATAAAGTCAAAAAAAAAATCAGATTGGGATAAGACTTATAAGTTTTTTAAATTAGCATTGAAAATAAGTGAAAACCTATATGACAACTTAGTCAATGGAAGTAAAATTACAGATTATGTAAAACCACAGTTAAGAGAGGTTTCTGAAATTAAGTTCTATGAACATGTGCCTTTAGTACCCGAAATTACTCCTATAGTTGTACTAGAGGGGACGAGCTTTGAAATGGGTATGCAATACTGTGAACAGTTATCTGAGATTTATGGGACATGGATTCTGGAGAGACATCAAAGAACATTTAGCAAAAGTGAAGTAGTTGAAATTAACAAGTGGAAAGAACAGCATGAGGGATATACACCTGAGATTATTGATTTCTCTAAAGGGTGGTCGAAAAGGTCGAGTGAACTGGGTGTCGCTCTTTCGTTTGAACAGGTCATAGATCTATGGGTAGGGCATAAACCACCAGCAAGTTCCTATTTAAACGCAGATGCTGGTATACCAGAACTTCCACCCTTAGCCTGTACTGCAATTGCAGCATGGAACGAAGCTACTGAGGATGGTAAGTTAATTGCGGCAGCAACTGGCGATCATGATATGAGTTATCAGATTACTATTGCTATGTATCCTAGTGATGGTAACGCTTTGGTATTTACACCTTTTGAAGCTACGGGGACATTACCAACAGTAGGTCCAAATTGGTTCTTTGGACACCCTGGAATGAACTCTAAAGGATTAGCTTATGTTCATCATGGAGGAGGACCAAAACTCCTTGAGCCGATTGATAGTTGGGGATACGGTATTAGGAGAGGCGCATCAGTATTTCATAATTTAAGGTACTCTAACAGCAGTGATGAGGCTTTTGAAAAAGAGATGAGTTGGCCCATTGGTGATATTGGGTATGGTGATCAAGCTACAGTTGGAGGTTTTTATGCTGATAGTAAATCTGGGTACATTATCGAGTCACGACACGAACCATTATGTATTAGAAAACAAGGTCTGCTAGGTGAGACTGATTATTTGTTCTCGAATAATAGTGTTATGCATAAAGACGCTGTTGAATCGGAGTGGATGAGCAAAATTCGTAACCTGTGGCAATGGGACGAAGTCGGAGGATGGCGCCCTAAAGATCCAAAAGGCATGACGAAATCATTAAAGATGATCTTCGAATGGTTTTCAGGAAGAATAAAGACAGATGAATTAATGTCAAGAGGTATGATGTTTGCCTATTGGAACAGTTATAATAGGAATAAATACTTAAATAGCAAAGGTAGAGAATACTTCGGAAAGTTTAATATTGAAGCGATGAAAAAGATATATAGATTTGGAGGAACCATGCCAAATGGTGAGTTCAAAGTAGCAAAACAAAATTATATTGATACTGGTGAATGGGGAGAAATTTCAGCAGCACATGCATCAAACGCATTAGTTGTAGTTATGAAGCCTGAAGATGGACTGTATTCCCTATGTACAGGTCCTGCTAAAAGAGGTCTTGCTCCAATGTCTCCAGATCAGGCAATATCAATTTATAACGAACGAAATACTTTCTGGGATTTCAAACTAGATAATTCTCCTTTGAAATCGCTTGAGTATGTTAAGAACGTCGCTTGTGATTTGATTAATGAGGTGATAGAGAAAGTAGACGATAAAGAGATGTCAATGTTAGGTACTGATTTATATAATGAGTTTAATGGTTATTTAGAGGACATATCTATTCTTGAGAAGAATGTGAATGATTTGAGAATTATAAATAAAAAAATACGGTGTTATACAAGAATCCATGTTGTAGCTAGACAATTAATACAGTTAAAATAGTATTACTTATTAATATGGGTAATTATGGGGGTGTCTACACTTGCGGAGTGTGGTGTAAGAAAGAAGTAAAGTCACCCATACAAATTGAAACACTTACTATTGTTGTACCTGCGGCCAATGCTGCAGGTGTTTTTTAGTTGAAACCATAATTCTTCTGATTTGTAGGGGGGGAAGAGTATTTCTCGATATAAGCACCTCAACTTTAACCAATTATTTACTTATGCTAAACTATACATATGGTAAATCTACTAGAATGGGAGGTAATATGTTGAAGAGTGTTTTTCCAAATACAGCTGAAGTGGCAAGCTATTCATACATTTCACAGACAATAGTATTTAACGATATAATGCGAGGTAGCTTGAATAAATGTATTAAAAGTCCGTTTGAACATAAAAATATTAGTAATTACAAAACTGTAACTCATGAAATCACTCATTATTTAGATAATATTGCAACATTAGTTGGGAACAAAATCTTGACACAATCTATTAATGCCTTGAATGTTATAAGTTCTGAGAGTTTAGACGAAAGAGAGTTTTGGAGATTTATTACTCTAAGAAACACCATAAGGAAGACTACATTTGATAACTACTATAAAAAAGTAAATGTTCAAGTACAAACAACAACAAGACCTGAAGATTGGAAATACAGAAACACAATAGGGTGTAGGTTTGATATAGATGGCCAAATAGATGAACGTAAACCAATTATATTTTGTAATTTTGTATGTAATGGTAATGATGTTGCTCGTATTCCGTTTAGTGTTGAAGCATTGTTTGAGATAAATGCGATGGCAAATGAGGTATATTTACATAATCGATATTTATTTAGTCATGATGAGGATTTCCAGGCAGTTGAAAAAAATTCTTTTCTAAAATCAACATATGAATGGATTTACAATAAGGAACTATTAACATATTCAGTAGCTGCTCATATTGTAGCTCCAATTGTAGAAACTGGTGAGTTAGTCGAGATATTTATGTTAGCGAAAACAATTTCTACATTGTACCCTTCAAACTCTCCACGATCCGCAATTATAATTTCAGGAAGCAAAGAGTTCGGCCATTCATCACTAGAAATTTTGACACCAAATCTTTTACAAAATTCTACTTTCTCTTCAAGAACATTATCCAGCGCCAACATTGCACCAATCCATGAAGGCCCTTCAAGTCCAACATATGTGCCTACAACTAGCCTAGAGTAAACGTCCATCACTGAGTAAACAACAGGTCTCCCAATAATATGCTCACGATTTAATGAGCTAAGTAGGTATATATCTCCTATAGTTGCATCTATCTGATATCTAAATCCCGGACCATACGTCTCACTATTTGAGTCACTTAACAATTCCCGTAAAGTAAGTTGATATTCTTTTTCGCTGTTTCTAGATATGAATGTATCCTTCTCGTTTTTCTCCTTATGAAACCAATACTCAAACTGCCTATAGGTTGGCCTTTTGTCTTTGCTCCATAACTTAACCTTCATTTCACCGTCTTCATAATACGTGTCTGAAAAATGCTCGACGAGTAACATATCATATGCATGTCGCAAGGGTGCTTTTTTTCTGTTGTTATAATATTTTTTTATTGTGCCCTTGATTAAGTTCGCTACCCTCTCATCTACATTTATTCCAGTGTTTTCATCGCTTAATAGTGGAGTTTCTCTTGGTCTGCCTCTCTTGATCGTACTTGCTGCTTTACTTTTTCCTTTTCCACCTGATTTATAATAATCAGCCAGAAGAGAGTTCTTTTTCATTCCCCTTTGTAAGAAACGAATTAGCTTGCGTCTTAATTTCGAACTCGTCATATTATTCTTATTCGCATGTGCCACAATTAGTTTGTTTCTGCTTTCTTTAAGCATTAACTCAAACTGATGATTCAACCATAAAGTATTTACAACAGACCATTCAGCGTCACGTTTCACTCTATCCTTCTCTGTAATCTCCTCTTCGTCAATGTAAACTGCATACGGATCATTAGTTATTTTATACTCCTTCATCAGTTCAAAATCATCTAATTTGAATAACTGAGGTACAGCTGTTTTAACTTCCATTTTTATATAGAACAAAGCACCAATATTATGATCTATATAGATAATTCTAATTAGTGAGTGGTTATTAATATGTTCATATACTGAATTAATATGAATCATCATATAGCCTCCATTTCACTACCAACTCTATTCGATTTTATCGATATCTCTATTTTCCTTTCTGTATTTAGTTTGATAGTCATATCTATCTCAATTAAGTGATTAATGATCAAATGCTTAAACAATGTTAACCCTGAACCAGTTTCCAATAGCATATCATCATCGAATTTGTCAGATATTTCTCTGATCGTACTTTCTCCATTAAGTCTCTTGATATAATTGTTGATCAACTTGTTTATTTGTATATCACTTAACTTATCGAATCCAACTTTATCTGATATATTCTTGAACTTATGTACTGACATAACATTATGCGCAAAAACCTTATCTATTTCAGCCTCTGTAACAATACCCCAATCAATTCCCCTACGCTCCCAGTAAACTCTCTCAATCTCAAACTTTTCTAACTGTCTTGTATTTTCTAGATCATTCTTAGATTTAATAGTTCTTGCTAATCTCACCAATTTACCATCCTTGACAGCTGTTAGAAAGAAATCTGTAGTCATCACAATCGGAACTAGTGTATTCGGATCTGTTGGATGCTTAATACCTAACATATTAGATATTTCGATTGTCTCCTCTCGTGGAAGTAGAGGATATTGCTCTTTGATATCTTTAACCCGATCAGAAAACTCTACTATTAGAAAGTAATTTCTTTCCATGTCTGATAGAAATTCATGTTGCCTATTTACTGTAATTCCCCTTAGACGTGTTGAGCGACCATTAGATGGTACATCTTGTATGGTTATCCATGGCTTGTAGTCACTCCCATGACCAGATCCTCTACCTTCTTTAAGCTTCTTTGCGTACTTGTCATCAGTGAACCCTCTTTTTCGCTTAGCCATTTGAATCTCCAATCATGGTACGGATTACTTACATACAGTCAAAAAAATAAAAACTGTCCAGAAATTGAATACCATTTTCTGGACAGTTCTAAACAAACTTTATTGTTTTTTTCAAACTTTATTGTGAAGCCACACTTGATAAATTTGATTGTTTTAAATTGAGTATACTTTCTAACTCACAAACACACAGCTCATTTTTAAGCAGTAGCTGTAGTATTCTTAACCTATTTTCGTCTGAAAGTGTCTTAAATAAATCTGCAGTATTCATATGATCCTCCACTATATTACTGATCACTCATATAATATAGAATCTATCCATCTCTGTCAAATCACAGCTTAGTTTCTGGACAATAAAAAAGCTACGAATACCGGCAACACCTACCAGCTTCGTAGCTTTTGTGATTTGTCTTTTCATCTATTAATGCATTTTTAGCTAATCAATATCAGGCTTATGATTTTTCTGAAACAATATTATTAAGTACAGATATAATCTCTTTAACATCTTTATTTGATGTAAGAATCTTTTCCACTTTACTTTTTTGGTCTTCCACCCTATTGGTTAAGACGGAAACAGTACTGCTTGTTTCTTCAAATAAAGCCACCACTTCCTGCATTTTAGCAGTATAGCTGGTTGAAAATTCTTGAACCTGCCCAGTCATTGTGTCAACAATCTCTGCTTGTCTTGCCATTGAACTGGAGTTGTCACTGATCTGTTCGAATGCTTGGCCTACAACACCCGTCTGACCTTCACCATGTTCTACAGCATTTTGAATCGTTTCCATTTGACCAGATACGTTGTTCACTTGTTTATATATTTCACTTAGGATTTCAGAAATCTCCACTGTAGATTTTTTAGATTCATCTGCAAGTACGCCTACCTCTTGAGCAACGACAGCAAAGCCTCGACCATGTTCACCTGCTCTTGCTGCTTCTATGGATGCATTGAGTGCCAGAAGGTTAATCTGTTCACTTATGCCATTTACCGACTCAAGCACATTACTTATATTTTGCGTATGCTCTTGAAGTTCTTTAATAGTAGCTGAAGCTTCATCTGTTTGTTTAGAGATGTCTGTCATACTTCTAGACAAAGCTTGTAAATTGCTTTCTGAATCATTTATACTATTCAAATTCAAGGAAGAGAACTCAGACATTTCATTTGTCGCTTGTGTCACTTGTTCTAAATTTTGCGTCTGTGTCATAACTTCTTCATTTGCCGACTCAAGCACCATAGACTGTTTCTGAGAATGATTAGATATGTCTTCAAAGGCCTGAGAAACCTCTGTCGTGATTTCATCTGTTGTCATAATGTCTGCATCCAGTTCTTTAGCAGACCCCGAAAGTTTGAATACGGATTCTTTAATGACTGTAAATACCTTCTCAAGTTTTTCGTTTGAAGCATTGGCTTCCTCTTTTTCTCTTACCACATCTGCACGCAGTCTTTGGTAGGTAATACACAAGGTACACACAAAATAAGTGAACAAGGACATACTGAAGTAGATATTTATTAGGCCACTCACATCGTTAAATGCACCAAACATATTGGCTGCATTTTCTGAGACGAATCCCATATAAATAAATCCTGCACACAATAAAGCTTCTGCAATTACAATCTTATATTCTTGGTATAGACCTATGATCAATATGAACACATATGCTGTTATAATCCCATTTAAGTCCGTAAATAAACTCACAAACATATAGTTTAAGAAAGCATATCCCGCAACCATAAGATATTTGATTTTATCAGCATGAATATTTCTAACATGCATGATTGTTGTCAATATTGATAAAGGAAACAGAATTGACATCATTATGAGTTTTGAACTTAAGGATGCTGAAGCAACTAAAAACAAGTACAAAGTTTCGGCTATTGCTCCGATCCATAAGACATTTAACATGGTGCGATTGGTTTTCCTCAGTGCTTGGTTTATATCCATTAAATATTCTCCTTCAAAGTATAATTTCCATTAAACATATCATACCAAAATATGATGGGAGAACAACATTTTTAAGCTCATCTAACGATTTTATAATAATATTTTTTTCTTATTCAAAAACTAAAAAAAACCGAGTACCCATACTGGGTACTCGGTCCTTGAAATTCTTTATCTGCGGATCAATTATGCAGTTCTTTTAGCAGTTTTGATCACGATCTCTTTACCTTCTTTTCTCCACTCAGCCATTTCAGAAACAGCAGTGAAAAGAACGTCAGTAGAAGAGTTAAGTGCAGTCTCGCATGAATCTTGGATAACACCAACGATGAATCCAACACCAACAACTTGCATAGCCACGTCATTTGGAATACCAAATAGTGAACAAGCTAGAGGGATTAGAAGTAGTGAACCACCAGCAACACCAGAAGCACCACAAGCACTTACAGCTGAAAGAATTGAAAGGATCAGCGCAGTACCCATATCTACTTGAATACCTAGTGTGTTAACAGCAGCAAGTGTTAGAACAGAGATTGTAATCGCTGCACCAGCCATGTTTACTGTAGCACCTAGAGGAATTGATACTGAGTAGTTGTCTTTATCAAGACCAAGATCAGAACACAGGTTCATGTTTACAGGAATATTCGCTGCAGATGAACGTGTGAAGAATGCTGTAATACCACTTTCTCTAAGACACTTGAATACAAGTGGGTATGGATTTTGACGAATCATGATGAAAGTAATAATTGGGTTAACAACTAGAGCGATAAACGCCATTGAACCAATAAGTACCATCAGTAGTTGTCCGTAGCTTAGTAGTGACTCAATACCATTTGTAGAGATTGTGTCAAATACTAGACCCATAATACCGATTGGAGCTAGGTTAATTACCCAACGCACAACTTGTGAAAGTGCATCTGAGAAGTTTGAAACCATTGTTTTAGTTGTATCTGGTGCATTCTTAAGAGCCATACCAAGTAGCAGTGCCCATGTAAGAATACCGATGTAGTTAGCATTTGTAAGTGCTCTAACTGGGTTATCAACAACGTTCATTAGAAGAGCTTTAAGAACTTCTACAACGCCACCTGGAGGTGTAATGCTGTTAACGCCTTCAACCAGTGTAAGGTGTACTGGGAATGCGAAACTGAATACAACTGCCGTAAGACCAGCTAGGAATGTACCCAGTAGGTATAGTGTAACGATTTGCTTCATGTTCGTTTTCTGTCCAGATTTATGTTGCGAAATTGCAGACATAACAAGGAAGAATACAAGGATTGGAGCAACAGACTTAAGTGCGCCAACAAATAGTGATCCGAAAATAGCAACTGGTTTAGCATACTCTGGAATCATAAGAGCCATTGTAATACCTACAATAAGACCAATAATGATTCTCTTAACTAGACTCATACCGTTCCATTTACTTAATAAATTTCCCATAGTTTTTTTAGTCCCCTTAAAAGATATAAAAAGTGATAGATAATTACGCACTGGAATAAGATAACATTTTAACAATATAAAGGAGTTTTAGCCGGTTGGCGTTTTCCAAAATATGTGTAAAGGTTAAACTCTATTCAGCACGGACAGCTTATCACAGAATTAATTGAAATAAAAGGGGAAATAATAAATTTTCTTAACAGGTACAACGATAGATCAAAATCGTGCAATAGCAATATGTGTAGCGATTCTTTTGTCTGAATTGTCAAACAATTCACATTTTAATGTACAATTCGGTTCAATATATTTCAAACTATTGATAATGAGTTTCACAATAACCGAATGGAAATTTATAACCATTGGGACTATTACTTGTTTCTATCCCATTCCTATTCGTAGACTAGTCCCATCTTCTTTTACATATTACGATCCTAAAACCATCAGGATCAACAAATGTTATGCCGTGTACATCCCAATACTGATTTTTAGATTGAACAGGTTTCATCTGATTTTCTGTAAAACGAGTCACTACATTATTGTAATCCGTCTCAGAGTCACAATAAAAAACGAGTAAATCATCTGCATCTGTTTGGTGGCTCGCTTTTTTTCCATCATAAGTAAATTCAAGATGCCAGGAATGATCTTTAACCCCTAACATTATGCCGTTATAACCATCGTGGCCTTCAAAATGATCAATCATTTCTAAACCTAATAGATTAATATAAAAATGTTTAATTTCTTCTGGATGTTCCGTGTGTCTTGCTACTCTAAAGTGTTGATACATATAGGCCTCCTAAATACTTTTCCTTTTTTTACCCCAAATCCTTTCCCTTCCCCTGATAAGTATAAAAAAATAGACCCCATTATTGAATGAAGTCTATTGCTATTATTTGTCATCTGAATTCTTATTATAGTTTTTTCTGCATAAATATAGTATCTGCTACTGGACTATCGTAATACGGGCCAATCTCCTCAAAACCAAGATACTCGTATAACTTAACCGCTTTTCCCATCCGCCGCAGTGTGTCCAGACGTATATAATCGTACCCAAGTGCATCTGCAACATCAATGGCTCTCATAGACAAACTTTTTCCAAGCCCCTTGTCACGGTATTCAGGTACAACATACAACCTTTTCATCTCTGCAACACAATGGTCTAATCTTTTAATTGCAACACAACCTATAGGTACTGCGTTCTCCATCACAAGAAATAATGCCCCATTTGGTGGTGCATAAGCACCTGGCAAAGTAACCAGTTCTTCTTCAAACCCTTGAAAACATAAGTCTATGCCTAGCCAGTCCGCATACTCTTTAAAAAGTTTACGTACGTGCTCCAGGTCTGGGCCATCCGTGACATGTTTCCACTCAAACATCGAATGTTCCCCCTTCATATTTACTTCAAAAGCTCCCCAATTGATCTAACCGAATTACCATTTAATCTATACTAATACCTATTCGATAACAATTACTTATTTCCTTCAAATTGTTCTTGTATTCATACAAAATTCTCATTATTTTTACAGGTATACTTTTGACATTCTTTCAATTTCATTTGCATATCCCGGAAGTTCATTCGGTGTCTCAAGGAAAAATGGCAAATGTCTCAACTTAGGATGATGAACCAAGGCCATCAATGCCTCTTCCCCAATCGTCCCTTCACCAATCTTTTCATGTCTGTCTTTATTTGATCCAAAATCCATTTTCGAGTCATTTAAGTGTACTGCTTTTAGTCTCTCAAGCCCTACGATCTTATCGAAAGCTTCAATAACACCTTCAAGGTCATTTACGATGTCATAGCCAGCTGAGTATAAATGACAGGTGTCCAGACACACTCCCATAAGATGTTTATGGTCTACACCTTCTATGATGTCTCTAAGCTCTTCAAACTTAGAACCAATTTCACTCCCTTTTCCGGACATGCCTTCTAAGAGTATAAATGTAGACCCATCACCCATTAAAACCTCATTTAAAATATCAATAATACGCTGAGTTCCTACCGCCACACCATCTTGTGTATGAGAACCCGGATGAAAGTTGTACAGGCTACACGGAAGCTGTTCAAGTCTTTCCAAATCTTCTTTTAAAGCCAATTTTGCAAATTCACGAACTTCAGGCTTGCTTGATGCCATATTCATGGTATAGGGTGCATGGGCCAGTAAAGGACCAAAATTATTTTCCTTCATTATGATTTCTAACTTTTCTAAGTCAGATGGGTCCAGGGCTTTGGCCTTTCCCCCTCTTGGATTTCGTGTGAAGAATTGAAAGGTATTGGCACCTATATTTACAGATTCTTTTGCTGCTTTATGAAATCCTTTTGCAATGGATATATGGCAACCTATATGCATAATAGTTTCCTCTCTATCTACGATCAAATAAATTAACCCACCTACACCATATGTGTAAGTGGGCTCTATTATAAATTTGTTTTCACATTAATTTTCTACTTCGTTTTTTTGGGTTTTCCATCATCCAGTGGAACAATGACAGTTGCTGCAGAATAACGTGTCGTATTGTCGCGTCTCTCGGTTTTGTCTTCTAAATACGCTTCAATAAGGTCATTTACTTTCGTATTCAGTTCTTTCGTTTCATCTTGTGTTAAATAGTAATCACCACTGTAGTTCACAAACTTCTTAGGGGCTTCACCTTTAGGAAAATTCTTTTTGTTTTGCATCGCATGATAGAAATCTTTAGAAATTCTTTCAAATAACGCAGTCACAGCTTTACTAAGTGAATCAGCTACGGTGTCATCTCCCTGAACCGTTTTGCTGTCCAGTACATAGGTCTTTGCAACAGGCATATAGTATTTTTCTATAACACCATGTTTTGGCACTTCCTCAACAAGGTCAATAATACCAACCTTTGCAAGTGCTTTTATATGATAATTAACCTTTGAATGTGGTTCGCCCAATTTCATTGAAATTTGCTTTGCTGTAGCCGGTTTACCTTCAAAAGCATCGATAATTCGGATTCGATAACTGTTTGAAAGGGCTTTTAGCTTAGCCAAATCATCAACAATAAGTACCTCTTTCATATCAACTAATTCCCCTTATACGTATTTCATATTTTAGATAGTTTGTAATATTCGATTAGTTTACTAATTATGTTCGTCAATTTTAGTTAATGTCTCATTTATTATATGATTCTCGGTGGTGCCCGTCAACTTCATACATTATATAACAAAAGACCACATCATGCGGTCTTTCGATTATGCTTCCATTATAAAGTAAGTTATATCATCTTCTAGTTTTTCTGCATTCGGTTCTATCAGTCTTACGATGTTATTGTTCAAGTTTTTCAGCGAATCATGACGGCTTTCCATAATAATTTCAACCAAATCATCTTGATCCATAACGTCGTTTTTAAACTTGTCTATAAGTCCATCTGTGTAAAATACAATTCGATCTCCAGGCATAAGGTCAATCTTAGCACTCTTATATTCTGGTGTGAAGAAGTCGCTCATCTGGCAAATAGGGAAACCCTGACTCTGATTTAGGAACTCAGCATCTCCAGATTTTCTAACTAAAATCGGATAACAGTTCATACCACCCGTACAGTATGTTAAAGTCCGAGTGCTGATGTTATAAGATGCAAAGAATATAACCATGTGCATTTCTTCTGGGAAGTGCATCTTATTAAATTCCTCATAGAAATGTTTAAGGTTTCTGTGTGGCTTTAATCCTCTGTACCTTTTAATCAGTCTTTCAGTAGATTTGATAAAGTTGTTACAGAACATGGTCATTAGGGCTGCAGAAATACCATGACCAGATACATCTAAAACATACATGCCTATGTTGTCTTCGTCTATTCTGTATATATCATAGAAATCCCCAGAGAGTCTTTCACATGGGAAGTACTCTGATATAAAGGTTGTATTCTTGAAGTTTAGGCGTTTTAATGGCAACAAAGACTGCTGTATGGACTTTGCATACTCCAACTCTTTGATTAAACGCTGATTTACTTCACGGATTTCTCTGGTTCTTTTATCAATAATTTTTTCTAAGTTCTCAGCATATAGCTTAATCTGTTTTTCTGTTGTTTCTTTCGTAAGAACAGGCTCACCTATATTAAGCTTAAACAGCGCCTGTAAGTAAAGAACATACCCTGCCAACCTATATACATCAAACAGGATTATTGAAAGTTGGTCTGAAGACGGATAAATGATGCGTACCGCATGTGAGAAACAAATAAGTACAACACTGGAGATTGCAAGAATCATATACTTGTTCTGCTCGAGCAGATAAATTCTTAGGTAATACATAATAACAATGGTTAAAAGCAAGATACTTGTAAACTCAATCATTATTGATGTCACAGACAAGTTAACTTTTGAAAGTACTTCAAGTATATAAGTTTCAGTCTGCTGCTCTATGATTATAAACACGATAAACATGAGCACCGGTGCAGATCTTGTTAAAATTTTATGATGTTTCTTCAGTCGTTGCTCACGTGGGACTAGAACGGCTATAAAAATTCCAAGGGCAAGTAAAAATCTACCGACACCTGTATATAAGAACATAAGTGGCAATTCCGTTGCTTTTACTGTAGACAAGGTTCCACTTAAGTAAATTATCATTATAAACTCTAAACAGGCCGCAGTTAAGAAAGCCACTGAATAGATTAACATTCGCAGTTTTTTACTACTTAAATAGGCATAGTAGGTTGTATTAAATATTAAAAACAACGCAACAATACATCCAAACTCGAGTAGATTAATAATCGGACCCAAATTTGTATTGTGAATTAGGCCGCGTATATGTGGCTCAAACAAAACAACAGTCATAAGAACCAGCATTGATGTAACTGCCACAACAAATGGCATGATGAAATTTTTGATCAATTCTACTTGATCACGATCCATTCGGCTCATATTGACCTCTCTAATAGATTGTTCAAGAACTTGATAATCCTCGAATCACACAATGTACTCATTTCGACAAAGTTTACTAAATCCCTTTAATATAATTAAAATATTACTGTATTTAAATATTTCATTTAAAAAAAGCGGTGTGAAACACACCACTACAGAAAATCACCTTACTTCAAGTCTATTTCCACAACTAATATAAACCCAGAGTATGCGGTAAACCATACACTCTGGGCTAAAATCATTTCATTCAAATATGTGCTACTCATGTCATTACTATTATTCATCCATTTCAGCATGTCTAAAACCACTGCCACCAATAAACTCTTTTAAGATACTTGAATAAGGAATCAAGTTGTCATTTTCTATTGACTCAAAGTAACTTAAAAATTTGAGCAATCTTTTTGCTTCAACAGATTCTGGCTCGTCACTTCCAATAGCTTCAAGAAGTGGCTCTGCATGTTTTTTTAGAACTGCAAGTTCATACATTAATGCCGAATTAAACATTACATCTGCGTCTTCTTGGAATGGGAAGATATTTCTTGATTCACCGCGTCTTACCGATGGCCACATATCAATCGTTTTTTGCGCATTATGGCCTCTGTATCTATTGTCTCTAACAATTCTTCTTAGAAGTCTAATATCGGTTGTTGGAATTCTATTATGATCATCAATATTCAACTGTGTCAGCGCACTGATATAGATCTTAAATTTGTCTTTTTTAGGAATAGCAGCTGTAAGTTTTTCATTCAATCCATGAATACCTTCAATAATAATAGGCTGGTCTGGTTGAATAATCATTTTATGGCCATTGTATTCTCGTTCACCTGTTTGGAAATTAAAGGTTGGAAGTTCAACCTCTTCACCAGACAAAAGTTTGGCCAAATCCTTATTAAACTGTTCAGTGTCTACTGCATCTACACTTTCAAAGTCAAAATTACCGTCTTCATCTACAGGTGTTTTATCTCTATCAACAAAATAATCATCTGTAGAAACAGTTACTGGACGCAGTCCGTTCACTTGAAGTTGAATCATGAGTCTATTGGCAAAGGTTGTTTTACCAGAAGACGATGGCCCAGCTATGAGAACGAGTCTTTTTCCACTTTCAGAAATCATGTCTGCAGTTTGCGCAACTTTCTTTTCATGTAAAGCTTCTGCAATTTTTATTACATTAAAATGTTGACCGGCAGCTATGCGGTCATTCAGTTTGGCAACATAGTCGACACCAATAATTTCGCCCCAACGTTCAGCTTCTTTAAAAATTTGAGCAAGCTTTGGATGCTCTTCAAATTTTGACAAGCTGTTTGGATTGGCTTTTGTCGGGTGACGTAAAATTACGCCATTATCGTATGGTACCAAATCAAATACTTTTAAATACCCTGTACTTGGAACCATATAGCCGTAGAAATAATTTCTTAACCAACCACACGTATACAAGTTAATCGTTTCATAGTTTCTATATTTTAATAAATGAATTTTTGACTTCATATTAAACTTATCAAAAATTTCAATGGCTTCTGATTTTGGAACTGCTTCTTTGTAGAATGGTTCGTCAGCGTCTACAATCTCTTGCATGCGCACTTTGATCTTTGCAAGGTCTTCTGGACTTAACTTTTTATCATAGTCAAACTCACAGAATAAGCCACCACTTAAAGAGTGCTCTACACGTACATGTAGGTCTTTAAATAACTCCATCGCAGCTCTTATAAACACAAATGACAGTGATCTTTGATATATGCGAACGCCATCTAGACTTGTGACATTAACAAAACTCACTTCTGCATCCTCGTCTAAATGATACGTTAGCTCTCTTAGTTTATTGTTTACTCTTGCTGCAACTATTAAGGGATCACCAGCACCTCGTTTTACTTTTGCAAGGTCTTCAAGTCGCATTTTATATGGTATTTCTTGTTCTTTACCAGCGGAGAATGTTACGTTTAATGTACGATCTGTCATGGTTATTCCCCCTAATCAACTCATTCAATTGCGCCAAAACCACTAATCGGGAACAAACGGATAAGTACCCGTCCCCGTATTTCTTCTTCTTCAACAAAACCGACATCTGTACTTCGGCTGTCCATACTGTTACTGCGGTTGTCACCCATTACAAATACACTGCCCTCAGGAACGATAATGTCCATGTTCCCAGAGGTGAATTCATCTCTTAAATAAACTTCATCTAGGAGCTCACCATTAACATACACCCTACCACTGTCAATCATTACATGGTCATCTTCCCCTGCAATAACCCGCTTAATAAGGTCTCTTCTTGATCCATCTGAGCTATACAGATCAGACTTGAATACAATAATGTCTCCATAGTGTGGATCACTTACCTGATAACTGATTTGCTCAATTAACAAGTAGTTATTGTCTCCAAGTGTTGGTTCCATCGAATGTCCTTTTACAAGTATTGGACGTACAATGACTGTTAAAATCAGACCAATAATGAGTGCTAAAATTATGGCTCTTGCCCACTCTAGAAATTCTTTTAGCATATGACATCATTCCTATTCGAACTGGTGCTCCTTGCCAGTGTAGTTCGGAATATAGGACCGGTTTAAGGTGTCAAGTTGCTCTCTAATCATGTCGTTAACTTGGGAGTATTTGTAACGATTGATCTTTATATCGAGCTTTTCGAGACAAAAACGGAAATCATCTAATACATTGTAAGGATTTCCATAATACTTGTAGATGTCCTCGATGCTTACACTTGAAAAACCATGTCCCACTATTGAATCGTTTCTTAACTCAATTAGATTCATCATTTTCTCTGAATTCATGATACGAACAACTTCTTTGCTGGTGAAATCCTCTTTTTGATACCTGTTGAAATAGGTTGCAATACCAAATATCAAATTAGAGTTAAAAATCTTGTACTTTTTCCTAAGTGTTTTTAGGATCTGTCTTTTCTGCATCATGGGTTGCATAAAGGTAAATCTTGTCCTATTCAGATGATGCTCAACAAACATATATTTAAAGATAGCTTCTTTAAAACGATACACGCGGCTTAGAAAGTCAATGTATTCTTCATTGACCAACTGAAACTTCGTGTTTTCAAGAAGTTCTGTAAATATTGCATCAGGATCTCCATCCATTAGACTTTGAAGATTTTTCTTTAACACTTTAATATCTTTGCTGTTCTCATATTCATCCGTCAAATTATAAAGCAAATGCCTTGCTGTTTTAAAATCAAAATTGACGGCGTATCTACATGAATCCATAAGAACGGCTGCGTCAGTATTTTCAAGTCCAATTTCTGATAAAAGTTCTAATGCACCACCATAATCGTAACGGTCTATTAGTTTAATTATTACATTGTAGGACCTGATCATATATACTTCCTCCGGATGTCTGTTAAATCGAATTGATAAATCTATTGATGTCTTCCGATTCACTAATGTATTCGTTTCCGTTGATAATCAATTTATACCCATGTAACAGCTGTGAATTGACATTTTTCTCCTTTGAAGCACCGTATTTTTTATCACCTACAATTGGATGCCCTATAAATCGCATAGATTCGCGGATCTGATGGCTTCTGCCTGTATGGAGTTCGACTTCTAGAAGTGTGTATTTGCCAAATTTCTTTATAGGTTTATAGTCTGTATGACAGTATTTTGCCTTGTCATTCTGTTGATGTTCTGAAAGCCTAACTTTGTTTTTGTGTTCGTCTTTTACAAGCCAGCCTTTGACTTGACCCGGGCCAGAAATATTTCCTTCGACAACACACTGATAGAACTTCTTGATCTCACGATTACGCATCATTTCATTTAAGGCCTTAAGGCTCTGATAATTTTTCCCGAATACAACCAGACCACTGGTGTTTTTATCAAGACGCTGAATGGAAGCCGGTTTAAAGGTTCTTGTTGTGAGGTGCTTTAAATAGACCTGAACCTTTGATGACAGTGTATTCTTGAACTCATTCTGATCAGGATGTGTTAGCATACCTTTTGGTTTATCAATTATGAGAATGTCGTCATCTTCATAGGCAATTTTTAAACCTACATCTGATGCATCTATCTGAACTTCTTCTTTGACAAGCTTGTCATAGGACTCATCACTTAGGAAAATTTCAAGTTCGTCTCCCAGTTCAAAAAAGTATTCTTCTTTTGCGCGAACCCCATTCACCTTAAAAACTTTCTTGCGAATGAGTTTATATACATTGGCACGACTCGAATTATTTAGGTATTTTAATAAAAAACGGTCCAGTCGTTGACCCGCTTCATTTTTGCCAATGATTACTTTTTTCATATTATTCACTCCATTATATTGTACTTATAGGCATGAGCCCAAGTTCGTAAACTACTTTATACCCCAATGTCTCATAAACTTTAACAGCTGCTTTATTCTCCTTCATTACCAAAAGATTCACATCAATACCTGTGTCAAGCATGCGCTGTGTTAATACTGAAGTAAGGCGTTTTCCAACCCCTGTTCCCCGAGACTGAGGCTGTGTATACACACCACCAAGCTGTGCAAAGTATTCTGTTTCAAATTCGATCACTGCTTGGCCTTTAATATTTCCTTTTTCTATGTAATATATATAATTCTCGATACCACACACTTTGTCCTTTAGTTGATTCACTGTCAAAGGATTACGCCCAAAAGCTTTTTCAACTGAAAGAAGAAATGGCACCGCGTCTCTGATGGGTATGAGTGACGCATCTACCACCATGCCGTGTACAGCTTGGTCTTTAATAAATGTTGATTTATTGACGTGCATCACTTCACACAGTTGGACGTCTTGGCAAACTGCTACACGGGTGAGCACTTTTTTGATCTGTTCTAAATCTAAGGGATCCGCTTTAATTACAGTGGGTTTCAATTGTCGGATTGACTTCAAAAAATCCAGTTTTTTATAAACGGATTGATCTTCAAAGTGACATGTCATCACACGTGATGAAGAAAATGAAACCATTCCCAGCAGTTTTTTATCTTTCACAAAACCAAAGTATTTACTGCCATTACGTAGGCACCACTTACCTTCTACAACTTTCAAACCATAGTAAAACCCATGTGTTTTGTAACCATGACGTGAAATATACTCTATTATATTTTCAACGTGCTGATGACTCAGCTCGAGAAATGCCTCCATGATAGCCCCCTACCTCATTTCTAAGATAATTCTGATTGAAATGATTACTATAAATTGTATCACGGTTTTAACTATTTTGAAACCTAGTCAAGCATTGGAATACGCACATTATTGTGGTATGCTAATGAAAGAAAAATACGAATAGGAGATTCTGTTATGCTCGAAAAACTGAAAGATATAATGTACGATGTTAAAGTTCCTGACAAGTCAAATGTTACTGAACCGGCGACAGATGATCCAAATCTAATCAGCATTGAAGAAGTAGACTCTGGCGAAGGTGCAAACAACACTGAGAATGCTGGCGAAGTCGCAACTGGTACAGCAAATGAATCAAGCTCTGGTGAAACAACACAACCCGAAGCTCAAAACACAGCAACACCTAATACGTCTACAGAGGCTAAACCGGGCGGGACGACAGTTAACCTTGTTCCTGTCTCAAAAACCATTGATATTAAAGCGGGTTCTTCAGGCTATTCAATTGGTAAACTTCTGGAGTCAGAGGGTCTTGTTACAGACACCAACACCTTTATAAAGCGTGTTGAGGAATTAGGACTTGGTGCAAAACTGAGAAGTGGTAGCTTCAAACTTTCAACAGATATGTCTTTAGATGAAGTTATTTATAAGATTTCTGGTCAGTAGACCATTTGTTAATAGAAAAACGATAAAAAAATACCCGACCAATTAACAAAACAAGCGTGTAATCCACAAAAGATTACACGCTTTTCTTTTAACTTATTGCCTATTTATACTGGACTGTAAACTTATATCCCACACCCCAAATCGTCGAAATATATTCAACTTTTGGATTGGCTTTGTGCAGTTTCTCGCGTACACGTTTTACATGCACAGTTACGGTCGAAGCGTCACCTAAGGCGTCCGCCTGCCAGATTGATTCGTAGATTTGTTCTTTGGTTAATACAATGTTTTTATTTAGGGCCATCATTTTTAATATTTCAAATTCCTTTGGCGTTAATTCAACACTTTCACCCGCAACCTCACAGGTCTGTGACGCAACATTTATAACCATCTCATCGTGTTCTATGACATCGCCCTGAGCTACATTTGTACCTTCTAAGAGTCTATCATATCTTGCTAGGTGTGCTTTAACCCTTGCCATCAATTGGTTGGGACTAAAGGGTTTTACAATATAGTCATCAGCACCAAATCCAAGCCCCAGAATAACATCTGTGTCCTGCCCCATGGCAGAGATCATAAGGATGGGTTTGTTGATGCTGTCCCTCAACTGCTTACAGATCTGAAAGCCATCCCCTTTAGGTAACATGACATCTAAAAGGATCATGTCACATTCTTTGGCAAGCTCTTCTATAACAGCATACTCCCCAGTCTGCTCTAAGATAACCTTGTAACCATGAATCTCCAAGAAGTCTTTCTCAAGACGTGCTATATTATCATCATCTTCTACGATTAATATGGTTTTCATCCTATTTGCCCCCATTCATTGGAATACTAAATAATATATTAAACTTTTCATCGCTGTTTTCAGCCCAAATCGAACCCCCATGGGCTTCAATAATTTCTTTACAGATTGCTAGGCCAACACCACTGCCCTCTATTGACGAGTTCCTTGACGAGTCTACTCTGTAGAGTCTATCGAACAGTTTGTCTAAACTCTCGTCAGGTACACCCACGCCATTGTCTGAAATCTTAAAACGGATGGTATTACCCATGGAATAGGTCGCAATGCCAATATTAATTTTTCTTTCTCGGTTGTACTTTAAAGCATTTCCAATAATATTCTTAAAGACCCTTTGTAATAGGTTGGGGTCCATACTTACATGTTGTTCTATATTTGATTTATCAAAATTAATCTCAAAATTTTGGTCCTCATGATTGATCTTAAAGTCATCTATACAATCTTCTAGGAAATAACCGAGGTTTACATCAACCCTATTAAGCTTAATAGTTCCCATATCGTACTTGATAACTTCTTTTAAATCATCTACCATATGTTCAATAACATGTGAACGAGACAGTATAATGTCTAGGTATTCTTTTTTCTTATTTTCCTCTTTAACGAGGCCATCTGCCAGCATTTGAGAACAGCCTTTTATTGCTGTAATTGGTGTCTTAATATCATGGGTGATATTTACCAACATCCTTTCACGTTCCGCTTCTAAATGTTCATTTTCTAAATTGGATTCGTGAAGGTCGGACCTCAGCTGGTCGATCATATCTGCAATTCCTTTAAACTCATCCTTTTGATTGTAAGGAATTTTTGTTGAAAGGTCGCCCCCAATGATATTGTGTGTCATATCGTGAAGCTGGTTAAGTGATGATCTCATATGTTTAAATACCCATACTATTAATAAAAAAGCTATGATAGCAAAGATGGATACAGCCCCAATAACTAAGAAACCAATATATTTGAGTATGGCGCCACTCACTGTTTGATAATTATAAACGGTGTAAATCACATAGGTATGATCCAAAGTTAAAACTTCTGATCGATCAAACACACCCAACACATCTTCATGGTCCTCACCTATTACAATATCATTTTCATAGTCCTCAGACTGAAACACGCCCACTCCTTGTAGCAATGAACTGCGATAAATTTCTACCCCATCAACTTCAATATAATATCCATACAGCTTTGAAAAATTTGTCGTATCAAAGTATTTAATACGTTCAGCTGTTAGGCCATCTTCATTTGTTCTAATCTGATCTTTTACTGACTTCATGAATAGGGACCGTTGTGCATCTACTTTATCAAAAGCAGGAAGCAGATCATTTTCTGTTGTTTCCTCTATCGTTTCTATAAGAGATCCTTCTATTATGATAAACCCCAGTAAAAACGGTAAGAGTGCAACAGCTATTACCGTTAGTATCATTTTCTTTCTTATGGTCCATCGCATACCCATCCTCCTTGTCGCATTTATTTATACTTCACTCATTTTCACTTCACTTATATTCATTTTGAATGTCCACTATATACTATACATCCTATTTTTTAAGAATTCGGGAAGAAATCCAATAATTTTTATTCTTTTTAGATTATTCGATATTTTAGATTATTCGACATTGTCTTTGATAAAACATTTATATTCATCAAAAACCGTGCTTTTTCACTCTTTATTCTTTCTTAATTCAACTTCCCATTTTCTTAATAATTCCTTCCAGAGTTTGATCTCTTTCGCATATATGATGGTCACATAAATCAAATTGATCGTAATTCGCGGAGAACTTAAGGAGTGATTCCATTGTTAAAAAATAAAAAGATTATTGCAGCATTACTAACAGTCACACTAATCGCAGGTGGCGGATACATGATGACAAACAAAGCCAGTGCATCAGCGAAGCAGGCGTTTATGAATACAGCAACAGTACAGGAACAAACCGTTGCCTCTAATGTTTACGCAAGTGGAAACATCATTATAACTGAAAGTAGGAAAATGAAGCCAGAAGGAAAAGGTTTTGTTACTAAACTTCACGTTAAGGTCGGCGACAAGGTAAAAAAAGACCAGCCACTTGCAGATGTAGATACAAGCGACCTTGAAAAGTCACTACAGACAAAAAACATCAATCTGGCAATTCAGCAAGAAAGTTTAGCACAAACACTACTTGAAGGTGATTCATCACAAAAATCAAATCTTAAAAGAACGCTTATTAACTACAACCAAGTAAAAACAAAATATGAGTCAGACAAAGTCTTGTTCGAGTCAGGATCAATAAGCAAATCTGCTTTTAATGCTTCAAAGGATGCCTTAGATAAAGAAAATCTTAATTTGAACTCAGCACAAGAAGCTGTTGAAAATTCGACTTACAACTCTAAAATTAGAACTCAAAAATTGAACATTCAACTCATCGAAACTGAAATTGAAGATACCAAACAACGTATTGCTAAACGCAGTATCGTGAGCCCCTTTGATGGTGTTGTTACTGAAATCAACTTTAAAGAAACAGAAATGTACGACGAATCACAACACCTAATAAAAGTTCAAAATATGGATAGCCGAGAAATTAAGTCCTTCATCTCAGAAGGTGAAATCAATAAACTTTCAGTAAACCAAACAGTTAAAATTACGGCAAATTCGATCAAAGGAGAAACACTTGAAGGAACAATCCTTTCACTCTCTCCAAGTACCGTACAAAAAGAAGGTAAGAAACAAGCCTACACAGAAATCCGTGTCACTTTAAATGATCCGTCAAGTAGATTACGTGATGGTTTCCTAGTGAACCTTACTGTTCAAACAAATCAATCAGAAAACACCAAGGCTGTATCCTTCGAAGCTATTTCACGCGACCTAGATGGCAAAGCAACCGTGACTAAATTAAATGCTGACGGTACAACACTTGTTGTTCCAGTAACAATTGGTGTTGAAGGTGATGTTTACTCTGAAATTATTTCTGATGACATTCAACTTGGAGATCAACTTATTATTGAGAACAATAGTGGTGGCGGTGATAGTGGTCAAGAAGAAGTAGGACTATTCTAGGAGGCAAATTATGCTGATTCTTAAAAATATTGAAAAAGTATATCAAACAGGCTCGATTACATTTAAAGCACTGAGTGGTGTTGATCTTGAGGTTGAAGCTGGAGACTTTGTTTCCATTATTGGCCCCTCTGGTTCTGGTAAATCAACAATGATGAATATTCTGGGGTGTCTTGATAGGGCCACTGCAGGCACATATATACTTGATGGACAAGACGTTGCAGAACAGGCTGACGCACAGCTTTCGCAGTTTAGAAATAAAAAAATCGGATTTGTATTCCAGTCCTTTAACCTGTTACCTAAGTTGTCTAATCTTGAAAATGTAGAGCTTCCTATGGTTTATGCAAGAACAGAAGCGATAGAACGAAGACGTCTGGCACTGCTTGCACTAAAAAAAGTCGGCCTCGAAGGTAAAGAAAAAAATAAACCCACTGAAATATCAGGTGGACAAAAACAGCGTGTGGCAATTGCAAGAGCCTTGGCTATGAATCCCGGAATCATTCTTGCTGATGAACCCACTGGTAACCTAGATTCCAAAACAACACTGGAAATCATGAAGATTTTCCAAGACCTGAATGCGGATGGTCACACCATTATTATGATCACACACGAACCTGAGATTGCTGAACTGACAAATAGAGTTGTTACAATTAATGATGGACTGATTACCAATGACACACGTCTTCGACCCATTAGTTCTAAGAAAAAGGAGTTGGCCTCATGAGAGGATTTGAAAGTATAAAAATGGCCATATTTACGATTTGGTCTAATAAAATGCGTACAGCTCTGACCATGTTAGGTATTATTATTGGTATCTCATCCGTTATTGCACTGGTTGGCATAGGTCAAGGCAGTCAGAAAAAAATGCAATCAGACTTTGCAACAATGGGTGTCAACAGAGCAACACTATACATGAACTATGAAAAAAACGCAGACGAGTCAGACTATTATAACAGACGCGATGTGGAAACGATACGTAGAATTTACGGCAACAAGCTCAGAGGTATTTCTACTTTAGGTGAACTTCCAACGAAATACTTCTCAGGAAAAAAAGAAATTGCCGTAAGTTTATATGCAGTTAATGAAACCTATGACAGAATAGACAGTTTTAAGATAGAAAAGGGTCGCTTCTTAACAAAATCAGATGTGGATTCTGGCAAAGCAGTTGCTGTCCTTGATGTAAAATTTGCAGACAAAATCCTTAAAACACGAGACCTTCTTGGAAAGAGAATAACACTGCAAACAGATGATGGCTCCTCTTCATTCCTAGTTGTTGGACTTTATTCTAAACCTGCAACAATGATGATGGGATCTAGCAATACGTACTCCGCATTTATTCCCGTCTCTTATTTAGAGCTACAATCGGGCACAACAAATTATGGTCAAATTGAAGTTAGTTTCCTAAACTCAGGCAATATCAACAATGATTTAATGTCGCTGACAAAGCTTATTGAAAAACGCCATAATCAAGTTGGAAACAACCTTTATATGAGCTATAACGCAGAACGGGAAATGGCCATGATGAACAAAATCACTGGTTCTATGACGCTATTAGTTTCAGTTATTGCAGGTATTTCACTGGTTGTTGGCGGTATTGGTATTATGAATATAATGCTGGTTTCTGTTACTGAAAGAACCAGAGAAATTGGTATTCGTAAAGCCATTGGTGCTACAAGAATGGATATTTTAAGTCAATTCCTTATAGAGTCTGCCATTGTTTCGTCTTTAGGTGGTCTTGTTGGTATCCTATTTGGAATTGGACTTGGGAACTTGATTGGGATGTTCATGAAAATCCCACCTGTCATTTCACCAAGCATAATGTTTATTGCAGTGGCCTTCAGTTGTGGCCTGGGTATCTTTTTCGGGATCTACCCAGCAGATAAAGCCTCAAAGCTTGATCCTATTGATGCGTTAAGATTTGAATAATCTTAAATAAAAATTGATTTATATGTACTTCCAACCCACATGGATGCACTTAAATAGATCGCCAAACCTGTCCCCTCAGGTTTGGCGATCTTTCAATTTATTTCGGAAAGATTTAGAAAATCTAAAATCTCTGGTTTTGATTTATCGATTATAATTTATGGGTCATGACTGATTGATTAAACCTTCTGAACACGTTTTAAACTGTACAAGCTTCCCCAGAGCAAAAGCAATACACTCAAGGGAATCAGAAACTGTCTAAACCAAATGACATAAACCGTAATACTTGCTGAAATTGAGGCCAAAGGAATTAAAAAGGTTGGCACACAACAAGCAAATCCAGTTAAAAAACTGGGGAGAATTGCCAGTAATCCTTTGTTTCCAGCGTCAATTCTACAAGATTTTGGCTGTCTATATAGGTTAATTGTTGCAGCCAAATTAATAAATACCAGTGTTCCAAGTAAAATTCCTAACAACAAGTTCACTGGTGAAAACACCAAACTGAACATTGGCAGTTGCAGTCGAATCATAGGTTCCCATACATAGGGCGCACTGGTTCTAAAAATCATACTTTGCCAGTTTCGTGCAATGTCTAAGGCATAAGTACCTTGACGACCTTCTCTAAAGGCTCCAATAGACCACATATAAATCCCCAAATAGACACATGCCCCTAAAGCTCCCCAGCCTACACTTTTCTTATCTCTTAAGAGTAGCTTAAGTTTCATGGGATCACCTCAATACTTCTGTCTCCGGATAAAACGCAGACCATGCAAACCACATAACATCAAAATAATCCGCTGTTTCTAGACCTTCAGTGTTAGTAGGTTCAACATTCTCCTCACGTTTATAGACACGTACAGCTTCTAAACTCTCGTCATAGAAGGCGACGATAGGCTGACCGCCAGCTTCTGTATAAACGGGTTCATTTTTTTCAACATATTTTGGATCAATAGCCAGTACTCCACCCGGACCTTTTACACCAACAACCACTTTCTTAGGTGCAAGCCTGCTGTCTTCAGACATGGTTGGAAACATGACATGGCTGTTGTAATAATAAGAATCATCATTGACATATGAACCGTATGGATCTCTGTCATAATCTCTGAAGAATCCTGTTTCGTCTGAAAGAACCTTAACGTCATCAAATGTTTCTTTAACGTTTTTCCACGTTGCCCAGTGGATTGGTTTCACTGCAAGGGTATCTCCTAAACTGCCTTCTTTTACTGCTTGACCCATGACTTGTGACCAGTAGGTGTCTGATTCTCTGTCATACATTACTAGATTGCTATTTAGGAGTCGACCCGACGTACCAAATGTTGTGCCGTCTGGACCATAGTATCCAATACATGAGCCGGTGAGCGGACAATAGGTAATTGAAACGGCATCACCATCAATGGTTTCATTGACAATCTCATGCCATACCAGTACACGTTGCGGATAAACGAAAACGCCTTCTTTGCTTTCGAGAACGAAGACACGATCGGCATCGGTTAACCACGGGTCAGCCTCTTCTAAACTCATATATGTCGGTTGTTCAATAGGTGGAATTCCATCTTTAGGAACACCACCACTTAATATATTGTCATAGTATGCGTCTGCATCATGAAGCCCTTCTGTAACAACTGTGGCAACCAGTGCATCTGTACTTTCCACATTGTCTTCCATCGAACGGCTTGATTCAGACGGCTTTGAAATGTCAGCTGGCGCACTTTCTACAGGTTTGTCATTGAGTACCAAAACTAAACCAAAGACAAGTATACCAACCACTGCAATAGCCAAAATGACCATAGAACGCTTATTCATCGTTCTCACCTGCTTTCATTTTACGAACTCATAGCTCTATTAATGTATACCCCTTTAGTGATATTTTCAATCTGACACATCTTCATATTAAGCATCTCAAAATTTAAATTTCTGTGAACAAAAAAAGCCAGTGCGATCAAATCAAATGACTTGATCGCACTGGCTTTATAAACTACATAACTTTCTGTTTTACACTCTTTAGATTTCTCTCTTTTGAAGCAGTTCAAACTCTTCTGCTGTCAGTTCTCTTGATTCACCTAACTCTAGACCTTCATCCAGTTTAAGTCCACCCATCTGGATGCGTTTAAGGTACATCACAGTTTTTCCAACCGATTCAAACATACGTTTAACCTGGTGGAACTTGCCTTCCATGATTGTAAGCTCAATCTCAGATTCGTAATCACTCTTTAAAATGGTTAAGTCTGCAGGCATAGTTTGGTAGTCGTCATCTAAGGTTACACCCTTTTTAAAGGCTTTCACATCTGCCTCTGTCACTTTGCCATCAATAACTGCATAGTACACTTTAGGGATGTGTTTCTTTGGCGAAAGTAAGCTGTGTGCAATTTTTCCATCATTGGTTAGGATCAATAGACCTTCTGTATCTTTGTCCAGTCTACCCACTGGGAATATTTCATAGTGGTCATAGCCTTCGATTAATTCTAACACTGTTGTATCTCTATGGTCTTCTCTTGCAGAAACAACACCATCAGGTTTATTTAACATTAAATAAACAAGGGGTTTGTATCCGATATTTCTTCCCATAAACTCAACCTGATCTTTGTCTGGGTCCACATGGGTGCCAGGATCTTTTACGATCTCTCCATTAACAGTGGCTTTCCCTTTTCTTATGACAATCTTCAGTTCTTTTCTTGTACCACAACCCATATTGCCTAAGTATTTATCTAAACGCATATTGCCTCCATTTTCTTGGTCAACATCTTATAGATCGTTGATTTCACTCGTTTGCACGGGACAGAATTCGTCCCTAGAACTTCGCCTTTTCTTACATTTATAACCATAAACGCCAAAAAAACATGCAAGATTCTATCAGTTATTTGTCATTTATCATGAAAGTATGACCATTTTTCACGCCAAGCGTTTTCCTCGCTTGACAAAGATCTTTATCTTACATATATTTTTTATGTTATATAGAATATCATAGCATAGAGATAGAGAGATACTCGAATAATATATATAAAATATCGAGACAATGCAACATGATACTATAATCGTTTTGAGTAGGCATGTAAGTGATAAAACTTTCGAGGAGGATGTAACGATGGCATTAGTTACTACAAAAGAACTATTCAAAAAAGCATATGAAGGTGGATACGCAATCGGTGCTTTTAACATCAACAACATGGAAATTCTTCAAGGCATTACAGATGCAGCTAAAGACGCTAACTCTCCAGTAATTGTACAGGTTTCTTCTGGTGCACTTAAGTATGCACGCCCTGCTTACCTACGCAAAATGGTAGAAGCAGCTGTTGAAGACACTGGTGTAGATATGGCACTTCACCTTGATCATGGTGCAGATTTTGACCAATGTAAAACTGCTATCGATTTAGGTTTTACTTCTGTAATGATCGATGGCTCGCATCACTCATTTGAAGAAAACATTGCTGTTACTAAAAAAGTTGTTGAGTACGCTCACGCACGTGGCGTTGTTGTTGAAGCTGAGCTGGGTCAACTGGCCGGTGTTGAAGATGACGTAAACGTTAGTGCTGAAGATGCAACATACACTGATCCTGCACAGGCTAAAGAATTTGTTGAAAGAACTGGCTGTGACTCACTTGCAATTGCAATTGGTACAAGCCACGGTGCTAACAAATTTGAAGGCGAAGCAAAACTTGACTACGGTCGTCTAAAGGAAATCATGGACCTTCTTCCTGGTTACCCTCTTGTTCTACATGGCGCTTCTTCTGTTTACCCTGAAGCAGTTCAACTATGTAATGACAACGGCGCTGACCTTAAAGGTACAAAAGGTGTTCCAGACGAAATGCTACGTGAAGCAAACCGTCTAGGCGTTTGTAAAATTAACGTAGATACTGACCTACGTATTGCATTCACTGGCAATGTTCGTAAGGCATTTAACGATGACCCTAAGAACTTTGACCCAAGAAAATACCTTGGCCCTGCACGTGAAGCAATTAAAGCTACTGTTTACCACAAAATCATCAATGTATTTGGCAGCAACGACAAACTTTAATATTTGAGATACTTGCAAAAGTTCTTAGCTAAACAAGTTAACTACTAAAGTAAAGACACTGATTTCTAAGTATTTTAGAAAATCAGTGTCTTTTTTAATCCTCGTTATCCTTATCTTTTACCCTTTCTCTACAAGCAGCTGCAATTCAAACACCGCAGCCCCTTCTTCAGTGAAGAGAGACAGCTCTGGGTGTTCTAACTCAATTGCAAATGCCCCTATGTTTAAAAGATTATTCTTTTTCAAATAAACATCAATCTCTTTCTTGAATTCAGGAAGCGTGTTAAATGAATCATGGTTGAAATGATAAAACACAGATAAATAACGTCCGGCTGGCGCAGTCAGTGTCTTCATTTCCTTATGCAGTTCAGGCTCTGGGAGTTCTATTGCAATATTTGATGTCATTTCTCTACCATTGGTCAGTTCCTCGTATTTATAAATATTAAATAAATACTTCTCTGAATAAGAATCCTTACGAATAACACTTTCAAATTTGTCATAGAAGACCTTTGGCGATTCCATAACCTCTACTTCTATTGGGTCTAGAACATAAAAATGCCTTTCCTTAAGTCCATGTATCTTGTAAGAGGTTTCTCCATCACTGTTTTCAATGAGTTTTACCAACTGTTGAATATGGTTTTGAACCTGTGTCAGTCTTTCAATTTTTGATTTCAAAGTTTCATCGTGGTTTTTCAACATTTTGAGATAGTCTTTTTCTTGGAGATCCCCTTTTTGAAGCTGACCCATTTCTTCAATCGACAGCTCTAAATCTTTGAGAAGAAATATCTGCCTAAGGGTTTGAATATCTTCAAAATCATACAATCTATAGTTGTTATCATCTATTTCAGGTTTAAGTAGACCTTTTTTTTCGTAATGTCTGAGTGTCTCACTGGTTGTATTAAAGAGTTTAATCACTTCATTTTTAAGTAGTTTTTTTCTTCCCATACTCTTGCTCCTCACATAAATCTAGTCATACACCTTCAAGGTAGATATATCTAAATTTTTCATAAACACAAGCAGGCCTATAATCATAATAACATCTGCTGCAATAAATCCCAGTGCCACACCACTTGCACCGGATACTTTTATAAACATATATACCAAGGGTGGAATACATATTAGGGTTCTCATACAAGAGATGAGTGCGGATTCTAAAGGGCGATTGATGGCTGTAAAAAACATACTCATTTGGAGTGGATAATTGGAAAACAAGGTCGCTAGACCAATTGTCAGGTAAAAATATTTTGCATATTCAAGGGCCACTGCATCCTTTAAAAACAGTTTAAGAATATGCCCCGATACTGGAATGATCAGAATGTAAACCACCAGACCATATATCAATGCTTTATTCACAGAAAATTTGATGAGTGATTTAAGTGTTGTAAACTCTTTTCTTCCCATCATTTGTGACAACAAAGGCTGCAGCCCCATAGATGCGCCTAGATAAATACTATAAAACATCATAAGAATGATATTCACTGCTGCATAAGCCTCAAAATGTGCAGGGCTTAAAAAGTTTACAAAGGCAATGTTAATGACAAAGACCATTACTGCTTCAACACTCATCATGGCAAACTCACTGATTCCATTGTAAGCAATGCGAAGGAGGGTACGTAGCTCAAAGCTTGGACGTGTTAAGTGAATTATTTTGGATCGTTTTAGAAAATACCAACCCCCTCCAGCAAACTCAATAATGGTGCTAATAAGCGTTGCAATGGCTAGTCCCTTTATACCCCAGCCTAGAAACACGACTGCAATTATATTAAGAAGTAGATTCGAAACCGCGGTAACAATGTTTAACTTAAAACTGTAGCCAGGACTTCCATCATTAAGTATAAGAACATCTAACCCTCTGCCAACAAGCAAAAACGGGAAGGACAAGGCAAATATTTGTAGATACTGGACAGATAAATCAAAAAATATCCCTCTTGCCCCTAAAAAGTATGCAAAGTTCTCTGAGAAAAACACAGCCGGAAGCATGAGTATAATGCCTAGAACACCCATTAAGAGTATAATACCACTGGAAACCTGGCCCGCTTTTTCACTTTTATTTTTGCCAATAAGCAAACCCACATAGGCCCCCAGGCCGGTTATAAAAAACATAGCCAGGGCTGCCACGACAAACATTAAAGGGCTAATTAGTGTTGTAGCTACAAGTGCAGATGCTCCTATAAAAATAGCTGCGATTAAACGGTCTGCCGTATGCATTAAACTGCCAAATAATGACCGAATGATCATAGGTTTGGCATATTCCTTAAAGTTGTCTTGATTGCTTTTTTTTGAATACGCCACTGGCTTGCTTTGATTTTTATCTTCATCTGTATTTTTTTCCATTATATTATGTTCCATGATGATTCCTCCCTTAATTTTTGTTGACCCAATCTTGTTCTATGGCACTCGTTTTACATCCAACCGGTCTTTCTTAATTTAAGCTTAAACCATGGGCTTAGAACAGAGTCAAGCAAATGTTAAATAGGGGAATAAAACAGGGAATAAAAAAAATGTATGAATCACCATTTTCGTAATCCATACATCCTACTATCTTTTATATTTTATTGACTTCAAACCAGAAAGCCACACTCGCCTCGCCATTGTAACAACCATATTTCTGACCTGCGTGCTCCTGAATTGCTTTTACGATGGATAATCCCAGTCCGTAACTGTCTTTATTACTAGACCGCGATTCATCTACTTTATAAAAACCTTCCCAAATGTGTTCAACCTGTTCCTCTGGGATTGGATCTCCAGTGTTTATAACGGTCACACGAATTCGCTCGGCCACTACTTCAACTTTAATTTTTACCTTTTTATGATGGTCCGAATACTTTGCAGCATTGCTCAAATAATTGGCTAGGACTTGTTCAAACCGAACAGGGTCAAAGTAGCCCTCTATGTTGATCAGTTCAACCTCAAGTTTTAGATTGTTCTCATCTATAAACCCACTGTATTTTTCAATAAAGGACTGGACACAATCCTGAACATTTTGTCTTGTGGGTTTAAAAGTTAGGTGACCACTCTCCAACCTAGACAACTCCAAGAGCTCATTTAACAGACGATTCATTTTAGTGGATTCATCCACTATATAGCCCATATATTTTTTTTCGAGATTTCTGTCTTTTATAAACCCTTTGTTCATTTCATCAGAATACCCTTTTATCAACGCGAGTGGGGTTCTTAACTCATGGGAAGCATTGGATATAAACTTCTTCTGGAACTCGATGTCTTTCTCCAGCTGGGTATTTTGAGTTTGTAATTTATCCAGTGCAGATTCAAGTTTATTGGCAAGGGCGTTAACATCCTCACTGAGGGCACTTAATTCATCGTTGGTGTCAATTTCTAACTTGTCTTCAAACTCAAGTTGACTCAGTTTGTTTAGGTGTAGTTTCATATCTCTAATAGGTTGAGTAAAGTTTTTAGATATTCTACTGGTGAACACCATTGCGATCAGCAGGAATACCAATGTCACAAGCCCAAGTAAAATATTGGCTTGATAAACACTTTGGCGAATAGGCTCAACACCTTGGGTTAGGTGAATACGCATACCCGATTGGCCCACTGCTGTAACCACATACAAGTCCACTTCATCTGCAGGAGATATCAACTCCCCTGTATATATTCCATTCCCTACATTTTTTTTATTTCTAATGTGTTCCTCAGGGATCAGTCGATTGCTTCTTTTACTCCGGTCGTTTTCCATATCCTTCATACCAAATGCTCTTAATGAAGAGTATATGACTTGTTTATCTTTAACGATCATAATGTCGTAGTTATGATTTGGATTCAGTAAGTTTACTTCCTCAACCCAGTTGTCTGATCCGACTTCTATTTCTTGGATTGCACGGGCACCTTCAACCATGTTGTTTTTGATGGAATAATCATAAAGCGGCTTGAGTAACAAGAGATTTGATAAAAGGAGTATGCCCGCAAAGCTCAACATCAGCATTCCAATTTGAAGCGAAAGCCTTCGCGATATTTTTGATACCTTAATATTCGTTTTCAAATTTATATCCATACCCTCTCATCGTAATTAGTTTTTGACTGCATATACCCAGTTTATTTCTGAGTCTATTGATATGGGTATCCACAGTACTCTCAGATCCTAAATAATCATAACCCCAAACATTTTCAAGTATTTGTGCCCTACTCAAAGACAAACCACGGTTTTTGACCATATAAAAAAGGAGGTCATATTCTTTTTTATTCAGATTTACAATCTGGTTTTCTACGACAACGGTTCTGGCCTGCACTCTAATTTCAAGTTTATCAAGTTTTAGTACATCATCTTCCTCTGATTGAATATTCTTAATGTTGGCCCTTCGAATAGCCGATTCAATCCGAGCAACCAAGACAGCAGAAGTAAAGGGTTTAATAACGTAATCATCAGCCCCTGAGCACAGTCCTGCAATTTGGTCATCATCTTCCCCTTTAGCTGTTAACATGATAATCGGAATCTCACTAATTTTGCGAATTTCAAGACAGCACTGTAATCCATCCATTACGGGCATCATCACATCCAGTAGTACCAAATCAGGGGATGTCGTCTCAATTTTGCTTAAAGCTTCGTAACCGTTTGTGGCTTCTTCCACACCATAGTCTCTATTTTCAAGTATCATTCTTATCATTTCTAATATTCTAGGATCATCATCAACAATAAGGATTTTTCTTTTATGTTTTTTCTGAATCATGCTCATCCCACCTATTGTGAATCCAATTTCACTTAGTTCTTAGGTTTACCAAATCCTCGTCCCGGCTTATTACGCATACGTCCTGTTTCTCCCACCGATGTCACCGTTTCAGTTAAGAGAACTTCTTCTACACCTACGTCATCGATCAAAAGTTTATATGTTTCATTTAATTGTAATTCAGAATTCGAGTAAATAAAACTCTGAAATTCTTTTTGTGCTGTCATCTCCATAATAGTAACATCATTATCATCCACAAGTGCTATTTTTGTTCCTACAGGATATGAACGACTTAAACCAACCGAAAGTGTGTTTACGCTCGAACTTGTACTTGGATTTTGCATCATTCCCACACTGCCTAAGGCAAGAAGGTTACCACCTGATATTTCAAATTCAATATTATAGTCCAGACTGCCATTGTTTGATGCCAAAGGTCCGTTCACAAGAACATTGCCCCCTGTCATTAATATGCTTCCGTTAGAATCCAGGCCGTCCCCTTCACTATCGATGTTTATATCACCATTATTTATAATCAGTCCATGGCCCATCAGATTTTCAGCATCACCTGATATATTAATACCATCATCATCTGATCTAACAACAATTTCACCACCATTAATAAGAATATCTAGTGCTTCTAAACCTTCATAACTCTCATTGATAGTTAGTTTACCTCCATCAATACAGATTAAGTCATTGGATTCTATACCATCCGTTCCAGCAGTGATGTCCAAGTTCCCGCTTCCGATATAAACAAGATCATTGCCTTTAATTCCATTTCTGGGACTCTTAATATAAAGGCTTGCGTCTGATATTAGGACATCATTTTTACCAAAGATGGCTGTTTTAAACTCAGACTCAATTGATAGACTGCCCAAACCATTGATGTAGATGTCATCATTGCTGAACAGTGCTCCATTGGCCTTTACTTCGTCTAATGTTTTGTTCGCTTCCTCTAGATATAAACTGGAATCATATATGTAATTCTGCGACCCAGACATAAGTGTTACAGTTACCTCGTCTGCCTGTTCAATTATAATGGGGGAATGCTGTGCACTAGAAATGTTCAAATTATTGAACATTAACTGCACGTCTTCCTCTGGCGTATTCACTTTTATTTGACCCTCAAACACGCCCGTGAACATGTATGAACCGCTTTGATTTATGACCAGTGTATTGTCCTGAAGGTCTACACCTTCTCCAAGCATTTCAACTTTTCCGTCTTTAAAGGTCACCACCGTGTCTGCAGTATCGGTTTCACTTGCATAGTTTTTGGAGCTTGCCTTTTCTACTTTTTCTTCCAATGTCTGAATCATAGCCTTCAAAGATGTATCGGTGCCATTCCCATTTTGACTTAAAAATTCTCTCACTTCTATTGCACGATTAACGCCATTTTCCATGTCGGGATTTGGCCCATGCATACCTGGAATTGTTTCAATATTAGTAATTGTTTCAAGATTAGCATTTGTCTCAAGACTAATTGTGGACACTGCCGTGTCTACAAACTTGTCAACACCTGCTTCAACAACAGAACTACACCCTGTGGTCATACAGGTAATCCCTAAAACAATTAGTGTCATTAATTTATTTGCCATTGTGGTCTCCTTTTTTTATGATATACGCGTCTTTTTCATCTTTCTCATTTTCACAACTGCTTCTCTTTGTTTATCTTATGCTGCGTAATCGCCGTCATAACTTAACATGGCGACATTTGTCACACCGACAATTGCATCGATTTCATTTACCAAATCACTTTTATCTGACTTGGTTCTCAACTCGATTGTGAGTTCGTATACGCTTGGGTTTTTCGTTTTAGACTTAATTTTGTATCTGTCTAAACCCTTATCTAAGACTTTAAATACAGTATTTTCAGCTTCTTCAGTTTCGTAACCAATAATTAATAGGTAAGGTTCTATTCGAATGTCCACATGGGTAAACAAAAACAATGTAATTGAAATGAATCCGAAGGAGACAATTGTCAAAACAAAGAGACCAGCCCCTGATATAATTCCTGATCCAATTGCCCAAAACATATAGACCACATCTATAGGGTCTTTGATGGATGTCCTAAAACGAACAATGGATAAAGCTCCTACCATGCCCAGTGACAAGACTATGTTATTGGTTACACCAATAATAATTGTGGCTGAGATCAAACTTAGAATGACCAAAGAAATGTTAAAGGTTTTCGAATACATAACACCTTGAAAATTTTTGCGGTAGACAAAGAAAATCCCGACTCCAATAAGTAATGCTATACTTAATGTTAAGAACATTTCTAAGGAGGATATAGCACCTGTTGTTTGTTCAATAAAATCATTTTTGAATATATCTTGGATCGTCATTAATAACTCCTTAATCTACAAAGTGAATATTTGGATATACTCTGTCGCATTGTTATGCCTTGCTGAATAAGGGCTTTAATATGACTTGGTAAAAAACCTGAGTACTTCACTTCCATTACTATTTGTCTTCGATCCAAGGCTGGAGCATAGATTTTTTCATTCTCAAACAAATCGACATTTCCAAGTACAAACCTTATATTATGATCGAATGTAATTCTAACTGCACCATAGGCGTACACAAAGGTTTGTCTATCGTATTCAACGATTACCTTTGGCTTAAGATTGCGGTCTCTGACGTCTCTATAAAACTCACGAACCAGGTCTGTGTCCTTTACCTTTGCATCAAACAACATTTCGCCATTTATAAAATTCGAATACTCTTCTGTGTTTAATAAACAAGATTCCTTTTTACCCACCTGGTTGTGCCTTGTTTTTTTCTCGAATCGTATAAAGTCTGCTTTGTCATTGTAAATACGGATTCTATATTTTTTCCGGTTGATCTGGCCCACAATGTTGTCACCAAGACTGCTGTTGTTAAAATCATCAAAGTACAAACTGCTTACTTTATAAAACCCCTCTGAATCGGAATTATGATCAAATCCACAACACATTTTTAACCGCTTGCTAATCACTGAGGCTGTTTGTGGATTAATAATATACTTTTGCTCGGTTCTATAGCTGGTCTTCTTCATACAAGCCCCTCCTAACTTAAAACCATCTTAAGCTGTCAACTTCACACCAAGATCACAAATATGTGAACAATTTGTAAACACACCCCACAACAACTTTCGCGTTAGATTGGCTACAAATTGGGTATTACCATCCCGACTGGCGTTTGAATATGCTAAAATATATACGACGCACTTTATAAGAATAATATGATCCGTTTGGATCAAACTATGGATATATCAAGGAGGATGACTTATGGCTCTAGTAACAACTAAAGACATGTTCAAGAAGGCCTATGAAGGCGGCTACGCAGTAGGCGCATTTAATGTAAACAACATGGAAATCATTCAAGGTATTGTGGATGCTGCCAAAGAAACAAATGCACCCCTAATCCTTCAAGTTTCTGCTGGTGCAAGAAAATATGCTAAGTCAGCATACTTAAAGCACTTGGTTCTTGCTGCCGTAGAAGATACAGGTCTAGATATTGCACTTCACCTAGACCATGGTGATAGTTTTGAAATTTGTAAGCAGTGTATTGATGATGGATTCACATCAGTAATGATTGATGGATCAGCACTTCCTTACGAAGAGAACATTGCCCTAACTAAAAAAGTAGTAGAATATGCACACGCACACGGTGTTGTTGTTGAAGCTGAACTGGGTAAACTTGCTGGTGTTGAAGACGACGTAAACGTAAGTGCAGAAGATGCTACATATACAGATCCTGATCAAGCAGTAGATTTTGTTAAACGAACAGGTTGTGATTCTCTTGCAATTGCAATTGGTACAAGCCACGGTGCTTACAAGTTTACAGGTGAGCCAAAGCTTGACTACGCACGCCTTGAAAAAATCACAAACCTACTTCCAGATTTCCCACTCGTACTGCACGGTGCTTCAACTGTTGTAAAAGAGTTTGTAGACAAGTGTAACGCGTTTGGTGGCGACATCCCCGGCGCTCAAGGTGTTCCAGAGCCAATGTTAAACAAGGCTTCAAAGTTTGGTGTTTGCAAAATCAATATTGATACTGACCTACGTCTTGCAATGACGGCTTCTATTAGAGAAAACTTTGTAAAGAACCCTAAAGAGTTTGACCCTAGAAAGTATCTTGGTCCTGGTCGCGACGCGATTAAAGGTATGGTTAAGCACAAGATCGAAAACGTTCTTGGCTGCGCTGGTCAAAACAACCTTTAAGTACAATTCTACATTGAATTAAAACAACATTATGCAAATGCAAATAAAAAATGAGGTGGATTATTTTCCACCTCATTTTCTTATTTATTGATTTTAGTTTTTGTTTTCAGCTCTCTTTATTTTCTCTTTGCCATAGCCCAGTCTAGTCTGCTTTCTTTTTTAAATTTAGCTCTTGCAGGATTGCCTTCTGTTCGTTCTATTTCAAGCGATGTAAGCTCTGCACTAAATGACCACAGTGTGTCAAACTTTAGTTTTTTGTCATAGTTACAAAGGTTGCCCTTTCGACCAGATAAGATTGCCTGAATGTCTGACAAGTTCACTTCCTTTAAATCTTCTAACGCACTTTCCATACAAGTCAAACGGTCTTTGGTCATAAACCAATTGTCCTGAGGTCTGTCTTCAAACGCTATCATCTCTGGATGGTTAAAGTGGTTGGTTGAGCTTATATAGTTGCCTTTGGCATATCTGACCCGTGTTCGTTCAGAACACATTTCTACAACAGCCATTTTCCCACTTTTATCAGCAAGCATAATATTGTGTGACGTCATACATGGAAGTTTTACCAGTACTTCTACCGCTTCGTCTGTCGATTTGCAGGTCTCAAGTAACATTCTAACGATGATCAAAAAATTGAGCCCCGGTTTGATAGATTTAGGATACACAAAATTCATGCCGACTGCTAAACCATGTTCATTAACGCCGTCTTCTTTGCCTATAAGTGCGTCCCCTTGTCCAACAAAGTAGTAGCCATCATCTGGTCTATATAAAGCTGATTCTGTCGTTTTCTTAAGAACTGTAAACATGTCGTGGTTCCTACCAAAATAAACTTTTCCATTTGACTTAATCGCTAGGTTTGAACAGCCAATGTCAAAAGCAAAAGCCCCTGCTGTAATAATAAATGTGCCAAGACTTTCATAGCTCAGGTGAAGTCCATCTGCCATACCTTTTATTTCATCTATAATGTTTGGATATACAGCTTCACATATTTTTAAACTCTCTATTCCAAATTTTAGTTTTTCCTCATCACATGCAACAAGTTGATCTAACCTAAGCCCCTTACTATAGAGGAGTGCACCATAATGATTTCCCATTTCATAGTGGTTGCCTTTCAATCTCGGTTTATACATAATAACAACTCCTTTCACCAATAGAGTATCAGTTCAAGGAGTTGCATATTTGATAGTTATTGCTTTTTAATGATTGGTATTAAAATTTCCATTTCTCCAGTCTGATTGGCAAAGTTAAATGACTCATTATAGTATTCTAATATCAGGTCATTCCCAAATACATACCCAGACTTTCTGAGCCATTCGAAATAAATATATGCATACACCAAATAAACTTTCGTAAAATCTTCTTTAATCGTAAATTTAGCATAAAGCCCTTCAGATAAAGTGAACATATCTAAAGCATTACCTTGTGATGCAAGCTTTATTTCATCCTCTATCCCTACAAAACAGGCATATGTTTCACTTTCGTTTAAGTCTTTAACAGTCAAGTCTGAGTCGAGCCAAATGGCATAACCAGCGCCTGTACTTGTCCTGTTCACAGCAGTTCTAAACGCATTCCACAACTGATCTATGGCGTGTGCATCCAGTGAAGCTCTCCCCTTTATTCCACAGAGGGTTAGCGATTGCCGCGTAACAATTTCTGGTTCTAAAATTCCTTTGTAAGAGAATGTAATTTCGTCTACTGTATAAGGGGAAACCAATAAAAATTTCTGTATTTTCGGTGATTTTCTATAAGCCGACGGTGTTTGACCAAAATATTCTTTAAATGCACGTGTCAGTGCTTCGTGGCTATTATAGCCAGCGTGAACAGCTATCTGAAGAATTGTTTCGTCTGTTGTTGTTAACCATCTTGAAATTTCAGTGAAACGTCTTTTTTTAATATATTGACCCAACGTAAGTTTTGTCACCAATAGAAACATCCTATGAAAGTGAAACTTAGAAACATGAACTGTTTTGTATATTTCAGATGCCAGCTCTTTATCAAACAAATTATTCTCAATATGATTTATTGCAGCAGAAACTGTCTTTAAATAATCCATTTAATCACTCCTAATCTCACCCATCATTTCCTCAGATTAATTCATATAATATAACTTATAAATCAGCGGTTCCGCCAATACATAAAGTCCACTTAAAAGCCAAATACTTACTGTTAGCCAGTACAAAACTGGGTTTTCGTCACGCCCGACATCTTCTAATATAAAGGCATAACCTGACTTAATGTCTTGGAAGGCCCAGGTTAAATATAAGACACCAAATAAAACAGGCCAGTCCATAGCAATTGCAACCACAACCAGTAATAGACCGGAAATAGCCAACCATTTCACCTTCTTTTTGTAGCCCACATTTACTGAACTTAAATCTGGAATGTCTAAGGCTTCAGAATGATTGAGGTTAACGGACTTAGCATTACCAAGGCTTTCCTGACTTCCTGAATTATTATGTGAAGACTCGATACCTTCTGCATGGTCTATGAGTTCACTCTTATCTCCAGCAGTCGGAGACGGTGTAGATACTTTTAAGCCTTTACGAATACGCTCAAACTGAATATCAAACCAATAGGTGCCTTGTTCAAGCTCTTGAGCTGTCATATGTTTTGGTTTAAACACGGCATGTGTACAGTCATATTTGCTGTACTCACGGGTTAACAGCCTGTCTTCACTCACAATCTCGTTGTAAAGAGGTGTCCCAGGAAAGGGTGTTAATATAACCCCATGACAGTGGGCAATACCCACCTCTGCTGCAAATTGTAATGTTTTCTCAAAAACATCTCGCTCATGTTCATCAAATCCAAATAGAAAACTTGCATCAATTGCAACGCCCAAACTCTGAATTTTACTGACATAACCCTCTAGATTTTCTACACGAATAAAAGATTTACCCACATTGTCTAAGGCCGCTTGATTGGGTGTTTCAAGCCCAACCAAAAGATCACTTAAACCACTCTCAACCATGAGTTTTAGCAGTTCATCATCTTCTGCAACTGTTATGGTACATTCACCAATCCATCTAATTTTCAGAGGGATCAGTGCCTTAAAAAGTTTAATGGCATATGCACGGTCAGCTATAATATTGTCCGCATGAAGTTCAACAATTTTTGCACCCGAATTACGGATTTCATTAATAACATGTTCTACAGGTCTAAATCGTATTTTTTTGAAAAAATGGATTTACAATACAGTAGGTACAAGCATTGTCACAGCCACGCCCAACAACAACAGACCAAACCCCACGGTAGTCCTTCAACTTTAACATGTCCGTAGGATAAGGTTTGATGGTACTTAAGTCGACAGGCTGAGTGCTAGAGTAAGTCTTTTTCAAACGCCCATTTTTAAAATCTTCAATTAATGTATTCCAGTAGTTTTCAACTTCACCTTTGGCAACTGAAGTGCAATATTTAGATGCCTCTTCTGGTAAGGCTGTTGGATGTAAACCCGCTAGTACAACAGGTTTTCCCAATGTCATAAACCGTTCTGCCAGCTTGTAACCCCTTAGTGCATCTGGTGTTGAAAAGAAGATAACAATTAAATCTGCCTTGGTATTTAAGTTCACTTTCTTTCCGATGGTTTCGTCCACCATTTCAATTTGAACATCTCCTGGTGTTGCTGCCGCTGCAGCAAAAATGTTCTGGGGTGGTCCTCCCATACTTGCCTTATATTCCTTAAATTGGCTGTCAGCCGATGCTTTTATCAAACATATTTTCATTGCTCTACTCCCCCCTAAATATTCAAACAGTCACTTAGCCCATTGCTGCCAATCCCATTTTTAATAAAAATTTTTGATACCTTAACAATCCCTTTAATGTATATGCTTCATTTTCAAATTTCTTTATGCCTTTAGCCATCATGTTCGTCGTCAAATGTGCGTGACTGAATACCATATGACGCCCATCATATAATGACCAATCTTTGGTTAATATTCTTCCCTCAGCCTCCAGTTGTTCATAAAATTTTGTACCTGGAAATGGAATTGGTACAACCCCATGGGTTATATCCAAATCAATATCTTTAACATATTGTATGGTTTCTTTAAAGATCTCTTCTGTATGTCCATCAAAACCAAACAACATAGCCGAGTCTACAATAATTTTGAATTTATGCAGTTTTTTTATTTGCCCTTTTATACGCTCTAGCTCCATAAAACCTTTATCCATGTCTCGTAAGGCACTTCGTGAAGGGGTTTCAAGTCCCAACAACAAATATGACAAACCCGATTTCGCAGCCAGCTCAACCAACTCGTCATCATCCGCAAAATCCACTGTGGTCTCTGCAAACCACTTTATTTTAAGTGGAATCAACCTTCTAAACAGCTCAAGAACATAGTCCCTATCTGCTGTAAGGTTGTCTGAATGTAATTCGACCAACTTAGCCCCAGAAGTAGCAATTTCATTTATGATGTCATCTATAGGTCTATAACGCATCGTGTCAAAAAAACGATTTACTGTGCAATATCCACAATTATTTACACACCCTCTTGAAACAAGTACAGACCAAACATATCCGTATTTTTCTAGCGGGATCAAATCTATGGGAAACTTATTAAGTGTTGCCAAATCAACTTCTGTTTTACGCTGATAAATGGTACTTAACATTCCATTTTTATAGTCCGTCAATAAAGATTCCCATATGCCTTCAGTTTCGCCAATCATAATGGCATCCGCATGTTGTAGGGCTTCTTTTTGATTAAACTTTACATGTAATCCTGCTAGAACCACTGTTTTATTCATTACTCTGAACTTATCCGCAATCTCATACCCACGTAATGCATCTGGGGTGGAAAAGAATACGACCACCAGATCAGCATGGGTATTAAATGGAACTTTCATATCAATTGTTTCGTCTACCAGTTCCACGTCAACTTCCTTTGGTGTGCTTGCCGCAAGGGAAAAAATACTTTGCGGTGGCGCCGCCAAAAACTTTTTATACTCTTTATATACACTTTCTGCACAAGCTTTAATGATTAATACTTTCATATGCGACACTTTCCTTTCAACAAAGTTAAGTAAGGTTTCATCTATAAAACAGTATAAACCTTAAAGCAACTCTAAGATCAAGTGTTGATTTTAATTGATTCGCGACACTAAATATAACATAACTGTACATATTATTTCAATTTTATAACTAAAATGACAATTTATATGGTTCAATCAATTTTGCTCATGATCAAATTTTAGAAAAACAAAACTTACCATATCCTCTTAATCCCTCATATAACTGATTTTCATTCTTAAAACTCTTTTTTTCAAAGAAAAATTTCAACCAAGATGTTGACCTTAAACTAACTCTAAGCTTTATACTTATCGTAGAAAGAGGTGAGACGCTTGGGCAACGCAAACATTAATCCGCTCCTTATTGCTATTTTAATAGCATTAATTATTCAAGGTATAACATCTTGGTTACCCGACATACCTATTCATTTGTCAGAATCAGATCAGCATAGTATGGCTGCAATCGACAAGACTTCATTAGGCAGTGTATTAACAGGTAAAGCTCAAACTGCTGAGATTGAAGAAGCAACACGCATAGCACTTGATGCCAAAGGGTATATTGATTCACTTCCTTTTAAGTTGTCTGATACAGACATAGGAAAAGTTATGAATCTGTTTGATATACTTTCAGTCGCTATCACAAACTCTGAAAAAGAAACCCTACAAGACAGCATTAAAGATATTGAAAACATTCTAAATCCTTATTGGCATTCAGAAGCATTAAAAAATAAATTCATAGATTTTGAGATCAATGACTCTTATCTATTAAATAAAGACATTGCTCAGTTAACACGGAATGTTGAGAACATCAATGGTCTTTCACATGATGAAAGCCCTGGGATATTATTGAGTGATATGGGCGAACACACCCTTACTTACTATAGGGCACTCAATAACGTCCTTCGGACCTATAAGAACGAGATTGAGAAAGATCAAATTATGGTTGTTCATGTTCTTCCAGACGACTCTGTAAACAAAGACGACGGAACTCTAACACAGTCACCAAAAACAGACTACACAGCCTTTCTAATATCTAGAGCCTTTGAAATCACAAATAAAGATATGAATGATCTCTATTATGACTATGAAAAATTAAATGGCCCTGGGGGAGAAAAGTACATTCAAATTATACACAAAAGAATGAATAAGTATTGGTTTGACAAGGAAGTCATTGAGTCCATGATTCCATTCAATACCTATTCCAGTACTGTGTTCTCATTCCTCTCCGATTCGCAAGTTGAAGAGATAACAGCACTAAAAAAATCCATTGATTCATCTAAGGAAGACGATGGAGCTGCACGGCTTATTGGAAACATGATTCGTTTCAACGCATATTTAGGACAAGCGTTGAGCGATCAATATAAAAACGTTTATAAGTCTTATGACTTAAATATTATACTTTCAAAAAAAGGAGTTTCTCATGACAATTAAAAAATTAATTACCCTACTAATTTGTTTTACACTTGCTTTTGGTGGTTCTGCATTCTCATTTGCTGACACAGTAAATACGGCAAATCTAACGATGAATAAATATGGTTTTGACTACACTTTAGAAGATTATCTTTCTGTACTCCCCTTCAAAATGAGTACAAAGGATACTGTAAAATCAAATAAATTATTCAACGATATTGGTCTTGCATTTGAAAAGAACCAACTAAAAAAAGCAGAAGAACTGCTACAAGCCTTCTACGATGTTGTTGGCAAGTACTGGTTAGGCAAAGATACACTAACAACTCTTCTCCCATTCAAAGATATGATGGCATTTGGGGGTCGAATTCTGACTGACACACAAAAGCAATCCTTTCAAAAGGAATTTGATAAACTTGCAGAACTTAAGAAAAAGAAAGATTTAGAAGGTTACTTTGCACAAATTAAGAAAATTCACTTTGACTACTACAATGCTATTGGTTCTGCTGTAGGCGATGTGAACAATGAACTTCAACTGGTTCAATATATTAAAGGTGCTGACCAACTAACAGATCAAGATCTTGTTGACTACACCTTTGAAGACTATCTTTCAATTCTTCCATTTGAGATCAATACAAAAGACTTCAGAGCGGGAAACAAAATTTTCAAAGAAATTGGTGAAAAGTTAAAGGCAGACGATACCAAAGCCGCAAAACTTTTAACAGGAAAATTAAATGACCTCTTGGCACCCTACTGGATTTCTAAGGACACACTTGATACTGTAGTGCCGCATAAAATCTATCAAGAACAGATTATAAGTTCACTCTCTAGAAAAAATCAACTGGAAATGAATGCCGCTTATGAGGATGTTTTAACAGCACAAAAGGAAGGCGATTTTGATAAGTACTTTGCTTCAATTGATACTTACTTCCATAAACTCGCACTTGCAATTAAATCTATGTATGCTGATTACTTCGACGAAATTGTATTCATTCGGTCGTAGTTCTCATATTGCTCTACTGCCTCCAATTGCCCATTGGAAGGCACCCCACAATCCTCTCAATTCAAGTTGAGGGGATTTTCCATAATACATGACAATCCTGGGTAACAATAGATTAGGAGGCTTTTATGAATAATAACAATAGCTTTGACATGAACATGTTTCGACTGCCAGTAGAAGCATATACGTCTCAAGATTGGTTTGATAAAGAAAAGATAAAAATATTTGGACACACCTGGCAATTTGCTGGTTTCGTGGACGATCTTAAAGTGCACGGTGATCACTTATGTGTTCAAGCTGGCGATGCACACATTATGGTTGTAAAAGACGAAAACGGCCAATTGAACGCTATACACACGGCATGTCGACATCGCGGCAACCGCATTGATACTGTTTCAGGCAATAGTAAAAAACTGCTTAAGTGCCCTTATCATAGCTGGTCTTACAACCTAAATGGTGAACTAACTGGGGTTCCTGAATTCGGCGCACTCGAGCCCTTTGATAAAAAAGACTATGGCCTAAAAAAAGCAGGCCTGAAAATATGGAAAACTATGATCCTTGTTAATCCAGACCCAAATGCTACGGACTTTGATACATGGATTCGTGGTGTTGAGCAATATATGGGGCCCCACAAGCCTGAGTTGCTTGTAGAGTATAAGGAAAAGAATAATTTATATTTGTGTAACTGTAACTGGAAACTCTTTGCTGAGAACTATATGGACGGTTACCATTTGGAATATCTTCACTCGGAAACCCTCAATATGTATGATCATAAACTTCAAAAGTCACATTATCTTGGTCCACACTGGACTTTCTTTGAACCATTAGTTGAAGCATACAAAAACAATCTTACAAAGTATGGATACACACCTATAGATCATATTCCTGACCAGTCTGTAGGAGCTTACGTACATTTGCTGTTCCCAAACTTAGGCATTACTGAATCTGAAAGCACTTGGACGATACTTCGCATACTCCCTTTAAAGCCAAATCTCACCCTACTTGAGTACCGCGCAAAAGTGATGCCTGCAGATGCCAAACACACTGGATGGTTTGGCTCAGCTAAAAACAGTGACAATAAAAAAGGTACCCCTATACAGGTTTCTGATTATGACAAACCTTTAGAATCAATGGATTTTATGATTGAAGACATGTATGTTTGTGAGAACATTCAAAGGTCTATGGAAGCAGGATACTTTAAAGCGGGTCCCATGCATATAACAAAGGAATCGTCTATTTCAAACTTCCAGCAAGCCGTGCTCGATCATATGATCAAATAATTCTACACATATACTAAAAAAGAGCTTAAAAGATTTTCATCTTTTAAGCTCTAAGTCTTATGATACTTTATACGAATTTCCACCTTCTGCTTTACTTTCATACATGGCTTTATCCGCTTGACTTATAAGCGCTTCAGCAGTGGTTCCATCTACAGGATACTGACTGATTCCCGCACTTGCGCCAATCTGACATACAATACCCTCAATTTCTATTGGCTTACATATCGCGTCAATTATTCGTCCTGTTAAGACTTTGACCTCATCTAGTGACAAGTCTAGACTACACGCAACAAATTCATCTCCACCCATACGCGCCATTTTGAGTGCATCATTTGTAAATAGGTTCATTCTATTTGCAACTGCCATGAGAACTTCATCGCCAATTTGATGACCATGGGTGTCATTCACATTCTTAAAATCATCCAGATCAAAATAAATTACACAAAGCTGACGATCTGCTGACATGCCTGATTCTAGAACCCGTTTAAATGATAAACGATTCGGTAGATTGGTCAGTAAATCATGGGTTGCCAAGAATTCTGCTGACTTTTCTCTACTTACACGCTCTGAAATTTCAGTCCCGAATCCGATAATCTCACGGACTTGACCTGTTTTTTCATTTAATCCAGATTCAAGCACCGGTGAAACAATCACATCAAATACATGCCCATCCATCGAAGCTTCAAATCGACTTCGCCCATTAGAAAAGGCCTTCATGATATGACTGTTGGCAGCTTTCATGTACTCTTGTGGGTAAATCACGCTCATTGAAACAGGTTTAGCATCCGTTAAAACTACATCCTCTTTGGAGAAGTACTTCCCATCATTATAAGACAGCAGTATATCCCCCTCTTTAGAGAGTTTACAATGATAAATCATCGACGGCATTCCTTGAATTGTCTTCTGGAATGATTCTGCTAAACTGAGTCTATCACGTTCAATATTTAGTAAGGCTCCATACTTTCTGATCATCCAAAAATTTACAACCAATATAACAACACCTGCAATAACAGCTAAAATTAGGGTTACGAACATCAATGTTTGAGTAATTCGCTCAACATTATGAGAATTTATCACAATAACGAGCAATTCATTGTCATTCAATTTTTTAAGTATAAGCTGCTGACTGTTGCGTCCCAATGACTCATTGAACATGACACCTGAGTTCATGAGATTATCTACATCATAGTTAATCTTAGTGAATCCTGTGTTTTCAATATCACCATAGAGTACCAACGGATCATTCCCTGAATTCTCATAGTCTGAGCTCCGGTATTCTTTTAGTGTTTCTGCATTAACAACACCAATATGATCTATGTAATCAACATTGTCTCTAATATCTGCCAATCGACTGTTTACACTCCCAGCAGCTTTTGCTGCGATTAAGTTATTGTCTTCAACAAATAAATTAATTAAGTAGTGTCCTTTAGGTTGATAGATATAACCATACCTGAAATAACCATCATAGTAGTATGACATTGATTTTGGTCCAACCCAAAATTCTTCAAAACTCTGGCCTTTTTTAACTGCAACTGGTTCTTCGTTTAGAAGATGATTAAAAGCTTTATTCCAATAGCCCCAAGTTTCTGTAGTGTCCCCAACTTCATCTCTGACCGTTGAGTTTAAAATCATGACATTATCATTTGTCGGAGCAAGTATAGCTAGCCCTTTAACACCATACTTACTTTTAAGTTTTTCAAGTTGGTCCGAAGTGACATCAATCGCTTCAATATCCTTCAACTCAAATCTTAAGTTTTTTGACTTCTCATATAGATTCTCATTCTGAAGTGCTTCGTAGTCCTTTGTCAGTTCAAATGCATCTTCTAAAGATTGGCTGACCAAAGAAACATAACGTGCCAGTTCCTGATCTTGTTGGCTCTTAAAATTTGTTTGAACCACTCGGAATATAAACAAGAACTCCAAAACGATCATACTTATAATGACAAAGATAACGATGCCTGAGAATTTTTCAATTCTTAGTCTTTTTAGCATCCTCACCCCTCCTGACATTCACCCTATGTGAATTCGATTAAACTGTTGTTGGTTCTGGGTATTCAACACCGAAAGTATCCACTGTAACAGTTTCCATTTTTTGCTCTACTGTAGGACGATCAGAATGACCCGTACGTTGGTTCGCGATCTCGTCAACTTCTTCAAGACCTTCAATAACTTTACCAAATGCAGCATATGAACCATTTAAGTGTGGAGAGTTCTTGTGCATGATAAAGAATTGTGAACCTGCTGAATCCGGGTGCTGTGAGCGTGCCATTGAAAGTACACCCGCAGTATGATCTAAATCGTTGGCAACGCCATTGCCTGTAAATTCGCCTTTAATTCCGTAACCTGGTCCACCCATGCCTGAACCTTCAGGGCAACCACCTTGGATCATGAATCCACGAATAACTCTATGGAAAATAAGACCATCATAATAACCTTTGTTAATTAATGAAATAAAGTTATTTACTGTATTTGGTGCAAGTTCAGGATATAACTCAGCTTTGATTTGCTTTCCTGATGACATTTTAATAGTAACCACTGGATTTGTTGACATTTGTATTATCCTCCTAATTTATAAATAAACACTTGAAAAGCGCATCGCTTCTCACTTTTATAGAATATCATTCCTAAAGAATCTTTGACAGTCTTTAATAGAAAAATTTAAGATTTTATAGCACTTGTTTTGGTCGTTATCAGTTTTCTAAATCGAACAACCGTCCATGTACAAATAATTATCATAAGAACCCATATAAACTTGAGAAATGTATCGGCATATTTACCGATTCGGTTTTTCAAACTCTGTTTCTCCATACTTAACAAAATATGTGCATCGTATTCACTGCTCATTCGCACTACTGCGTAGTATTGTTTATAGCCCTCTTCAGTCTTTAACTGGTATTCAAATTCACTATCTTCAAGCTCATGAATCAACTTTTTTAGTGGTTTACCTGTACGAATATCTATGAGTTCTAATTCAGAGTGATCCCCGTCATGGTCCGAACAGTATATTACTTCCCCTCTTGAAATCATAATAATCGATACATCCATCGGTTCTCTTTTAAGGTGTTCTTCAATTCTTGAACCAATGTCTTCTTTGAAAGACAGCCTAATATGATCTACATCTTTAATGTTTTCTGCCACTACAACTACCGCATTTTTAACTTCAACGTATTTTGTTATTATACGCCAACGTTCTCCATCAATATATGAATTGTAATACTCGATCTTGTCCGGTGAATAATCAATGTTCAATTCAAATTTCTCTGTCATAAAGGGTGTATACATCACCGTTGGCACAACATGGATCTGATGTCCTTCTAGCTTACCAAACAAGTTGCTGTATTCCGTTGTAATGTCTGGGCTTGACGGTGCCAATTCTCTTGTGAGATCAAGAACACCTTCTAATCTTGTATATAAGACGGTGTCAATATAGTCTCCATTTAGCTTCTTAAGTTTTTCACCAGCTTCAGTATAATTGGTGAAAATACTCTCAAGTTGTAAAACTCGATTTTCTAATATGCTGTGCATGTCATCATTGTAATAGATATCAACCACACGAATCGTTATAGCTAACAACAAGAGAAGAACCAGCCCCATGACCAAAACGTAGGCATTAACTATATTTCGAATTTGTTTTTCCATGTTTATATCCCCCCTTCTTGTTCTGTTAAAGGGTCAATTAAAACAATGAAATTTTGATATAGTAAAAAGAGGATCATCATCAGTGCAACAATTGCAATCGCAGTTATTATACGGATTTTAAGTTTAATTTCATTCAGGTCATTCTGAAACTTCTCAAGGTCCGCTTCTACAACAACCACATGTTTTTCGTCACTGGTTAGTTTTACATAAGCCAATCGTTCATTAATCTTACCTGTCGAATGATCCTTTATGGCATATTCGACATAGTTATTGAGATTCGCTTTATATATTTCATCTAAGTTTTTATTTGTTCTAAGGTCAATACTCGCTATTTTCCGTCCAACATCTTCCACATCTACACCAAACTCATAAAAGAAGTTGGGATCAAACACATAAACAGAATCTACAATGTTATAGGACTGTGCACGTTCAATTCCCTTTTGAATGGTGATGTCTTCACCATATGCTCTGTAAGACGTAGCCAATTCACCTTTTTTAACAGAAAAAATAAGCCAGTTCCACTCCTTATCAAAGGCGAAGTAACCATTAAGCTCCGCTTCACCCTGAAGCATGTCTGAGCACTGAAGCATGTCTGAGCACTGAATGGTACCAAATAAACTGCCACTTTCCATAGCCTCATCTAGAACAGCTTTGTTTTCTGCATTAAAATAAATGTTGAGTCTCCCATTGTCACCGTCTGGGTACAATAACATACCCCTATCTAAGCTAAATATTGCAATGGTCGCATCTACATTTTTCCTATATGCATCAATTCTTCTTAACATGTCTATTTGAATATCTTGAGTAGAATCATTGCCACTTCTCATTCCATGTATCAATGCCAATGACAAATCAACATGACTTTTCAGGGCACGTTTCGCATTAAAAGTATAACTTGTATCAATTAAGGCCATTCCATCTTCAAGATCATTAAGTATCTCAGCCGTTTCATTGGCTTGAAATATAATGTTATCTCTTGCACGTTCATTAAACTCAGACTCAATTATATACTGAGTGATCAAATCAAAAGTCACAAAGAGAACGATGGTTACAGCTATTAATATGAGTACAATTCTTCGATGTTTAAATCGACTATTTAGCATAGTTCCCCCTAGAATTTTAATCAACAGTCACATTATACCATGGGGTGAGAATTTGTTAAGAGAAAATCAATTTTTATGCAATATATTTCCGAATGTAAGTATCTCTACTTGTTCTTATATCTGTACTTCTATATATAAAAGTTGATTCCCTTCATTTCCCTTAAACTCAGAATTTCTTTATCATACAAACATCTTTATATAAAAAAGAAACACACGAATTTTCATCCATGTGTTTCCGAAGTTATTATAATAAACTTACTTTTTCTTATCTTGTCTTTCAATATGCACGTCAAAGCCATTCACTTCAAATATTTGATTGAATAGGTCCCAAACTTCGTATTTACCATATCTGTTGGTTGCAGAGATAGTAAATAGAGGTGCGTTTGGTGGCATGTCCAGAGCTTGGCGAATAATTTTCTTCTGTTTTTCAAGCTGACTGCCTTTTACCTTGTCGTGTTTTGTCGCAATAACAATACCATTAAAGCCACATTTTAAAATCCATTTGTACATATCAATATCTTGTTCAGTTGGCTTATGTCTTAGGTCTACCAATTGAATAACCTCAAGGAGATTCTGACGATTGTTCAAGTACGTCTCCATGATTTTGCCCCAAGTGGCTTTTTGAGTTTTAGATACTTTGGCATAACCATAACCGGGAAGATCAACAAATCTAAACTTCTCATCAATGTCATAGAAGTTGATTGTTTGAGTCTTGCCAGGTGTCGAACTTGTTCTAGCAAGGTTTTTACGGTTGATCAACATGTTAATAAGTGATGACTTACCAACATTTGAACGACCTGCCATTGCTATTTCAGGCAGTGCGTCTTCAGGGTATTGTGCTGGACTTACTGCACTGATTACAAAAGTACTATCATGAATCTTCATTATTTTACTTCCTTCTTCGTCGATTTACGACGTGGTTTTTTCTTTGGTTTAACAAGCGCGTGTTCAAGAACCTCATCCATTGTTTTTACAGGAACGAATTCCATAGATTTTCTAACCTTATCATCAATATCCTCTAAATCTTTGACATTGTCAAATGGGAATAGAATCTTTTTGATTCCTGCACGTTTCGCAGCAAGTGCTTTTTCTTTTAAACCGCCAATTGGAAGTACACGTCCACGAAGGGTAATTTCACCCGTCATTGCTACTTCCCTATTCACAGGAATACCTGTTAAAGCTGACAGCACCGCTGTTGCCATAGTAATACCTGCTGAAGGGCCATCTTTTGGAATTGCACCCTCCGGAATATGGATGTGTATATCTTGCTTTTCATGGAAGTCTTCTGGCATTTCAAAGTTCTCAGAAATAGAACGAATATAAGAGATCCCTGCACGCGCAGATTCTTTCATGACATTCCCCATCTGTCCAGTAAGAACAAGCTGTCCTTTACCTTTCATCGGTGTTACTTCTATTGACAGTGTTACACCACCAACAGCAGTCCACGCTAGGCCAGTCACCATACCCACTTGGTTCTCTTCATGAATAACATCATGACGGTATCTTGCAATACCCAGTGCTTTATTTAAGTTTGTTGTGTTAAAGCGAACCGAAGTCACTTTTTCTTCAACAATACGAGTTGCAGCTTTACGGCAAACAGATGCTATTTGTCTCTCAAGTTCACGTACACCAGCTTCGCTTGTGTACTGGTTTGTGATGGCTCTTAGCGTTGCGTCTGAAAGCTGTAGGTTTTCAGTTGTTAAGCCGTGTTCTTTAAGTTGTTTAGGTACCAAGTATTTCTTAGCAATTTGAAGTTTTTCTTCTTCAGTGTAACCACTGATTCTGATAACTTCCATACGATCAAGAAGTGGTCTTGGAATTGTACCTAAACTATTTGCAGTTGTTACAAATAACACCTTAGAAAGGTCAAATGGCACTTCTAAGTAGTGGTCTGTAAACTCTTTGTTCTGCTCTGGATCAAGAACCTCAAGCAGTGCAGATGCAGGATCGCCTCTAAAATCACTGGCAAGTTTATCGATTTCATCAAATAGGAATACTGGATTCTTGGTTCCACCCTCTTTAATGCCATTAATAATACGTCCAGGAATTGCACCAATATATGTTCTTCTGTGTCCACGGATTTCAGCTTCATCACGTACACCACCCAGTGACATACGAACAAAGTTTCTATTCAGCGAACGTGCAATCGACTTAGCAATAGATGTTTTACCAACACCTGGAGGACCTACTAGACAAATAATTGGACCCTTCATACTCTTTGTCAGTTCACGAATTGCCAGGTACTCAAGTACACGTTCTTTAACTGATTTCAGACCATGATGGTCTTCGTCTAGAATTGTTCTAGCCTTTGTTAAATCCAGTGTATCTTTTGTGTGTTTGTTCCAAGGCATTTCAAGAATGGTATTTACATAGGTTCTAATTACATTTGACTCTGCTGATGAAGGTGACATTTTTGAAAGACGATCAATTTCTTTTTCAACTTTCTCTTTCACCTTTTTAGATGCTTTAATCTTCTTAAGAGCACCTTTCATTTCATCAATTTCATTGTCTCCTGAATGGTCTTCGCCTAGTTCTTCACGAATGACCTTCAGTTGTTCACGTAAGTAGTACTCTTTTTGAAGTTGATTGATCTGACCTCGAACCTTGTCGTTGATGTCTTTTTCAACTTCTAATATTTCAATTTCGCTCAGTAGCATTTCATAAATAACTTCAAGACGTTCTTTTGGTGTAACAGCTTCTATAATGTGCTGTTTTTGCTCTGTTTTCAGAACCATATGAGAAGCAAGTGTATCTGCAAAACGTCCTGGCTGCTCAATCGTTGAAACTGAAACCATAATGTCAGGCGACACTCTATTGCTTACAGAAATGTATCTTTCAAATGCATTGACACACGCACGCATAAGGGCTTCTGTTTCTTTGTCTTTATCATCTTCTTCGTCAAATACTTGTATAGAAGCTTTAAAGTAAGGTTCTTCTGTTAAAATTTCTTCTATTTTTGCTCTGCTAAGACCTTCAACTAAAACACGAATTGCGTCTCCAGGAAGCTTAAGCATTTGTTTGATTTTACAAATTGTACCGATGTTGTAAAAGTCGCCTTCCTCAGGTAGATCAACATCAATATCCATTTGAGTTGTTAAAAAGATCTTCTGATCTTTGATCATCGCTTCTTCTAATGCTTTGATTGAACGGTCTCTGCCAACATCAAAGTGTAACACCATATATGGAAAAACGGATAAACCTCTTAAAGGAATCAGAGGCATCTCTACGAATTTCTTAATCTCTTGACCCATGTTCTCATCTCCTTACATTACCAAGCCATATCTATTTTATGACTCATTCTACTTCATTCATACTCATTTTCATGCACTTCAAGCTAAATATTGCATGTTTTTGAGTGAAACTAGGTAAATTATACTCATTTTGTAGCAGATTAGCAAGCATTACAGGATAAAATCGATGTTTATTCAAGGTTTGTTCACAAATAGACCCCTATTTATACTAACAAAGCGACTTTTTCTGGTTGTACCACGTGTTTTTGTTATCTTATTGACGAAGTTCGAAGTAAATTCAGTTTATTCTTCAAAAAAACAAAAGGAGCTGCATAAAATGCAACTCCTTAATCTAAAATTTTAATTTATGACGCTGTTTCTTCTTCAACTTCATCTTTTTTCTTCTTTTTAGACTTTTTAGCATCTTCAAGAACAAGAGTTGGTTGTTGGTGTCTTTCGATTGTTTCCTTTGTTACGATGCATTTTTTAATGTCATCTCTCGAAGGAATATCAAACATAATGTCCAGCATAGTGCCTTCAACAATGCTTCGAAGTCCACGTGCACCGGTTTTTCTTTCAATGGCTAACTTTGCAACAGCTGCAAGTGAGTCATCTTCAAATTCCAGTTCAACGCCGTCAATTTCGAACAGTCTCTTATACTGCTTCACAAGAGAGTTCTTAGGAACGCTCAGGATCTGCATTAGAGCATCTACGTCTAGTTCATGTAATGAAACATTCACAGGAACACGACCTACAAACTCTGGAATAAGACCGAACTTTAGAAGATCTTGGGTTTCTAGTTTTTCTAGTAAAACACCAATCTCTTGTTTTTCTTTTGTTTGAAGTTCTGCACCAAAGCCCATAGCTTTCTTACCAGTACGCTTTGAAATAATCTTATCGATTCCATCAAAAGCTCCACCACAGATAAACAGAACATTTTTCGTGTCTATCTGAAGGAATTCCTGGTGAGGGTGTTTACGTCCACCTTGAGGTGGAACACTTGCAGTTGTACCTTCAATAATTTTAAGAAGTGCCTGCTGAACGCCTTCGCCGCTGACATCTCTTGTAATAGATGGGTTATCAGACTTACGGGCAATCTTATCGATTTCATCGATATAGATGATTCCCTTTTGTGCACGCTCAATATCATAATCTGCCGCTTGGATAAGCTTTAGAAGGATATTCTCAACATCTTCCCCAACATAACCAGCTTCAGTTAAAGCTGTCGCATCTGCAATTGCAAATGGTACATTAAGGATTTTTGCTAGAGTTTGAGCAAGCAGGGTTTTACCCGAGCCAGTTGGGCCCATCATGAGTATATTAGATTTTTGTAGTTCAATATCTTCATCATGGTGAGTATCTGTATGAATTCGCTTGTAGTGGTTATAAACCGCTACTGAAAGCGTCTTCTTAGCACGTTCTTGACCGATTACATAATCGTTCAAAATCGCGTAGATCTCTGCCGGCTTTGGCAGGTCTGTCAGATCCAAATCATGATGATCGTGAATCTCTTCTGAAATGATTTCGTTACATAGAGCAACACACTCATCACAGATATAGACATTCGGACCAGCGATCAGTCTTTTGACTTGATCCTGCGATTTCCCACAGAATGAGCACTGGAGTTGTCGTTTATCATCGTATTTGGACATATCCTACCTCATTTCTACTTACGGGAAGTGATCACTTTGTCGATCAGACCATATTCTACAGCCTCATCAGCACTCATGAAGTTATCTCGTTCAGTATCTTTCTCGAGAACTTCTAAAGGTTGACCTGATGCTTCACTCATCATACGATTCAGTTTAGCACGCATATTAATAATACGGTCTGCATGAATCTTGATGTCAGTTGCCTGACCTCTTGTACCACCAAGTGGCTGGTGAATCATAACTTCAGCATTTGGAAGAGCAAATCTCTTACCTTTTGTACCTGCAGTCAGTAAGAAAGCACCCATACTAGCTGCCATACCTACACAGATTGTAGATACATCTGGTTTGATGTATTGCATCGTATCATAGATCGCCATCCCAGCAGTAATGGAACCACCCGGGCTATTGATATATATACTGATGTCCCTTTCAGGATCATCTGCTTCAAGGAATAGAAGCTGCGCTACAACAACACTTGCTGTTTGATCGTTGATTTCATCACCGATAAAAATGATTCTGTCTTTCAGGAGTCTTGAATAGATGTCGTACGACCGTTCGCCGCGACTTGTTTGCTCAACTACATAAGGCACTAAAGCCATAAGTACTCCCTCCAATCCTATTTATACTAGTTTTGTGTTCTCTACAAGGAAGTCCACAGTTTTTCTAGTTTCAATAGAAGCTTTCATGTACTCAGTTTGAGTACCGAACATCTTTTTAACTTCTTCGATAGTTTGCTTTTGTTGCTCAGCAAGCTTAGCGTATTCAGCTTCTAGATCTTCTTCTGTAACTTCAATGTTTTCTTGCTTAGAAATTGTTTCCAGAGTTAGAGATGTTCTAACGCGCACTAGGGCGTCATCTTGCATCTTTTCACGCATTTCCTGCATTGTTGAACCTGAGAATTGCAGGTATTTTTCAAGGTCTAGACCTTGGTAACGTAGCTGGTATTCGAAATCTTGAAGCATACCATCGATTTCAGCTTCTACCATTTGATCTGGAATTTCTGCAGTCATGTTTGCAACAGCTGCGTCAATTATACGATCACGTGTAGCTGATTCTGATTGGCTCTTTGCTGATTCTTCCATCTTAGCTTTGATGTCAGCTTTCAGTTCGTCAAGTGTATCGAACTCAGATGTGTCCTTAGCGAATTCGTCATCTAGTTCTGGAAGTTCTTTTACCTTTATACCCTTAACTTCTACTTTAAACACGGCTTCTTTTCCAGCAAGATCTTCAGACTGGTATGGCTCAGGGAATGTTACATTAACATCACATGATTCGCCAACAGTTTTACCGATTAGTTGCTCTTCGAATCCTGGAATGAATTGGTTAGAACCGATAACTAGGTTATGATTTTCACCTTTTCCACCTTCGAAAGCTTCATCAGCAACAAAACCTTCAAAATCAATAATTGCAGTATCGCCATCAAGGATAGCTCTGTCTTCAACATTAACCAGACGACCGTTCATTTCTTGTTGCTTAGTAAGCTCTGTTGCAATATCTTCGTCAGAAACTTCAGCGTTTACAGCTTCAACTTCTAGACCTTTATATTCGCCAATTGTTACTTCTGGCTTTACAGCTACAATAGCTTCAAATACAAGATCTTTGCCTTTACCGATTTCTTTGATATCGATTTCAGGACGTGCAACTGGATCGATTTTTAACTCTTCAATTGCTGTAGCGTAAGCTGGTGAAAGTGCTACATCTAAAGCACCATCGAAGAATACGCCTTCGCCGTAGTTCATTTCAATGATTTTTCTAGGTGCTTTACCTTTTCTAAAACCTTGAAGATTGAACTTACCGCGTTCCTTCATATAAGTTTTCTGTACCGCAGCTTCAAAGTCCTTTGAAGGAACAGTGATGCTGATTGTCGCAACATTCTTTTCGTTTTTGAGCAGTTCGTAACTCATGTTAATCCTCCTACAAATATAAAATCGTATTCTTCCGTTTAACTACCCTAATTTTGGGGTGTAATAACGGACTTTCTAACCTAGATTATTCAAGCGATCTATCTAAATAACATAGTAGAAACCGTGAACATTCCGGGCTCTATTGTACCCGAACGGGTTATAGCCTAAGACAAGGAAAAACCAATGGAATACACCATTGGCTTATTGTCAATATCCTTCAATTATATTATTACAATATAAATCAGTTGTAAACACCTGTTTTCAACTTATTCGCCCTTAATTCCGTACACATCTTTCAGTGTCTCGTTAAGAACAGCCGATGGCATATCTTGACCGTCCACTCGATAATTTTCAATTTCTATAGATCCATCGTCAAATAGAACAAATCTAAACTCATGCATACTGTCTTTCATGTCTCTACCAGTAAGGGTTACAGTTTGTACTGCACCGTACTCACCATAAATCCAGCTTGCACTGAAAAAGTGATTTGAAAAAGCATCTCCGATTTGGTCGTATCTTGGCCAAGGGTAATCTTTTAAGTAATTTGCTTTAACAATATCTTCTGGTCGATCATTAATATTTAGTCTATTTTTTGCTTCGTTCCAATCAACATCTTTTTCAAGGAGTGTTGCCATTTGGCCCGCATCAATAAATATTTTTCCGTCAATCATAAGTGCCTCATCATATGCAACCAATTCTTTATAATGCATACTCATTTCTACAGGTTCATATTCTGGTGCTTTTGCACCCTCTGCTGGAAGTTCTGACATAAATGTTGCCATCATGAAGCCTAGAACAACAGTCATTAAAAGACCTGCCAGTATTCCTTTTGTAAATTGTTGCATAGATGCCCTCCTCTTATGAATCAATCTATAGGTATTTCAGTAATCACAATTTCAAAATTCTTGTTTATCCCTTATTTCTCAAATGTATACCCCTGTTATTTTCTGAATATTCTTTCACTTGAACTAGTAATAAACCAATTTTTAAGTCAGATCGATTATAGCACAAAGACAGCCTATGTGCTCATTTATTACCAAGAGTTAAGAAGTCCATTACGAAGGTGAAACATTCTAATTGCTTATATTACAGGGCCGTCATTTCCGACTTTTAAACATGTAATTTTTTCCATTTTCTTGACACTCATGGTATACTCAAAACGCGGAGGTTACTATGAATTTTCTAGATATACTTATAAATAAAACTGGACTTAAGCTGAGTCAGGAGCAAGCTTCAGCTGCAACACATAAAGATGGACCCGCACTTACGCTGGCGGTCCCTGGAAGTGGTAAAACCACCCTGCTACTCTGCAGAACCGTTCTTTTAATTGAAACAATGCAAATTCCAGCTGAAAAAATATTGACTGTTACCTTTTCTAAAGCTGCTGCCAACGACATGAACGGCAGATATAAGGAAGTTTTCTATAAACACTTTCCACACCGAGTGAAATTTTCAACCATTCACGGGTTTGCCTACGGCATTGTCAGAGCCTATGGAAAACACTTCAATAAGTCTTTTCAGCTTATAGAAGACAGTTCTGGGCCTACATCAAAACGACAATTGTTGACGGGGATTTACAGACGTTACACAAACGAGTTTTTAACGGATGATAAATACGAAGAACTCACCAGCGCAATTGGATATACCAAAAATATGATGTTAGATCCAGACCAAGCTGGTAAACATGGTATAACCATGGGACAGTTTCCAGAGATGTTTCGTGCTTATGAATCTGAAAAAAACAGCAAGAACCTCATCGACTTTGACGATATGCTCACGATGGCCTATCAAATTCTTAAACAGCATGAAAAAACCAGAGCCTATTATCAAAGGAAATTCCCTTATATACAAGTGGACGAAACACAAGATACATCCCTCATTCAACATGAGATCATTCGATTAATCGCAGGTGACCAAAAAAACATTTTTATGGTTGCAGACGATGATCAAAGTATTTATGGCTTTAGAGGGGCTTACCCTGAGTACCTGTTGAACTTCAATAAGGTCTACCCCAAAGGAAAGATCTATTATTTATCTCGCAACTATAGATGTTCTGCAGAAATCGTTTCAACCTGTAGCCATGTTATAAGCCTGAACCAAAACCGATACGTAAAAAAGATCCAAGCAGGTGACGCTTCAAACACACCAGTAAAACACAGAATTTTTGATACGGTAGATACTCGAAACCAATATATTTCTTCTCATGATATGAACGGCACCAAAGCCATACTTTATAGAAATAATATTTCAGCACTTGCCATTGTTGATGAACTCGACAGACAAGGCAAAAGTTTTACCGTTAAAGATCCTGGACACTCTTTACTGAGACACTGGATAGTAAAAGATATTTATGCCTTCATGAACCTCGCTCTTGTTCCTCAAGATGTGGAAGCCTTTGAACGCATATGTTTTAAAATGAACGGATATATTTCAAGAGATGCTTTAAAATTTGTCCACGCCAACCAAAGAGGCAGGCAGGTTTTTGACACTTTGCTCAGCATTCCTACCATTAAACCCATACAAAGAACCACTTGGGGCGGCTTAGCAGACCGATTCGAAAACCTTCCCCATTTGGCACCACACCTTGCCATTAACTTTATTGAAACCGAACTCGGCTATCTTGAATATTTAGAGGATAATGCCAAAAGACTGGGCTATCATTTTGAAACCCTTAGAAACTTACTTGGGGTACTAAAAAACGTGGCAAGACATACCTCTTCCATTGTTGATTTTATGGATAGGCTTAAATCATTAACCAAGGTCATGCAAGAAGCATCCAAGACAACCTCTGATCTAAAATTGTCCACAATACATGCTTCTAAAGGTCTAGAATATGACACAGTTTTCTTAATTGATGTGGAAGACGGCATCTTTCCTTCAAAAAGATCCACAGAACAATCCACAAAAGGGGATATTCACGGTTTAGAAGAAGAAAGACGTCTCTTTTATGTTGCCATGAGTCGTGCAAAATCAACACTCGAAATACTTAGCACAAAATTCAGAGGTGGAAAATACGTTAAACCCTCACAGTTTATTGATGAAGTTAAGGACGCTGGCGACCTTGAAATCTCAAATCATAAATCCAATGAGGAAGAAAGTGCCTCGGACTTGCAAAGCAACTTTAAATCTGGCGACCTAATTGTTCACTCTCGATTTGGCACAGGACAAATTCAGGATATAAACGAACACATTATTCGTATTGAATTTGATAGCGGACTTAAAGAATTGTCCCTTCCAGTTTGCCTGGAACGTGGATTTTTAAGACATGCAAAATAAACTAAAGAAATAGAAAGTCAGCCAATATCCTCATATGGATTATGGCTGACTTTTTGTCTAACCCATTAAATTATTCCTTAAATTTCTCAAGCACATTAGAAACATATGATCTCGAAATCGGATAAGACTCGGTATTAGAAAGCACTACCATATAATTCCCATTATCAGACATTACCTTTGTCACCTTGTTCAAGTTGACTAGGATAGACCTATGAATCTGTATAAATGATTCTGGTAGTTCTGCAATAAGTGTTATCAATTTCTTTTGACAAGGGTGTGTTTGCTGGTTTGTATGTATATTCAATCGTCTCCTGAAGGTGTCGGTCTCAATACTGTATATATCTTCAAATTCTATTCTATAATAAATATTCTTATACTGATATGTCAAAAAAGCATTCTTATCTCTATCTTTTTTTGTTAGACCCTTCTCAGTTTCTCCAGACTCACAAAACTGACTATTTTTCTTTAACTTAAATTCATAGAACAACTGATCTAGAGCCGATACAAGACGTTCCTTCATTAACGGATCATACTTGTGGATGTAACTCAGTGCCTTTAAATTATGTACAAACACCTGCCCCATTAACTCAACATGTGATGTAACAAACAATATATCTCCATCAACATCAAACTTTCTTATCTTCTGTGCTATCTGAAAACCAGTCAGGCTTCCATCCAGTGTCACATCAAGAACATAAAGGTTTTTATCTGGCACTTCTAGACTTTTTAGCTCTTCTAACCAAGAATCAAAACCATCCGTCACCACATTAATTTTTTCGTATGGCAACACAGTCCCAAGTGCTTCTTTTTTATCAAAATATGTCTGCATCATGGTTTTAAGTTTTGATGCAAACTCTATGTTGTCTTCAATTATAAAAACTTGATTACTTGCCATGGTGTACGCTCCTAGGATAGTCTCTCGTATTATCTTATATCAAACACTTCAACTTTGGTACTTTTTTCATTATCCAGCTCTCTATTTATATAGTTATCGCTTGTTTCAACAATTGTCCTTCGTGGGCAATTTGATCAAGTGTTGATTCCAAACGGTAACTGAGCAAAGGGTCACTTTTAAGAATATAACTCATCACTTTTATATTATACTGAAGCACCTGATTCATTAACTCCAGCTGAGAAGATATAAACATAATATAACATGCTGCATCTATACATCTTATTCGTGAAGCAATTTCTAATCCTGAGACCTCATCTTTTAGATTCGTGTCTAATATATATAAGTTTTCCGTTTGTATATTTATGTTTCTGTCTAAATGCGTATTAAGCCATAGATCAAAATCTTGATTAATAATTGTTACACTCTCATAGTTTCCACCTTTGTCTCTTTGTGTATTTGACAAATAACTTAGAATAACCTCTTTTAGCTGACCAGCAAACTCCACATCCCGATCTACAATGTAAATATTCTTCATCATCCCACCTCCTACGATTTCGATTATATAAAGTATAGCACTAGACAACTTGATTCCACTGCACCGCATAGGCAAATTAAGCCGTATTCCATTCACACTAGCCTGCTTTTTTAGCACCAAATTGCCTGAATCCACATCAAAATTGCCTGAGTGATTTTTTACAGTTCAAACATCATTTGTAGTTGCTTAAAGCGTTGTAAAACCATGTTTCTATTTTGCTAGAATATCATTAGAAACACCAATTGTAGAACATATCTAGGAGGTAAACTTATGAGAAGACTCATACTGGTATCGATCATGTTACTTGTATTTGCTGGAAGCACTTTTGCATCGACCCCCATCAGTTCCGAGGAGGAACTGAAAAATTTATTCAGCACATCACCTGGTAGTGGAAATGGAATTGTAATGTACATGTGGGATGGCGCAGAAGCGGTCCTGATGGATATAGGTAACGGTGAAATCTTATTCACTGATTATCTTATTCCACTAGAAATTCTTATCGATGAAGCATATGTAGACACCTACGAACTTGATCGTATGATTGATATGAATGGTCAAGTGACGGAAGATGTCGTTGTTGTCTCATTTGGATCTGTTGTTGAAACATCTGTTCAAACAGAATCTGATGATACTAAGGACGTGAAAACATCTTCATCTATTAACAGCACATCTGATGAATCAGTAACAACATCAAAAGAAACAAACGAAGACAGTCTAAATGATATTGAACCAACACCCAGCGAGACAAAAGATTCTGAGGCAATAGAAGAAACAAGCTCAAGGCAAAAAGAAAATACTCAGAGTGTTAATCCTATAATTCTCTTACTTATTCTCATTTTGCTGGTAGCTGGTTTATTTATTTTAAAAAGAAAAAACAAGGAATAAACAGGAGGTTTTACATTTATGTACGCATTTACGAATATTTTTTCTCTGATTTATATTGTCGCATTACTTTTCATGTTTTACAGTTTAGGTGTTTTGTTCGAACGAGCTGGTCGCAGCAAATGGTTAGCCTTTGTTCCCTTTGTCAACGCAGGTGTATTTGCCTCAATTGGCGCGGTTAATCCTGTTTTAGGGCTGCTCATGGCGTCCCCTCTAATGATCATCCTCTATCCTGTGTTGATGTATAGATTTCTAATTGTATTTAACACCCCAACTAAAGTGAAAATTGCTGGTATCCTCTTACCATTTATTGTGATTCCATATATGGCTGTTACTGATAAATATGATTTTGATGTAGATATGTATAACAGACTTAGACATGCTGACGCTAAGATTCAGAGAGGCCAATCAGCTTTTGAACAATCTAATACGTCTTCAGATCCAAATGTATCTAGTCAAGAATTCACCCCAGCATGGGATTCAGGGGATACAAGTGTAGTAGCATGTAACTGTGGGGCAAAGATTTCTAGTCAAGACGTTGTTTGTCCACACTGTGGTAACAACCCTGAATGGACTTAGATTGTTTTCATTTAAATTGAGAAATTTGGCAAAATTTTAAAGAGGTGATAGGCATGAGAAAAATATTAATCTTATTAATCATAATGACACTAACCATAGGTTCGGTCGTCAGTTATGGCACAGATGAATTTACATATGCTCGAACTGTATTAGATCAAGGTTTTATCGAAAAAGGTCATTTTAAAATCCAGTTCAACGATAATAGTTTTACGGGTTCACAACATGGTATGTGGGATTATACCTACAGTATTACTGACGGTATTATCAGAGAAGATAATCAAGCAGACTGGGATACATATACAAGTGTAGAAGACTATATTGAAACTACAAAAAACTATGGTTTGTCTGATAACTGGTATACACAATTTGCATTTACACATATGAACAAAATTAGTAATGTTGACATTCAAAACCACACAGACAATGAACGTTATATTCAAATTGAAAAAGACAAACTATATTTCGAATATCATGGTAAGGCCTATATTGGAAATAAGTCTATTGATGGCACCCTTAGTATACTCACCGAATCTGGACAGATACATCCAACAAATATAGTTGTGCCACAACACAAATTATTACATGCGTGTTATAGCGCTATCGCTTCAATTTTTACAGATGAATTAGTAACTAACGACACGCCAGATTCTCTTCCTAATAACGCACAAGAAAAAACTAATCTCATAAAATATACCATTGAGACTGTCGACGACACCATTCCATTTATTGAGGTTATAAACCAAGTAGCAACCCCTAAAATTCAGTTCACGAAACCAGAAGGCTTTTCATATTACAATAGGTATACTACTTACATTCACGACAAATTCCACGTTGTTTACAAAGATGACAAATCTGGCATTATTGATTTAAAAGGCAATGTCATTGTGCCGATTGAGTATAAAAACATTAGTGTTTATGATACACATATTAAACTAAAATCTTTTTATGACGAATACAAACTCTTTCTCTTTGACTCAGAAGAACTGATCAACATGACACGTGATTTTGGTGAAGATCCTTTCTACAAAATTGATATCGACTACTACTATTCTGAAATTAATGGCTACATTTACAAAGATAAACACTACGACACAGATGATCGTTGGTTGATCAAAGAATATAGTAACAATAAGATCACACTCTTATACAAAGATCATCAAACACTCTGGGAAGGCAGAACGACTCAACAACCTGAAATTCATCAGCAACATGATGTCGTTGCTATTTATGAGCATAAAACTTCTAGTACAACAGTGCTAGATATTCAAGGACAAGCCATTATAGCAGACACAGATACAGATACACTCATTGAGCTTAATGCGAACGATTCTTTCATCATTCTAGTGTTCTCAAAAGACGACAAGCAAAATGAAATTTCTCAGTACACAATAAAGGTGTACGATAGAGCTCTTAAAAACTTTACTAAAATATATACATCCGATTCCTCAAAACTTTCTTATGGAACACCTTATCAGAACAAGAGACAACCCAATGTCTTCAGTGTTATAGAAAAAAATGAAGGTAGCACATATGATATTACACGTTATATGCCTAATGGTACTATCAAGAAATACTTGGACTACATCAATCCATTTTTAAGTTTCAACAAACTTAGTGATTTCTACAAAGCGCCAGATAAAAATGAGTTTATCTCACCAAGTTTTAAGGACGATTTTATAACAATGTGGCGTATGTATTACGGAACTGATGACTTCTTCAATAATGATTATGCCTATTTTGATAATCGATATTTAGATTCAACGTCTATGCCCATTTCTGATTTTACTTATACAGATACCACAAATGACCTCAACAGCATAATATATTACTCGGGAGGTCATGAAATAGTTCTAACAAAATATGAAAGCGGCAATGCAATCGAAATTGATGGTCAACGTTATGATATACCACGCGATGTCTACCTCTACGTCAGTGAAAATTTTCTAATTCGATACGATAACTATAATTTATGGTTCTTAAACACCTTAACCATGGAAGAAACACTCTATAAAATTGATAAGGGTTCATCTAAATTCTTCACTATTGGGAATCAGCCAATGATGGCCTTGAAACTGAAGAAAGACGGAAAAAATCTTCCAGGTTATTTACTCATTGATCATGAATGTAGTAAAACAAAAATCGAATCTTTTAATATCCATACAACTGATGCCGGCGTCTCTTATTCATATATACTTAATGGCGAAAAGTATATTTGGGATATAGATGGAAATTTGGTGCTGAAGACATCGGACCCAATTCTACTCGATTGGCGAACAGCCATTATAAAGATTGAACCACCAGAGTTAAATCAAAACTAATACGTCATATTTTCAAATAACTTATGCACTTTCTCTATAATAGTAAAAGCGGTGGACTGCATAGTCCACCGCTTATATCTATATCAAATTAGAAATATAACTTTTATACCATCTCAATAACCAACCTCTGAGTAACCCGTTCTTGTTCAATATCAGTCTTCAGCTGTATATGTACATGACTTGCAATAATTTTAGTCAAAGATTTTAAGCCAATTCCTCTATCGCTTCCTTTTGAAGATTTTTTAAAGCTTTTTTCTGAAGTTATTCCTACACCATTCACATATGAATTGCTTATCTGAAGCGTCCACTTTTCAGATATCTCATCTTCTTCAGATGCTGTTCTAAACATAAATAGACTCACGTGTTTCTCATCTGCCAATGATGCAGCTTCAATAGCATTATCCAACAATATGCCAGATAGACGGCATAAATCCACATCACCAATAGGTAACGCTTGAAGTTGCTCTAAAATACCTGCCTCAAAAGTAATACCGAGTGCTTTCGCTCGCTGATATTTACTAATGATTAATCCCTTCAGGGTATCAATTTTAAGAGCCTCTATCTGAGCGAGCATTTGATACTCTTCTGAACTGAATAATTGGGAACGTTCATTAAATATCTGAAGGTGTTTTATTAGACCCTCATGATCATTTTTATCGATATAATTGGAAACACCTTTTACCCCACGGGATATCTCATGTCTGTATTGCGCTATATTCTCATAAATTGATTCAAGTGTATTAGAATAATCGCCCAACTGCTTAACTTGATTATTCAATTGTTTTTTCAACAACTTAAATTCTTTAAATATTGCTACTAAAAAGACCAATAATAAAACTATTGAGAAAACTATAAGTAATATAGATTCCACCTCATAACCGCTGATTTTTTGAGCCATAGAAACCGAATCTATGATCAAACTTCCAAAAAAGAAGCTTACAAATATAAATACTGGCCATTTCACAATCTTAAATATGCGGTTTATCACCTGGTGTATACGACCCGATCCGTATGATAACAATGCCATATGCAACAAAATATAACAAACTGCAAAAATTCCGCCTTCTACAACAACAATATTTGCATAAAATGCTGGATCTACAGCTGTTCTAAGAATCATAATTAACAGCATAGCTGGTACCGCTAGGAAGGTCACAAAATTATATGCTACTATACCCCAAATTATTGACCTACCAGTATATCTATGGATCATAACGCCCTGAAATACAGCTTCTACAAGAAATATTATTGAGAGAATAGGACCTCCTATTTCTACATAAGCTACTTTGATCTGTAATAAAACCGTAGCCATCACCACCATCAACAAAAATTTCATTTGATTACGGATCCTATATTTATCGTCTGACATCCAGAAGATAATTTTAAATATAAAGTATGATTGTATAAATTCAAGTACCATTCCAATAACGAGTGACATGCCTTTACACACCTTTCTGATCAATTTTCGCAACAATGTTCCCATTGTTACTTTCAATCATACAAACTACAGCGTTGTCTCCGCTTTTTTTAGCCGATCTAATCATTACATTTAGAAACTTATCTAGTTTAATAATATTTTTCCACTCTTTTTTTATGCTAAGTTCTGTTGTATCTATACAGTACCTAATTTCAACACCTTTTGTTTTCCCTAACTCTTTTTTGCTCAAAAGTAGACCACGTATTAGAGGATCTTGAATTTTATCAAACTCTTTTAATTCAGAAAACATATCACCATGGAGGTCTTCTAGATTCAATATTTCTGTATTATATAAATTATTCAATCGTTCTCCGTCTCCAAGCTCGGCATACTGTTTCATAGATAACATGATATTTGCCAAATCATGCTTGTGCATTCTTACATCTTCATATAATTTTTCGATGGTCTGTGTATATGAAACCAAAAGATTTGATTGTAGTTCCATTCGCTTATTTATACGACCCATCAGTAGAATCATACAGATAATCACAGTGAACACCAAAATGAAAAAAGCCGACAGTCCAATAACCATATTATCCTCCACATTCAGTTTCTAATTAATAAAAGCCTGAAGGCTAACCTCCAGGCTCAATTATATCAAATATTAGTAATTTATGTGATTAATTAGAACAACCCAGTCACAATAACAAAACTAATCACAGCGATTCCTACAAATAGTCCGCCACCCATAACCAAGGCTTTTGCACCCTTTGAGCGGAGGCTCGCAAAATCTACCATGAGTCCCATGCCAATCATGGACATAAGGATTAAATAGCTGCTGCCTTTACCTAGAAGTTTAAGTACGTCTCCCGGAATCCAGCCAGTGGAAGCCAGTGCGCCCGCAATAATGAAATAGAGTACATACATTGGAAATGCCGCTCTTTTATTATCCGTCTTTCCTTTGGCAAATATTGACCCCAGTATAACCGACATTGGTACCAACATAAGCACACGTTCCATCTTAATAAAGGTTCCCATTTCACCAGCAACGTCTCCACGTGCAAATGCTGCCGCAAGGGCATGTGCCACACCCTGAAGTGAAAGTCCAGCCCAAATGCCGTACTGCACATCTGTCATACTCACCACAGCAGCAATGCCAGAGTATGCAAGAACACCAATGGCGCCTAGTAGACTTACAACGCCAACAGCTATGATTGCATCATCATCGTTTGCATCTATGGTTGGTGCCATAGCAACAATAGCAGATGCGCCACATATTGAACTACCAACACCAATTAAAACGGCCAGTTTATTGTTCACACCCATCCGTTTGCCCATAATGGCCGCAGTAGTTAAAACAAATGGCACAAACAGTATAACGACAATTGACATTTTGGGTCCAAGTTCTATTAAAGCCTGAAAATTCAACTTAAAACCTAGAAGCACTATACCAACCTTGAGAAGTTTCTTAAGCGAAAAACGAATTCCAGGTGCTAATCGTTCTTGAACACCCACTGTATTGGCATAAAGCATACCCAGTACAATACCGATTGTTAGCGCCTCAAGTTTAATCCATGTTGAAAGTGCCGAGTCAAACCATTTTGACAACAAAGCAATTGCCAGAACCAATACAAGTCCTGGCAATTTTTTTTTGAAATTATCCATTACTACCCCCACGTGTGTATCTGTTTATTACTTAAAATTTAATTATCACTCGACCACATTATATCTTAATAGCGGTCAAAAACACCCAGTTCTTTTATTATATTTTTTACAATATCGTAACTGTAGCCTTTTCTTAACAGCATACCTTGTACACGAGCTGCAGCTTTTTGTGGTTCTAAACCTTCACACTGTGCATATTTTTTTTGAGCCAAATTCATTGCTATTTCATATCCTGCATCCACATCCAATTGATCATCCAGAGCATTTTCTGCAATCTGCTCAGGAATGCCTCGCTTACGGAGTTCAAGAAAGATTCGTTTACGCCCGTAGCGTTGCTGGCGCGTATCTACAAACTCTTCCGCATAGGCTACATCGTCTAAAAATCCCATGGTATTCAGCTTGTCTATTGCATCTTCTATTTGATGTTCTGTATATTCCAGTTTTATTAGTTTATCCATAACCTCTTTGCTGGTTCTTTGTTTATAACTGATGTGTTTGATCCCAGCAAGTACTGCTTTTTTTACACTTTCATCATGAAGGAGTTCAACCATCTCATCTGGATTCAACTCCAAACCTTTTCTTAGGTCGTGTTTGATGAGAATATCGACATGAACACCAAATGCAAACTCATCGTCTATAAATATGGAATATCTATCTTTGTTTTTCTTTTGTGCTTCTACTTTTGTTATGACTGCCACATTTTACCCCTTTACGACCAACCGTGTTCTTAGTGATTTCACAATCTCAGCCAAGTCAGTTTGCTGTTTCATCACTTCTGCTATGTCCTTATATGCAAACCGAGATTCATCTGTTAATATACTTTGTTTAGGTGCGCCTACATGGATGCCTTTTTCAGCCAAGTCTTTTATAACATCGTCTTTTTTGAAGGCTTTCATTGCTGCTTTTCGACTCATATGTCTTCCCGCACCATGGGAACACGAGTTAAAACTCTCCGCACAGCCTAGACCACGTATAATATATGACGGATTCCCCATAGCGCCAGGAATGATTCCCATCATACCTTCATCGGCACGTATGGCACCCTTTCTATGAACCCACACTTCTTTGCCATAGTGCGTTTCGAGTGAAGCATAGTTATGATGTGCATTAATGGTTTCTTCAAAGCTTACATTTGTAAAAACCTCTGAAACTATGGCTTGAACTTTCTCCATCATAATACGTCGGTTTTCCCGGGCAAACCGAAGGGCAAGTTTCATCCAGTTCAGATAGTCCTGTCCTGAAACCGAATCAACAGGCAAGTAAGCCAGCTGGTGTTTTGCTGCAAGACTGCCCCCGTGCTTTTTGGCGTAGATCTTTGCCTTATCATTAAAGTAATTTGCTATTTTAAATCCAAAGTTTCTGCTTCCAGAATGGATCATAATTCCAAGTTCATCATTTTCGTCTGCTTGAATCTCAATAAAGTGATTCCCGCCCCCAAGCGTACCGATTTGATACCAAGAGGCTTCAATTTCTTTAAACAAATGTCCTATTCGACTAAAATCATAGTCGCTTTCATCCAAATATTCCTGGAGCGCTAAACTGGTCTGTTTTTCATTGTGTCTTTCGAATCCCAGTGGGATTTCTTTCATTATTCTTGAAATTAGCAGCTCTGATTTTTCATCTGTTAATTCAGACAAGGGAATATTTGTGTGTGTAAAAACCATCCCACAGCCTATGTCTACACCCACTGCATTGGGAATAACATGATCTATGAGTGCAGCTACACCCCCTATGGGCATACCATAGCCTTGATGTGTATCAGGCATAAGTGCAACCCATTTATGGACAAAGTTCAACATACTTAAATTTTTAGCTTGATGTAAACAACCATGCTCTAAATCTTCTTTACTTCCAACCCACGCCTTTATAGGAACGTGCTGATGTGTTTGGTCATATATCTCTAACATGATGCCACCTCCACCAATAAATTGGGATCAAAACTCTTTACAAAAATAACCCGTAGCAGATAAAGCTAACGGGTTATCATAGTCGATCTATCTGCGTAGACGCATATTTTTAACTTCAATTTCAAACCAGTCTAGCTTCATAGAATGTCCTGTATGCCATCCATATGCGTGCATGAACACACGAATGCTTGGTCTGGTTATTGGCATTCCATTGACACGATATTCTTTACCTCCAAGTTTATAGAGGATTTGATTCGTACGCGTATCAAATACCAACTCTTCTTCTATCCAGTCATCGTACGTTGGTTCAATAACTGCATAAGCATTTTCTGTTTTCCATGCTGGACCCATAACCCTAAAAATATCTCGACCTGGTCTCTCAGCATCTTCATCGTAACTATGTACATACTCCACTAGAGCAACACCATCACCTATGCTGCGCCCCCAGTTGTTTTCGAGGACAATAGGCTTTAGGTCATCATCCGATGTTTGTACAATAGCCATACCACCTGTAAAATTATCGTTGGCATAATGTAGGCGCACACGACGTCTTATCGTGATCACATCACCCTCTTCAACCGGAATTGGTTTAGAAAGCAAAAATGGACCGCGATCAGTCTCTTTGATTTCAGCGGTTAATATATCATTTTTTATCGACACCTTATCATATGCCGTAAACATGGTCTGCCATTCTCCGATGTACCAGAAATCTCGATCAATACCTTTGAAATCATCTCTAAACGCATACCCTTCGGGTTCAGGATCTGCTTGTACAAATTGGAAATAGTAGAACGTGCCAACAAGTGCTATGAAAAGGAGCAGTACGATCAGCCTTCGAAAGAATACCGACACGACACCGACCTCCTTGTCTTTCTATATTGTATTTTTACTCTAAAGTTTCGTTACATAACAATACGATCATCTGAATTCATCTTTAATAAAGCCCACATGCTATGTTTAGAAATAAAATCCTGCTGACATAATTGTGAGTAGTGATGAAACCACCATGATTCCTACGATTGCAAGTGCAATGAATTTTTTTGTGCTTTGTCGCATATATACCCTCCAAATTACTTTCTGAACGCACTTTGAATAATCTGCTAATAAATTTCACTAAGGATTATTCAGCCGTTTCACTCCTTTGTACCAACCTATAAGGATTACATTTGATATAGTCTTGAATTTTTTTTGGATCCTTCTTCTGAACTTTATCAAAGTACCATATTGAAAGCTGTTCCGGATTTTTAATCAGGTTCAACTTTTTTGACTTAACTAATTTTTTTATGAAGGCTTCTATACGTAGGGCATTCCCTCTCGGTCCTTCAACTTCCCAAGATGATACCATCTGAACAGGGCGTCGAATTTTAGCCATCGTATACTTACATTTTTTACTGCCTTTTTGATGTTCGTCAAGACGCCTTTGCAAATCCGTTGTAAAACCTGTATATAATGTATCGTCAGAACACTGCAATATATATACAAAAGATTTATTTTTATCCATAAAGACTTCCCTCTTAATCTTGTGCTACTATGGTATTATAACACATACTTTGGAGGTATTTTATGAACAGAAATGGTGATTTTCTTAAATTTGTTGCCATGTTAACGATGTTGATTGATCATATTGGTTATTTGTTTTTCCCATCAGCCATTTGGCTCAGAGTAATTGGACGTATTTCCTTTCCAATATTCGCCTTTTTAATCGCAAGGGGATACCGCTTCACTTCTAACAAACAGAAATATGCTTTAAGGCTTTTAATTTTTGGATTTGTAGCCCAAATTCCATACGCATACTTTGTTCCGGGTAAATGGAATATTATGTTCACCTTATTCATTGGACTCATAATTATAGAGCTTTTTGAATCCAAATATAGACCGCTTAGCTTTCTTTTACTGTTGATTGGAAGTCCCTTCCCAGTTTCATATGGGATCTATGGCCTTGCAATGATTCTTGTTTTTCATATGACCTATGGGAGTGATGATAGAACCATTGTGGGTTACATCACCCTCAGTGTAGTCTATTACTTTTCTTCGGGAAACACCGTCCAAGCACTTAGTGTGATGGCTCTAATTCCAATTTTGCTTGATCCTGTTACTTCGCTTAAAGTTCCGCGCTATGTGGGGTATCTCTTTTACCCTGGACATATTACCGTATTATTGGTCATTCAAAACCTCTTGTCCTAAAACCTATAATCAATGCAAATTCTATTTTTTATACACAACTTCTGCTGTGGCGTCGTCATACATGTTTATGACTTCTTCCATGGCTTTTTTTGTGTTCTTCCCATCAACATAGTATGCCATAAAACTGCAAATGAGTTCTCTTTGTATTTCTATAGATTGATCCCCTCCCATACCCGTAAAACCAAGGTATCCACTCAAAGGAGAAAGATAGCTTAAGAGTGTAAAGTCGGTGTGGAGGCTTCTATTAATTGTAATAAGCCACCTGTCTTCACTGGATGATGCCAGTAACATGTGTAGGTTGGATGCGTTTAATCCACCAATCCATTCTTCACTGCCCATATGCAAATATGGCACCTTCATACCAGACAAAATCAGGTTAGGTTCAATGGGTTCAACCCAAGCATCCATACCTATTACAGCCTTAATCCTCTCATCTTCAATGGATGCCTTCACTGCTGCACCGCCTCCAGTAGAGTGGCCAAGTGCTGAAATTTTATCTAGATTAATCCGTCCTGAAAGAATACTTCCACTTCCAATTTGGTTCATTTCTTCAATGATATCTAGGGTTTCTAAAATATCCCCTTTACAGGTTTCCAGTAGCACACCTGCATACATTAAATAATCATCAGACTCAGAACGATTAGGAAGTGCGGCTGGATTCAGCTTGGCACTTGATCCATCTTGGAATACTGTGGCAACACTCCCATAGGTATGGTCAATACTTGCAACGATGTAACCGTTTGATGCCAGTTCTTCTGCTAGGTTCGTGTGAATATTTTTGAACCCCTTCCAACCGTGTGACAAAACGACAATTGGATATTGTCTTTTGTTCTCACTCACTCCAGTGTCATACCAAGCGCTCGATTTTAACTGACTGAGATAAGCTAAAAATGGTTTGGGGATTCCGTAGGTTTCGGACATACCCGCTTCAACAACGTCCCCATTTTCAATAAGGGGGGCCTGGCGGGTTCCAATACGGTCTGCCGGATAATAATACTGAACCACAAATTTCCGAGGTGTATTATACGTTTTGCCGTAGAGCTCACGTCTTGTTTCGCTTTCATAAGTCATATTGGCTGTACCAACCTTATATGGACCCATAGGTTCAGGGAAATTTCCAATTGGAAATACACCTGCAAAAACAAATGTAAATAAAAGAAGCACAACACAAAAACGTTGAACCCCTTTATGTCCAATTTTGTATTCGCCACCTTTATAAATCAATAAACCCATCACTGTGACAAGGAGTCCATGAAGCAAATACACCAAGGTTAACTGCCATCTAAAACCAACAAGCAAATAATGCGCCAGCGGAAGTGACAAGGTTACAACAAACATAACTTTCTTATGTTTGGCAAATAGGTCCACTATTTTTTTATGAAGCACCAGCAATACTGGTATTACAATCAATAACATATCCAATGAAATCATATTCTCACCTTTGTGCAAATTTTTTATTTCTTAAATAATCAAGCATATGGGGACGGGTTTCTTTGCTAAGTTTGTCAGCCATCTGTTTTGTCCATGAATGATCAATACGTCCTTTGGTTCTTTTAATATAATATGCTTTTACCCTTTTATCATAAGCTTCTAAGGTCTCCGAATCAGGCTCTTGATATACATCATCATATAAAACAAGCGACTGTGGCAATCTTGGTTTATTGTCCGGGTCTTGTGCTGGCCACCCTAGACAAAGACCAAATACTGGGTAAACACGGTCTGGCAAGTTTAATAGTTCACCCATTTCAACAGGGTTGTTTCGAATCCCACCCACATAAACACCACCCAATCCAAGGGACTCAGCAGCAACCAGTACATTCTGCGCACACAATGAGGCATCAATCGAAGCGATCAATAGCAACTCAATAAAACCATCCTCCATGGTCACATCATGCATTTGGCAAGCGGTATTTAACCGATTAAGATCTGCACAGAACACTAAAAATTCTGGAGCTGTTCTAACATTTTTCTGGTCTCCAGAGAGTACCGCCATCGCCTCTCGTTTTTCTTTGTCTTTGACACGAATAACAGAATAGGCCTGCACATAACTTGATGTCGATGCCCATTGACCAGCTTCAACAATCGTATTTAACACTTCTTTATCTATGGGTTTATCTTCATATTTTCTAATAGATCGGTGACTTTTTAGAAGTTCAATTGTCTGATTCATTTACTTTCCTTCTTTCTCAACAATCCTACGATTATCTTATTCTATCAAATTAGCGGTTTATTTCACATCAATTGGTCCAATTTTCTGTTTATAAGAATATAATCAGCTTATTTGTGCTTCAATTACTCCACATACATTCAAAAGGAGACTTCAGTTTTCACCTTAGTCTCCCTAGTATTAAGTATTAAACATCTATATTTAGTTCTACCCAATCACCAGTTTCATCTACAACTGAAAATCCAACTCTTTCGTAAACTTTAATGGCGTGCATGTCTCCTGGTTTAAGAAGTGTTTTTACGAAACGTCTGTCATAATTAAAATGTTCCAGTACAAACTCCATGCAAGATGATATAAATTCACAGCCTAGGCCTTGGCCTAAAAATTCTGGTACCAACGCACAACCTATTTCCATTACTTTTTCATCATCAAATGTACATTCAATAAATCCAACAAGTTCTCCTGCTTCAGATTTTGCAACAAAGAAGTCAAATTCACCAGATACCAACATGTCGTCTAGCTCAGTTTTATTACCTTGTGCATCGTAGCAGGCGTAGCCATCAGATTCCTTCCAGCTTACAATTGCGTCTGCATACTCTTCAGATATGGTATCAAATAAGAAATCCATTATCCCGCCTCCCTTTCGACTTCATTATATGACTATTAGTAGGATGTTTTTTAGATACCCCATCAAATTTGATATAAAACAGGTGAAAGGAATCGGAACACATATTGCTCTATTTTTTTGTGTAAAATACCTTTTTACAGCTGCCGGTGCCCTTCAGGTTTATAGGTCTTGGCCTTAAATGCGTTTTCAATTTGACCCAGTACTGATTTTTTGTCAAAAGGCAGTTGAGCGCTTAGATTTATATAGTTTGACGCATGATTGCTCCTAAATGCACAATTGCTAACATCCATGTTTTCGATCAACAGCTTGGTTTCTAGCAAAATTTCTTCTGGTGTTAAAAGGACAAACTTACCACTATCAATCCACTTGCTTATAGGTGTGTTGGGACTGAGCATGAGGGTTAATAACCCCACATATTCAGGGTCCATTTTACTTAGGACTTCCCCTGTTTTAATGGCATGCTCTTTAGTTCTTTCAATCCCACCGAGTCCAGATATAACTGTTACTGACAATTTAATCCCGCTCTGCTTTACAAGTCTTGCAGCCTGAATCATGTCCTCTGTTAGGTCTGCTTTATTCATTTTCTTAAGAACTTCGTCGTCTCCGGACTCCAGTCCCAGATAAATGATCCCAAGTCCCAGCTTTCTAAATTCAGTTAATGCATCTACACCTTTTGCAATTACATCTTTTGCTGTCGCGTATATGCCGACACGTTTGCAACGATCAAATGTTGAATCAATTTTTGATAGCACTTCACATAAATCTGCTGAATCCATAGCAAGTGCATCACCATCTGCAATAAATACACGTTCAGGATTATAGCCCTTTCCTTTTGCCATGTTCAGATCCTCAATGACATCTTGAACGGGTCTTGCTCGATAATTTTTTTCATAATACATGTCACAAAATGCACATGTGTTGTGCTTGCAACCTATGGTGGCCTGCAATATATAACTTCGCCCCTCACTTGGAGGTCTAAATATTCTTCCTTCGTATCTCATTTTATATCCACCTTTTGTATATTTTCTATCTGAATGATTATATCATGTCCCCTTCTTTCATCCTATTTTCTTAGCCTATTTATTCATGTATACTGGGGGTGACTCACATATAAAATGGAGGCAACAATGAAAATCGTAAACGACCCTGAGTTATTAGAATATTATATTGATAAATACAACATTGATAGGTGGTTCAGTACTTTAGACCCTTCCCATATGCAAATTCTTAGATACAATCGAGGCGAATACCTCGCTCGAAGTGGAGAGGCCCTTGACAATTTTATGTTTTTCTTAAAAGGCAGGTGTAAGATATACACAATCATGCCCAATGGAAAATCATACTTACTCCAATTTTATGAGCCTATCCGTGTCATCGGGGACGTAGAGCTCATGTACGACAGACATATGGGCTGTAATTGTCATGTAGAAGCTTTAACTGAATGTGATTGTTTGGTGATACCTATGAGTTTAATGGCAGAAAAATACATGCATGATGTAACTTTCCTTAAAGCTGTGTCATACAGTTTGTCAGAAAAATTAAACCAAGAGTCTATATCGAACTCTGTTAATCTTCTTTATACGCTTGAAAACAGACTGGCTGGTTATATACTTGCTTACGCAGTGAACAGCACCCAGTTTCAGCTCCACGAGTCATACTCAGACATGGCCGACATGCTTGGTACCAGTTATAGACACCTAGCACGGGTTATGAATAAGTTTGTTGAGGAAGGACTTATAGAAAAAAAGAAGAAGTCCATCGCTATATTAAACGTTAAAGGTTTGCAAGCATATGCTGGTGACTTGGCCCTATAATTTATTTTTTAATTAAACAACCCCACTTCGGCTGTTGTGCCATCGAAGTGGGGACTGTAACAAAGCTTATGTGAAATTTTAAAACCCAAATGCTGATTTAACACTGTCATATGCATCCGAAGCTTTTTCAATGGCTTCATCTACATCTTTTTTCGAATAGTCCTTAAGTTGAATATCATTTGGATTGTTTTTCTTTTTCTTATTGCGCTTATTTTTCTTACCTTTTCCACCTTTAGCAGCTTTTCCGCCTTTAGCAGTCTTTCCACCTTTGCCCTTTTTACGTTTCGTATATTCTTCAGTGGCTTTTCCGACCAAGTCTGCTCTGTCTTTTTCCATACCCATTTCCTGAAGGGTCGTACTGGCCATTGCACCATAAGCTGCCGCTTTCGCCTCTGCTGGCGATCCGCCATTTGCCATTGAGATCGCACCCGCTTCAGCACCTGCACCACCTACACGACAGGCATAAGGAGGATAGCCCATGTTCTCCATTTTCTTTTCTGCGTAAGCACCGGCCATTTTTCCCGCAACTTGATCCAGACTCTGACCCTCATTGTAAGCTTTTAATCCAGCCTTAGCCGCATCTTCAAAAGGCTCTAGGTTTTCCTTCACAGCATTCTCTAAATCATCTACAAGTGCATTTCCTGTGTCCTTAAGTATATCTTCGGGTGCGTCTCCGTTAACAATCCCTTTAATGGCTACTGCTGCAAAACTGTTGGTAAGTTTATCTGTATCTAGGTTTGCAAAGGTCTCGTTAACAAGTTTCCCTTTGGTTAGCTCATAATCCAGTCCAACCGCGTCAAAAGCATCATCGACAACATCTTCCAGTGCATCTAAGAATCCAAACATGGAACTCTTTTTCTTTTCTTCTTTTTTATCTTCCTTTTTTTCCTTTTGTGATTTTGGTGTGTCTGCACTGCCAGGTTTATCTGCTTCGCTTGTTTTATTCTTTGTTGCCTCTTCTACACTGAGGACCGTACCTGTGTGAACAAGTTCAAGTGTTTCGATAATCACCGTTGATTCTAAACCAGAAAAATCCGAGCTGGTGAACTTAACGGGGTAAGCATCATTAAAATTCCAGCGCATTAATTCAGTTGCGCTTTGGTCTAGTAACACCACAGATCCACTTTTAAGCTCGATTTGACCCTGTGCAATATTTTTGTACCATTTTAACAGACTTGCATCCAGGGCACCCTTCTTAATTACAATATTTGAATGGGTAAAGCCTTCAATCAGATCTAAGCTATGGCTATTTAACCCACCTTCTTTATATTCTAGAACCCTCATTTCGGTGGACAAACCGGAGATTTCAGAAAATCCGCCAACAGTCAGTCCATCGATTTCCAATTTGAATCTAAAATTTCCCGCTGGCATAGTCCCTCCTTGTCTGTTCTCAAACCACTGTTCACCTTCTGTTTCACATATATCTCAGTTGAGGCGCCTTCAAACATTAACTTAATCAAAAAACAGGATATTGATTGTCTCAATATCCTGTCCATAAACTTATACTTTTATAAATTATTCATCCTTATTTGTTTCATCATCATTTGATTCATCCATTTCTTCAGATAAATCTATGAAACCAAGCGATGTGTTACAGCTGCCTTTTTCACAAGAGCCGCTGCTGCTACACCCATGACATTCACCTTTAGACCCTTTGTTTATAGTTTGATAGGTTTGGTAACCACCATAACCAAATATAAGCACAGCAAGAATAATTGTAATGATCGTGCCCATAAGATGCACCTCTTATTCTAAAGTCCTATTAGACTTCCAATTTGATAAACCGCAAATGCAAAGAACCAGGCCACACCAATTTGGTATAACACTGAAAACCCTGTCCATTTCCATGAGTTTGTTTCTCTTTTGATAACACCAATAACTGCAACACAAGGTGTATAAAGTAGTACAAATACCATAAACGCATAGGCTGAGAGCGCTGTAAACTGACTTGATAATACGTCTGCAAATTCTGCCGTAGCATTCGGGTCTGCAAAACCATAAACAATTGCCATGTTAGAAACAACAATTTCTTTGGCTGCAATGCCTGTTAATAAGGATAAAGCCGCTTGCCAAGTACCAAAACCCATAGGGGCAAACACCGGTGCAATAAATTTACCAATTGAAGCTCCAAAACTTTCTGTAATGGCTGCAGAACCAGTAAGGTTATAGCTTGTTATTACCCAAAGAACGACTGACGCAGCAAATATTACTGTACCCGCTTTTACAACATAGCCTTGAACACGTTCCCATACGTGTATAAACAGAGCTTTTACAACTGGGAGTCTATAGGTTGGCAACTCCATGATAAATGGTGTTTCCTCACTTTTAAATAAGACTCTTCTAAATATATATGCCATTAAGAGGGCTACAATAATTCCAAATAAATATAGTGAATAGGTTACAACCGATTCGTATCCTTTAAAAAATACAGATGCAAATAATATATATACCGGCAGTCGTGCACTACATGACATAAATGGATTAATGAGGATAGCAATAAGTCTGTCATTCTCATTTTCTAAGGTCCTTGTCCCCATGATTGCAGGTACATTACAACCAAAGCCGAGAATCATTGGAATAAAAGTTTTACCGTTTAGACCTACTTTTGTCATCCAGCGGTCCATTATAAATGCAACACGTGCCATATAACCACTGTCTTCTAAAATCGAAATAAAGAAAAACATGATGGCAATGTTTGGTACAAAGGTTAGAACACCACCGACACCACCAATAATTCCGTCTACAATAAGAGACTGCATCCAGCCAGCAACACCAAGTGTTTGAAGAAGGGTACTTGCCCATCCTGCAACCGTTTCAGAAAAGAAACCATCTAAGAAATCTACACCATAACCGCCAATGGTAAAAGTCATATTAAAGACCGCATACATAATAGCAGCAAAGATTGGAATTCCAAACCACTGGTTTAACAGATACTTGTCCAGTCTATTTGAAAGTTTGTCATAATTTTCTTCAGGTCGATCAACCACCTTGTCCAGCATTTTATTGATGGCTAAGTATTTTTCATTTGCTATCTGTTCATCCAAAACTGGAAGACTGTCCATATTCTCTACAGAGATGGTCTCAAGGAGCATTTCATCCCGCTCAAGCAGCTTTAGACAGACCCATCTTTGATTCATATAAATGGGTAACTTAGGTAAAAAATCTACCGCCTTTTTAATATGTGTTTCCATTTCAGTAGAATATTCTACAAAAGGCACTTTTGTTTTAGCCACATTGTTTACGGTCTCTAAAACTTGATCCATGAGTGCATCTAGACCTTGCTCTTTTCTAGCAATAATCGGAACGATCGGTACACCCAGTTCTTTGGACAATCTCTCTACATCGATTTTCATGCCCCGTTTTTCAGCTTCGTCCATCATATTCAGCGCTATAACCACCGGTCTACCCAATTCAATAAGCTGAAGGGTCAAAAACAAGTTTCTTTCTAATGCGCTGGCATCAACAATATTTACAATAAGATCAGGCATGTCTTCTAATATATATTGTCTGGTTATACGCTCTTCTAATGAAAATGGAGATAATGAATAAATACCAGGTAAATCTACAATTGTAATAGACTCCCCACCGTACTCAATAGATCCTTCTTTTTTTTCGACTGTAACCCCTGCCCAGTTACCTACATAGTGTCGCGCACCTGTAAGTCCATTTAGCAATGTTGTTTTTCCACTATTGGGATTACCAGCAAGCGCCATGGTTATCTTTTTCATTTTCAACATCCAATCTTATATTAAAATTAACAAACAGTTGTTACATTTACAGTTGTTGTATTTATCTTTAAACACAGGAAAACCCGCCATTCGATTTCTCGTACAGCGAGTTGCAAATTATAATTTAAAATTGTAAATGACTTATACTTCTTCGACTAAAATTTTGGAAAGAATACCACGTCCTAGAGCAAGTCTAGTTCCGCGAATATCAATAATTACAGGCCCATTTGAGCTAGCAGACACTATATCAAAACGAACACCGGGAGTCAGACCCATATCTTGCAATTTTTTTCTAAGTTTTTGTCCCCATGTAATTTCTTTAAGCACTACCTTCTTACCCGATCGAACCATCATTAATGACATGTAATTTCCTCCATCCTGAAATCGATTATCATTTACAATGTAATTCTATTATGAATGATATTCATTGTCAATAGATAGAATACACAAATGATTATTTATTTCACAATGTTCTGAATACACATCTGTACTCGTTCCAACGCCTGGAGTCGCAATTTATCAGGTAATCATTGACCACACCATGTGCACCTCGTCATGCCATCGCCTCATCATTCATTTTTATTTAAATATGCTTCAATGGATTGTGCTGCCTTAACCCCGCTTGAGAATGCCCACTGAATATTATAGCCTCCGGAGTCCCCATCAACGTCCAGTACTTCTCCAGCAAAATAGAGTCCATCAAAACACTTGGATGCCATTGTGTTTGCAGAAACCTCTTTTGTTGAAACACCACCCGCAGTTGTCATTGCACTTTTCAAATTTCCCATTTTTTTAATTGTAAGTGGAAACTCAGTGGTGTAGACTAGGAGTTTTTTTCTATCTTTTTTGGACAATTCTGCACAGAACTGAGTCAAGTCAATACCCAAACACTTAAGCAGTACGTCCGCTGTGCGTTTGGTCATATAATTGGCAACAATGGTTTTAACCAGTTTTTTACGACCCTCTAACAAGTCTTTTTCCATATTCTCAAGGGACTTGTCTGCATCCATAATACTTAGTTTAATCATGTCTCCAGCTTCCATATCCCTGCTGTTGTCAAGTATACCTGGCCCGCTTAAACCTGTATGTGTTACCAGGACGTCACCTCTATAAGTGCCTATTTTTTTACCCTGTCTCCAGAGTGTAAGCTGGGTACTTCTAAAGGCATTCCCCGCCAAAGCAACAAGATTAAAACCCTCTATATAGACTGGGGTAAGGGCTGGTTTCACAGGAACGATGGTGTGACCCAGGTTTTCTGACAATTTAAAGCCCGATCCATCTGAGCCCGTCATTGGGTACGAAGCACCTCCGGCAGCAATAAGGACTGTTTTTGATTGGAATGTGTTTTTGCTTGTTTTTACTTCAAACCCTAAAACGGACTTACTAATTGCCTGAACTTTTGAATCTAAATGCAGTTCTGCACAGGACTGATTGTCACGAAGTGCCCTAAAAATATCCCATGCATCTAAACTGCTTGGAAATATTTTTCCATCCTCACGTTCAATACTTTTTATCTGTAAGTTATTGAAGTACTCTACCACATCTTTATTGGTGAATGCAGATATAGACTTTCGTACGAATTTTCCTTTATCACCATACCTGTCGTACATATCTTTGTTTTCACCTCCGTGGGTGAAATTACATTGACCTCCACCGGAAAGCAAGAGCTTTTGCCCTGCTTTAGATTCTCCTTCAAGAATGGCCACTTTTCTATTTTTAAATTGGCTTCCAGCCATGAGTCCTGCTGGGCCAGCACCGATTATTATACAATCATAAATCATTGTTTTTCCCCATCTTAAATCCGTTAAGTCTCGTATTATGCAAAACCTCCGAGAGTTATCCAATTCTCGAAGGTCTTTGTTTACATTTAATCAAAATAATTATCTGTATTTTACTTTTTTAGAGCTTCAGCTTTGTCTACAGTGCGTCTAACCGCTTCAATGACAGACGTTCTAAAACCAGCTGATTCCAGTGCCGATACACCTTCAATGGTTGTCCCACCTGGTGAACATACCTGATCCTTTAACAAACCTGGATGCCTACCTGTTTCTAAAACCATTTCCGCCGCACCTTTAACAGCCTGTGCTGCAAGTTCAATTGCTTGGTCTCTAGGAAGACCCTTAAGTACAGCACCATCAGCTAAGGCTTCAATCATCATATAAACAAAAGCTGGTGATGAACCACACGCACCAATTACAGCTTCCATTTTGTCTTCATCAACCACGAGTGCACGTCCAACACTTTCAAACAACTCAATAACCCAGTTGGCTTCCGAATCACTTACAAGTGCATTGGGCGTTACTGCCGTCATGCCAATACCCACCTGCATGGGTGTGTTCGGCATGGTACGAATGATCTTCGATGTTCTTCCCATAAAGGCAGTCATCATTTCAATAGTTACCCCAGCTGCAACAGAAACAAGAATGGTGTTTTCATCCATTACATCTCTAACTTCATTTAACACAGCTTCATATTGATAGGGTTTCACAGCCAGCACCAAATAATCTGCAATTTCAGCAACTTCTTTATTGGACGACAAAGCGTGACAACCTATTTCTTTTACACTTTCACTTAACTTGTCAAAATTTCTACTGCTTATATATACATTTTCAGGTTCCATGTACCCTGACTTTACAACCCCGCCGACGAGGGCCTTTGCAATATTTCCAAATCCAATTACACCTAACTTCATAATGACCTCCAGTTATCTAGTGTTCATCTCTTCTATCATTTTTGTCAAAATATCTTCTTTAGTCAAGCCATCTTCAGGAAAAGTTACATAATCGTTTACCAATTTACATTCCATCAGGTTTTCATCGGCTGATTTGAGTGTTTCAAATATAGATTGTAGCTTAGATTCTAAAATATTTCTACCCGACTCACCACAAAATGGGAAAAAACTCACAAAGTGGTTCATACCTAGGGATACCAAGGCATCTGTTTCCCAGTAGGTTCCTTGCAATTGTGATAAAAATCTTGGTGACACACGAATAGAAGCATCTTCACTGTTGGAATCAAGTACACTGCTAAAACAGACAGTTAATGCATAGTTTCCCTTTTGTGCCTTACGAATTTCACCTGCTAAATATTTGGTTATATTAATAGAAATTTTATCCCCAGATGTTCCCTGACCACCAATGGGTGTGGTTAAACCAATATTTCTTTTTATTCTTGTCATTAAAACATTATCTTCAGCTGATTTCAATATAAAATCATTTGCACCCAGTTTCATTGCACTAACAAATACTTTTCTCGATGCGGTAGAAGAAAATACTATTAGGGGAACATTTTTATGCTGGTCCCTGAACTCTTTCATTTTATCAACAAGCATGGGGTCTTCAAAGTTTAGATCCGCCATAATTAAATCCACATCAAATGTGTCATGATCCACCAAATTGATCATTTGACTGTAACTAGTTGCCTCATGAACACGGATATCCGTAAGGCTGAGCAGACTTTTTATTCTATTTCTAATAAATGCTTTTTCATCAAACAAAACCATATGATACACAGCCATCCCTCCTCTGATATATCTTACATACCCACTGATACATACGACCTAGCCACTCCTAAAGTACTATTTTTGTATTCACTATAATTTTCCCGAATATTCTGGCGATAATATAGATATAGGACATTGTTGTACGTCTACATGGAGGTGAGACTCAATGAGGATTGAGAGTTCTTCGATAAGCATGGAAGCGAGTCGAGAGTATAAGAAAACGGAAACCTCAAACACAATGACCCAGTTATTCGTATCACAGCCCATTCAAGTGGATACCATTCAACTTTCACATGAAGGGTTAGATTTAGCAGAGCATGAAACAACACAAACGCACGCGTATGACTCAGTACAAGAAATTGATGAACTAGAAGAAGAACTGGAACATTATTTGAGTGAACGAGAACGTTTGAAACTCCGTTTACTAGAAGAATTAATTTCATGGTTAACAGGGAAATCATTTAAGTTTGACAAAATCGGTAAAGATCTTAGCAAAGCACAAAGGCAGGAACAACCGAACATACGCCCATCGCCAGCGATCAACGTCAGTGCCAATAAGACGTTTGAAACTGAGGAAAAAAGCACAGAACAAAACCTTTCAAAAAACATTTCAGGTGAAGGGCCACCCGTTGTCATGACTGAAAACCAGGTTACAGGCAACCAGTCTCAAGGACAGCCCCTTCTAAACTGGGGTCTTAGATTCCATCATTCTGAAACTAAAACAGAATCCGAAAGCATCAGTTTTAAGGCAAATGGCAAGGTTAAAAGCTCAGATGGTCGGGAAATAGATTTTGACCTGAACCTACACATGAGCCGCGAGTCCTTTGAACACAGAAGTATTGATATTCAGATGGGACAAACGCTGATAGATCCGATCGTTATTCAGACAGACCATATCCCACCAGGACTTGCGGATGAGAAAATTCAATTTGACCTTGATTTAGATGGAAAACTGGATAACATGAGCGTCCCACAAGAAGGCAGTGGATTTCTTGTTTTTGATAGAAACCTAAACGGCATTATTGATGATGGCTCAGAACTATTCGGTCCAGCATCAGGACATGGATTTACTGAACTTAGGGCACTTGATAGTGACAACAATGGCTGGATAGATGAGAATGACGACGCCTTTGACAATCTCCAGATCTGGTCCATGGACACCTCTGGAGAGATGGTTCTCACAGGACTCATAGAAGCGGATGTAGGTGCAATTTACCTTTCTACAGTTTCAACTGAGTATCAGTTATCCAACAGTGAACATGAACAGAATGGTCAACTCAGAGAAAGTGGTATATTCATGAAAGAAAGTGGTGGCGTAAGCTCTATCCACGAAGTTGACATTCTAGTTTGAAAACTTTATAAAAATCAGCTAAACTATTACTATATCCATAAAAGCGGGCAAGTCGATCTTGCCCGCTTTTACTGTAACAGTTCATAATATTGGGGGTGACAACGTTGCAAAATAGAGACTATAGACCTGTATTGAATGCATATAAAAATGGTGTTGTCCCTGCATATATCCCTGAAGCTCTTTGTGTAGGTAGAGAAGATGAATCCTCTGAGTTCCAACGTTGCTTCGATGATACAGCCGCAGGCATCAGCTGTGTCAAATGGATTATTGGAGAATACGGCGCAGGCAAAAGTTTTTTACTCAATCACCTTAAATCCAGAGCCCTTGACGGTGAATTTGTCGTCTCTCATGTTCAGGTTGATAAAGCTTTTAGATTTAACAATTTAGAACAACTTTATTATCAACTCATGCACAACTTATTTGTAAGTGGTGTTCATGACAGAAAGTGTAGTTTTGATGATTTGTTTGACATCTGGATCGAAAATCTCCAAACAGCACCCAACCACGCTCAATCTGCAGAGGAAATTAACAAGGTTATTACAACCCTTAACCGGTTTAACAATGCATTTTCACGTTCCTTCTTAACTTACATACGGGCACGTATTCAAAAAAACCAAACCGTTTCAGATGCTGTTGCTGCATGGATTACCGGCGAAAAGAACATCCCCTTAAACCTAAAAAAACAATTTGGTATTGTTGGTTCAGTCGACAAGTTTAACATGATGGATTTTATGAAGGCCTTCACCCACCTCATAACCTTACTGGGGTATAAGGGATTCATCGTCTTAGTGGATGAACTTGATCTTATTGTTGATGAAAGAAGTGACATTCGCCAAACAGCCTATGCAAACCTTCGTCAACTCATAGACATAACAAGCGCTGGAGACCTCAACAAAACCTTCTTTATCATGTCTGCAACACCTAGGCTTATAAATGATGAAAACAAAGGGGTTCCTTCTTATGGCGCTCTTTCACAACGACTGGGACATGCCATTGATCCTAAACGTAGAAATATGGGTGATTTAAGGCAACCCGTTATATGGTTAAAGCCACTAAACCATAGTGCATTTTCAACTTTTACAAATGAGTTCTTAAAACTTTATGAAACACAGTATGCCATTGACCTTAAAATCAGTACAGAATCTTTGAAAAACTGGGTTCTTCTTTCATACCACAAAGATGGTGTGAATGTTAAAGAGCTCACTTTTAGAGAATTTTCAACGAAGCTTCTTGAAATCCTTGATATCATTCAGCAAAATCCTAAAAATAATGTATTCAGATCAGAACTTCATGCTACTGAAAAAAATGGGCAACTTTTATTTAAAAGTAAAGCAATTACTGGGTAATTCATAATATTTTCTTATATTTCTATTATATTTAAGCTGGTTGATATCACTTTGGACCATATTGAGCTATAATGGAAAGATAGCTGGAAATACATAAGTTTGGAGTTACACAATGTATCGTTTAAAACAACTAAGAGGCACACTAAATATACTCGCGGCTTTTCTCATGGTTGTTCTTCTATTTTATGGAGACAATACACTCTTTTCACTGGCCTATATCCTCATTACTGTATTAATGATAGGTCGAACTCTAAGAGTTGAAGAAGAAAGCAAATCGAGAATTTTCCTAATCGTCATCTATATACTTGTCCTTATACTAAAACTACTCTTTAGTGATATCGGCATATTTGGAGATGGCCTATTTGGCATTCCAAAATCTGCTGCAAAGTTTATTGGGGTTTCACTCATTTATATTCCTTTTATGATTGACCACTTTGTAACTGTAAAACGTTATACGCAGTTTTTATTCCCCTCAATTGAAGGTATTACTGCTATTAGTTTTGATCAATTTAGAAACAACAGAGACTCAGTTATGAGCAAACTGCATATGGTCAATAAAGCGCGCAAGAGTATGTCCACTCAAAATATAGATGAAATTCTTAGAGATATACCACGTCACAGCTCAAGGAAATATATTAACAATGGCAGTTTAACAAGTGAATATTTTGATAAAGCATATGAGAGTCTTAATGACCCTTATTTGTACATCATCATTTCAAATACAGGCAGTGCAGCCAGTGAGATGATCTCCGTCTTTACCAACAAAGAATATAATCACGCTTCTATATCCTTTGATTATGACCTTAAGACAATCATCAGTTACAATGGTGGTGAGAAGGTTTATCCACCAGGGCTCAACTCAGAAATGGTTGAGTATTTCAATAAAAAGAATGATGCTTCCATTATGGTTTATAAACTTGGAGTCACCAAAGACCAGAAGAAGGTTCTCATCGATGAAATTCGAAAGATTAACGAAGAAGGCAGTGCTTATAATTTAGCTGGACTTGTTTTTAGATACTCTCATAAACCCAATATCATGTTCTGCTCTCAATTTGTTTATAAAATGCTCAAGCTTGCAGACATTCAATACTTTGAAAAAAAAGAAACCAGTGTTAAACCCACTGATTTTGTTGAACTCGATTATAGAAGACAACTCGAGTTTGCATATGAAATTCAATTTTAAATTAACAATTATTCTAATTCAGACACACGAAAATCAGTATTCCATGGGAATACTGATTTTTATTTATATTCACTCTTCCATAACAAGTTTTATAATTTCTAAAACAATTTTTTCGTCAAATGGTTTTATAATATAGTGTTTTGCACCATTTTCAAGAGCTTCGAAGACAAGTTTTTTTTGCTCTATTGCACTGATCATAATGACACGGGCATCTGGAAATTTATCAATTATTTTTTTTAGAGCTGCAATCCCATCTACCAGCGGCATGGTAATATCCAGAGTCACAATGTCAGGCTGATGCAGTTTATATTCATTAAAAGCTTCTTCACCATTTGAAGCTTCACTGATAACGTCATGCCCGCCTTTGGCTAGCAATCGACGTAGAGTTTTTCTAATAACAACAGAATCGTCTGCTACTAAAATATTGGCCATAAATTCCTCCTGATTTTTTCTCTCTTTATATATAGAAAATTAATTGTTAAAGGTCTCTTTTTAGTTAAAACCTAGCAAACTTATGCCTTGCTCAGCGAACAAATTAATCGGTAATTTAATCCATATTGTACACTACTCTTTCTATACCCTTCTTATCTTTATCGCTAACCAATTGTGTTCCATATTATTCAAAATTAAGAATTCTGCCTTGTATTAAAGAACAACAAACCTTATGATAGTAATGTTACACACAGACTTGGAGGCTAGAATGCTTTTACCCATAGAATACGAACGACTTAAAGAAGATAATTGTCAATTTGTTGACGTAAGAAGCCCTGCGGAATTTGCTGATGCAACCATTCCAGGTGCCATAAACCTTGCTTTATTTACTGACAAAGAACGAGAAATTATTGGCACCATGTATAAACAGGATTCGCCTGACAACGCAAAACAGCTTGGTGTTGAAATTGTGTCACAAAAATTACCTGAACTGTTTAAACGGATCACTGATTTACGTAAAGACACAGGAAAAAGAATCGTACTATTCTGTGCCCGTGGTGGTATGAGAAGTACATCTTTGGCTTTATTCTTAAATGGACTTGGAGAAAAAGTATACTATCTTAAGGATGGATACAAGGGTTACAGACGTGTTGTTCTAGAGGGTATAGAAAACATGAACAAAGAAGTAAAATACGTTGTTTTACATGGCCGTACAGGTGTTGGCAAAACAAAAATTCTTGATGAACTTACAGACATTGGTATGGATGTTTTAGATCTTGAAGGTGGCGCCAATCACAGAGGTTCTCTTCTGGGTGGTGTAGGACTTGGCTCACAACCAAGCACCAAAGCGTTCGAATCCTTTATCTATCACACACTTAAAAATAGAAAAACAAACTATGTCTTTGTTGAAGCAGAGAGCAGACGTATTGGAAAACTTTTTGTTCCTCAATGTGTTAAAGACCATATGAACGATGGCTTCCAACTCTTAATAGACGCTGACTTAAAATTCAGATCTAACCATCTCATATCCGAGTATACGGACTTAGAACCAGGCAACCTAGAGTTATTAGCCGCTATTGAAAAAATGGGCCGCTACCTTTCAAAAGACAAGGTTGTTAAACTTCAAGAGGCTGTGAAAATTGGGGATTTTAAAATTGTAGCTGAAGAACTTATGATTAGTTATTATGACCCCATGTATGACCACAGCATAAAAAAACACAAGTTTGATGATACCTTCATGGTTAACTCATTTAATGAATCAGCTCAATCGCTCTCCAACTGGTTAACAAGACACATTCAGTCAGAAGAGACCTATGAATAACCACTACATGTTCTTCAAATAGACATTATTCTGTCGACTTTGTCGACGACTTAAAAGGGCTAGGAATCCGGAGATTCCTAGCCCTTAATATATAATCTACTTGTGAGTTAACCTAAACGCTTTTCAATCAATTCTACAAGTTCTTCAGCAAACTGATTTAACTCATCTTGATTCTTGCCTTCAATCATAACACGTACAAGAGGTTCTGTTCCAGAAGGTCGAATAAGCACACGACCTTGACCGTGGAAGAAATCTTCAACCTCTGCAATACGTTTAACAATCACTTCATCGTCTCCATATGCATGTTTGTTTGCATTGGTCACTTTTGCATTTTTCAAAACTTGAGGATATGTATCCATAATTCCAGCCAGTTCAGATAATTTTTTACCTGTTTCCTTCATTACATTCATAAGTTGAACCGCTGTAAGCAAGCCATCACCTGTTGTATTGTGATCTAGGAAAATAATATGGCCAGATTGCTCACCACCAAGGCTGTACTGTCCAGCTTTCATCTCTTCTAATACATAACGGTCTCCAACTTTAGTCTTTTTAAGCTTTACAGACTCTCCCTGCATTGCAATATCAAGACCAAGATTACTCATAACCGTTGCTACAACAGTGTCATTATTTAAAGTGCCTTTATTTTTCATGTGTGTACCGCAAATAGCCATAATTTTATCGCCATCTACAATGCGACCTGTTTCATCTACAGCAATCAGACGGTCAGCATCGCCATCAAAAGCTAGGCCGATATCGGCTCTATTTAGAATGACTTCAGCAGCAACCTTTTCAGGATGTGTTGAACCACAGCCTTCGTTGATGTTAAATCCATCTGGCTCAGAATGTATACACGTTACATCTGCACCCAGTTCTTTAAGCGTTTTACGTGCAACTTCATAAGCTGCACCATTAGCAGCGTCTACAGCAACTTTTATGCCTTTAAAGTCTACATCAATTGTCGACTTCACATAGTCAGCATATAAATCCATAGCTCTGTAAACTTCTGTTTTTCTCCCCAAGTCGATGCCTGATGGATTAGCAGGTAGATCCTTATCATTCAAAATAAAATCTTCAATTCTTTCTTCAACTGCGTCAGCAAGTTTAAATCCATTTGCGTCAAAGAACTTAATGCCATTGTATTCTACCGGATTATGTGAAGCTGAGATCATAACCCCTGAATCTACGTCTAAATGTCTTACCAAATACGCTACTGCAGGCGTTGGTAGAACACCAATTTTAATAACATCGCATCCTGCAGAAAGAATACCTGAAATCATTGCTGATTCCAACATATCACCAGAAACTCGCGTATCTTTTGCAATTAGAATTTTTGCTCTCTTCTTGTTTTCAGTTAAAACGTGCGCACCAAAACGACCCAGCTTATAAGCCAATTCGTTTGTAAGTTCTGTATTCGCTACACCACGAACACCATCGGTTCCAAATAATTTACCCACTGCAACTTCCTCCTATGAATACTTACGTTTTAACTTCTATTTATGCTTTACAATCTTATCCTTCATTATTTTCTCATTTATAAATACACATAAGAAAAGCTTGTATAATGTCACAGTAATTTTCCCATTATACAAGCTCTCATCTTTTTTATTTTATCATATTGATTTTCATACGTGTACCTTTATTCACTTCACTTTCAACCTTTATTTCAAATCCATGGGCCTCAACTAAACTTTTAACAACCGAAAGACCTAAGCCTGAACCTCCGTTGACCCGACTTCTTGCTTCTTCACTTCTGTATAGGCGTTCAAAAACATGGTCAATGGCTTCTTTTTCAATACCTTCACCCGTATCAATAACTTCTAGTAGGGTTTCATGGCCTAATTTTCGAATGTGAATTGTTATTTCATCTCCAGCTTGTGTGTGCTGTAACGCATTGGTGACCAAATTTATTATAATTTGTTTGAACTTATCAAGGTCAATTTGAACGTTTGATGATTCACCCATCACCTTTAACGTTTTATTTTGCCGTTCTACTTCAGGTCTAAAAATATCCACTAAATCATTAACCCAAGATTTTAACTCAATCTCTTGTTTTGACAATTTAACTTGATGTGATTCTATATCTTCAATGAACCTCACTTGGTCTGCTAAATTCATAAGTCTTTCCGTTTCCGTTAATAAGACATTGACGGTTCTGTCGTCCATCTTCCAGATCCCATCTCTAACAGCTTCTATATGGCTCTTAATCACGCTCAGAGGTGTTCTCAACTCATGTGATAGATCTGAAGCCAGCCTTGACCTTAATGACTGTTGAATTTCAAGAGAGGCAGACAAATGGTTCAGTGAAATTGCCAGCTGTTTCATTTCATCAGTACTTTGTTTTTTGGACACCCTTTGTTTTAAGTCCCCTTTGCGCATATTTTCTGCAACCCGCGTCATTGAATTTAAGGGTTTTGAAAACGTACGTGCAAAGATAAGCCCGAGTACAACACTGAGTGCTGCCGCTACAATAACAGACTGAATAATACCTTTTGTCATGTTTTGAATAAAATCCATAGCAGGTTCAGCAGCGCCATCTAGGGCATGCAGTTCTAATTCCAGCAGCCCAATTTGTTCTCCTGTATTAGACCGAATGACCGTTAGGCTTGTGCCAGGCCAATACGCCTCAAATTCGTCATTCCACTCCCTATGCATATGCATGGGCATTTTCATTCGTTTGTCTTTCCACTGGTTTTCAAATTCATATTCAAACAAAAGTGCGCCTTGAGGGTCAGTAAGTTTAACACTCATCTTTCCAGCTTGGGCAAGCTGGGTCAAACGCTCGGTAAAATTTTTGTTCAACCCATTCGCGTTATATTCCTCAATTATAAATGCTTCAATAGTACGCACTTGATTATCTGAAGAAGACACGATAAAATTTGCAAACTGTTTTGACAGCCCTCTACTTACAGAGAAGAACATCACAACAGTTGTAAGTGCAATAATTATCAAAAACCATAGAATTAGTCTAGTTCTCGTTTTTCTCATGACTGTTGTCCCCTTTAAAGCGATACCCCATTCCATAAACAGTTTCAATATAGGTGTACTTTAGTTTCTTTCTAATATTCTTAATATGAGCATCTATGGTTCTGTCAAAACCCTCGTAATCAAATCCTAGGACTCTCTCAACCAGTTCTTCACGTCCAAATGCGCGCCCCGGATGGCTACACATCAGCTTAACTAAATCAAACTCAGTAATCGTAACACCTACAGATTGGCCATCCACGTATACCTCTTTCTGGCTCTCATCAACCTTGAGCTTTGAATCCTCATAGATAATTTCGTTTTCACTACCATGTGCCTTTTCCAGCCGCCTGGCTATGGCTCTAACCCGCGCCATAAGTTCTCCTGGGCTGAATGGTTTCAGGACATAGTCATCTGCGCCAAGGTCAAGGCCCGATATACGTTCTCTTTCAGCTACTTTTGCGGTTAACATAATTATTGGTACGTCGGACGTTCTCCTGATTTCAGCACACACCTCTTCACCACTTAATTCTGGCATCATTAAGTCCAGTATTATTACATCGGGACTCTCACTTGAGAATAATTCTAGAGCATGAGAACCATTATATGCATATACGACTTCATGTCCTTCTGCTTCTAAATATGCTTTTACTACATTTACAATATTCACTTCGTCATCTGCAACAAGTACTTTCAGTCTTTCTGACATACAATCCTCCTACAAATAGTTCATCACACAAAATAACCCGGTGTTTACCGGGTTATTCGGTAAAGCACTGCTCTACCCTTATTATGCCATTTTTATTACTTTCTATGCATAAAAGCTGCTGTTTTATTTTCTGAATCTATAATTATTATTTGAACCAAGACATCATCTTCAAGTAGTTGATAAGTAAGAACGCCTTTTTCATCTACATTCAGAGATTTTACAACAACATCTTCACCATACATTTTTTCTGCAAACTGTTTGGCAAGTTGATCTGATGTGAGAGCCATATCCTCTTCTGACAATTCGTAGATCATATGACCGGAACCTCTATAACCCATTCTGCCAAAGCCACGTTTGTCGTCATCATCCCAGTTATCATCATCCCAGTCATCAAACATGTGCCCGACCGATTTGTTGTAGCCACCCATGTGACCACCATGACCCCAACGACCCATGCCAAATCCTGAGTTGTGATATTTATATGCAACGGCTCCACTACCCACTAGTATAACCAGAGCCAGTATTAATGCCCACCATTTAGGTTTTTTTCTCATATTCTCACCACCTATAATTTATCCTTTATTTTTCCTCTAAAGTTTCTTTTCTTCTTTTAAACTCGTCTTCATCAATTTCGCCCTTGGCATAACGTTCTCTTAAAATTTCTAGTGCTGATTTTCCACGCCCCGGCATAGAAGCGCCTTTAGGACTCCAAAATGCGTAAATTACCAATCCAATCACCAGCAGTAATACTAAACCCATAAGATGACCTCCTCATCAATTTCATAAATTATTCTTATTCAGTAAACTTGCACTGAAGTTTTCAACTACTTTCTATACATATAATTTACGCCTAGATTGTGAAGACAATATGAAGATCTTAAATATTATGGCAAATAAAAAAAGTCCAGAGCTAAACCGACATGTTTAAGCTCTGAACTTCTAGTATTAAAATTTGATTTGTGTGATGCTCTCAGGTTTTTTAAGCGTTTTATCTAACCATATTTTGTAGTCCGAGTACTTTTGGAAGTCTTTAGGCATATCAAGCAACAACAGATGTTCCAGTGCTTTCCTAATTTCAAATAGTGCCTTATTTTTATTAAACTCTTCAGGATGATTCTCATAGTAATCAATTATTGAAATCATGGTTTGATACAGTGTTTTAGGATCAACATCTCTATGGATTAGGTTTTTAACTACCTTTATCATATGTTCTGGAATGTCTCCAGAATCTTGCTCTAAATGGTTAATGATCAGCTTCATATAACCGATTAGACAATCATGACCTTTACATTTACCACAGGATTCTTCCCCATGACACATCTCTTCTAAACCACTTTTAACAATATTAATTGTACGGTAAAGTGCTGCCGCACGTTGTTTTAATTTTGTTTCACGAACAGTTTGCACTGATGTGTGGAATTGTTTAAGGCGTAAAGCCATAATACAGACTATTATAAGTGCTGCGACAAGCACAACATTCGTTGAGATCTGAAACAAACCCGCTGCAACAATCATTTTCTGAGCGCCAAATATTAGAAATGCTGAGGCTGCTAAAACCTTCATAATTTCTTCTGGGATTCTCTCACCAAATTTTTGAGCAATAAGTATTCCAAGGAGGCTGGTTAAAACCATTCCCGTTGTTGTTCCCAGTAATATCAGAACAGGATACACCGCATCTGTAGAAAGCGACAAAGCTGTTAACTGGGTTTTGTCACCCAATTCCCCTATAAAGAAGGCCAGGGCTACTGTTATAAGAGGACCAAATTTTTCTGTTGCGGTTTCCTCTTCCTCTGGATCTTCAATATGCAGTGATAGGTATGCAAACAAGAGGAATAATATCCCCGCAGCAGAATGAATGATTTTCATATCCAAATACTGTGATAATAGGGTCCCAAATAGGATTGCTAGTCCATGATTTGCCGCTGATCCAATAGCAACACCAATTAAAATTTGGTGCAATTTATACTTGGTTGCAAATGCCATTGCAACAATCTGAGTTTTGTCACCCATTTCAGCAACAAGTATCAATAGCATTGCCTTAATAAATTCCATGATACACCTTATTCAAGTTGGAAGTTTCTCCAACTGCCTTTCTTAATATACATATGTCCAACTGCCGCTTCGACAAATACTGACCCTGCAACAGCCCACCAAACACCGTCAGTCCCCATATTAAATATCGTTACCAAGATCCAAGCAACTGGCACCTTAAACAACATATTTGCAATTAGGGATGAATACATTGCGGGTTTTGTGTCTCCTGCACCTTGGAAAACACCCCCATAGATTACTGGGAAAATAACCACTGCAATACCAATATATACGATTCTTAAATAGCTTGTTCCTACTTCAATAACTTCAGGATCACTTAAAAACAGCTTAAAGAATACCTCCGGGAAGATGACATATGGAATAGCAAAGATGACCATATTTATTGCTCCCAGTTTTAGTCCTTCTTTAATAAGGTTTTCAAGTTCACTGTCGTCTCCTCTGCCAAGTGCTTGTCCAACCATTATGGACACAGCTACAGATAGACCCGATAAAAATATAAAAGTATAACCGAACAATTGTCCACCAATACCAAATGCGGCCGTACCGGCGTTCCCTCCAGCTCTTAGAACAATGGCAAACATCAGCATGCCCGTAATAGGTCTAGCAATTTGCTGAATACACGCCCAGAATCCAACTTTCAAGATCTGTGCTGTTCTGTCTTTTTTTATGCTCAAATATGAAAAGAACATTTTTGAGTTTTTATCAAATATCTTTTGAATGACGCGCAGTACGATCAAAATGCTACCCACACCCAGAGAAATTACTGTCGCCAGTGCTGCCCCTTTGATGCCCATATCAAATCCAAAAATAAACAATGGATCAAGAACAATATTAAGGATATTCGCTATGCCAAAGATGACTAAAGGGCTCTTGGTATCTCCTATTCCTTGCAGAATATTTCTCATACTAAAATTCACAAAAACAAAGGCCGTCCCCCAGAGTACCACATTTAGATAGGTTGTTGTTAACCTTATTGTTTCTGGATCTCTTGCACCATATATATTTTTTACTATATAGGATGATGACCCTTGTCCAACTAGGCCGATTGCTAGACCAAACAAAACTGCTAATAGCAAGCCATTTCCAGTAGCAGATCTTATCTTTGACCAATTATTCTCTCCAAATCCACGTGCTGCAATGGCGATGGTTCCTGCCCCAATCAATGCTGACATGACAAAGACGACCCCAGCAGCAGATGTACCTAAGGCAGCAGAAGATGCAAATACTGTCCCAAGTTTTGAAACAAAGAATAAGTCACAAGTATATACAAGTGACTGTAAAATTGTTCCGACCATGACTGGCCAGGACAAGTTAATTATCTTTCGGATGGTTCCTTCCATGGATGTCCTCCCGTTATGCTTAATTTATGAATAGTTTACTTTACCCATTTCGTATTATATCAAGGATTCGGTCTTACGACCACAAGAAAACCCCTCTAATTTTCTACGATATCAATGCCCAAAACCCAACCTGATTTTGGCGCGTTTTTCAACTCTTTGCTTACAGTAATAATATTTTTTTCATTGAAAGCATCAACATACGATTCAGACTCATAAATTTCACCTGCTTCTACTGCATTTAAATACCAAGGTCGTGTTGTTGGATCATACTCAGCAGGTAAGTCTATAACCTGTGAGATGTAAAAATCTCCTTTTGGAGAAGCTAAGTATATAATTTGAGCCTGTTCATAAACTTCCAAATAGCGCATTAATACCGCTTCAATTTGATCCCGATCATTGAAATCTTCAATTGCCTTTCCAATGGATTCAATATTCTCATCCCACATTTTTAGAGCTTGTGCATCAATGAAATCTACAGGTTCGGGTTCCTCATAAGAATTTGAGTTTTCAATGATTTGATCAATCACTTTAGAATCTCCTTCTTGTGACGCCCTTATTTCAGCTGGTATTTCTCCTTTATCCCTTAATTTTTCATTTACACTACAGGCTGTGAGCAGTGTTATAACAAGAATACTCGTTGTCATAATTAATATGTGTTTTTTAAGTATTAGCATGTTTTCCTCCAATAAAAAAGACCCTGAATTATATAAAAGTCAGACTGTAGACAAACTTCGAAATACTGCGTTGCAAGCTGCATTCCGTAGACATTGTCGACAACCTGAAAAGTTTCTCTCTTTTATTAAATACTCAAGGTCTATTATATATTTTTACACTTGTTTAATCCTAAAATATCCATATATGTTATTAACTCTTAACATACACTTTCACACAATTCCGCCCAGCGCGTTTTGCTTCATAAAGGGCTGAATCTGCACGTGTAATTGCACCTTCTATGTTATTTTCGAGCGGAAGCACATGGGCAATACCACTACTAATCGTCACTGAGATTATGGTGTTTTTTGTTTGACTTTCATCCAAGTTTTTTATTTGATTATTTTTTTCCTCAGTATTAACTTTTATCTTAAGATTTTCAATATTGATTCGTATCTTCTCTGCGATTTTTTGCACATCTGAAACACTATAGGTTGGTAATACAGCTACAAACTCTTCGCCGCCATAACGACTTACAAATCCTGATTCACCCACAACCATCTCGATTTCCTCTGCAACTTTTTTCAAAACCATATCACCAACATCATGTCCATAGGTATCATTAACCAACTTAAACCGATCAATATCAGCCATGACCACTACTGGGCAAGCTGTTGAATCCAGCAATATTTTTTGAGTTTTATCAAAAAAAGATCTTCGGTTGTCTAGTCCAGTCAATGCATCTTTATGTGCCAAATACTCAAGCTTGTGTTCATATTCTTTTTGTTCAGTTATATCTCTTGTAACACCAAAACATCCAGTATATTCACCTTTTCCATTTTTAATAGCCATAATAACAACTTCTATAATCTTATCAATATGACTCACTTTGTCTTTCACAACCACTTTACTATAAAACTTTCCACTTATGATAATCTGCTCACAAATATTACGAACGACGTCTTCACTTAGTGACAGCACATCTGCTATGTTTAACGCCTTCAATGATTGATCTTCAATACCAAAGTGTCCTAAGAATGTTTTATTCCATCTTGTAAAATTGTGATAATCTGCAAGAGAATGCATTTCCTCTGCACTCACCAGATCTTGAACGACAGGTTCAGGCATCATATAAAAGAAATGACCATCCATTGCAAACTCAAATAGAGCATTCATTTGCCTTTCTTTTTCAGTTAACGCCTCTCTTGTATGAACCAAATCTGTAATATTATAACCCATTGCAATAAGTAAATTAACTTCTTCTTTTTCACCTATTATGGGTTTTACAACAAAATCAATTTCATTTTCATTTTTCTTAGAATCCAAATATTTGGCTTCAAATCTAACAGGCTCACCTCTGAAGGCTTGCTCAAATGAAAACACCATTTTATTTTGAAGTTCCTCAGAATGAATTAGCCAAGGGAGTTCCCAATAAGGTTTTCCAACCAACTCATTTTCATCTACACCTGCAAACTCACAAATTGTTTTGTTCGCATATAAGAGTGTGCCTTCTAAACTAAATACAGCTATAAACTGTGTTGCCTCATCAAAGACATCTCTAAAATGAGAAACATCAGTGCTATACTCGATTACATCGTCAAATCTTTCCTCACAAGCATTAACCCTTTTTACTTCATCTATTAATTGCTCTTTTAGATCAAGTTCAATAGACCTGTGATACTTGTTTGAAATATGCCAGACAGTCACAGATGCACACATAACTGCTAAAATTGAAACCACGCCTCCGCGTATTGAAATTGTTGCTAACAGAACAATAATAATCAGTGTTATGGAATAAAGTTTTAGTTTACCCGACACATCCAAATCAAACACCCCCACATACCATAGAGTAGATTCTCCGCCCTTGTACATATACTTAGAATAAGTAGACCATACAATAAAAAAGCGCTTAAACAGCGCTTTTAGCGTTTATTCTGTTATTAACTTGATAACATTGAGTATGTTATTTTGCCTTTTTATGTTTTGGTGCTTCTCTAAATGAAATCAAATCCGTTACATTTTCATGGTCACAGCAATCTTTATCTACCACTACTGTGCCTGCAAATAAGTCGTGAATCCCTTGCTTTCTCTTTGTAAATTTAATTGGAATAAATCCAATTCCCAGTGTTAATACACATAGGGTCTTCGCAATATATCTTAACGTTGCTTTTCCAAAACCAATTCTGTCACCTTTGTCTGATGTTACAACAATGCCCACAGCGAGTTTTCCAAGCGTTGCTTGTTTAACAGAACTATGGAAACCCGCAAAGTAAAACCAGTCTATAACTAGGGGCAAAAAGAAGTATATCCCTACCATAATCATAGGATAAACGTCAAAATACTCAGGCGCAAGTTCAATGCCTACCAACGATGCTATGCCTAGACCTAGTGTAAAGCCGACTGCGCTTGTCAGTGCAAAATCAATGCACCATGCATAAAATCTTTTCTTGAATCCTATATTCATTCTGACCACCTACCTTAATTTCCGTACACCACTTGACCTCCCATAAAAAATATAATTTGTTAGTTGTTAACTTTATAAGTCCATACTTCTAAACAAGCGGTATATATAATCGGAAATCAATTAATTATTGTCTTATTCAATTTATACCTGAGTGGGGGGAAAACTAACAGGTTATTGTGTGATTTGATGGTTATGGGTGAAATGATTTACTATTTTGGTGTATTGCTTTCTGCCTTGCAATGCAATCTTCGATTGCTTTTACGCGTTACACAGCAATCTTCGATTGCTTAGGACGCGTTACACAGCAATCTTTGATTGCTTAGGACGCGTTACACAGCAATCTTCGATTGCTTAGGACGCGTTACACAGCAATCTTCGATTGCTTAGGACGCGTTACACAGCAATCTTCGATTGCTTAGGACGCGTTACACAGCAATCTTCGATTGCTTTTACTCGTTACACAGCAATCTTCGATTGCTTAGGACGCGGGGCGCGTCCTATACAAAAATAGACACATTTCCACAAATTTGAGCTAGCTCATTTGTGGAAATGTGTCTATTTTTGTGCACGACTGTTGCCCTTCACGATAAAAAAAACGGTAGATCAACGATCTACCGCAACAACAAGAAAAATGAGTAATTGGTAAGTGAGACGCATCTTAGGTTATTGACCTAGTATGCGCTACACGGAAGCTTGTGGGCTTCCACTCAGGGTAACACACCCTGAAAGTGATGAAAATTAGGAGTATGAAAACAAATCTGTCGATTACGCGTGATCATAAGTACCCAGCACTTGTCGAAGAGTGTTTGATGTTATGAAAACGCCTTGAGGATTTGTCTATACTAAATTAATGTTTGAAGATGATTACTTTGCGTCTTTAGCAAGAGCAGCGCCTCTTTCAAGGGCATCTTCATTAATAGGAATTAAGTGAGACTTAGATGCTCCGAATAGCTTCTTAAGTGTCTCTTTCACTGTTGCAAGCTCAACGGGTGCGTTTAGCTCGATGTATGCGCCAAGCATAACCATATTTGCAACACGTGGGTTTCCTAGATCGTTAGCAACTTCGTTTGCTGGAATGTAGACAGCTTTAACGTCTGTACGCGTAACTTTCTTTTCGATTAATGAACTGTTAACTAAAACAAGTCCATCAGCAGATACATCTGCTTCAAATTTATCAAGTGAAGGTAGGTTCATAACGATAGCACATGATGCATCGTTTGTAATGATTGGAGAACCGATCATTGAATCTGAAACCATAACGTTACAGTTTGCAGTACCACCACGCATTTCAGGACCATATGATGGTAACCATGAAACTTGCTTGCCTTCAACCATACCAGAGTATGTTAATAGCTGACCCATAGACATAACGCCTTGGCCGCCGAAACCTGCGCAAATTACCTTTTCGTTTACCATTCTATTTGTCCTCCTCAGGTGTTCTGAAGTTGCCCATTGGGTAGTAAGGCATCATGTTATCACGTAACCAAGTTAGTGAATCGATTGGAGTCATACCCCAGTTTGTTGGACATGTTGAAAGTACTTCAACCATAGAGAAGCCTTTTCCATCTATCTGACACTGGAATGCAGCCTTAATAGCTTTTTTTGCTTTACGTACGTTAGCAGGTGTATCTACAGATACACGCTCGATAAATGCAGCACCGTGAATCGTTGCAAACATTTCAGATACCTTTAGAGGCATTCCCGAGTGCTCAACTGTACGTCCAAGTGGAGACGTTGTCGCCTTTTGACCAATTAGAGTCGTTGGCGCCATTTGACCACCTGTCATGCCGTAAATTGCATTGTTAACGAAAATAGTTGTGATTTTTTCACCTCTATGTGCTACGTGAACAGCTTCTGCAGTACCGATAGAAGCAAGGTCACCGTCACCTTGGTATGTGAATACAACTTTTTCAGGGTGAACACGCTTGATGCCTGTTGCAACAGCCGGAGCACGACCGTGTGCCGCTTCATGCATGTCACAGTTAAAGTATTCGTATGCCAGTACAGCACAACCAACTGGTGCAACACCAATTGTTTCGCCCATTACGCCAAGTTCTTCAAGAACTTCAGCAGTAATACGGTGAATAATACCATGCGTACATCCTGGACAGTAGTGTGTTTCTTTTTCAACTAAACCTTTAGTTCTTTCAAATACAAATGCCATTATTTTGCACCTCCGACCATTTCTCTGATCTTATCCATAATCGCGTCTGGCTCTGGAATCATACCGCCTGAACGACCATAGAAATCAACTGGTAGACGACCTTCGTTAGCAATCTTAACGTCATCGATCATTTGACCCATAGACATTTCAACTGTTAGAATACCCTTTGCAGTTTCAGGAATATCTGCGAAAGGCTTCATTGGGAAAGGCCATAGAGTGATTGGACGAATTAGACCAACATTGATGCCTTCAGCTTTAAGTGCTTCGATCGCATTCTTAACAATACGAGAAGTTGTACCGTAAGCAACACATACGATTTCAGCATTTTCCATGTTGTATTCTTCAAAACGAACTTCGTCACGACGCATAGTGTCGTACTTAGCTTGTAGTCTGATATTGTGATCTTCTAGATCTTGAGGATCAAGTGCTAGAGAGTTGATGATATTAGGCTTTCTTGCACCTTTAGTACCAACAGTTGCCCAATCTTTTTCAGGAAGTGTCTTACCAGAAGTAATATCCTTAAATTCGATTGGCTCCATCATTTGACCGATCATGCCGTCACCAACAACCATTACTGGGTTACGGTAGTAATCTGCAAGGTCAAATGACTCTTGAACCAGATCAACCATTTCCTGTAGGTTAGCTGGAGCGTAAGTAAGAAGCTTGTAGTCACCATTACCACCACCACGTGTTACTTGGTTGTAATCTGACTGAGCAGGCTGAATACCGCCTAGACCAGGACCACCACGAACGATATTTACAATTACCGCTGGAAGCTCTGCGCCTGCAATATATGTGATACCTTCTTGCTTCAGGGCAATACCTGGAGAAGAAGAAGAAGTCATTACACGAGCACCAGAACCTGCTGCACCGTAAACCATGTTAATTGCTGAAACTTCTGATTCTGCTTGTAGGAAAACGCCGTCGTTCTTAGGCATTTCTTTTGACATATATTCTGGAATCTCATTTTGAGGTGTGATTGGGTAACCGAAGAAGTATTTACATCCAGCTTTAATAGCAGCTGCACCAATTGCTTCGTTACCTTTCATAAGCACTTTAGCCATTTTAATTGTTTCCTCCCTGCTATCCTTATACCATTTCTCTTTCGACAGTAATAACGCAATCTGGACACATCATTGCACAATTTGCACATCCGATACACTTGTCCATATCTGTTACAGTTGCTGGGTGGTACCCCTTCTTATTGATACGATCAGTATCAAGTGTCATGATGTTGACTGGGCACTTAGTAGTACAAAGACCACAGCCCTTGCAAATATCTTCATTAAATGTAACTTTACCTTTTGCAGCCACGATAATACCCTCCTTATATTCCGGTATATCACCTAGAATAAGCATATACCTTGTACCTGCTTATTCTAAGCCTATTATTTTCAGGTCTAGAGCCAGTCTGGTCGCATATACATCTGAATCGGGAAGATCTCGCCTTCCAAATCTTCTGGAAGTTGTTTTGCAACACTCTCCAGAGCAGCTACATAGCGAACCGGTATATCCAACTCTTTTGACACTTTTTCAACAAGTTCTTGTCCGTATAGAACATCTTCAACAGACGTTTCTCTTAACATATGTGTCGTATTGATAAGACCAGTTACCTTAGCACCTAAAGTAGCTTCGATTGTCTTTATCTGATACATACAGCCCTCAAGAGTTGATGTTTCCGTTCTATAACGGTTTATAACACAAAACATGTCGTAATCACCGTTTTTAAAATAACGTTTATACTGAGCTGCAGCTGTTGCACCTGCTGCATCGCCACCAATATCTAAAATCAAATCATAAGAATGATCTTGAAGTGGGGCTTGTACCTCAGCTGTCATCATAGGTAATGCTAAGTTAGCAGCATGACCTCTTGCACCACTGATCACACGAACGCCTGCGTCTTCCATCATTTGAGCTTTTTCTCTTGATCTAAAGTATGGGTTTACAATATCCATATCCGCAAGTGCTATTTTCCTACCAAGTTCGGAAAGTTTCATTGTGTAATTAACAGCAAATTCAGTTTTACCACTACCGTAGTGACCAACTATGAGACGTATACGATTATCACTTAACATGTTCATATTCACCTATCCTATATTTCTTAGGGTAATTCTCAATCCCTACCTAGATATATTCTTGAGCTGTTTCTTCACCTTTAAGAACACGAAGTCCACCCTCAGCAAGGGCCTTCATTTCGTCTTCACCAGGGTAAACAATTACTTTGCCCATGAATTCTACACTATCGCTAATCCACTTAACAAATTTCTTATCGAAAGCGATGCCACCTGTAAGGATAATTCCATCAATGTCACCTTTAAGAATCGTAGCACAAGCGCCAATTTCTTTAGAAATTTGGTAAGCCATAGCTTCGTAGATCACGCCAGCTTCATCGTTACCAGCTTCGATCATTTTGTTCACTTCACGACCATCATTTGTGTCCAGGTAAGCAACTAGACCGCCGTTACCCTTAATTAGCTTTTTAATTTCACCAATTGTGTACTTGCCAGAGAAGCAAAGCTTTGCAAGGTCACCAACTGGTAGTCCACCAGCACGCTCAGGTGAAAATGGTCCGTCACCGTCAAGTGCGTTATTTACATCTACAACACGGCCTTTTTTATGAGCACCAACTGAAACGCCGCCACCCATGTGAGCCACAACAAAATTACACTCTTCGTAAGGCTTGTTCATTTCAGCAGCCGCACGACGTGCCACAGCCTTTTGGTTTAGTGCGTGGAAGATAGATTTTCTATCTAACTCAGGCATACCAGAAATACGAGCCACATCATGCATTTCGTCAACAACAACTGGGTCAACGATGAATGAAGGGATGTTTAGAGATGATGCGATCTCGTTAGCAAGAATACCACCAAGATTTGAAGCATGCTCTCCAAGAACGCCTACTTTTAAATCGGCAATCATTGGCTCATTTACGCTATACGTACCACCTTTGATTGGCTTTAGAAGACCCCCACGGCCTACCACTGCAGAAAGTTTTGTAAGGTTAATGCCCTTTTCTTCTAGTGTATCTAGAATAACTTGCTTTCTGAAATCATATTGATCAAATGTTGTTTCATATTTTCCAATTTCATCCGATGGATGTCTTAGTGTTTCTTCAAATACTGATTTGTCATTGTCAAAGATAGCAATCTTTGTAGACGTAGAACCAGGGTTAATTGCTAGAATACGATACTCTTGCATCGGTGCACCTGCCTTTTTATCCGTTTATCGGTTAGGAAATATGGCATTTCCTAACCCCCTCTGTTTATCCGTACTTCTCCCAAACGACTCTATTTCAAAGTTCCTCGAATTGGTGTATTCGGGACTTCATTTATATTTTCTATTTAGTTGATGATGTTTTAACTACATTTTTGCTGCCATTAGAACGCCTAGTGCGATTGAGTTTAGCTTTGAAGCGTCGCTATCTGCTCTAGATGTTAATACGACTGGTGCCTTAGCACCTACGATGATACCAGCACTTTGTGCTGTACAAAGGAAGTTAAGGGCTTTGTATAAAACATTACCCGCTTCGATTGTTGGCGCTAGTAAAATGTCGCATTTGCCTGCTGCTGGATGGTCAATGTTCTTAATTTTAGCCGCTTCTTCTGAAACTGCGTTATCAAGAGCAAATGGTCCACCAACGATACAGTTCTTAATTTCGCCTGCTTCATTCATTCTTACCAGTTCAGCTGCATCAACAGTCGCCGGCATTTTAGGATTCACTTTTTCTTTAGCGCAGATAACGCCAACCTTAGGAATCTCAATGTCCAGTGCATTAGCTACAACCAGTGAGTTTTCTAGAATTTGTTTTTTACCCATTACATCAGGAGCAATATTCATTGCCGCGTCAGTAACCATAAGAATTCTTGGGTAGTTTGGAACATCAAACACTGCAACGTGGCTAAGTACGTTACCCGTTCTCAGACCCACTTCTTTGTTAAGGACAGCTTTAAGGATAACTGCTGTATCAACTAAACCCTTCATAACCATGTGTGCTTTACCTGTTGAAACAAGTTCAACTGCTTTTAATGATGCTTCAGCAGGATCTTTAAGATCAATGACTTCATAGTTAGACATTTCAATTTTGTTTTCTAAAGCAACTTTTTCAATTTCTGCTTTGTCACCTACAAGGATTGCATCTGCTATACCTTGTGCACGTGCCGCTTCAACTGCAAGCATTACATCTGAATCTTGTGCGCAAGCCACAGAAATCGTTTTAGGGCCACGCTCTTTTGCTATTTTAAGTAGATCTGCAAAGTTAGTGATCAACTTAGTTCACCTCATTCTCGTATATTTTAGGAGTTTCCTCATTATTAAGAACACGCATAACACTTTCATTTAAAGCTGTCATTTCATCTTCGCCTGGCTTAACAATCACAGGTGCGATAAATGATACCATGTCCTTAATGTAATTCGTTAAGTATTCAGAGTATGCTACACCACCTGTAAGAACGACTGCATCGATGTCCCCTTTAAGTGCTGTTGCCATACTTCCAATTTCTTTTGCAATCTGATATCCCATAGCTTCGAAAACAAGTTTGGCATTTTCGTCACCATTTTCAATCATCTTAAGTACTTCTCTTGCATCATTTGTACCTAAATATGCAACAAGACCACCTTTACCTCTTAATTTAGGTTTAAGTGTTTTCATTGTGTATTCTCCAGAGAAACACATTTTTACGATATCACCAACTGGAAGTCCACCCGCACGTTCAGGGCTAAATGGTCCCATTTCATTGGCGTTATTCGCATCAATCATTTTACCTTTTTTCATAGGAACCACAGAAATTCCGCCACCTAAATGTGCAACCACTAGGTTAAGATCGTTAATGTGTTTTCCTTTATCTGCAGCAACAGAGTGTGCAATGGCACGGATGTTGAGTGCATGTAAAAGTGATTTTCTTTTAATATCTGGCATTCCTGAAACGCGAGCAATGTCTTCGAACTCATCTACCGCTACTGGATCTGCAATAAATGAATCAATTTTTTCTGGTGTGGCAATTGCTCTTGCAATAACACCACCTAGATTAGAAGCATGTTCACCTTGAATACCGATTTTAAGGTCTTCGATCATGGCATCTGTCACAGTATATGTGCCACTCGGCATTGGCTTTAACAGACCCCCACGGCCTACTACTGCCTTTAACTGTTCAGTGCTAAATCCTTCGTCTTTCATCCAGTCTAGGATCATATCCTTACGATATTCATACTGGTCTGTGATTTTTTCAAATTTGTCGAGTTCATCTGTACCATGACTCAAATTCTTTTGGATCACATTTTCCAAATCCTTAAACAAAGCTACCTTTGTTGATGTTGAACCTGGGTTTATAACAAGTACGTACTCTCTGGCCAAAATCTTCACCTCCGAATATATCATTTCCGTATATATATTAACGCAAGAGCCATGCCAACATTCCAAAACATAATATATCTTTATAATTTTGGATGTAACAATTGCAATTACTCCTTCTCTTTAATATGTAAATCATTTTGAAAAAAACGTTTTCACAGCAAATGCAATAATTTGCATGAAAAAAATTGCATTATCCTGTTTTCTATGCAGTGGATTGCACTTTGTCGATAATCATTATCAAACATTCGAATAAATATAACCCTCCACGAATAATATTACCTCAATTAAAAAGCAGGTAAACATTATTTCGTTTACCTGCCTGTACGCAACCATTACTTTTGAATGGAATCCATTAGATTTGAAGCCTCAATCAATATTTTCGTATAGTCATGTGCTGGTGTATGCATAATTGTTTCTGTTTCACCCTGTTCTAGAATCTGACCAAACCGCATTATTCCCACACGATTACACATCTGATTCACAACGTTCAAATCATGGGTTATAAGTATGTAGGTTAAATCCATTTCTTTTTTTAATGTGTTAAGCAGGTTAATCACTTGCCCCTGAACACTTACATCTAAAGCACTTAGAGGTTCATCGAGCAGGAGCACCTCTGGCCGAACGGCAAGAGCCCTTGCAATTCCAATTCTCTGTTTTTGCCCCCCACTGAGTTCTGTAGGTAGCTTGTCCATAAACATTGGAGCCATACCAACCAGTCCCAGCAAACGGATGGCCTCGTCAGTAAATTCCTTTTTAGGAACAATATTATGAATCCTAAGTGGTTCAATTAAAATTTCACCAACCGTTCGTTTACTGTCCAGCGATTCTCTAGATTGTTGAAATACAATTTGAAAGGATTTTCGCCATTTCTGAGTTTCTTGGTGAGACATATGAAATAAGTGTTTGCCTTCATATATAACTTCACCTTGATCAGCCTCGATCATTCTTGAAATCAGGTTGCCAATGGTCGTTTTACCAGATCCACTTTCGCCAATGAGTCCAAAACAATCCCCTTTATAAATATCAAAGTTTGCGTTTTGAACAGCTTTAACTTGTCTTTGTTTTTTTAAAAAACCTGATTTTACATAGAATGTTTTATTCAAATTTTTAACTGAAATCACCGCTGCCTCATTCATAGACGCACCCCCACAGGGTTATGACACCTTACATGTTGAGAACCCATAACCTGTACTTCTGGTAAACACTGCTCACAAATCTCAGTCTTGTATGAACACCTTTCTATAAATGGGCAAATATTCTTGTACTCATGTGGTGCAGGTGGGTGTCCCATAAGTTCGAATAGGTTACTTTCACCTTTCCCCAGCGACTCAGCACATTTTATAAGCCCAAGTGTATAGGGATGTTTGGGTGTGTTCATTATGTCAGATTTAAGTCCTTTCTCCATAATAAGCCCACTGTACATTACAGCAACATCATCACAAGCATATGCCACAACTTCAAAGTCGTGTGTGATCACTGCGATGCTTATTTCCATTGAATTTTTGACACTTATGAATAGGTCGAGCACCATTTTTCTAAGTGATGCATCAATAGCTGAGGTCGGTTCATCAGCAATAATAACATCTGGACTTAATAGACCCGCCATTGCAATCATTACACGCTGTGCCATTCCCCCACTTAGCTGTGTCGGATACATGTTTAAAACACTTTTTGAATCTGTAATTCCAACGGCACTAAGTGCTGATATGATTTGATTGTTGTCTGGTTTTAACCGATGTAATTTATAGACTTCTCTCATTTGTGTGCTGATTTTTTTATACGGATTCATAGAATCGATTGCATTTTGAAATACAAAACCAACTCTTTTTCCTCGAATATCTGCCAGCGCCTTATCACTTAAACAGAGTAAATTTTGAGATTCACCTCTCTGCTTTAACATGGCCGTTCCTGAATGAATTTTACAGTAGCCTTGGTCTAACAGTCCCGTCGCCGCTGTCATCGTTACAGTTTTCCCGCTTCCGCTTTCGCCTAAAATTCCTAGAATACGCCCTTTCTTAATTTCAAGGTCGACCCCATGGAGTATCTCTTGATATGAACCCCCAACCGGTAAACTCAGGCGCAGATTATTAATATGTAACACAGGATCTAAATCAGACATTAATATGCACCTCCTAGAACCATATCCACGATAAAACCGGCAAAGGCTTCAATTGAAACTTTTGTTGAAACTTCATTCGAATCTTTTGTTGAAACTTCTTTCGAACCACTAGGTTTCCCGCTAATTACATTCTCAACAGATCTTAATTGTACTTGAATACTCGACGGACCTCTTTTATACAAATCGGGCCGCCATTTTGTTAAGTCGTTTGTGAATTTGAGACCAACAGCATTCCCTATTTTTTCTGCGCGCTGTGTTAAACTCCAAGCATAAAAGCGCGTATGTGGGGCATGGGATTCATCCATAAGAACTTGACCCAATGAACTGTTTGCTGAAATGTCTATATAAACTGCTGTGTCTTTAGGCGCATAAAGGGTGTGTTTAATATACTCTAATACACCATAACCACTCGACTGATAATTGCCATCCCAAAAAGCAACAATCACGCGCCGTTCTAACTTATCATTTTGTTCTGCAAAGGCTTTAGCTGTTTCAAGCATTGCAATAAGTCCAGACATATCTGTTTCATTTTCATAATTGTATTTTCCACCTATAATTATGACTTCATCATTAGTTTTTTCTTCTTTACCTTCCAACATGCCAAATACATTGATACCTTGTCCTTGTATCTTTGTACATTCCAGTTCGATATTGACTATATTACCTTCATAGACCTTAAAACGGTCATCTACATATATAACAGGTACACCGACATCAAAGGTTCCTAGATTGGAATATATATCTAAGTCAGGCATTTTCACAATAAATGCTGAAGCAAGATTATGTGTGCTCAGCTCAGTAATATAACTTTTTATCATAGATTCTGTGTAATAACCACCTTCAAGTAGAATAATCTGTGATTCAACAATTTCAGGGAGCTCCATACCAATCACATCAAGTTTGCGACCATCATAAACCACACCTGAATATGTGCCGCTCCCTAAGCCAGAAACTCTGAACTTTGAATTGTTATGATCCTCTTCTACTTCTAAATAAACATCTTCTGACACATTTGTAACTGAAGCATCATCTGTTATCCAGTAAGGTTCAAAATCATAGCGATGCTGATATGAGTCTTCAACTGGTCTGTACCCCATAACTTTCAACTCATTTTCAATCCATAATGCCATATCTTCAGTGCCTTGCCGTACACGGTTATACTTTGGTAAACGTTCTGGTTGATCAAGCACCGTAAATGACGACGAGATTTGTGTAGAATAAACGACTATTGCCCCCACCATCAAAAGTATCACCACTGGCTTCAAATATTTTTTTGTGCGGATGAGTACCTTGGAATTTTGTGCTTGAAGCGCCTTTCTTAAACCTTCTCCAAACATGTTAAAACCTAAAATGCTTATAAAAAATGCCACAGCAGGAGAAAATACTAACCAAGGGGCTGAGCGTAAGTAGGTTTTTGACGCCCCCATCATGGCCGCCCACTCAGGTTCAAAACTCATAGGTTTTGAAATGATAATACCACTGTCCGAGTTTTCAACAATTCTTAGGTTGCCTATAAAGACCATAAAGGCACCCAACTGCATGAGTAGACCCAGCACGACTGCGATTTCCATAAAGGCAAGAACAACCACTTCGGCTGCAATATGTGGAAGAACATTGGTTATTGCAATCATTAATCGATTTTTTCCTATGGAGGTCTCACTTCTTATAAAATCTTGCCTTAGTATATCTTCTGACCTAGACTGAACCACCTCAGCAACGCGTGACCATCCCACCAAAGTTAGCATAAATACAAATACCCAGAAGGAAAGGGCCTTTGGTAAGGTTTCGAAAAACCTAATTTTTAAGATAATCAAGCAAATAATCAAAGGTGGAACAAAATTGAACACTATATTGGATAATCGAATGATTCCCTGGGCCAGAGAATTACCAAAGGCTGCAGAGATTCCAATAATCAAGCTCAGTATAAATCTGAATCCAACCACCACAATGCTTATTCCTATGGTTAATCGTGCACCATACACGATTAAACTTAAAACATCGCGACCCATTTCATCTGTTCCAAGTTTATGTTTTTCACTTGGCTCAAATGGCGGAGTCATAAATTTAAAATTCCCACCATCATCCTGATAAGACTTAAGCGTCTCTGTCGCATAAGGATTAAACTCTGCATAAAATCCTGGCATGACCACGACTGAGAGCAGTATTAAAAGGATCAGACTCCCTGCAAGAAAAGGTGCATTTACTTTTTTAAAATCAATCATTATATGCCTCTCCTTTTCATTGGATTAATTGTTATAGCAAGGAGTTTAAATGCAAAGTTGAGCAGTAAATACATCATCCCAATGCCCATAGAAAGAAGCAACACCAGTGTCACCGAGTCCATATGTGTAATTAAATAATTTGCAATGCCAGGATAACCGTAAAAATATTCTACAATAATTAGATTGGCTATCAGGAGTTTCATCACAGAAGGCATGGCATCAATGATCTTTAACATCATTACAGGAAGCAAGTGATGTATAAATGCCTGCCACTTTGTAGCCCCCTTTGCCAGTGCACCTTTTACATAACCCTTGTGCCTTTCTTCCTCAACAGCAATAAGAGCCAGTCTACTTATATATACTGATGGAATGATTGAGAGTGCTAATACGGGCATAATAATACCTCGCATTTGATCAATATTAATCCACGTCACCAACATTTCATTTTTTGACCACATCACAATTACCTGCAAACCTAAAAAGGCGACTAAAACATCTGGCATGGATAACATACTCAGCGAAATAAAATTTTTGGTATCTGAAGGTCTGTAGCTATCATGTGCCCCTTTAATGAGTCCTATGAATATACTAATTCCAATTGCAGGTAAGAGGAGTTTAAAGGAACCATAAACAAGACTGGTCATTATTTTAATGTTAATCTGACCTTGTCCTTGCAGCGAAAATCCATTTTCAATCAAGTGATTAATAAATAGAATGGTTCTTTTGTTATATAAGTAGGAAGAAAACCCGCTGTACAAGCCATTGTAATCTGCTGTTACAAACATTTTAGGGAAGAGGAGCACAAATATCATAATAAACATCAAACTTAAGGCCGGAACCATAAAATAAATGGTATTGTTTATGCCTTTATAAATGCTTGTGTTACACCAATACCGAATATTTTTGCCGTATAATACGAGTCCTGGTGATTCTTTTGATATTTTGTTAATGACCATAAAAATAATAGCAAGTGATATAAGGGTCAGGCCAAGCCCCACTTGTACAGTAGATAAATAATCAGGGCTTGTAAATGCAAGTAAATCCCTATAAATAAAGCTTTCTATCACCCTTGCAATGGCATTTGTATGCCCTAAATCTAAATCTTCAAATTCATCTTTTGCACTGTAACGGTCCGTACCTGAGGAAATAATTATATGTGGTATGTCTGCCTCTATGAGTTTACTAAACCCTGGCAGTTCTTCTTCTGGCAAACCGCGTTCCACTTGGATCCCTTTGTTGTCGGCATGCAGCTGTAGTTTTAAATCTAAAGCCCACTGGCGGTCAGAGGACGTAGTCGCTGATTCTCCTATTCTTATTGGCAGTTTTGCAACCCCACCTGTATTTTGAATATGAATCCATTCCACTTGTCCTGATTTAGGCAATGAATCAAAGAAGGTCTTCATTCCATAGTCGCCTTGCTTAGATCCATTTAAAAATACAAAATAAATTTCCTTTTGGGCTTGCGACTCTGAACGAGACATCATGCCCATGGCTTCAAGTACCACGCCACTTGAAAGGGCTTGTGCGTTAGAGTTTATGACATTTCCATTCGGTTCAAGACCGTAACCATCAATGTCTGAGCTGAATATAACAGCACCACTTTCACTGGATTTTCCAGGAAACTTCACAATAATATTTTCTGACTTGCTTATCGGATATGAAGCCTTTGATTTTAATCGCACCGATGGAATCAAACCCGTTACTTGTTCTTCCATATGTCCTACACTAGAATCTGATCCCAATATTGAATGTTCTTCATACAAATTTTCTTTTGCACTTTCTTTTAAAAATTCAAATGTATCTAAACTAATGCTAGCAACATAAAGTTGGTTGCCTCTTTTCCAATCCACACGTACTGACTTAGAAGTGTCTTTTTTTGTTGTAATAGAGTTAAAACTAAACACTCGTGTATAATTGTTCAAAAGACCTACCGCGCCACGATCAATCAAATCATCTATAAATGCATCAGTGACTCTGTTCATTTGTGTCACTACGACTCTGCCTTCTATTAGCTCAGGTTCTAAACCATAAATGCTGTCCGTAACTACAATGATTTCTCCTTCAAAATCAATATTGCCACCCCGATCTATATTCTGAGTTTTAAAATCCTCACCATATGTAAACCGCGTAATTACTTCACCAGAGGTCACCACATTGTTTCCCTCTGAGAAAATTTCGAACACTGGGGTTTCTTTCATTTGAAGCTGTGGAAACGTGAAAGGCATTTTACTGACTTCAAAACGCCTCTTGGCCTCGCTTGAATTCTGTAGATCTTTAATTTCATTTTCAATATAGGAAATGGCTTTGTTATTCCCCTCACTCCCCGTGAGTCTACCTTCTAATTTAGGTGAAGACAGCTCTTTGGCGTGGTGGATGACTTTGTCTAAATGAATATTCAAATTGTCAATCTGACCTGTGTTAATCCGTAACCCAACCATTATAATAAAGCTTATCGCTACAACCCCTAATAGTATCCAGCGTTTCATATATGTCCCCCACTCTTTGCTTAAACCGATCCTGTAGATTTCGACATATCTTATGTATATCCTTTGACGCATGGAGGTGAAAGTTCTAACTGAAGATGTAAATTGTCTCAAGTCAGTGGTTTCAAAGTTTTCAGACTTTTTAAATTTTTGTCACATTTTAATTATTGAAACGTATATTTCTAATTTCGCGACCAATACAAAAAAGACCAGTGCATATTCTACACCAGTCTTACTCATATTACACTATATTTTTTTGTTCTTACGATGTACCGGCCTATACTTTTAACACTTCTAACTATAAAAAGTCTTTAGTGAATGCCGAATTTTTTCAGTTTATAATACAGAGAACGTAATGAGATGCCCAAATCTTTTGCAGTCAGTTCTCTATTGTCATCATTTGCTCTTAAAACAGAAGTTAGGTGCGCTTTCTCAGCTACATCTAAATGAACCGACAATCTACGTTCACCCACTGGAACCTCTGGTATTTCGTATTTTTCTAAATCTAGAATCACACTATTATCTACCATATTGGTTTGGAATGAAGGCAAATGGTAGCGCTCAAGTGTAGTTTCACTCATTTTCATGTTGATCATTGAACGACCAATATAGTTCTCTAGTTCTCTAACGTTCCCAGGCCATTCATAAGACTCAATATGCTCCATTGCCAGATCGCTAATCCCTGTTACATGTCGACCATACTCCTGATTAAATTTATTAATAAGAAAATGAATCAATGCAGTAAGATCATCTTTATGGTTCCTTAGAGCCGGAATTTGAATCGGGAATACATTTAATCTGTAGTATAAGTCTTTTCTAAAGTTACCATCAAAAACAGCCTTTTCCAAATCTACATTGGTTGCTGAAATGACTCGAACATCCACTGTAATGGGTTTGGTTCCGCCCACACGAACAATTTCTTTTTCCTGTAACACTCTTAAAAGTTTTGCCTGCATCATTAAACTAACTTCACCAATTTCGTCGAGGAATATGGTTCCACCGTCTGCTTGTTCAAACAAACCAATTTTACCGCCTTTTGATGCTCCCGTAAATGCACCTTCTTCATAACCAAAAAGCTCACTTTCCAGTATACTCTCTGAAATAGCAGCACAGTTCACACGTACAAATTGGTTAAACTTTCTATTTGATGCATTATGAATGGCGTGGGCAAACAACTCTTTACCTGTCCCACTTTCCCCTCGAAGAATGACTGTGGCTGGTGTCTCTGCAGCAAGTCGTGCTTTAGCCGTTGTGGCTTCCATCAGCTCACTGAGCCCAATAATATCATCAAATGTATATTTTGCTTCTAAGTTTCTAATAATCTGTTTGGCTTGATTCAGTTCAGAAATCAGTTTATTGATCTCTGTCAAATCATGTATAACTGCAACGCTTCCCCGAAGTTTTCCATCAACAATAATTGGGGCAGCTTCTGACATAACTTCTTTTCTATTGGGTCCGACTCTATGGTACATGCCTTGAATTGGTTCTTGGGTTTCTAGTACTTTCATATGAACACTTTCGCCTTCAGCCAGATCAACTGTGGATGGTTGTCCAATGATGTCTTTTTCAGTGTATCCTGTAAGGCGTGTGTATGCCGGATTAATTAACCAGCCTATACCATCTTGATTCACAACAGATATAGCGTCTTGGGTCGCATTCAGGATTGCTTCTAACATAAACTGCATTTCTTTTAGATTGGTTATTTCTTCTGCCAGTTCATGAACTTCCGTGATATCTCTAAAAACAGCAATTGCACCAATGACCTGCCCTGCCTCATTTTTTACAGGCATACGATTTGTAACAATCTCTATATCACCTAAAAACTGTTTTCTATTAAGTTCAGATTCACCTGTACTGAGTATGTAAGGCAGTCGTGTTGTTTCGATAATTTCTGTTATAGACTTTCCTAAAACGTTCTCAGGTTTTTTCTGCGTAAGTCTTCCAGCTGCTGCATTATATATAGTAATGATCCCGTCAATGTCAACGGCGATCATAGCGTCATGTGTTGAATCCAGTATTAGCTCAATTTCCCGCTTCATAACCCACCTCAACTTTCATATGGGTATATTTTAGCACTTTTTCATACATATACAAAAAAAAGCTCTATTTCTTTTCACAAAAATAATTCAATCTTAAATTTGAATCACATAACCGTATTTATGATTACATTTCTCTAAGACATTCTATCCTCCTATCAACTTTGTCGACAATCTAAAAAGACTGCATTCACATGCAGTCTTTTTGATATTCAAATTAAATTGTTATAACGCTTTTAGTTGGTTGGATTTTCAGTTTCATCTACATTTGGTGTTGTATTTGAGTTATCTTCAGGCTCAACGGCTGTAGACTCATCTATAACTGTTTCGTCTACAATATTTTCACTTGAATTATTCCCAGAACCATCAATCAATTCTTTTAAGCGAACCGGTATCCCTACTGATTTCGAATCCAGCTCGACACTTCGAATGCTGTTAGCCAACTCAATTTCAACAACAGCAATATTTGCAACACCAGGTTTTAAAGTGCTACCATCAATATACAGACTAATGTCATCCAGGTTTACATCTTCCATAATGGATTCAATATCACGCATATTCACAACAACAGTCCCTGAAATATCACTTTGTGTGACTATAAACTCTTCACTTAGATTTCGAATTGGTATTTCAGAAGCAGGTATTTCAAATACTTTAGTTAAATAGGCTTCAACATATACCGTTGCAATCGCTGGAACATTTAAATATGGCGCTGAAATCCCCTGGGGTAAGTCCAGTTGAATTTCAACATCTGCTGTACTCATAATACCCGAAATATCGATTGGCATCGTGTATAGTCGGTCAAGTACATCTACGTCTGTTTCACTGCCTTTGACCGTGACAGCCGTTGGATTAATTTGAACCTTTACGATTTCAAAACCATTTGCGGCTTGCCCTGTGAGTCTTTCATTTAAGGACAGTGTTTTAAGCTTCGAAATGCCTATTGAAGCACGAATATAATCTCTTCCCAGTTCAATTCCACCAACAACGTTCCCGTCGTTATCGACAGGTATGACTGGAATTTCTTTGGCTAAATCTGCAGTGGTACCGTCTAGTTTCATTTCACCGAATATCATGGCTACATTATTAACAATTGATTCAGGACCACTCACCAAAATTTCTTCTGGCTCGTATAACAGTTCCCCTTTAACGTATCCACTCTTTGTGTCTCCAACAATATCTAAGTGAACAGGTTTAGATATTTCAACAACTTTATCAAGGAAAACCTTAATGTCCTTCTGTGAAAGATCATCAATAACAAAACTGCCATCAAAAGTTAAGGTTTCAAGGGGGACACTTACAGTGCCTTTTCCATACCCACTCAGGTCGGCTGTAATTCGAACATCTTCACTGGTCACATCAAATAAATCATTACGGCGACCTTTAACACTAACATTCACAAAGTACTCTTGTTCATTCATAATTACAAGGCCACTTTGCGTTACGGCAGGTGTATTTAATATTTCAACTCTAATATTTTCTAATTGTTTCACCATTTCAGGATTGACTTGATCCATGACGTAAAGCCAAAACAAAATAGCAAAGAGAAGTGATACTATTTTTTGTCCAGTATGTCTGGACAACCTGCTGCCATTAAACACTTCTGACAATCTGTTTACCCAAGATGGTCTTGTCATTTTACAAATCTCCACTTCTTTGAAATTAGTGCTTTTTCATTCTCAGGTCTGTATGCGCTCATAATCATGCTGGATACGGTTTTGGTATCTAAAAATCTAGATAGTTTTCCATCCATCGCAATTGAAATCGCACCCGTTTCTTCTGAAACAATCACTACAATTGCATCTGACTGCTCACAGATTCCAAGCGCCGCTCTATGTCTCGTTCCAACTTCTTTACTTAGGTTTTGATTCTCTGACAAGGGTAAAAAACAACCTGCTGCCAGAATCTTCTCTTTTCTAATAATAACGGCACCATCATGAAGTGGCGTATTTGGTATAAATACGTTGATTAATAACCCACTGGAGACTTGCCCATCTATTTTAACACCCGTTTCTACAATGTCGTTTATTCCTGTATCACGTTCCATAACAATTAAAGCACCAATTCTATCCCTAGATAAGGCACTTACTGCCGTAACAACCTGGTCCACTGTTTCTTGAAGTATTTCTCTGTCCAGCTCTGCAAATGATTTAGATAACAACTTGCTTCTACCTATGTATTCAAGTGCACGCCTCATTTCTGGTTGGAATACAATTAACAGTGCTACAACCCCAAGGGTCAATGTGTTCTGAAGTATAAAGTGAACTACATAGAGTTTTGCCCATTCACTTACCTTGGAAACAACCAGCAAAATAATTATCCCTTTTATAAGCTGTTCAGCTCTTGTCTCACGAATAAGAGAAAGTAACTTATAAAAAACAAATGCCACTATAAAAATGTCTACAACATCTAAAATTCGTATATTAAAAAATATATTCATTATCGTTTCCAACGGATCACACCTCTTCATGTACCAGTTATAAGTCACATCAGTATACTACATTTTGTTTATACATATAGCAAACTATACTATTTGTAGTATAATCTTAATGTTACATGAAATCATATCTCAAAACAATATCTTAATGGTTACAGAATAGAGGAATTTACATGTCTGAAAAGTTTTATAAAAATCCTGTGGCAATATTTATACTTGCTACTTTAGCTTGTATTCTTTGGGGGAGTGCTTTTCCTTCATTAAAAGTTAGTTATGCAGCTCTAGGTATAGGGAATTCTGGTTATGCTGTTAAGCTTCAGTTTGCTGGATACCGATTTTTTTTAGCTGCCCTATACTTGTTTGTATTTATGGTAGTAACAAAACGTTCTTTAAAGATTTCAAAAAAAATGATTTTACCTCTTATAGTACTTGGATTTGTACAAACAACACTCCAGTACTTATTCTTTTATAATGGACTTGCAAATACAACCGGAGTTAAAGGGGCCATTATGACATCCCTTGGCACATTCTTTTCCATTGTACTGCCACACTTTTACTACTCTAACGACAAAATGAACATTCAAAAATGGATTGGTCTCTCACTTGGTTTTGCAGGGGTCATCTATGTAAATATGGCAAAAGGTCCGATTACCGGTGGCTTTTCATTTGCGGGTGAAGGGTTAATGGTTTTGGCTGCCCTAACAGGAGCGATTTCTTCCATTATGGCCAAAGAGATTTCAGGTAAAATGGACACCATTACAATGACTTGTTACCAAATGTTTACGGGTGCCTCGATAATGATCGTATTCTCATGGTTTAATCTTGGGGGTAACGTCATTAACTTTACGCCAAATATCGTGCCAGTGTTTTTACATTTGGCTCTGATTTCTTCTGCTGGTTTTGGAATTTGGTTTAGCCTACTTCGCAATAATCCTATCAGTAGAGTTTCAATTTATAAATTCCAAATACCCATGTGGGGCTCCATTCTTTCAGCTCTATTTATTCCTGGTGAATCATTAAGTGTAGAAATAATCGCCTCACTCATGCTGGTTTCCTCAGGTATATTCCTGGTTAATATGCCCCAGAAGAAAAAGAAATCCATAGAAAAGCTTTCTGCATAACTGGAAAATAAAAAAAGCTGACTTCAACTTACTCCTGTCACATATGGCAGAGGATAATTGAAAGTCAGCTTTTTAATTTCATTCTTTTTCAAGCTTATCTTATTCTTCTTCTCTTTTTCCCGAATCTTTAAGATTTGAATCAATTGAGTTTATTTTCTCAATTGTTTTCGTTTGAATTGACCGACTTGAAGCTAAAATGGATTGTAAAACTTCCTCCACTTCATTTGAAATATCAATGTCTTCAATATCTTTTATTCTATTACTTATTATTTCTTTTTCTCGACCTTTATCTCTAACAGCGATGTCCTGCTGGCTTTTATAAACTGCAATTTCCTTTGAAACGTTTAATCGCTTAACCAACAACTTAACCAACTCTTCATCAATCTCGTCGAGTTTATTTCGAAACACATTCAGATTCAATGGCTTCACCTTTCTAAACTTCATTCGTAAATTTATAACCTTCATCCATCATGGCGTCTACAAGCGCGAGAGCCAGTACCGATTCTATAACAGGAACAGCTCTAGGAAGTATACATGGATCATGTCGCCCTTCAGTGCCATGGCTGATCTCTTCTTTTGTTTTGTAATTAACAGTTTTTTGACTCTTACCAATCGAAGGTGTAGGTTTTATGGCCACAGTCACTTCTAGAGGCATCCCGTTAGTAATCCCACCTAATATCCCACCATTATTGTTAGTCACAGATTTTATATTTCCTTGATCCATTATGATTTCGTCATTGGCTTGACTGCCCAACATGTGGCTTAAGTCAAAACCAGCACCGAATTCAATCCCCTTTACAGCTGGAACAGAGAACATGATATGTGCTATTTTACTTTCAATAGAATGAAAGAAGGGTTGACCAACACCAGAAGGCATCCCTTTGGCTGCTACATAAATCTGTCCGCCTACTGAATCATGCGATTCTCTAGCAGCATCAATTTGATCTATGATCGCTTCTTTGAAGTTACTATTTAAGACTGGCAATTTATCGGATTTCCACTGTGCAAAATCGCTATTTTCTAGTTCTAACAGTGATAGGCTCTCACATGACACGGTACCCACTGATTTAATTTTTGCACCAATGGTTACATCAACTAACCTAAGTATTTGTTGGGCTACAGCACCAGCAAATACTATTCCTGCAGTCAATCGACCACTAAAATGTCCACCACCTCTATAGTCGTGAAATCCATTATATTTTTCATACGCAGACCAATCAGCATGTCCGGGGCGCAATATATCTTTAGTTTTTGAATAGTCCTTAGAACGTTGATTGGTGTTTCTTATTAAAATGGCCAGTGGCGCTCCTGTTGTTTTGTCCTCAAACATGCCACTTAATATTTCAAAAGCATCCGCTTCTTTTCTTGGTGTAGCGAGTTTAGAGCTTCCAGGTTTACGTCTATTCATTTCCTTTTTAATTTCATCTAGACTAAGCTCTAAACCAGCAGGTAAATTATTAATTACAACGCCAAGTCCATTGCCATGTGACTCTCCATAAATGGTTAAACCAAGAGAACTACCCCATGTTCCGTTCATGAACAACACCCCCAAGATCTTGATAGTCTTTAAAGAACTCAGGATATGACTTATTTATCGCTTCCCAGCCATCAATTGTAAGTTTCTGAGTACACCTTATTGCTGCAACGGCCATAGCCATAACAATTCGATGATCATTCCAACCTTCAACATTGCCACCCGTTAAATGATCAACGCCGTTTATAACAAGACCATCTTCAGTTTCTTTGACGTTACCGCCGACTTTGTTCAGCTCAGTTGCAATTGCTTTTAATCTATCCGACTCCTTTAAACGCACACGTTCGCCACCGTAAATTGTCATGACTCCTTCACTCATACTACCCAAAACTGCAAGTATTGGAACCAAGTCAGGAATCTCTGTTACGTCAATTTTTATGTTTTGAGTCTTAGAAGGATGTACTGTAATAACGTCCCCCTCTTTATCTAATCTTGCGCCCATGGTCTCTAAAATATCAAATATCCTCGCGTCACCTTGATTGGAGTTTGAAGATGCATTTTCAATTCTTATAGCGCTTGTACCAATGGCACCTGCAACGGCCCAAAATGCCATTTGTGAGTAATCTCCTTCAACAAGTACCGATTGCGCCTTGTACTTCTGCTCACCTTTAATACTAAATGATTCGTAATTGTTATTTACAACGTTTACGCCAAATGATTTCATTACATCGATTGTTAGGTCAACATAGTCTCTTGACTCTAGACGTGAACTCATTTTAATAATGGAATCTCCTTTAGCAAGTGGCAGTGACATTAAAAGTCCTGTTACAAATTGTGAACTGATGTGTCCTGGAAGTGTATATGAACCAGGTTTTAGCTCACCTTTTATTTTTAGAGGTAGGGCATTTTCATATTCGTAATTTATTTCTGATTTCTCAAACACATCAAAATAGGGATCTATTGGTCTTGTTTTTAACTTTCCTTTACCTTCAAAGCTAATAAACTGACCAGAAAGCGCAGCGATTGGAATCATAAATCTCAATGTTGATCCTGATTCCTCACAAAACATAGTCGTATCTGATAACTGATGTGGTTTACCTATACCGTCTACTTCCAATTTTTGAGGTGCCTCGTATTTGAATTTAGCTCCAAGTGTCTCAAGACATAGTTTCGTAGCACGAATATCTACAGATTCTTTGATGCCAGAAATTACTGATTTCCCTTGACTTAGTGCAGCTGCAATTAGAACTCTATGGCTTAAACTCTTTGATGGCGGTGCAATCACACTTCCTTTTAAGTTTGCTGATTCAATAGTTATTTGGTTCATACCAATACCTCTTTCATCAGTTGATGAAACGCATCAACTGTTGTTTTATGTATAATAGGTTCTCCTGGTTTATTAACTAGTATTATGTTAAGTGAATCGTTTAAGTTCTTTTTATCTTTTGAAATTATTGAAGCCCATAAATCTGGCATCGGTGTCATATCAAAGTTAAGTAAACCATAGGTTCTTAAAAGTTTTTCGACTTGGTCAAGCTGACCACCAGATGTTAATTTCGTAGTCTCAGACAACTTCGTCATATAGTACATGCCCATGGCTACTGCTTCACCGTGCGTATATTTTTTATAATTAAACTGTTTTTCAATTGCATGTCCTATTGTATGGCCAAAATTCAATATCATACGTTTTCCAAAATCAAACTCGTCATCGATAACAAAACTGCGTTTAGACTCACAACAGATTTTAATCAATTTTACTCTATATTGTAGAACATGTTCAAATGGATCAACCTTATTCTCCTCCTGAATTTCAAATAAATCTAGAAGTTCTGGACGGTCAATATAGCCGTACTTAATCGCTTCGCCTATACCATCTCTTAAATATTTGTGAGGCAGTGTATCTAAAACAAGAGGATCAATTAATACTGCTTTGGGTTGATATATGGCTCCTACCAAGTTTTTACCAGCATTTAGATTAATGCCTGTTTTACCTCCAACACTGCTGTCAATCTGTGAGAGTAGACTTGTAGGTACTTGTATAAAAGGAACCCCTCTTAAATATGATGCAGAAACAAATCCAGCTAAATCTCCGACCACACCTCCACCCAAAGCAAGTATCAAGTCTGTTCTTTGATGACCACTCTCAGCTAAAGACTCTTGAAGCTTCTCAAATGTGGAAATGCTTTTGCTCGATTCACCAGCTTTTACGATTAAAGTCTGCGTTTTGAAGCCTTTTACTTTCAAATTTTCTTCTACAATGGATTTATAGTATGAAGCAACGTTTTCATCTGTAATAATTGATATCAGGTTACCAGTATAATACTTTTTAATATATGAACCTATGTTTTCTATTAATCCATCTTCTATATGTATGTTATATTCTTTTCCTGGTATATCTACACGTACTACGGACATTTTCATCACCTCTCATTATTATAAAATCAATTACGGTATACTTTGGGAGACATCAAATATTTTAAGCATTAAAATTTATTCGAAAGTTCTATATATACAAATAAAGCTGTCTACAGAATATTATCTGTAAACAGCTTTTTCATTTGGTGCCCGGAGACAGAGTCGAACTGCCGACACGTGGAGCTTCAATCCACTGCTCTACCAACTGAGCTATCCGGGCAAATGTGTTGCGAAGTAAAAATGGCGGAGAGGGAGGGATTCGAACCCTCGTGGGCTTGCACCCTAACGGTTTTCAAGACCGCCCCGTTATGACCACTTCGGTACCTCTCCGTATTTTATGGAGCGGAAGACGAGATTCGAACTCGCGACCCTCGCCTTGGCAAGGCGATGCTCTACCACTGAGCCACTTCCGCTAATGTAATTCTTTCCAAAACACCATTTGTTGTTTTGAAAACAAAATGGTGCGGGTGGAGGGACTTGAACCCCCACGTCTATTGACACCAGAACCTAAATCTGGCGCGTCTGCCAATTCCGCCACACCCGCATGTGGTGGGAGTAATAGGGCTCGAACCTATGACCCTCTGCTTGTAAGGCAGATGCTCTCCCAGCTGAGCTATACTCCCATGTATATCAAAAATGTTATAAATAACATAATCAATCATAAAAAATAAATGGTGACCCCTAGGGGAATCGAACCCCTGTTACCGCCGTGAAAGGGCGGTGTCTTAACCGCTTGACCAAGGGGCCAT